>WNFR01008855.1_pt1 | contig 10178 bp, 8 predicted proteins | sample 5400221 | NCBI WGS metagenome assembly WNFR01 (sample SAMN13153357, study PRJNA577476) | soil metagenome | isolation source: 40 cm soil under Madrone tree | place: USA:California | collected 2016-06-14 | reverse complement strand
CGGGCCGAACCACGACGAGGCGGCGTTGTCTCAGATTCCTCATTGTACGGCAGCGCGCGAGTGATATGCGGACGTGTCGATGTCGATTTTGATGTTGCCGCAGTTTCCGTTTTCTTTTTGTTGCGCGCATCGGACGAATCTGAGGATGCTGATTCACTCGCGGCGTCGCGCGAAACGCTAGTGGACCCTTCGACGTTTTCTTGCCGCGCCGAACCATTTTGCTCGGGTCCTTCGGTGGGCGGTTCGGGTTCTGGGCGTTGATTGGCCGAAGCAACTTGCGCAGGAGCAGTCGCACTTGGGCCTGGCGCATTGATATCCGGTGGCGGATTTTGATTTGAGTTCGGAGGCACCGGCGACGCGTTCGTGATCGGTTGATTCGCAACGATCGGCGCAGACGATGACGATGCCTCGGGGACGCCGACTGGCACTCCAACTTTCACGGTGCGATGCAAGAATGGAACGCGATCTGGAAAGAAAAACGCGCCGGCCGCGCCCATCGCCAAGATCAAAAGAACAAATGCAGCTACACCCCAGCCGATTTGCGCCAACGGGGTTCTTGATTCCTCGCCTTCCTTCGGTTTTCTGGGAACCACCGCTGCCAGAGGAATTCCTAATTTGCGGCCGATGGCCTGACGCCGTTCGACTTTAGTCAGGCACTTTCTGATTTCATCTTCAAACGCAACCGGATCCTGAGGACGATTTTCCGGATTTTCGCGCAGCATGTGCGCGAGCAAATTGCGCAGTGCCCTCGGCGCTCGGCGGAGCTCGGGTAAGCGTCGCAACCGCAAGCGCGCTTTCATTTCGCTAACGGCCAGAGGGACGGCGCCGGTGAGAAGAAAACACATGGTCGCGCCGAGCGAGTACATTTCCGATCGGAAATCGATTTCGCGATTAAGCAGTTGTTCCGGACTGGCGAATTGCGGCGAAACTGAAGGAGCAATCTCGCGCGCTTCGGCGCTATCCGAATGCGACTCGAGTCCGGCAAGACCGAAATTTAAAATCTTCACGAACGGCCAGCCGCCATCGGGTGATTGTCCGGGCACGATCCTGAGGTTCGAAGGCTGAATGGCGCGGTGCGTTAAACCGAAAAAGGCTGCGGCCGCGATCCCCCTCACCGCTTGCAGGCCGACGCGCAAGACTGCATCGGCCGGCATCGGGCCGTGGGTGACAATCCATGAATCGACTGTCTCGCCTTCCAGATATTCCGAGACCAAGCCGAAGTGTTCATGCTCCACGCCTACTGCCAAGACCTTGGCAATGTTGACGTGATCGAGCTTTTGCGCCGTCCGCGCGCGTTCTTCAAATTGCTCGCGCTCGGTTTGATCGACCGTGGCGACCGGGATCAGTTGCAACAGGACCGGTTCATGCGACCGCGTGTCGACGGCTTTATAATTAATGGCGGCCCCGCTCCGGCTGACTGGTGATCCATCCTGGTTATCGCAAATGCGGTAGTGCTCGAAGAAAGTGGTGTATTCCATGATTCGCCAGGCCGGTAGCGGTCGTCCCGGTACATTAACCATCGCACGCGAAGCCGAGTTGCGATGGATATTTGGCCGCGTAAAGGGCTTCGCCCCACGCGGCCAGTGCGCCAACTAAAGTCAGCCACGTTAGGCCGAAGGCATTTTACATGGCTACCCCGCTTGGATTCGAACCGCGTAAAAAGCTTCGCTTCACGCGGTTCAACTGCATTAATCGCGACGTGTTCTACATATACGTCCTGCACTCCGTTGCAGACCAGGGATTTTACATCGGCTACTCCAAAGATTTGAAAAAACGCTTAGCAGAGCACAAGCAACGTGCGTCGATTGCAACGCGGCACCGCGGGCCGTGGAAGCTCATCTACTACGAGGCGTACACCGATCCGCTCGATGCTCGAGGTAGAGAACGATATCTTAAGAGCGGTGGTGGGCGCCGCTTCCTACATCAACAACTGCGGCATTATCTCAAGAAATTCCCGCATCGATCAACCGCGTGAGGCCGTAGGCCTTTTACGCGGTGGCTACCCCGCTTGGATTCGAACCAAGAATAACGCCTCCAAAGGGCGCTGTGTTACCGTTACACCACGGGGTATCTCGATCTCGGATTTTAGATTCGCGATTTTGGATTAAATCGCAATCGGCAAAATCGACGGACGGAACCTCGCGCGCTAATGCGGGCGATCACTCCGCGGATGGCCTTGGCAAACGGATATCGACGGTTGTGCCTTTGCCAAGCACACTGGCGATTGAAACTTTGCCGCCGTGGGCTTCCACGATCGCATTGGCCACGGCGAGGCCGGTTCCGGAGCCGTGAGATTTGCCGTTTCGCTCAAACGGTTCGAACAATTTGGGCAACAACTCTGGCACGATGCCGGTACCGGTGTCGGAGATCCGCAAAACGATTTCGTTTGGGACGAGGTCGCTGGTGAAAGTGAGAACGCCGCCCTTGGGCATGGCGTGGATCGCGTTATCGATCACGTTACCGAGAGCACGCGCGACACGGCCAAGGTCGATGTCGATGTTGCCCTCATAACGAATGTGTTTCACAAATTCGATGTTCTTGCCGGGAAGAAGATGCAGCGATTGTCGATTTAATTCATCGAGCAGCCGCCAGATCGAGACGGATTTCTTATTAACCGAGACCGAGCCGCGCGTGTAATCGAGCAAGTCCAACGTCATGCCGAGAATGCCGTTGACGGCGTCCGTGAGCATCTTGCTCAACTCGCGCAGTTGCGGATCGGTGGATTCGTTTGCAATCAAATCGGAGCAGCAACGCGCGATGCAGACCGGGTTTTTTAAATCGTGGATCATGGCGCCGGCGAGTGCGCCCGCCACTCGCAGCCGCTCCGCACGCACGGTCTCGCGCATAAAGTACACATTCGCGCTTCGGATCCGCTGCGTTACGGCACGAAGAAAATTGATGTGCACCCGGCTCGGCGCCAGTTCGAGAATCCGTTGAAAAGTTTCTTCCTTGACCGCTCCGATCAAGGCGGGCTCAACGGCAGTGGCAGTAGCCGAGCGCGGTTCGCCCGCCAAAAGTGAAGTTGCGCCGAAAAAATTTCCCGGATCGACATAACCAATAATTTCCTGCTCGCCCGCTCCACCAGGTCTGGAAATTTTCACCGAACCTTCGCCCACGAGATAGAGCGAATCGCCCGCGTCGCCTTCGCGAAAAATCACTTCGCCGGCACGCATCCGCCGCACACCGATCTGCGGCGTAATTTTCTCAAGAACGCCGGCGTCGATCCCCTCAAAAAGACAATTCTCGGAAAATCGCTCTAATGTTTGCGCACGCTGAGTTGAACTCATGCCCAATCAATTAACCGACCAGCGACGACCCATCGTCCTGCGCTCCGTTTGCGCGTGAATACTTCAAGCTTTCCAGGATCGAGCGGACGTGATCGACGATCTCGTCAGGCGCCAGCGGTTTGCGCAAGAAACCAGTCAGACCTGCTTTCATTAGACGTTCGAGACGATCTTGCTGAATGAAACCGGAGCAAATTACGACTGGCACGTCCGGGCGGATCTCGCGAAGCCGTTGAAATGTTTCTTCCCCGTCCATGAACGGCATTGTCAGGTCGAGAAGGACAAGCTCGTAACCCGGAGGCCGACGCCGGAAAAGATCGAGACACTCGAAACCGGATTGCGCAGTGACCACGCGATAGCCCGCTTCGGACAAAAGTGTTTTGACCAGTCTTAACGCCATCTCTTCGTCGTCGACAACGAGAATGCAAGGTTTGGAAACCGGAATGCGCGCGACGCTCTTGGGCTTGACGAAGGATGCGAGCTCGGGATGCATCAACATCTTTTGCTCAGTGCAGCCAGCGTGTTCGGCCAACTGACCGGCCACTGCTTCCGCGCGCTTAATACTGGCGCGCAGCACCGCGAGATATTTCTCGGAAGCATCGCTGCCCTCCCAAAGATTTTCGATTTCAGCGCTGGTACCGGAAATGATCTGCAGCAAATTATTGAGTTCGCTGGTGGCTTTAGAAAGCGTGTCCTTGGAAACCGAATCCGCGGACGGCGACGAAGGCTTGTCTCCCGAATCAGAGTTCATCTCGGCTGTCATTTGCAGCATCAGAGATGCCGGGTTCGCCTAGACATTGTGGAAAAACCAAGAAAACCAGGTCCTAAAACTGGGCCAAATCGGCACACCCGTAGAGTGATAACCACTTGGGGTGCGCACTTAAATCCGGTTCGCAATTGGGTGGGATCGGCTTATATTTGCCGTTCTCACCTATGAACGAGCTTCGTGTCGATAACCTCCGCGTGATGATCGCCGACCAGCAGATCGTCCGGAGTCTTAGTTTGGCCGTTCCTCGTGGCGAAGTGCACGCCATCATGGGCCCAAATGGCTCCGGCAAGAGCACCCTTGCCAAGGTGCTGGCCGGTCATCCCGATTACCAGGTGACTGGAGGCAAGATCACCATGGACGGTCAAAATCTCCTCGAGCTGGAACCAGATGAGCGCGCCCGCCAGGGGCTTTTTCTCGCATTCCAATATCCGAGCGAGGTTCCAGGTGTCACGATTGCCAATTTTCTCCGCGCGGCCGTGCAATCGCGGTTGCCGGAAGGCGAAGAACTCGAAGCGACCGATTATTATGCAAAGCTTTACGAGAAAATGGAACTGCTCGGCATGGATCGTTCATTTACATCGCGCGCGGTCAACGAAGGTTTTTCCGGCGGCGAAAAGAAACGCACCGAGATTTTGCAGCTGGCCATGCTCGAGCCGAAATACGCAATTCTCGATGAGACCGACAGCGGCCTGGACATCGACGCGCTTAAGACTGTCGCCCACGGGGTGAATTCATTGCGAGGGCCGAACATTGGGATATTGTTAATTACACACTATCAGCGCATCCTGAACTACATCGTTCCCGACCATGTGCACGTTATGGTGCAGGGCCGGATCGTGCGCAGCGGCGGGAAAGAATTGGCTCTCGAGCTGGAGGAACGGGGATACGATTGGGCTCGGGAGGCTGCGGGCGAGATGGCGCTGACGAAATAAGATCGACAATCACCAATGAAAACTGAAAACAAAGCCGTCGATATCAACCGCGGGATTGGCGATTTCGCTTACCCCGAGGTCCACGTGCGCGACGCCGGCGCCGGACTAAGCGAGAAAACAGTCCATTACATTTCGGATGTAAAAGAGGATCCCGATTGGGTCCGCGAGTTTCGTTTGCGCGGTCTCAAGACATTTCTCGAAAAACCGCTGCCTACTCATTGGGCAAGCAAAGATCTCGAGGCAATCGATTTCGATAAAATCCGCTATTACCTGTCGCCCGGTACAACGACGAAGCGCAGTTGGGATGAAGTGCCGGACGATATCAAGCGCACATTCGAGCGGCTTGGCATTCCGGAACAGGAACGAAAATTTCTCGCCGGCGTGGAAGCGCAATTCGACAGCGAAGCCGTTTACTCGAACATAAAGAAAGCGGTCGGCGAACAAGGCGTCATCTTCGTTGGATCAACCGAGGGACTAAAAAATCATCCGGAGATTTTCCGGAAGTGGTTCGGCAAAGTCATCCCGATCGGTGACAACAAATTCAGCGCGCTCAACTCAGCGGTCTTCAGCGGCGGCTCGTTCATTTACGTGCCGCCCGGCGTCAAAGTAAAACACCCGCTCCAGGCTTACTTCCGCATCAACGCCGAGAACTTTGGACAATTCGAGCGTACACTCATCATCGCGGACGAGGGCTCGGAAGTCACTTACATGGAAGGTTGCACCGCGCCGAAATTCAACACCACCACGTTGCACAGCGCGGTCGTCGAACTGGTCGCGCTCAAAGGCGCCAAAATTCAATACATCACCGTGCAAAACTGGTCGGCCAACGTTTTCAATCTGGTGACCAAACGCGGTCTTGCCCATGAAGATGCCGAAGTGAAATGGATCGATTGCAACATCGGCTCGCGACTGACCATGAAATATCCGGGCGTTGTCCTCAAAGGACGCAAGGCGCGCGGCGAAGTCTTGTCCATCGCTCTCGCCAACAACGGCCAGCACCAGGACACCGGCGCGAAGATGGTTCACGCCGCCGATGAAACGACGTCGAACATCATTTCCAAATCGATCTCGATTGGCACTGGTCGCGCCACTTATCGCGGTCTCGTCCACATTCCGAAGCATCTGAAAAAGTGCAAGAATAACACCGAGTGCGACGCGCTTCTCATCAACGCCACTTCACGCACCGATACTTATCCGGCCATCACCGTGCGCGGCACCGGAAATTCCGTGCAGCATGAAGCAAGCGTCAGTCAGGTGAGTAAGGAACAAATTTTTTACATGCAGCAGCGCGGCCTGAGCGAAGCGCAAGCCATGAGCTTGAGCGTCAATGGATTCGTCAACGACCTCGTTCGCCAATTCCCGATGGAATACTCGGTCGAGCTGAAGCGTTTGATCGAGCTCGAGATGGAAGGCTCGGTCGGATAACTTTCCCGCCAAATTTGAAACTGTAGCGGCGGTCTATGACCGCCGTTCTTGTCTAAAATCGAAAATGTCGTTAGTCAGCCATGATGAAGTGAGTCAGGCCGGATCGATCCTGTCCGGTCCCGCCGAGTTGCGCGATTTTCCGGATTGGTTCCGCGAACAACAGCGCGAAGCCTGGAAACAATTTCAATCGCTTCCGTCCCCGACGCGTAAAGATCAGCTTTGGCGCTTTTCCAATGTCGATCTTCTCGATCTAACTGCGTTCAAGTCCGGCGAAACATTAACGGACAAAGATCGCGACACGATTCTCAAGCAATCGCGCGGCCTTGATGACGTAGCGGCGCAGTTGGTTTTCGCCGGCGATCAGCTCATCGAACGCGATATTGTTTCCGAGCAGTTGAAGAAGCGCGGCGTCATCTTTCAACCGCTCGAGCGCGCCATGGTCGAACACGCCGATCTTTTCCGAAAACATTTCATGTCGCAGCCCGCGGTTCTTGGTTCGGCGAAGTTTGCCGCGTTGCACAAGGCGTTGGTTTCGTCCGGAACATTTCTTTATGTGCCGCGCGGCGTCGAAATCGAATTACCGATCGAGATTTTCCATTGGTTGCACGACGAGAACGCTTCTGTGTTCCCCCATTTGCTTCTTGTCACCGACGAATTGGCCAAGGTCACCGTCGTCGAGCATTTTCGCTCGTTAGACCGACAAGTCGCAGGCTTCGCTTGTGGCGTGAACGATCTCATTGCCGGGCCGGGCGCGAAAGTCACTTACGTCTGCGCGCAGACGTGGGGCGACAACGTGCGCGCGTTGCAGATGAACACGACCACGGTCGATCATGACGCGGCGGCTCTGAGTTTGAATCTTCATCTCGGCGGAAAATATTCGCGGTTTGAAAGTCTCAGCCGTCTCACCGGCGAAGGCGGGCGCAGCGATTTGCTCGCCGTTTCGGTGGCGAATGGATCGCAGGAGTTCGATGCCCGCACTTTGCAGGACCACGTCTCGCCGCACACAACCAGCGATCTGCTCTACAAAAACGCGCTCGACGATCGCGCCCGGTGCACGTTCGGCGGCCTTATTCGCGTCGAACCGCACGCCCATTTCACCGACGCTTACCAAAAAGTCCGTAATCTTCTGTTAAGCGACGACGCCGAAGCCAACTCCATGCCCGGTCTGGAAATTCTCGCCGACAACGTCCGCTGCACCCACGGCGCCACTTCCGGACAGATCGACGAAGACGAAATGTTTTACCTGCGATCGCGCGGCATTCCCGTTCCCGTCGCCCAACGCCTCCTCGTCACCGGTTTCTTGAACGAGGTTATTCAGCGCCTCGATCAACCCGCAATCGCGGCGCATTTGCACGCGCTGATCGAAAATAAGTTCGCCAGCGCTGCCGTGGCTGCAGCCGAATGAGCGCGAGAATCCTTTTGCATCGCCAAGCCGGGTTGTTGTATTTTTGACTCCCCTTTAGGGCAATTATGGATGTAAGCGGAACCATTAGCGCGATTCTCGGCCAGAAAACTCGCGAAATTTTTTCGGTAACACCGGACACGACAGTGCACGATGCGGTCGCGATGATGGACGAGAAGAATGTCGGCGCGCTTCTAGTCATGAAAGGCGCGAAACTCGTGGGGATGCTGTCGGAGCGCGATTACACGCGGAAAGTCATGTTGCGCGGTAAAAAATCCGCCGACACGAAAGTCTCCGAGATTATGTCGTCAAAATTGACCGTCGCCCATCCAAACGAAGGCGTGGAAGAATGTCTGCGCGTCATGACCGACAAACGCATTCGCCATTTACCTGTGCTCGATGGAGAGAAAGTGGTCGGCGTTATTTCAATCGGGGATCTGGTCAAGCACGTCATATCCTGCCAGAGCGCGACTATCGCGCACCTGGAGAATTACATCAGCGGCGGATATTCCGGGTAATTTCCTGTGGAGGCAGGCGTCTCGCCTGCGCGGCATTTTGATCCGCAGCCGGGACGGCTGCCACCACAGATTCCAAACAGTTTCACCGCCCGCAATCGTTCGCACAGTAGCTGTTGTCATGTCGAGCGGAGTCGAGACATCTCTTATTATTTTCTGATTAACAGTGAGAGATTCCTCCACTTCGGTCGGAATGACATATAAAGACGCGGCCTGCGCGGTCGCCACTACACCGCCCAGACTGTTTTGCCACCCACAATCGTCCGCACCGCTCGCCCTTTCAGCTTCCAGCCATCGAAGGGCGAATTGCGCGACGCCGATTGAAACTTGTCGATCTTGATCGTCCATTCCAGGTCCGGGTCGATCAAAGTGACATCGGCCGCAGCGCCGATAGAAAGAGTTCCCGCTTCAAGTTTCAACAGTTTCGCCGGCTCGACCGTGTACATCTCGATTAATCGCACGATATCGATCTTGCGATGTTTGTGCACGAGTAGATCGAGAAACAATCCCAGCTCGGTTTCTAAACCGAGGATTCCAAAAGGCGCCGCGTCAAACTCCACTTCCTTTTCGAACTCCGCATGCGGCGCGTGATCGGAACATAAGATCGACAATGTGCCATCGGCGATTCCTTCCAGGAGTGCATCGATGTCGGCCTTCGACCGTAGCGGCGGATTCATTTTGTAATTCGTGTCGAAGTTTTGAATCGCTTCATCGGCCAGGGCAATGTGATGAGGACACACTTCACCGCTGATCTTGATTCCACGCGCGCGCGCCTCACGGATCAGCCGCACGCTGCCCGCCGCGCTCACATGCTGGCAATGGATCTGATGATCGCAAAGTTCCGCCAGCAAGATATTCCGCATCACGATCGCTTCTTCGCCCGCTGCCGGCCATCCGCGTAATCCGAGCAGCGTGCTCCAGTAGCCTTCGTGCACCACGCCATTGGCGACCAAATTGTAATCCTGGCAATGATCTAGCACGGGCAAACCGACCATTCGGGCGTACTCGACCGCGCGCCGCATGAGCTCGTGGTTCTGAACGCAATGACCGTCGTCTGTGATTGCGACCACCCCGGCTTGAGAGAGCGACCCAATCGGCGCCAATTCTTCGCCTGCGAGATCTTTTGAGATCGCACCTGTTGGCAGAACATTCGCACAGGCTGTTTGCGCGGCGCGATCTTTGATCCACGCGATCGTGGCCGGACTGTCAGCTGCCGGTGAAGTGTTCGGCATGCAGACAACGGTGGTGAACCCGCCCGCTGCTGCCGCTCTCGCGCCGGATTCAATCGTTTCTTTGTGGCCGAATCCGGGCTCGCGCAGATGCACGTGCATGTCGATGAGCCCGGGCGCAACGATTAATCCTTTCGCGTCGATCTCCTCAAATTCTGACCTCTGACCTCTGACCTCTGATCTCTGGGCGATCCGTCCATCGACAATTGTAAGATCGACAACTTCATCCCGCTTGTTCGCCGGATCGATCACGCGGCCGTTGCGAATGATGGTGCCGCTCATGTTGCGATTCCTCCGCAGAGATAGAGAACGGCCATGCGCACGGCCAGGCCGTTGGTGACTTGATCGAGAATTACGCTTTGCAAGCCGTCGGCGACTTCGCTGTCAATCTCGACACCGCGATTGATCGGCCCCGGGTGCATAATCAGGCAATCCGGCTTCAAAAGTTTCGCCCGCTCTTTCGTTAGGCCAAAGAGCGCAGTGTACTCGCCGATCCCCGGAAAATACTCTTTGCGCTGACGTTCATGCTGAATCCGCAAGAGATTCACCACATCCGCCTCCGGAAGGACATTGTCGATCTGGTGCGAAATGGCGACGCCTAGTTTTTCGAACTCACGCGGCA
>WNFR01008852.1_pt1 | contig 10178 bp, 9 predicted proteins | sample 5400221 | NCBI WGS metagenome assembly WNFR01 (sample SAMN13153357, study PRJNA577476) | soil metagenome | isolation source: 40 cm soil under Madrone tree | place: USA:California | collected 2016-06-14 | reverse complement strand
CCACGCTCGCGCCGGACCAGCGCGCCAGAAGCGCGGTCCGCACGGCTCCCTGAAAGTCCACCGCGGTTTGGTAGCCGATGCCGTGCAATTCGCTGAGGCTCACCGCGATCTGCTGCCAGGTATTGAAGGAGAGGAGCGAGCGCCGCCAGGCAGCGGTGTTTACGACGTGAACCCGATCGACGAGAGGCCGTTGCGGGGAGCGCGATCCCGAGCGTGGATAACGCAGTGTGCATAGCAACTCCGCCCATCGTTCTTCGACCAGCCATCCGAGCGTGGCGTTGGGAAAAGCTTGGCGCAATGCCGACACAGCGGGAAGCGTGTGGATAATGTCGCCCATCGCGCTCAGACGCACGACGAGCAGCCGTTCGAAGGGCGGCGAATCGATGAGAAGAGGAATCTCGGCAGTCATCCTGCCTCACGTACGCCGTGGCGAAAGCCGCGAGCGGATGATCTCGGTTGCGGAGTGATCCTTTGGATCGCCTACGATCGCCACGCGTCCACCACAGGCTTCCACTTCACTACGTTCTGGAACACTCTCGGCGGTGTAGTCGGTGCCCTTGGCGTGAACGTCGGGGCGGATTTCACGGATGATGGAACGCACATCGTTCTCCGGGAAGACCACGACCGCATCCACGTCAGCGAGAGCGGCCAGAATCTCGGCGCGCTCCTCGGCCGGCATCAGCGGACGACCTGCGCCCTTCAGTCCGCGTACGGAATCGTCCGAGTTGATCGCCACCACGAGCTTTCCGCCAAGTTCGCGAGCTGCGCGCAAATAGCGCACATGCCCGACATGCAACAGGTCGAAGCAGCCGTTGGCGAGCGTAACGCGCGCGCCGGAAAGCCGCCATTCCGCGACGCGGTCGCGGAGCTCCTGGCGCGAAAGAATCTTGGAATGGGCTGATGTGCTCAATGCGGTCGAGTCACGGGCGCTGCATGATCGAGCGCCTGAAGCAATTCCTGCTGGCTAACGGTGGCGGTCCCACGTTTCATCACGACGATGCCCCCCGCGTAGTTGGCGAGATGTGCGGCTTCTTCAGTGTCGGCGCCGGCTGCCAGCGCGGCGGTGAACGTCGCAATGACGGTGTCGCCTGCGCCGGTCACATCGGCCACTTCGTCGCCGCCGGAGATGGGAATGTCGATCGCCCGGTGGCGGCGCGGAAAAGCGACCATGCCGTCTTTGCCGCGCGTGATCAGGAGCGATTCCAGTTTCATTTCTCCTACGATCTGCTCCCCCGCGGCCATCAGTCGGTTCCAATCGTTACCGATGCGGATGCCAAGTATCTCTTCCACTTCGGCTTCGTTGGGGGTCGCCGCGGTGATGCCCGAAAATTGCAGCATGCGATGGCGCGAGTCGAGCGTGACCGGTACTTTATCGACCCCTCGTTTTTCGCGGACGGCCGTGAGCAGCGCGGGTGTGGCGGCGCCGTAGCCATAATCGGAAACGAGGAGCGCGTCGGAGGCCTTCGCATATTCGCGAGTGGAGAGCACAAGTTCACGGCGCAGATGGGAGTTCGGCCCTTCAGCGGGTTCGCGATCCATGCGAACCACTTGTTGTCCTGCTGTGTGCGCAAACCCGGCGAGGATGCGGGTCTTTGTCACCGTGGTGTAGCTCTTATCCTTGAGCACGCCGCTGACTGGAATGCGCCGGTGGCGGAACGCGCGCAGCAGCAGCCTGCCCGCTTCGTCATCACCTACCACGCCCACGGGCAGCACGGTTACGCCAAGATCGGCGAGGTTGCAGATCGCGTTCGCAGCGCCGCCGGGAACTACTTTGCGATCGCGATGTTTCAGGATCAATACCGGCGCCTCGCGCGAGACGCGTGAGATTTCGCCGAAGACAAATTCGTCCGCGACCAGGTCGCCGAGGACGGTGACAGTCGTCTTGGGAAACGCCTCGACAATCTTGCGCAGGCGGTCGTTCTCTTTAACGTGCTTAGGCATGATGGAATCTAAGATTTTCTCATGAGCGCGGGTTCCGGTCCGCAATTCTAGCCAGAATTGTGTCTACAAGCTCGGTGGGACGGTCGAGGCTGAGCTTCAGGGTGGCGATGGCCAGGGGTACGAGTTCGAATTGCAGTGGGCCGAGGTTGATGGCGTCTTTTTCGGTAGTGAGGAATCCGGTGGCCGCGAGTTCGTGTTGCATGGTGAGCAGGCGTTGAATGTCACGCTTTTCGTAAGAATGGTGGTCGCGAAAGATGATTTCGGCGACCGGAGTCATGCCGGCGGCGCGGACCTGTGCAAAGAACTGTTGCGGGCGTGCGAGTCCACAAAACGCGACAAGGGAGCCGTGAACGGCGGGGCTGAAGCCCGCACTCTTGGAACGAGCGACTGGCACGGCTGAAGCCGTGCCCTCCCGAGTTGTCCCCTCCCAAGCCGCGCCCTCCGGAATGGAACTTGCGAAATCGCTGTTGCGGATGTGAATGTCCCGCCTCGTTCGCCAGATCGGTTTCTTGCGCAATGCCGGATTTTCGGCTACGAGGTCTTGTGGGAGCACGATTGCATCCGCGCGGCTGAGCGAGGAGAGGGGCTCGCGGAGGCGGCCGGATGGCAGCAGTCGATCTTCGAAATCGCCTGGCGCCATGAGCACGATGTCGAAATCGCGAGCGAGAGAGCGATGCTGAAAGCCATCGTCCAGCACGTGCATCTGCGTGTGGAACTTCGCCTCCCCAACTTGCCCTGCCTGGTAGCGGCTTTCGCCGACAATGACAGGCACGCCCAGTTTTCGCGCGATCAGCAGGGGCTCATCACCAAAATCGGACGCGCTTCCCTGCGGATCGACCACCAGCACGCCCTTAGTTTTCCTGCGGTAGCCTCGCGAGAGGACGTCGAATTGAATGCCGCGCTCCTTCAAGAGTTCGCCGAGCGCTATCACAAACGGCGTCTTGCCGGATCCGCCCGCCGATAGATTCCCCACGCTGATGACGGGCTGCTCCAGCCGGCGTGCGTGAAGCACTCCCCGATCAAAGAGCGCATTCCGCGAGCTGGTGACCGCGCCGTAGAGCCCGCTTAACAGATTCATCGGCGATCCTTATTCTTATTCTGATCCTTACCCCTATCCTTACCCATCAACACCCCTATCCTTACCCATCAACTGCTTGAGCGCGCTCACCGTTCTTCCGGTTGCGCCACGCTGCGACTGAAGCGCGGCCAGAGCGTTGCGGCCCAGAGTCTCTCGCGCTTCCGCACTCTCGATTAATTCCATGAACACCAGCGGCAGCTCTGCCAATCCGACGATGCGCACGGCATTACAATCGCGGAAGTAGTTCACGATGTCGCGAAAGTTTTCATAGTGGTTGCCGGTCACAACGGGCACTCCATAGAGCGCGGGTTCGAGAATATTGTGGCCTCCGCGCGGGACAAGGCTTCCTCCGACGAAGGCCACTGTAGCGAGCGAATACAGGGCGGCAAGTTCGCCGATGGTGTCCACGAGAAACACGCCTCCGGCAAGCGATTCTCCGCTCCACAGCGAGCGCCGCCACATTCGGAATCCAAGTTTTTCCACCAGTTCCGCGACTGCGGCAAAACGCTCGGGATGGCGCGGCGCGAGAATCATCACCGCTTTCGGATAGTTCGCCAGAATGTTTCGAAATGCGGAGAGGAGCGATCCTTCTTCATCCTCCAGCGTGCTGCCGCAAACCAGCACCGGCTCCGTACCTGTCTGATTCAAGCTCTTGCGCAGGCTTGCCACGATTGCAGGAGGCAACGGCGGCGCGACATCGAACTTCAGATTGCCGGTAACCGCGACGCGTGAGTCGGGGGCGCCAACCTCGATCAGGCGGCGGCGATCTTCATCGGTCTGCGCGAGAAACAGGTCGACGTTAGCCAGCGCCTTCGGCAGCCAGAAACTGGAGCGCTTGTAACCGGGAAGAGACCGGTCGGAAATACGGCAGTTGATGACAGCCACACGGGCGCCGCTTCGTTTTGCGAGCCTAAGAAAATTCGGCCAGAACTCGGTCTCGGCCACCACCACCAGTTCGGGTCGGAGAGCCTCGAGGTACGGGCGGATCGCAAAACCGAAGTCCAGCGGGTAATAAAAGACGTTCTCTACGCCAAAGCGGCGTGCGGCAAGTTTTTGGCCCGTATCGGTGGTAGTCGAAATCAAAACGCGGTGGCTGGGGAACTCCCGCTTCAGCGCCTCAGCAGCTGCGCTCGAGGCCACTACTTCGCCAACCGAAACGGCGTGTACCCAAATCGTGGGCTTGCCCTGCTGGGCGGTCAATTTGGGCGGGACGCGGCCCAGCCGCTGGCGTAGTCCGACGCGATACTTTCCGTGCCGCATCATTTGCAGCAGCCAGTACGGCAGCGTCACGAGAAGGAAGAGAGCGAGCAGCGCGCTGTAGAGGGCATACATCGGAGAAGCCACATTCTAAATGGCCGGAACATCGCTTGTAGAACATCGGTTTTGCCTGCCGGGCGCATCCTATAATCCAGCTATGCGTAAATTACCTTGTGTGCCGCGTCCGGGAGCGAGGGCTCTCTTGAGTGCCGCCGCGTTCGTTTTGTTCTCTTGCCTGGGAGCAATGGCGGGCAAGGAATTTGTGATGCCTACCGCGCAGGCGGCGCGCAGTTATCCCGCACACGATGACCATCCGACCGAGAAAGTTGTGATCGCCGTCGATCCCTATGACATGGCGGACAAGGCGCAGATCTTCAGCACCAACTATAGCGGGTATGGTTATATGCCGGTATTTTTCATTGTGACCAATGACAGCGATGAACCGGTCGCGCTCAGCGGGATGAAGGCGCAGCTCATCACCAGGGATCGCACGAAGCTCTTGCCGGCCAATACTGACGACCTGGTGCGTCGATTGGCGCATCCTTCGCGCAACGACCGTCCGGGAGTGCAGTTGCCGATTCCACTGCCGGGAAGCAAAAAAGTCAAAGGCGCAGTCAGCAGCAAGACGATGGAAGAAATCAACATGGCACAGTTCGGCGCGCGTTCTGTGGAACCGCATTCGACTGCATCCGGTTTTTTGTTCTTCGATGTGGCGGACATTTCGACGCCGTTGGCGGGCGCGAATTTCTATGTAACTGGGGTGCACGACGCGGGCGGAAATGAGTTGATGTATTTTGAAATTCCGCTGGAGAAGTATTTGAGCGCGCCGGAAGCGAAGAAGCCGTAGGAAAGTGCGACTAGGCTGAGAACAACGGCTAAAGCCGGTCGTCTCGACGAGCTTTCGGCATCGCTGAAGCGATGCCCTGATACGAACCGTACTATTCTGCAAGCTCTGAACCGATGTCCTAGTGCGATCCTTTTGTTTGCCCGTCTATAATCTTCCTCTATGGCGACTACATCAGCCATTTCCGAGGATGTCCGCGCGAAATACGAGCCCGTCATTGGACTGGAAGTTCACGTCCAATTGCTGACTGCGTCCAAGATTTTCTGTTCGTGTTCGACACAATTTGGTGATCCTCCCAATACGAACGTCTGTCCAGTGTGCCTTGGAATGCCGGGGGCACTGCCGGTCTTGAATCGCAAGGCTGTGGAGTTCGCCACACTGGCGGCGATGGCGCTCGGCTGCCGCGTTAACGAGACTTCGATATTCGCGCGCAAGAATTACTTCTATCCCGACTTGCCGAAGGGATACCAGATCTCGCAATACGACAAGCCGCTGGCGGAGTCCGGGTCGATCGAGATTCCAAGTAACGGCGGCAGCAAAAAAATCGGAATCACCCGCCTGCATCTGGAAGAAGACGCGGGCAAAAGCTTGCACGATGGCTTTCCCGATGCCGCAGAGAAAACTGCGATTGATTTGAATCGCACGGGAGTTCCTCTGGCTGAGATCGTCAGCGAGCCCGACATGCGGTCGCCGGACGAGGCTTACGAGTACCTGACGCGATTGAAGGAGATCATCCTTTACACCGGCGTGAGCGACTGCAATATGGAAGAAGGGTCGCTGCGCTGCGACGCAAACATCAGTGTGCGTCCGCGCGGGCAGAAGGAGTTTGGGACGAAGACCGAAGTCAAGAACGTGAATTCATTTCGCTTCATCAAGCTGGCGCTCGAGTACGAAATCGAACGGCATATTGGAGTAATCGAATCAGGCGGCAAGATTACGCAGGAGACGCGTCTCTACAATGCGAACGAAGGCCGCACGTACGGGATGCGCTCCAAGGAGCAGGCGCACGATTACCGATACTTTCCGGAGCCCGATTTGCTGCCGCTGGTGGTGGATGAGAAGTGGCAACAACAAATTCAGGCTGCGCTGCCCGAGCTTCCCGAAGCACGGCGTGAGCGCATGAAAAAAGAATATGGCATCACCGCCGGCGACGCGCAGACTTTGACTCGCACACGGGCGATGGCCGAGCAATTTGAATCGGCGGCGCTGGCATCGAAGAATCCCAAGCGTGTCGCTAATCTCGTGCAGAGCGAACTTTTGGGGAGACTAAATGCGAAGGGACTGGATCTTGAGCGGTCGCCGATTTCGATGGCAGGCGTCGCGGCTTCGGCGGATCTGGTTGAGTCCGGCGCGATTTCCGGCAAGATGCTCAAGGATCTTTACGACCTCAGCTTCGAGCGCAACAAAGACTTCTCCGCGGTGTACGAGGAAGAAGGACGGCCGCAGCAATCGCGTGACACGTCGGTGCTGGAGAAGTTGGCCGACGAGGTGATCGCGGCAAATCCCAAGCAGGTGGAACAGTATCGGGCAGGCAAGAAGACGATGCTTGGATTTTTCGTTGGGCAGGTGCTGAAGGCGTCCAAGGGGCAGGCGAATCCACAGTTGGTGAACGAAGTGGTGGCCAAGAAGTTGGACGTCAATCCCTGATTTATTCGGAGAGAAGGTGCGTGCGCGGTCTCCGCTTCGATCTCCGTGCTGCTGCAGACGGAGACGCGGCAGGCCGCATCGCTATTCTGCTTTATTTAGCCGCACCCGCGTTCTTCAGCACTTCTTGCGCGAAATAATTTGTAATCTTGGCGTCATCGCGTAGCGTTTCGTAGTACGCGGCTTTCAGGAGTTGTTCGCGGCGGTCGCGCAATTGCTGCCGAAACGCCTGCTGCACGCTGGGATTGCTCAGGTCACGCTGGCCCGCTGCCTCTTTGGAGACCAGCTTCACGATCATGTATCCGTAGGGCTGATGGTTCGCGGGGTTCAGCAGGGGTAATACGGGCGTGAACTGCCCCGGCTTGAGCTTCAAGACGGAATCGCGGGTGACGGGATCGGCGTTTTTCAGCGCAGACTCGGGAGCTAATCCCAGATCGCCGCCGTTGTTGCTGGTCTCGGGGTCTTCGGAATAATTCATGGCCAGGGTGGCGAAATCGTCGCCGCTGTCAAGGCGGTTGGCGATCATTTCGATTTTCTTGCGGGCGTCGGCGTCGTTCTGCGCTTTGCTGTTCTGAAGGTTGTGGGCTTGCGCATTGGGCATGCCCGTAACCATGATCTTGGCCAGATGATATTGCGGCTCGATGAAATTGAACTCCGACTTGTGCGCGTTGTAGTAGTCGGCGACGTCCTGGTCGGTGATGTTGATGCGCGAGGTGATCTCTTTGTTGTGCACTTTATCCCGGGTGAGCGAGCGGCGCAGATCGCGCTTGAAATCGTCAACCGTGAGTTTCTTCTCCGCCAGACGCTTGTTGAATTCTTCGGCCGTGAAGGGGTTCTTCATCTCGTTCAGCTTGCGATCGACTTCTTCGTCGGTCGCGAGGAGCCCGAGCTTTTCGGCCCGGTGCATGAGGATTTCCGTCTCGATCAGATTGTCGAGGATGCTCAGCCGCAGACTGACCGCCTGCTCGCCCGTGGGTGGTTGGTCGGAGCCGGCGGTCTGGTTCGCGAAGTATTTCTCCACTTCGCTGCGATAGATTTTGCGTCCATTGACGGAGGCCATCACGTCGCCGCCCTTGCCGTCGCGGTCGCAGGCCGCCAATAACAACAGGAAAAATGCGCTCAGCAGGATAAGGCTGGCATTTCTTATGTGGACACGAAATTTCAAATCTGCCTCCGGAAACTGCTCTTAGTTCCTGGGCTGTGGGTTTAGCTAAGAGCTAAATGCTAATTGCTTACTTCTTCGATTCCGCGGCATCGGCCTTATGCGCTGGCGGCGCTACGCCAGCATCACGCAGCGCGCTGTCGAGCACGGCTCGCACATCTTCGATTGGCACGGCTCCATCGATCTTCTGGCCGTTGACGAACATTGCCGGGGTTGCGCTTACGCCGATCTTGTCGCCTTCGCGCTGCGACGCCCGCACTGCGCTGTCGTCCTGCGCCTTGACGCAAGCCTGTAACTTCGTCGCATCCAGATTGTGCTTCTGGCCCTGCTGAATCGTGAGCTTGTCGAGTGCGGCATTCTGTCCGTCTCTCGTCTTTTCGCTGGTGACTTCTTTCTGGTTGGCGTGGACGTAATCGGCGAAATCCCAATAGGCGTCACCGTTCTGGGCAGCGAGGCAATTGGCATCGACTGCGGCATGAATCGCCCAGGGATGAATTTCGTCGAGCGGATAATCTTTGTAAATGAACTGCACGCGGTCGCCATACTCCTTCAGCAGTGTGGGAAAAAGCGCCGAGTGCATGCGCGAGCAGAACGGACACTCGAAATCGTCATAATTGACGGCGACAACCTTTGCGTCTTTGGCGCCGCGTGTCGGACGGCCGGTCACATCGATCTTCTTCATTGTCTCGGCATATGGATCCTTGGTCAGGTCGATGCGAGTCATGCGCACAAGCGTCTTGCGGTCCTTCGCTAACAAAAATTCGTACTCGTGCTTCTTTCCGGACTCGTCGAAGGTGATCGTCAGCGCGTCATAGTTCGGAAAGTCGCTGGGATGGAGCGGACCGAAGTTAATTTTTACCTCTGACGGTACGGAATAGGTTGAGCGCACCTGCCGATCGAGTAGCCGGATGACGTCGGGAGGAGCCGACGAAGCGGGTTGGGCCGAGCAACCTAAACAGACTAGTAAAAGAACAAAAAAAGCACGCCTTGCAAATGTCACTAGAGACCGCCTAAACATGAGGAATTGCTTGCATTATCTCACGGGCGAGATGGGCTGCGGGCCATGGACTCCGAGCCACGAGTGCGGCTCAGGCGCGCCTGCGAGTGAGTTCGTCAGCGGGCAGCAACGAATTCATCGACCCCGATCGGAAGCCTTCCAGATCGAGTGTCACGAACTTGAATCCCAGTTTTTTGAAGATGGATGTGAACTCACCGGCCATCTCGGACGACAGAGCGCGAGGAAGTTCCTCTCGGGCGATTTCAATACGCACAATATCGCCGTGATGACGCACGCGGAACTGGCGAAATCCGAGAGCACGTATGGCGTCTTCTCCGCGCTCGACAACTTGCAGCGCCTCCGGCGTCACCGGGCGGCCGTATTCAATTCTCGAGGAGAGACATGCGGAAGCGGGCTTGTCCCACACTCTGAGGCCTGCCTGGCGAGCCAGGTCACGGACCTCAGCCTTGCTAAGCCCGGCCTCAATCAGCGGCGTCAGAATGTGATGCTGGCGCGCCGCTTCCTGCCCCGGACGGAAGTCGCCCTGATCATCAGTATTGACACCATAAGCAATCGCATCGAATCCATGCTCGGTTCGATATCGCTCCATTACAGTGAACAACTCGTCCTTGCAATGGAAGCAACGCATGGCGTCATTGCGGGTGTAGTCGGTATTTTCCAGCTCCCGAGTCTCGATCACCTCCAACGGAATTCCGCTCTCACGGGCAAATGCGAGGGCGTCTTTTAGATGAGTCCGGGCCAGACTCGGAGAGTCGGCGATCACTGCACACATCTGGTCGCGGAGCATGTGATAGGCAGCCCACGCGAGAAATGCCGAGTCCACGCCCCCGGAGTACGCGACGAGCAGACGGCCCACACGCTCAAGAGCCTGATACAACCGCACGAGTTTTGGATCGACCTGGACAGGGCCCACAATCACTATTGTAGTGAAAAGTGGCGTTGCTCGTCCCAGCCGATCACACGCGCTTTTCCTGAGGACTGTCACCTAACACCTGTGACCTGCCCCTTCTCACGCTTGCGCCGTGTGCGTCCCGTGTTGAAAACGGTATTGCAGGATCTTGGCTGCCAACGCAGGACTTACGCCTTTGCCGGGCACTCCGACAGTGCGGACAACTTCTCCGCGGCACACAACTTCGGTGGCGGCGAGTCCGGCGATTTCTGCCGGCAGCACGAGGTTGATTTCGAGTTGGGCATTCGGCTGAAGCATTTCTTCCGCCTGGAAGAGAAGGCCGGA
>WNFR01046716.1_pt1 | contig 10180 bp, 10 predicted proteins | sample 5400221 | NCBI WGS metagenome assembly WNFR01 (sample SAMN13153357, study PRJNA577476) | soil metagenome | isolation source: 40 cm soil under Madrone tree | place: USA:California | collected 2016-06-14 | reverse complement strand
TTCCGTACCAGTCTTGGTCAACCGGCGCACAATCTGGGTTTATTGGGCAAAGCCCTTGTAGGACACTTACGGCGCACGCGATTAGAGTGCAGTCTCATTCGCGCAGCTTCAATCGAAAGAGAGTGTAATCTCCCACACGCTCACCGGCATCCCGTTCGTACCAGCGATCGAGATTTGAAAAGTCAAAATTGCCCGCGACGGGAATAATTGCATAGTCGATGGGACGCTTGACCGCGTCTTCGCGTGAAAACGAATTTGCGTACGCCTGATAGGCTTGGACTTCGCGCTCAATTTCGTCCGGTTGAATCGGTTGGAATTGAAAATTCAGTTGCGGAAATATCCTCGCATGTCCAAATACAATATTGCGTACAGATGACAGCTCATCGTGGAATCGATCCAGCGTGCCGCTTAAAGCCTTGCGCAAGTCTTCGACTTCCGCTCTTGAATAATAGAGATGCATATAAAAGAATTTCTTTTGCTCTTCCCGCGTAACGCTCCCGCAGTCTCCACCGGTTATGTCAAGCAGAGTTCCCTGGGACGTCCACGTCGGCAGTAACTTAATCAGTGCAACGCTGGGTGAAAACACCAGTGACGAAGTCTGGCCCTTTGTACGCAAGTCCGCAAGTGTTCCGTCCTGCCTTGATAGTTCCTTCAAGCGGAGCAATACGGGAGTCCTTTGATCGTCGGCAACGGCCAAAGGGAACGAAATTAATTGAGGGACGAGAACTACCGCAATCAGTCCCCACAAAACTGACAACGTGGCCATCCATATCAACAAACGACGGGACACAGGCTTACAAAAGACCGTGATCGTTATCAGCAGACCGACTGCTGTGGAATAATTAACAACGTAGGTTTCAAAGTGGAACGCCTGCATAGACTTTCCTGTTAGAACCTGCTGATTAAAGACAACAAACGGGAGCAATGCGAGCGAGGCAGCGTAGATCACACGCGACTCAGCCCGTTCGATCCTGCGCCGTAGGATTCCAATGACGAGCACAACCAGAATAGCCGCGCCCAGGATTTCATGGACGCGCAATAGATCCGGTCTATGAGTTGAAATCAAAATCTGCTGCTCGTCCAGCGTCGCAGCTCGGTGCGAAAGCAAGTAGAGGTATGGCACGAGCGCAACGACGGCTATGCCACCGAGGGTTGAGAGCAGCGCCAGGGTTTTCCGTCGCTCGTCAGTTCGAAGATAAAGCCACAGCACTCCAATGCAAGCCAGCCACGCTGCCGCGGCGGTCCATAAATAAAGATAAGAGAAAATCAGCACGGCGAAGACAAGGGCCGCGACCAAAGAAGACACCAGCACCGCGCGCTTTGTCCGATTCATTAGCGTACGCCAAACCAGAACCTGAAAGACAAAGAACAAGGGGAACGCCACTGCGGGCTCATATCGCCTGAGGAAGGGCAAGACCGGGATGGTAATATCTATTGACGTTCCGAAAAATCCGTAGCTCCCCAATGCGCCGCCAAGGCAGAGCACGAATAATGTTCCTACCGCAGCTAATCGATCGTCTCCTGCAATACAGTTGAGTAACCAGAAAACAGACAGACTCGCAAACAGTGCAGCCGCGGCGATGAGAACAATGAAAGCCGTTGAGGCTGAGACGCCTAGTGTCCGCGCCGGCAACGCGACCACGTAAGCCGGAATAAACTGAATCGAAAAAATGGATTCTGGTAGCGGCGCCGATGCGGAATTGTCCTTGCCCCCAAACGGGTCATTCTTTCGTGGCCGTCCGTCTATCAATGCATTTATGTAACCCGAATAATAAGGCTCGTCGACGAAGGCGCCAATATACGCTCCATTCCAGTCACGGCCCCGCACTATCCAGAGATGAATTTGCGGTATGAGAGACAACAACACCATCGCCACCGACGACAGAACACACCATTTCCGCTTGCTCGCATAGGAAGGCCAGGTGCTCACTGCGTGAATTCTACCTGAGAGTCGATCGTCTTTGCCGAAAATCTTTTAGCTATCTTAAGCCGAAAAACCAATCCGCGAACTCACACGAAATAATTCAAACGCTCTGGTTACCGAAAATCACGATCCGAACACTTAATAGCGTATCGGCGGATTTGTTGGGTGTGTCTCTCAATGCCTCTCGTAATGATTCACTTTGCACATTGGAATAATAGAGATGCATATATAAGAATTCTTTCTGTTCATCGCGGGTCTGACTAGTGCAGTACGGACCTGTCGCGTCAAGCAGCGTTCCCTGCGACGTCCAAGTTGGCAACTGCTCAATCAGCGGAACGTTTGGTGAAAATACCAACGTCGAAGCTTGGCCCCTTGTGCGCAAACTCGCAAGCGTCCCATCGTCCTTTGATAATTCTTTCAGGCGCCGCAGCACGGGAATCATTCGATCATTTGAAATGGCCCTGGGCAAAAACATCAGGCGTGCAGGCACGCCTGCGCAAAAAATTCCCCAGGCGCAGCACAGCCCCGCCATCCAGATCAACAAACGGCTGGGAACAGGCGTCCAAAAGAGGGTGATTAGAATCAGCAACCCAACCAATGTGGAGTAATTGACAACGAAGTTCTCAAAGTGGAACACCTGCATGCTTCTTCCGGTAAGGACCTGTTGATTGAAGACGACAAAGGGAAGCAGTGCGAGGGACGCGACATAAATAAGGCGTGACTCAGTCCGTTCGATCCTGTTACGCCAGACCCCAATGACGAGCGCAAGGAGAATAGCTGCTCCGAGAATTTCGTGGATCCGTAATAGATCCGGTCTATGAGTTAGAATTAGTATCAGATCCTCGTCCCCTATGATCGCCCGGTGGGAAAGCAAGTGGACGTATGTCAGAAGCGCTGCGGCTGTTATACCGCCGATCGTTGTCAGCAGCGCCAGGGTTTTACCCCGGTCCGAGGGGCGAAGATAGAACCAAAGCAAACCTATACAAACCAACCATCCTGCGGCGGCCGTCCAGAGATAGATGTAACAAAAAACGAGAGTTGCAAGAGTGAGACCAGCCACTAACGACGGCACCGCGGCGCTTCGTTTGTTCTCACTTGTAAGCGCGCGCCAGACCAATAACTGAAAGATAAAGAATAGGGGAAATGCCACAGCGGGTTGATATCGCCTGAGGAACGGCAAGGCAGGAAAGCCGATATCCAGGAACGTTCCGAAGAGTCCGTTTCTTCCCACAAACCGCCCCAGCAAGAGTACGAATAGTGTTCCCGCGGACGCTAATCGGGGGTCGCTCGTAACATAGCTGAGTAACCCAAAAACAGAAAGACTGGCGACTAGTGCCGCCATGGCGATGAGGACTATGAAGGCCGTTGATGCCGAAAGGCCAAGCGCCCGCGCCGGCAACGCGACCACGTAGGCTGGTACAAACTGGATCGAAAAAAAAGATTCCGGGAGAGCAGCGTCTGAAGAATCATCCCTTCCGCCAGACGGATCGTTCTTACGTGCCCGTCCGTCCATGAGAGCATTTACGTAGGCCGAATAAAGAGGCTCGTCGCCCTGAGAGTTAACATAAGCGCCATTCCAGTCACGGCCACGCACTATCCAGAGATGAATTTGTGGTAGTAGAGAGAGCAACACCATCGCGATTGATGGGAGAACGCACCATTTCCACTTGCTCGCATGAGAAGGCGAAGTGCTCACTGCGTGAATTCTACCTGAGAGTCAATCGCGTTGCGGAAAAATCTCAGAGTCATCAAAGCCGAAAAGCCAATCCACGAACTTACACGAAATAACTCGAACCGACTGTCCATGTTTCGCGTCGTTTTGGTGTGGGTTAGTGGACCGTGTTGCTGTATGGACATAAATGCCTCGCGATTAGTCGATTAGCTTTAGCCGATAAAGAGTATAAGCCCCCACGCGCTCGCCGGCGTCGCGTTCGTACCAGCGGTCAAGATTCGCGAGGTTGAAGTTGCCTTCGGTAGGCACAACAGCATAGGTAATGGGACGCTTGAGGGCCTCTGCTCGAGAAAACGAATTTGCGTACGCCTGGTAAGCCTGGACTTCGCGCTCAATTTCATCTTCTTGAATGGGCTTAAACTGAGGAGTTAGGGCCGGGGACGTCCTCTCGTAGCCGAATATCACAGTTCGAACAGATGACAGTTCATCACGGGACCTGTCGCGCGCGCCTTTCAACGCCTGGCGCAGGTCTTCAGTGTCCGTTTTTGAATAATAGAGATGCATATAAAGGAATTGCTTTCGCTGTTCTCGCGTCACGCTACCGAAGTCCACGCCTCCCATGTCAAGCAGCGTTCCCTGTGATGTCCATGTCGGCAATTGTGTAATCAGTGTTACGCTTGGTGAAAACACCAGCGTCGAAGCCTGGCCCTTTGTGCGCAGATCCGCGACCGTTCCGTCCTGCCTCGATAGTTCTCTCAGGCGCAACAGCACGGGAATACTTCGGTCATTGGCGATGGCTTGGGGCACAAAAACCAATCGTGCAGGCAGACCTACCACAATAACTCCAAACACGAATGACAAGGTTCCCATCCATATCAACAGACGATGAGGAACAGGCTTCCATAAGAGCGCGAGCGTAATCAGAAGGCCAACCATGGTGGAGTAGTTAACTACGAAGATTTCAAAATGAAACGCTTGCATTGTCCTTCCGGTCAGGATCTGTTGGTTGAACACGATAAAGGGAAGCAACGCGAGCGAAACGGCAAAGATAAACCGTGGCTCAGTCCGTTGGATCGTACTGCGCCAGACTCCAATGACGAGCGCAACCAAAATAGCTGCACCCAGGACTTCATGGATGCGAAACAGATTAGGGCTATGAGTTGAAATCAGTGTCAGCTGCTCATCCAGCGCAACCGCTCGGTGGGAAACCAGGTAAGCATACGGAACCAGCGCCATGACAGTTATGGCGCCAGCCGTGGTTAGGAGCGCTGACGTTGTCCCCCTGTCTGAAGGTCGAAAATAAAGCCACAGCGCACCGAAGGATCCCAGCCACGCTGCCGCGGCTGTCCATAGATAGAGATAAGAAAAGACAAGCGTTGCCAAAGTCAGACCGGCAAGGATCGCACAGATTCGCGCTCCGCGTTTGCGCTCACGAGTAAGCGCATGCCAAATCAGTAACTGAAAGACAAAGAACAAAGGGAACGCCGCCGCGGGCTGATATCTCCTCAGGAATGGAAAAGCGGCAATGCCGATATCCAGGAAAGTTCCGAAAACCCCGTACCTTCCTACAATGCAGCCCAGGCAGAGCACGAACAATGTTCCCGCCGCAGCTAATCGACTGTCGCCAGCAACGCAGTTGATTAACCAAAAAACAGACAGACTGGCAAACAATGCAGCCGCCGCGTTGAGAACAATAAAGGCCGTGGCTGCGGAGACGCCGATTGCACGTGCCGGAAACGCGATCGCGTAGGCTGGCACCAGCTGAATTGAGAAACCAGATTCCGGAAGCGGTGCGCTCGGAGAATTGTCCCTCCCCCCAAACGGGTCATTACGTCGTGCTCGTCCGTCTATCAGCGCATTTATGTAGGCCGAGTAAAGGGGCTCGTCGACGTGTGGACTTACGTACGCACCGTTCGAATCCCGACCACGAACTATCCAAAGATGAATTTGCGGTATGAGAGACAACAGAACCATGGCCAGACACGTTAGTGCACACAGTTTCCATCGTGCTAAAGAAGTTGAAGTACGCATCGGCTAACCGACTAGAGATGGTCCGACGGAAAAATTGTTGCTCTCGAATACTACGCTGAATCCTAACGCAAAATTGGCGCGTGCCGTCAGTCGCGTAATTTCAAACGATAGAGTTCATAAGCGCCAACGCGTTCCCCGGCGTCGCGTTCGTACCAGTGGTCAAGATTTGTAAAATTAAAATTGCCATCGGCAAGAACAACTGCATAGGTCAGGGGACGCTTGAGCGCTTCTTCGCGCGAAAAGGCGCTAACGTAAGACTGGTAGGCTCGGACTTCGTGCTCAATTTCGTCTGGCTGAACAGGGCTATACTGAGAGGTGAGTGCTGGGATTGTCCTCTCGTGCCCGAAAATTAAACTACGAGCCGGTGATAGTTCATCGGGGTAGCGATCGGTTGTGCCGATGTAAAAGAGCTGCTTTCGCTCTTCCCGCGTCACATTGCCGAAGTCCACCCCACCCACGTCCAGCAGCGTCCCCTGGGACGTCCACGTTGGGAGCAACGAAACAAGTGCAACGCTTGGTGAGAACACCAAACTCGAAGCTTGTCCCTTCGCGCGCAGGTCCGCCAGCGTGCCGTCCTCTCTTGATAACTGTTTCAGTCGCAGTAACACGGGAACGCTCTGATCCGCGCTGACTGCGAAAGGCACGAAAATTAATCGCGCGGGCAGTGCTACAACGATAAATCCCCACGCGAAAGACAATCCTGCGATCCAAATTAACAAACGGCGCGGAACCGGCTTCCAAAACAGCGTCATTGTTATCATGAAGCTAACCAACGTGGAATAGTTAACGACGGAAATTTCATAGTGGAAAGCCTGCATCATCTTCCCGGTCAGCACCTGTTGATTGAAGACGACAAAGGGCAGCAACGCCAGAGAAGCGGCGTAAATAGCGCGGGATTCCGTCCTGACGATGATGCTACGCCAAATTGCAATGACAATCGCAATGAGAATCGCCGCACCCAAAATTTCATGGGCACGCAGCAAATCGGGTCTATGAGTGGAAACTAATGTTTGCTGCTCGTCCAGGGTCGCCGCACGGTGGGTAAGTAGGTAGACGTAGGGCACGAGTGCAACAGCCGTTATGCCGGCGACAGTTATCAACACCCGCACGGTTTTTCGACGCTCGCCTGGCCGAAGATAAAGCCACAGCACACCGACACACACTAGCCACGCTGCGGCTCCGGTCCATAGGTATAGGTATGAGAAGATCAGCGCCGCCATTGTGAAGCCGGCCACAATCGCCGACAGGGAGACGACTCGTTTATTCTCACTCGTGAGCGCCTGCCACACCAGTAACTGGAAGACAAAAAACAGAGGGAACGCCGCTGCGGGTTGATATCGGCGGAGGAATGGCAACGCCGGAACGCCAATATCCAGGAAAGTCCCAAACAATCCATACCTTCCTACAACGCAGCCCAGGCAGAGCACGAATAGTGTTCCCGTCGCCGCCAGGCAAGGGTCTGCCGTAACATTGTTGATTAACCAAAAAACAGCCAGACTCGCAAGCAATGCAGCTGCAGCGATAAGAACAATGAAGGCAGTTGAGGCTGAGATTCCCAAGATCCGGGCCGGCAACGCAATCGCATAAGCCGGAACGAACTGAATCGAAAAAGTCGATTCCGGTAGAGGCGCGTTTGGCGTACTAACCCTGCCGTCGAACGGGTCATTCTTTCGGACACGCCCATCCATCAGCGCATTCATATAGGCCGAGTATAGAGGCTCGTCACCCTGCGGGCTCACGTACGCCCCATTCCATTCCCGGCCCCGAACTATCCAGAGGTGAATTTGCGGTATGAGAGACAGCAACACCATTGCCATTGACGGCAAAACACACCATTTCCAGTTGACGCCGTAAGAAGGCAAGGGCCTCATACAGTCATTCTAGACGATAGTCGGTGGACTCCGGAAAAAATCAGTTCGTCCTGGCTCCCGCTGCGTGGTCTCGCCGCCAAGGGCTTTCGCTCGCTCCTGCCACAAGTGCTCGCTGGCGAGCACCGCCAGGATGAACGGCGTTTGGCTACGCAGTCGCGTGAGAATGTTTATCGAATTTTAAGAGAACAAATCGTAGGGCTTAGCTATCCCAGCAAAACAATATAGAACTTGGCAGTCGACGGTTTGCTTCAGCGGCACGGTCGTTGCCATAGCGAACCCCGCACCGAAAATGTTGCCGTGATCGGCGAGGAAGCGATCACTCAGGTTTCCTGAGATGACGCCTTCAGTTTCGGCGCAAACGCACTGCCCCCGGTCCTGCTTTCGAAATCGGGCGCGAACTTTAACCAAACTAACAAGGAGCATAGCAAAATGAAAATGATCAAGAACTTTCTCAAAGACGAGTCCGGTATGGAAACGCTGGAATACGCGGTCATCGCCGGCCTTATCGCCGCCGTGGCGATCGTTGTTTACGCCAGCGGCTGGGGCACCGCTCTTTCAACGAGATTGAATAGAGCAACGACCACTGGCTGATGACGGGAGCTATCGAAGGTGGTTGAGCGGCCATAAATCAACGGCTGAGTCCTCCACCTTTTCTTCTGTGAGCGGAGATTGACCCCCGTGCTTTTCCGTGTAACACCTGGAAACGGGTTCGCATTGTTGGCTCACAGACAACCAAGGGAGCAAACGAATCATGAAAATGATCAAGGACTTTCTCAACGACGAGAGCGGCATGGAAACGCTGGAATATGCGGTCATCGCCGGTCTCATCGCGGCCGTGGCTATTCTCGTCTACGCAAGCGGCTGGGGTGCTGCATTGTCAACCCGGCTTACTGCTTCGACGACCACGGGTTGATCATGTTGTCAGGGAGAGTGGCGGGACGGCGATTTCCGCTCGCCACTCTTTCTATTCGCATTCTTTTAAGAGTGATTTCGGAGGCTTGCAAATGTTGATACCGCGGACTGTTGCCCTCGCGGTGATGTTTATACCGCTGGCGGTCGTGATTGCGTACACAGATGTGCGCCACCGACGTATCCCCAACAAACTGGTGCTGGCCACTCTCATCGGCGGCCTGATACTCAATACGGCTTTCGACGGCTGGAACGGGTTCCTGGTAAGTCTCGGCGGCTCGGCACTCGCTTTTGGGTTGATGCTCTTGCTTCACCTCTTTGCCACGATGGGGGCAGGGGACGTGAAACTATTTGCTGCCGTCGGAGCCATCGTTGGCATCTCACACGTGCTACCCACCCTGATGATCGTGGCCTTAACCGGAGGGGTCTTGGCTGTGTGCAAGATGATTTACGCTCGGCGGGTGGTCACCACCATGTCCGGCGTCCTCCAATTCTTCTATGGCCTGTTACCGGGTCATACCGTGCCGCGCATTGAGGTGCCGGCAGATCCGAATTACACACTACCTTACGCGGTGCCCATTTGCTTCGGCGGGGTCGTCGCTTTTTTGCTCTTCAGTGCATGAGAGCTGCCCCTGGTAATTTGCTTTAGTTAGGAGAATTCAATCATGCGAAATAAACGTCTGATCATCGCGCTTGCTGGCGCAGTCATCTGTGGGCTGCTCGGGGTGCTGTTAGTGACACGCTACCTCTCAAACGTGCAAGCCTATACAAAAGATCTCGGCACCGTGGTGGTGGCTAAGACTGAGATTCCCCTGGGGGAAAAGATCAACGCCGAACAGGTGACACTGACTTCGATTCCAAACGGCTCGACTCCCGATGGAGCTTTCCGGAAATTGGATCAGGTCGTGGGCCGGGTGGCGATCATGCCGATCGGGGTGCGCGAGACCATCACGAATTCAAAGCTGGCGCCTGCGGGAACTGGCGGCGGACTGTCGGCGGTAATCCCTGAAGGTTATCGCGCCATGACCGTCAAGGTTGACGACGTGGTCGGTGTCTCAGGCTTTATCATGCCGGGCTCGTTCGTGGACGTGATAGCTATAATCGTCTCGGCTTCCCAGCAAAATGGAGAACCGATTTCCAAGATTGTGCTGCAAAACATCAAGGTGCTGGCCAGTGGAACCAAGATTGATTCTCCCGAAAACCAGCGCGAACCAGCGAACGTAAAGGCCGTGACGCTGCAGGTCACGCCAGAGCAAGCGGAGAAGTTGGTGCTCGCTGCCAATGAAGGCAAGTTGCAACTGGTGATGCGCAATTACAGCGATCAGGAAGACGCGCAAACCAACGGCGCCAACAAGAAGTCACTTCTGGGAGGTTCTTACACACCCCCGCCCCCGCCGAAAACTGAAAAGGCCGAGGGGCTTAAACCGGAGCCGGCCAAGCCCGTTGTTAAGCGGGTTTCCATCACCCCGGTAGCAGAAGTGAAGCCGGTGGCCCAGCCGGTGCGGCGCAACTCCATCGAGCTTATCGAAGGAAGCAAGCGGCGCTAAGTCGATATGCCTTAATTTAATTTTGGAATGCGGCGACAAGTCGCCGCGCTCCATAAGATGCGAATCAATGAACTGCGGTCAATTAACCAAGGAGTCAAAACTATGAAGCCCCGTACCCCAATCCGATACACTCGCTTGCTGCTCAGCTCAATTTTGCTTTGCGGCCTGAGCCTTTCAGCCAGCGCCCAGGACCAGAGCACGAATGCTTCCTTTGCCGGGAACACGA
>WNFR01011169.1_pt1 | contig 10180 bp, 11 predicted proteins | sample 5400221 | NCBI WGS metagenome assembly WNFR01 (sample SAMN13153357, study PRJNA577476) | soil metagenome | isolation source: 40 cm soil under Madrone tree | place: USA:California | collected 2016-06-14 | reverse complement strand
TGGAAATCAAAAATCTGCACGTCAAAGTGGATAACCACGAAATCCTCAAGGGCATTGACCTGAAGGTGAATGCCGGCGAAGTGCATTCCATCATGGGCCCGAACGGCTCAGGCAAAAGCACCCTGGCGCAGGTGCTCGCCCGCCGCGAGACCTACGTGGTCGCCTCGGGCGACGTATCGTACAACGGCAAGGACCTGCTAGCCATGAAGCCGGAGGAGGCCGCCTGTGAAGGCATCTTCATGGCTTTCCAGTACCCGGTAGAGATTCCCGGCATCAGCAACGCGTACTTCCTCCGATCGGCGCTCAATGCCATCCACAAGTACCGTGGGCTGGAGGAGATAGATGCCATGGATTTCCTGCCGCTGTTTCGGGAGAAGCTGAAGCTGCTGGACATGGACGAGAAGCTGATGAACCGCTCCGTGAACGAAGGCTTCTCTGGCGGCGAAAAGAAGCGCAACGAGATCCTGCAGATGGCGGTGCTGGAGCCGAAGCTCGCCATCCTGGACGAGACCGATTCCGGCCTGGATATTGACGCGCTGAGGATCGTGGCCCAGGGCGTCGATGCTATGCGCAACCCGGAGCGCGCCATCATCGTGGTAACTCACTACCAGCGCCTGCTGAACTACATCGTTCCTGACTTCGTCCACGTGCTGCTGGATGGCCGCATCGTGCGTTCGGGCGGCCCGGAACTAGCGTTGGAACTGGAAGAGAAGGGTTATGGCGCGATGGAAACCGAGGCGCGGCATGCTACTCCCGCCTAATGAGAACTAGAACGAGGGAAGAACAACGTGATCACGGCAACTCAACAGTTGGAAAGTTACCTGGAAAGCTTCAGCGAGTTCGAGAAGCTCGCCGCCGGCCATGCCCTGCCATGGTTGCGGAATCTGCGCCAGGATGCGTTTGCCCGCTTTTGCGAAGCCGGGTTCCCAACCACCCACGACGAAGACTGGCGGTTCACCAACGTCTCTGCCATCGCGCAGACTGCTTTCCGGCTCACCTGCAACCGCCGCGTCCGGCTGTCCCAACAGGAACTGGAGCCGTACCGGGTTCCGGGCGTTGCCTATCAACTCGTGTTTGTGAACGGGCACTTTGCGCGCGAGCTATCGTTGCTGAGCAAACTGCCCAATGGGGTGAAGGTCAGCAATCTTGCTGGGGAGATTTCCAGCAATCCCGGTCCCGGAGCGATTGAAGCGCACTTCGGAAGCTACCTTGATGTCCGCCGCGATGCCTTCTGTGCACTGAACACGGCTTTCGTGGAAGACGGAGCGTTTGTGCACATCCCCAGAGGCACGCTAGTGGAGGAGCCCATTTGCCTCCTGTTTGTCTCGACTGCGGACGACGCTCCATCCATGAGCCATCCGCGCAACCTCTTGGTGGCGGAGGAAGACAGCCAGGCCACATTCGTCGAGGACTATGTGTCGCTCGACGGCGGCGCGGTGTTCTGCAACACGGCCACGGAACTGGTCGCCAGCGACCACGCTGTGCTTTCGCACTACATGCTCGAGCGCGAGCACAAGCAGGCTTTCAACGTCTCAACGCTGCGTATCCAGCAGGGACGAAGCGCCAATGTCGTATCGCACTCAGTACTGCTGGGCGGCGCGCTGGTGCGCAACAACGTACATCCGGTGCTGGCAGGCGAAGGGGGAGAGTGTCTGATTAACGGCCTCTTCGTCGGCGACGGTCACCAGCACCTCGACAACTACATGCTGGTAGAACATGCCAGCCCGCACTGTGGCAGCCGGCAATTCTACAACGGGATCCTCGATGGCCACGCACACGGCGTCTTTCACGGCCGGATCATCGTGCACAAGGACGCGCAGAAAACCGACGCCAAGCAGACCAACCGCAACCTGCTGCTTTCTGATGACGCGCAAATCGACACCAAGCCGCAACTGGAGATCTATGCCGACGACGTGAAATGCACGCACGGGGCCACCATCGGCCAGATCGAAGGGGACGCTCTGTTCTATCTGCGCTCTCGTGGAATCGACGAAGTGTCCGCGCGCAAACTCCTGCTCTTCGCCTTCGCCAGCGAATGTCTTGACCGCATGAAGCAGGGACCGGTCCGGAAGCACGTAGAAGGGTTGATCAATCAGTGTCTGTTCCAGGTGGCCAATGCGCCTGATGCGGCGAGAGGGACCTACCGCGAGAACACCGGAAGAAACTGGGAGGAAATCGGATGATCACCGCGGCCAAGAGATTGCCCAGAGAGTCCTGTCTAGCGGAGGTGCGCGACGCCGGTGCGGGGTTCGATGTGCAGAAGGTCCGCCATGACTTTCCTATCCTCCGGCAGAGGGTCCGCGGCAAGGCGCTGGTTTACCTGGACAATGCGGCCACGTCCCAGAAGCCACAGGTGGTCATTGATGCGATCGGTCGGTACTACGAGCGGGACAACGCCAACATCCATCGTGGCGTGCATTTCCTTTCCGAACATGCGACGGAAGAGTACGAAGCAGTGCGGAGGACGGTGCAATCGTTCCTCAACGCCGCCGATGCGAGCGAGATCGTCTTTGTTCGGGGCGCCACGGAAGCCATCAACCTCGTGGCGCAGACCTACGGCCGCACTAACGTTCACGCCGGCGACGAAGTGCTCATCACCGCCATGGAGCATCACTCCAACATCGTGCCCTGGCAGCTCCTGTGCGAAGAGAAGGGCGCAAGGCTGCGAGTTGCGCCAATCAGCGACAGCGGCGAGTTGCTGCTCGAGGACTTTGAGAACCTGCTGGGACCGCGAACCAAAATCGTCGCCGTAACGCACGTCTCAAACGCGCTGGGCACGATCAATCCTGTCCAGCGCATTATCGAAATGGCACATCGTGGGAATATCCCGGTGCTGGTCGATGGGGCCCAGGCCGTGCCTCATCTCAAAGTGGACGTCCAGGCTCTGGATTGCGACTTCTACGTTTTCTCCGGTCACAAGCTGTACGGTCCGACTGGCATCGGCGTTCTGTACGGCAAATCTGCTCTGTTGAATGCCATGCCTCCGTATCAGGGCGGCGGCGACATGATCAGTTCTGTAACCTTCGAGAAGACGATTTACAACGAGCTGCCCTACAAGTTTGAGGCAGGCACGCCCCATGTGGCGGGTGCCATCGGCTTGGGTGCAGCCATCGAGTATGTGAATGGCCTCGGGATGGACAACATAGCTGCGCATGAGCACGAGTTGCTGGCCTATGCCACTGAAACCGTTTCAGCAATTCCCGGTATTCGTCTGATCGGTACCGCAAAAGATAAGGCCGGCGTGCTCTCATTCCTGCTGGACAATATCCACCCGCACGACTTGGGCACCATCCTCGACCAGGAGGGAATTGCCATCCGAACAGGGCATCATTGCGCCCAGCCTGTGATGCAGCGTTTCGGCATCGCGGCCACGGCGCGCGCTTCGTTCGCTCTCTACAACACGAGGGAGGAAGTGGATGTTCTGGTCGAGGGCATCCAGAAGGTGCAGGAGGTATTTGCGTAATGCCCGATCTGCGCGAGCTCTACCAGGAAGTCATCCTGGAGCACAACAAAGCGCCTCGTAACTATCGCGAGCTGGCAACGGCGAACCACCGGGCGGAAGGATATAACCCGCTCTGTGGTGACCACTTCACCGTTTACTTGGATCTGGAGGGCGACTCGATTCGCGACATCAGCTTCCAGGGCTCGGGATGCGCGATTTCCAAGGCTTCAGCGTCCGTGATGACGCAAAGCCTGAAGGGCAAGACCAGGGCGGAGGCTAGAAAACTCTTCGACCAGTTCCACAAGCTGGTGACGGGCCGGTCGCCGGCGAATGGGAACCAGGCAGAACTGGGCAAGCTGGCCGTTTTTTCGGGCGTATCCAAGTTTCCTGTGCGGGTCAAGTGCGCCACGCTGGCCTGGCACACATTGCACGCCGCGCTAGACGGGAAACGAGAAACCGTGTCGACGGAGTAGCACGTGACAGGGAGAAGAAAGAGCAGCCACGAGGTGAGTTCTATATGAGTGCGAGTGAACTGACCACGCTGAGTCGGGCTTGTGAGGTCATCGAGATCCCCAGCGGGACTCGCCGCACTCTGCCGGCCGGTGCCGTCGTGAGGATCATGCAGTCCCTTGCCGGCAGCTACACGGTGGCGACCGATCGCGGCTACATGTACCGTGTCGAGGCTAAGGATACCGATGCCCTCGGGCTCTCCAACGCGGCGATGGCACAAGAACCTGCAGTCCGGGAAGGGCCTTTCAGCGATCAGATGGTCTGGGATCAGTTGAAGACCGTGTACGATCCAGAGATTCCGGTCAATATCGTGGATCTGGGCCTGGTTTACTCGTGCGACATTGCGCCCCTGGAGCAAGGCGGGAACAGGATTCATATCAAAATGTCCATGACTGCTCCCGGTTGCGGTATGGGCAACGTGCTCAAGGCCGACGTGGAGAGCAGGCTCGCGCGGCTGCCCGGTGTCAAGGAAGTTCATGTTGAAGTCGTGTTCGATCCGCCCTGGCATGCCGGCCTCATGTCGGATGCGGCCAAGCTCCAGCTCGGTTTCGATTTGGACTACGGTGCGCCACAATCTGGGACTCCGATTGTCAGGGTAACGAGATAGGTTGTCGATCACAGGGGGATTCGAAATGCCTCTTGTCCCCTGAGTTTGCCGCCTCGCGCCCACAACTCTCATAAACGTCGCGGTTGCATCTTTTAAAATCTGGCAGCCCGTCGAAGTGCGGCTGTCGCCGGGCAAACGTGGCGAATCGATGGGCATCAACTATAAACAGCCAAGAATAGCTAGATTCAGGATCCGTTTTGGAGGTCCCTATGCAAAACCTGTTACTACTCTCGGTGCTGCTGCTCGGCGCAGCGTGGGCTGCGGCACAGGACTATCCGAGTCAAAAGGGCCGGGATCAGACAAACTCTGGCCAGACAACATCCACCAGTACACAAACAACCACTGTTCAGGGCTGCTTGAGTAGCTCGAACGGGAATTACATTCTGACGGGCAACAAAGGCAACACCTATCAGCTCACGGGAGATACATCGAAGTTGAGCGCTCATGTCGGCCACGAAGTACAGATTAAGGGCACGCCGACTTCGGCATCCTCGTCTGCTGGTGGCACCGCAGGTGCACCGGCTAGCAGCACGATGGGGCAGCCCGGTGGTTCCTCCCAAAAACTCGACGTGAGTTCGGTCAAACACGTATCAAAGGGCTGCCCAAGCAGCTCACCTCGTTAAGCGACTGCTTCCTAATCGCTCGCCCAGCCATATCGACTGGGCTTTCTTTTTGCCTCTTTTAATCATTTCGGCAGAGTTGGCAATGTTCTGGCGAGACAACGACCGGGTCCTCTGCCCCGCGTGCAAGAAAGAATTTGTGCCCTTCCCGAAAGCTCGATGAACAAGCATGAAGGAATACGTACCGGAGAGGGAGCCAGCTCGCACTTGGAGTCTTTTGCGGAATGCTGAACGGAATCGTAGTACAGAATCGAAATTCGAAGCCGGAACGGCTGCATGCGTCTTCTCGAATTTACAGCAACAACAGTTAACAATCGGCCCGATACACGTCACACTGTTCTGGGACCGGAATAGTATTGTTGCGAATTAATGGTGCGAAAAATCATCCACGTCGACATGGACGCGTTTTACGCTTCGGTCGAGCAGCGCGATGATCCGCAACTGCGCGGCAAGCCCGTAATTGTCGCTTGGCGGGGCAAACGTTCAGTCGTTTGCGCGGCGTCGTACGAGGCCAGGAGTTTCGGTGTGCGTTCGGCCATGCCGGCAATGCGCGCGGAACGCCTGTGTCCCGATGCCATCTTCGTCGCTCCGGATTTCACACGGTATCGGGCGGTCTCGCGCAGCGTGCGCGAGATCTTCCAGCGTCACACAGACCTGATAGAGCCACTGTCGCTCGACGAAGCCTACCTCGACGTCACCGAGAACAAGACGGGCTTGCCGAGCGCCACGCTTGTGGCGCGTACAATCCGCGAACAAATCCGCAAGGAATTGAATCTGACAGCCTCAGCGGGCGTCGCACCAAACAAGTTCTTAGCAAAACTCGCCTGTGATTGGCGCAAACCTGATGGGCTCTTTATCATCCAGCCCGAAGACATAGAAACGTTTCTGCTGCCACCGCTCGTTGGACGCTTGCCTGGGGTCGGGAAGGTACCGAAGAGAAGCTGGCGAGACTCGGAATAAAGACTGTAGGAGATTTGCGAGGCTTGGATTTGCCAGCGCTCGAACACTACTTCGGCCGCTCTGGTGTGCGCCTGCACGAGCTCGCCCATGGTATCGACGATAGTGAAGTCGTCCCAGACCGGCCTACGCAATCGATATCCGTTGAGGACACGTTTGAGCACGATATGCGGTTGTCAGAACTCGAGTCAATGATCCGGCGGCTGGCAGAAAAGCTTTGGTCTGCTTCGCGCAAAGAGTCAGGGATAGCACGAACGGTAGTTCTCAAACTCAAGACAAGCGAGTTCAAGATCATGACTCGCAGCCATACGCCCGACTCGCCTCCCCGTACATGCGAAGAATTGACCGACATCGTCCTGAAGCTGCGAGAGCGAGTGGACATGAGGCCACAATAACGTTATCGACTCGTGGGGATTGGCTTGAGCAATTTTCGGGAAGCCGAACGGACCGTTGCCCAGCCAGCTCTTTTCGAGTGAAGGCGCACTCCAAACAAAAGACAATGCTCCTTTAGCCAGAGCACAAAATCAAGCCGCCCCGCTCAAGCGGCAGTGGCCGCACCCGCGGGCTGTTGCGGCATCATCTCCCGCATCTTCTCTTTCATCTCCTTTACCGTTGGTTCAGCTTTGTGCGTACCCACCATCCACGTATAACCATCCGGGTCCACAATCGTGCCGCAGCGGTCACCCCAGAACATGTCCATCACCGGACCTTGGCTGGTGGCGCCAAGTTTGGTCGCTTTGTCGACGACTTTGTCGACGTTTTCTACATAGATGAAGAGTCCCGCCGGCGAGGCCCCCACGCTCTTCGCGCTACGTTTTCCCATCGCATCATTTTCCGGCCCGAGCATGAGAGTGGTCCCGCGTAACGTCAGCTCAGCGTGCATGGCTTTCCCATCGGGGCCGTTCATGATGGCGCGTTTAGAAAAGCCGAGGGCCTTTTGATAAAAACTCACTGCGGCCGGAATATCTGAGACCGTGAGGATCGCGGATACGGCACCGTACTGTTTCTTGTTTAGGGGATCAATCTTCTTCTTTGCCATAGTGCTCCTTTCGTAAGATGACATTCTAGTGGAAGAAGCAGAATGACGTGTTCGCCGGAATGGGTACACCCTGCGACAAGACTCACCTATCGGGATTGGGGAATCTACCTGCGCGGACGAGTGTCCAGCCAATACAGTCTCGCTACTTTGTTGCTAGCGTTCCTTAGCCAGGTCTCGATTTCTTTCGTCTGAAAAGGCCGATCTCCCGGACCGAGCTCGCGATTGAGCAACTCCGTGATTTCTTCAGCCGTGCTTGGCTTCCTGATCTTCATCAGCGCTCGACGGACATGGTCATCGAGGCGACGGTTCGCGTTTGGAACCTGACGCATTTCCGGCTCGCGGATTTGAGGGCGGACCTGCCCAGAGCTGCTCATTCAATATTTGGCCTAGTCGCAAGCAAGAACAGACGACGGTCAAGTTGATACCAGCTGGAGAATCATTTTACGAATTGCCTCTGGTCCATGCTGGCCTGCCGCACCCGACAAAGTATACGACCGCTCGAACCCGTTTGGTCCCTCAACTCTCATATCCCAGTTCTCTGTCGCCCGCGATCCGGCGACTGACACCCGCCAGTCTCCTGTTTTCTCACTTAGTGCATGCTCGATGCTGACAGCAATTTCCCTGCACAGCTCAGCATCACCGAGGTTCTGTAGCTCGATGTTCACTCCCATAGCTGCGATTTTACAGAAATGGGTGCAGATCACCTCCACGCGAAACTGATCACACTATGCGCGGTACTAAGGGGCTAGCAGGGCTTCGAGATGCTCATCCACAAATGCGTAGTGAAAACCCGTGGATTAACGCAGTGCGTTTCGGAACAGGCCTCGCCAAGCGCGGGATGGTTAGAGTGCGACCGCATGCCCTAAAAATAGGAAAGGCTGTGACATTGGTTATGCTCTAGCTGCCAGCTCCTACGAGGAAGCCAACAGCGTGGATGCATGCACCGTCACAGCCCTTGATGCGATCACTGCTTTCGCAGTTCCAAACCCCAACTGCTCCTCGCAGAGTCAGTCGGTTTTTTCGGGTCTGGTTGCTCTCCGAGTTGCCTCGATTAGCAGATCACCCAGCCTACTTCGGACTGGCAAAGTTTTATTTAAGCCAACCCTTTCAGCCGTCGACGTGTGTCAACTTAAACAGTTGCTTCATCGATGTCAATGCTTCTTTCCCCCAGTTACTCAAATATCTGTGGATGTAAATGTGGAAAACGGGAGCGAATCTCGGCACGTCGGCAACAGCATGTAAGAGAACCAGTTCAACGTCTTGACGTCGGAACGCACGTCACGCATTGTTGCTCCAGCACACGTCACAACATGTCGAATCTGATTGCCTACGTCGATGGCGGGTCTCTCGGGAATCCAGGTCCCGCCGGCATTGGAGTGGTGATCGACGGTTCTCAAGACGGGAGGATCAAAATCAACAAATCGATCGGACGTCACGATAACAATGTTGCCGAGTATGCTGCTCTTCTAGAAGCGCTGCAATTCGCTGTAAAGCTTGGCGCCAGAACACTCCATGTATTTTCCGATTCTGAAGTAGTGGTCAAGCAGATGCGAGGGGAATACACCTGTCACAGCTCGCGACTTTATTCTCTGCATTGGACCTGCCGAAAGTTGGCTCGTTCGCTCGACTTCTCCATATCGCATATTCCTCGTGAAAACAACGTGGAAGCCAACCGCCTGGCTAATTCCGCTGTCCGAAAGAGTCGCAGATAACCGGAGCCGTGATTCGCCCTGTTCACTGGCCGCTAGCTCACTCCGCTCCGTTCGTACCCCCCTCGACATCCTTGCCGTTGTTGTGAGGCAGAGCAACAGTTCGTCGCTAGTGCCTAGTAAATCTTGCCGACGACGGGACGGGAATCGTTTCCATATTCGTGCTACTCGAAAAGAGCGGGTTGTGCAGCAGTCTCTCCGGCTTCCAGAAAGTTGCTCAATCCGACGCCGACGAGTCGATAACGTTGCTGTGGACCGAGGGCCACTCGTTCTCGCAGCCTCAGCGCAATGTCCGTCAACTCATCGCAGGAGGAGGGAGGGGAGCCGGGCGTGTGGGTGCGAGTAAGGATTTTGAACTCGCTTGTCTTCAGTTTGAGGACCACCGTGCGTGCTATGCGTAATTCTTTGCGCGAAGCAGACCAAAGCTTTTCTGCAAGGCGCCGGATCATGGGCTCGGTTTCTGCCAACGGCACATCGCGCTCAAAGGTATCCTCGACGGAGATCGATTGCGTAGGCCGGTCCGGGATCACTTCGTTATCGTCGATACCGCGGGCGAGCTCGTGTAGGCGGAGACCATAGCGGCCGAAGTGCTGCTCAAGGACCTGTGAATCCAGCCCTCTTAAGTCCCCGACCGTCTGAACTTCAAGTTTCGCAAGCTTCTCCCCAGTCACTTTACCCACACCGGGAAGGCGTCCCACAGGCAGTGGAAATAGAAACGCATCTACATCGTCCGGCTGGATAATGAAGAGTCCATCCGGTTTGCGCCAATCGGACGCGACTTTTGCCAAGAACTTGTTCGGGGCTACGCCGGCTGAAGCGGTCAAATTCAGTTCCTGTCGAATTTGTTCACGGATCGTGCGCGCAACAATCGTGGCAGTCGGCAAGCCGGTCTTGTTTTCGGTCACATCCAGGTACGCTTCGTCCAGCGACAGTGGCTCAACAAGGTCTGTGTGACGCTGGAAGATCTGCCGAACATCATGCGAGACCGTGCGGTAACGTGTGAAATCCGGAGGCACGAAGACTGCGCCAGGACACAAGCGTTCCGCCCGCACTGCCGGCATGGCCGAGCGCACTCCAAAAGCCCTGGCTTCGTACGAAGCAGCACAGACCACTGAACGTTTAGCCTGCCAAGCGACAATTACGGGCTTGCCGCGCAAGTCGGGGTTGTCCCGCTGCTCGACGGAAGCATAGAACGCATCCATGTCGATATGGATGATTTTGCGCACAATTATCTGGTTACAATACTAATTCCAGGCCAGGCGGCAATTGTGACCCGCTACATCCATGCGAATCGGT
>WNFR01008849.1_pt1 | contig 10180 bp, 8 predicted proteins | sample 5400221 | NCBI WGS metagenome assembly WNFR01 (sample SAMN13153357, study PRJNA577476) | soil metagenome | isolation source: 40 cm soil under Madrone tree | place: USA:California | collected 2016-06-14 | reverse complement strand
TGTCGACAAGCGCCGTACACGAGGACGCGCCGTTTGAAAGGTGCATCGCCCAAAAACCGCGCGAATCCGAGCCTGAGTATCAACAACATGGCGATCGCCAGGAGGCCTGCGATCGCAAGAACGGTACGCCCGACCCACAAGTGCGGAATCAGGTAAAAGCCCACGGCTGTCAGGGCGACGCCCGCCCCGACGGATGCAACTACGCGCAGTAGGATGCCAATCGTGCGCGCACGTTGACGCGCGCTGTAAAGCCCGAACGCAATCGTGCAGGCGAACGTTGAACCGGTGAAGAGCAGACCGCGCGCCCAGGTCGATCCCTCACCATAGTCGATGGCGTGAGGATTGATGTGAAAGCGTAGGAAGCCCGCGGCGATCAAGGCGCAATAGACCGCGGCGACCTCGAGCATGATGAGCATCGCGATCGAGGCAGGGATGTAATGGCCGAACAGCCGGACGCGCATAAAACTCCACCACCTCTACCCCCGTCCGCGGGTAGGAATCGTCATTGTTTTCAAGAACCAGATTATAAGGGAACTTCCCGCCAGATGGGGCACAGGGAAGTCACACATTATGTTCCCATGCGAAGCAAAACCCACTGCGCACCAGGCAGGCCGCTCGAGATGCTCTCAGCCCCCGGAGGGCCGCCCGTGGACGCACGAGACGAGTCACCGTTGAAACTCGGCATGTTGCATCGCAATCATACTGGATCGGCCGTCAAATGGCAGTTATATTGGAATCCCGCAACACAACCGACACGTGTTTCCCTTCGCGGAGTCCCGCTGTCATTGGCGCCAGCACAATCACCGCGCACGCCGACCTTTAGTTCAGGTGGTTGCTCGGTCGAGCGCGCGCATCACAAACAATCCGGTCGACCGGAAGGGAGACGGTCCGATCCTCTGACAACAGGTCAATCTGATCACTTTTGGTTGGGGCCACGTTAGTTTGAGAGAGAACTCTCTTTGATCCCTACTGCATTTTCAATGAGATTGGCGATTCGCTGAGCGATCGTTGGCCAGTTGTAATGCTGGCGCATCAGGTTGCGACCATTGGACCCCATGCGTTGCTTGAGATCAGTATCGCGCAATAACGTGATTATCGCCTCTGCATACTGGTCAACCGCTCCGGGTTCGCACAGAAAGCCAGTATCCTTCCCATCGATCACTTCTACCGCACCACCTTGTGAAGACGCGACTAATGGCAGACTGGCGCTCATTGCCTCAACGAGCACATGAGGGGACCGATCGAATCGATGCGGCAGGAAAAATATCGATGCTTTGCGGAAAAGCTCGGCGAGGGTAACTTTATCGTACACCGGCCCCAAGAATTCCACGCGGCCCGTTGCCGGAACAGGGAATCCACTGCTATCGCGGCCAACCACGACAAATCGAGCCTTGGGGATTACCTGACATACCCTCTCGGCTGTATCCATCAGGAAGTCAATTCCCTTCCTATAGAAATCGTTCGAGACATGAAGAACTACGGGATCGCGCTCTGTCGAGCCGAGTTCCTCATTACTGAGATCTACAGCACAAGGCCCCCAACCGACGGCTGTAACTTTTTCCCGCCGCACGGCATGTGAGTCCAGGGTCTGGTCCCTTGCCCACTCGGACATACAAAATATTCCGCGTGCGGCGGCATAACATTTGCTTTGTAGTGCGTGCGCCTTTTTGCGTCTTGCGAAGCGGCCGCGCCGCTCTCCCGGTAGATTAGCCAAGGAATGGCTTTGATCTATGTAGTGAAAGGAAGGGATCTCACTATCCCTACCTAGGAATGGTTGAAACCAACTTCCCCACATTAGGAGGGCATCGATATCTTCTAGGAAGGGGGCAATACCTTTTCGCAATACGTTTCTACGTCTGCGTTGCATCAGGGGATGCATATAATAATTTTCCCACCATTCCAACCTTGGCCACGAGAATGACAATCCTGCAGCTAGCGTTTTCGTCAGAGGGTCAATATCGTCGAACGGGACGATCGCCTTAATATCGGCAACGTGGGTTAGCTCCTCGAAGAGATATCGCTGCCGAGGCTCATTGCCGGTCAAACATAAGCGATTAGACATTAAAGATTTCTCTGTATTATGCGAACGGCAATCGAGGCTGTTTTATATTACCAAATGCGCCAAGAACCGCGACGGATGCCTTCACCAAATTGCTACGGGACGCCTCGGCACTCGATTGAACAACGCGTCACCCGTTCTGCAAGCGTACCGCACGGATCTTGAGGGGCTGGAGCAAGGAGCCCACCAAGTGCAACGCGAGGGCGCTGTTCCCGAACGCCAAAGGGGAGCATCTCAGTTCGGATGCCATACAGCGCCTCGTGAAGAAATATACGATGACTGCGTCAAACACGTCGCCGCGGCAGCGTTTCGAAGCAAGACCGGTTAGGCTGCGGTGCGCGGCCTGTTGCGTACTGGCGTAGGTCCCAGACCCAGTCGTCTCAGTACCTGAATCTACATGGCCTGCGTATGGATCAGTATTGGCGGTTTCCAATGGGCCCGCTTGCGCGCGGTCGAATCCCTTTGACTCCGACGGTAACCACCGGAGAATGTCTTTGTTGCCATGCGGTGACTCGTCGTATCCCTGCCGCCGCACCCAGCGGCTTTTGCCCTATTTCCCCACATCAGACACAAGACCCCTAGCCGAATGCGACTTGCGTCGCAGACTGAGGGGCGAAACTCCGATACCGGATGTTGACCGCGGTTGGCGCAGATCAGCGACAATTGAACGGTTTCAGGAAATCCGTAGGATAATCTGCCTTAGGAATGCAGCGATCATGTCACTGATAGTGGCATGATCGTTTAGTGATGTATGTTGAAGGTGGGGAATTATGACCGATCGAAGCCGCTCGAAAAAAGGTGCCTACAAGTCCGGTTATGAGGGCATTTCCCGACGCAACGTTCTGCGTGCGGGCGCCGCCATAATCCCGGCCAGCATCATCGCCCCGGCGTGGCTGACCGCGAGTGCTCAGACCACAACCACGACGTTCGACTACTACGTCTCGCCGACCGGAAGCGATTCGAATCCTGGCACGCTCGCTGCGCCTTGGGCAATCACCAGTCTATCGCTGTTCACTCGCAACGCCCACAACGTTGCGAACTGCCATTTGCAAGCCGGTAAACGGATAGGATTCCTGCCGGGGATTTACGACGTGTCGGCGCTTTATTACGCGGATTCCTCCACCGGCGCACTTCAATTCATCGGCGGCACATCCTCCGCTTCAACCTATTGGGGCAGTTCCAATTCATCGGGAAATTATAGTGCGCGCACGGCCACCATTGACGGGAAAGGCGCGAGCGGAAAGTTCGGCGGCGGAGTATTCGAGGCGCCCATGGTCGCGCATACCGGCGTCTTTCCGGTCACCTATGCGCTTGGGCACGCAATCATCGATGGACTGCGATTCACAGGATTTGAGTATAAGGGTGTGCGAATCGGTGGCTCATCGTCCGGTGATGGTCCGAGCGGCATCACGAACGTCATTATCCGAAACTGCGAGTTCTTCGGCGGCGGATTCAATTTGGGGGATTCGGTCGACAACTGCGTAGCTCTTTGGATCGATGGCACGATTGGCGCAGTGATTACCAACAACTGGTTCCACGACACCACGGGTCACATCGCGGGAAGCGAGGATCATTTAAATGCGATTACCGTGTGGGGGCCGAATTCCGGGGCAACGACCCAAGGCACTGTCATTACTAACAACACGGTAGTAAACGCTGGCAGCGTGTTCGGTAAAGAGCGCGCCATACAAGGGACGACGATTGCCTACAATTATATCGACGTGTCGAGTTACTCGGCAGTAGGTGCTTGGGGCATTGAGGACTTTACGGGCGCGAACACTTCCGGGATGTCGCAGACGACAACCGTCAACAATAATATCGTTCTCATGGGAAATGCGGCAGCGATTGGGCAGCCAACGCTAAATAATAGCTACGGATGGTCGACGCCGGTCATTGTTTACAACAACACGATTATCGCCAATAGCGGGCCCATTGTAGCCGCTTGGCTGACTGTAGTGGCCGGCAGTTCTGGCATCGGCCACGTGTCATATTACAACAACATCTATGATTCCGGCGGTCACTTGGGAAGTTTCGATAACTACGGAAATTATTATCTGAATCCAGCCGGCCCAACAATATGGGACTACAACATGAGCCCGGCATCGGGCTGCGGCTGGACAGTGTACAGCAATAGCGATCTTACAGCGGCGCTCGCGAGCTATTCGTCGCCGTCCGCGTTCGCCAGTGGCCTCTCGTCGAAAGGCGGTATCAACGGCGCGGAAGCTCACAGCATCACGGGAGCGCCGGTCTACGTCAAGACTGGCGCGTACGCGGCGATGTACCAACTCGCGGCCGGATCGCCTGGCAAAGGAACCGGCAGCACGAACGGCACGTCGTCTGGGTCCAAGACCGACATGGGTGCTTGGGGAAACGGGGCAACGCAAATTGGCTGCAATTTCTCGTCCGGAGCTGCTGCGACTCCAAACCCACCAGTGCTGAAGGTCAGCTGATGCCGGCCGACCAATAGCCCGGCCGCGGCGTCGTGGTGGCGCGCTCGTGCCTGGAGTACCGGGATAACAAGCGGCAGCTCTCCGGACGCCCTGTTCATGCGTTTCCGCAGCTTCCAACTGCGCAACCCACGCCTATGCCCCCGCGAAAAGGTTAAACTTCACGGGCGGCATGTCGTCAAGGTAACATTCATCAACGTGCTGGCCTCCTTGACCGCAAACTGCGTTGACGTTCAATTTTCACTCTTTAGGGTCTATTTGGTGGGAAAGAAGCGCCTACTAATAGTTTCTTTTTCGGCATTTCTATCTGTGCTCGCCTTGGAGCCGGAAGATCATTCTCCCCGCCAACAAAGTTCTTTCCCTGATGATTGATCCGCTGCCTTTGAGCGCAACTCCGGCAGCGGCATGAAGGATCCCTGCACGCAGGTTAGGATTCATTACTTTGAATTGATTGACGACGACAGAAGCAAACCGCAACCCTAGGGGAGAGAATAATGATTGTGGCGCTAATTAAGGCGGCGTACCGAAAAGCATTTCCGGATGCAGTTCGCCAGCGGGCATTTCGCATTAGAGGCGAGATCCTGCGGTTGACAAAAAAGGTGAAGCTCACATCTATTCGTGTAGATGCCTGCCTCCTGGGCGGCGACAACGGTGTTTCGGCATCGCGGTTCGCTCGGATTGTCGGCGATATTCGTCGTGCCTCGCGTCCCATCTCCGAGTGGCCGCATGTAAAGTTTCTGCGTAAATACGACCGGATTGGTGAGAGAATTTGGGAGCGAGAGATCTTTGAGAAAACAGAATATTTTCAAAACGCGGCCCTGAACATTGACATATTCGGCAGATACCACAGCGCTACCGCTCCAGATCAGATCCAATGGGGTGCAAGACGTTTTGTCCACATGTATCGTGCCATGGGCGAATTGCTTCCTTTGCAAGAGGGCGAGACATATGAGAGGGATTCGGAGGAAATCGTTGTCCATCCGGTGAGGTACTCTGCTTGCTACCAGGTACAGGAAGGCCACCACAGGCTGGCGGTCGCTTTCATGAGGGGTGTTCGCGAAGTGAAGGCGGTCGTCAGACAACCCTCCGTCATGACACCGGTTCAGGAACTTTTGCTCGATGTGTTGTGGCTAAAAGGGCGGCGTGAATTATATCAGCCGATCAGTTCACCAGAAGTTGCGGATTGGGTGTTGGTGAGACGCTGCTCAGACAGACTTGCCAAAATGACAAAGTTCCTTCTCGCCGAAGGCTTAATGCCTTCCGAGCCCCGCAGCTACCTCGACGTGGCCAGCAGTTATGGTTGGTTTGTGTCTGAGATGGGAAAAGTTGGATTTCGGGCAGCGGGGGTGGAGCGCGATCCGATCGCAATCTCGGTAGGAACACAGATGTATGGCCTGAACGAAAAACAGGTATTTCGCTCCGATGTCGTCCCATTTCTGCGCACGCTTCAAGATAAATATGATGTCACGTCGTGCTTCAGCCTAGTGCACCATTATCTATTGAATCACCTAAACACCAGTCCCGAGGAATTGCTCCATTTGCTGGACTCTGCAACTCGTCACGTATTGTTCTTCGATATGGGGCAGAGCCATGAATATCCAGGTCCGAGTCTTGAAGGCTGGGATGCGGACCGCATTCACCGGTGGCTAGAAGCAAACTCGACGTTTACTCGTATCGTTCGACTCGGCCCTGACGAGGATGCTGTTCCGCCTAATGAGCACAATTTTGGTCGAATGCTTTTTGCATGTGTGCGCTAGAGATATCGACCTGAAACCGAGCCTAACGGATCGGCTTCCAGGTCACCATCCGCTCCCCGCGGACATAACGCAGAATCGCGATCAGGGCAGCCAGGTTCGTCAGGAAAAAATAATAGGGCTTCCCAAATATCCCCAATTCCCGGTGCGTTCCGTGCAGGACGAATCCAATTCCTCCCGCGGCAAGCACGGCGGACTGTCCGAACAGCAAGATGAAGTAAAGGGAATACGGTGCTTCGCGAATGAGAAGCACGTTGGACGCGAAAGCGCCCATCCAGAAAAGGGGGGACGCATAGCGAAGTGCCTTGTGTGACCATAGCTGCCACGCGAACACTCCGAACTTGAGCGGATTGAGGAAGCGACGTTCCCGCACGAGCGCGTTGAGGCTGCGAATTGCCACGCGCACGCGCATGGAGAGCTCCTGACTGCCCTTGTCCAACGTGGCTTCAAAGCAAGCGGCGTCTGAGGCCAGCACGGTGCGTAAATCCTGTTCACGCATCTTCATCGCCACAACGAAGTCGCTGATGAGGGCCGGGTCGATCGGGCGGTACGCGCTTTTGCGCACCGCATACAAGCATCCGCTCACGCCAATCAATGACCCGAGTGCGCTCTCCGCGGCGCGAAGCCCCAATTCATAGCTCCAATATGTTCGGCCGCCGCGCCCCGTCGGGCTATTCGAGTCGCTGATATAGGCGAGGCAACCGGCTACGCACCCCACCTTCGGGTCCGCAAAGCTCCCTACCAAGTGCCTCAACGCATCCGGATCCACGCGGGTCGTCGCATCCGTGAACATCAGAAACTCGCCCGACGCCGCCGCGGCGGCGGCATTCTGGCATGCAGTCTTTCCAAGTCGTCCTTCAACACGAAGTACGCGTACGCGGTGAGGATCATATGTTGCCGCGATTTGCTCAGTCGCATCGGACGATGCATCCGAAGCAACTAGGACATCCAAGCGCTCCGACGGGTAGTTGAGCTCGGCAAGATTGTCCAGTTTTGCTCGAATGGATGTCTCTTCGTTGTAGGCAGTCACGACTACCGTGACCGTGGGCTGCCGGTCATCGCGCACAACAGCCTTGCCGAAGCCAGCCGCCAACGCTCTGATCAACACTGGATAGAGAACGTAGACGTACACTAGAATGCCGCAGCACACCCAGAAAGCGAAGCGGATCAATGGAACCATGGACATTTGCATGCTCACATTACCGTGGCGGGGATCGAATTGGCCATCCGGGATCTGCTCTCAATAACCTATGACAATCCAAGCGATAAGCGCCGCCTGATGATGCGAGCTAACTCTCGCAGTCCGCAAATCTCGGCCTCGAAGCTGATGTCGCTGACCGCTTCGCTGTCCAGGTACCGTCTCAATTGCAATATATCTACCTTCCTTCCATTAAACCCGGGCTCGCAAGTCGTGGCCGACGCAATTCCCAGTCGTCGCAGCCACTCAAGATGCCGCGGACTATATTCGCCGCTCGGATAACAAAAGTGGTGCTTTTCAACACCGAGGATCGCGGCGAGAGCGCTTTGGTTACGCACGATTTCATCTTGCGTCTGCTCGAAACTCCCCGCAGGAAGTCGATGCGTGTGCGTGTGAAGCTCGATGTCGAACCCCCGGCGATGTATGGCTTCGATTTCGCTCCGGTCCATCAACCGGAACCTGCCGCCCGCGAGAATCTCGTCCAAATCGAATCCGAGAGCCGCCGAGATGGGCACGAGCAGTCGCTGCCTATCGCTCAAAGCGGGAAATGCACGTTCCACCGCCTCGACGATCGAGCGGCGAAGGGCGGCGAGGTCTTGTTCGAGACTGTACGAACCGTCAATTGCCTGGTGGAGCCCTTCGATCTTCAGTGTGCTCCGCGACGTCCGGCAAAGCATGTAGTACAGCACCACGTTGAAGACCTCGGTGCCCGCCTCCAAGTGTTCGGTAGTGACGTATATGCACGCGGGAAAGCGTAATGCCTCGAGAACCGGGGTAGCGATGCTGAGGTTGGAAGCCCACCCGTCATCCAATGTAATGACCGTCTCAGCGCTACAGATCTTGCCCGCTTTGAGTCTGTTCAACGCTTCGTCGAGCGCAATGACCGGGATGCGGCGCTTTTTGAGGATTTCCATACGGCGCACGAAGGTCTCCCTGCGCATGAATACGTGGGGCATCACTTCATGCTCATCTACGATGGAGAATCCGTGATAACAGAGGATTCGCAGACGTCTCCGCGTTAGAAACTGGGCCAGAGCAAACACGCCGAGAAGACGAGCGCAGTAAAACGCTGCCAATCGAGAGCGGTTCTTGAATTTATCGCTGAGTCGCATGCCGCTGCACCACGTCCTCGATTGTTTTGCTTAGCCGCTCCCCTAGCCGCCGAAACGAATAATTCCTCTCGACAAGCTGCCGGGCGGCGGTCCCGATGCCCACTCGCTCGCGTTCATTCTCGAATAGACGGCATATTTGATTGGCGAATTCCTCTGGAGTGCTGGCGAGCACTACGTCTCTTCCGGCGGTTACCTCGATCCCTTCGCAGGCGATTGGATGCGCCACCACGCATTTCTGCATCGCGAATGCATCGAGAATCTTCAACTTGGTGCCACCGCCATCCCGTATAGGGCAGACAAACACTGCCGCCGAGTCGATCAGAGGGCGTACGTCCGGCAGGTAGCCATGTACCGTGACACCCGGCAGCGAACGCGCCAGCCGTATCAGATCTTCAGGAGGGTTACTGCCCGCTATGTCCATGGTCGCGTTCGGTACGCGTATTCTCAGTGGAGGCCAGATTTCGCGGAGAAAAAACTGCATGGCGTCGATGTTCGGGTACCAATTCATCGTGCCGACGAAGACCGCCGAGTTCGGTCGGGTGCCGGCAAGCTTCGCGCTGAAAAAGTCGCAGTCGGCGCCGTTCGGAATCGTCACAACCGTCGCGCCCCTGACGATTCGGCGAAGCCTCTCGGTGTCGAGTTCGGAGCACGTGATGTGCGCGGCGTAAGACGGGGCGATGCGCCGCTCGAGCACCTCGAGTCGGCGTGCTTCAAGTCGAAAGTATGCGCGGGCAGCCGCGTTCGTCGCGTTGTCCGCGCGACGCATCATCATGTGCGACTCGATGTTGTGATGGGTGAGAATCGCGGGAACGCGAATGCTCAAATCTCGATACGGCGCAAGACCGATCGTATCGAAGTGGACGAGATCATAGCGGTTGCGGCATATTTCATCGGCGATGGCGCGCCCGGCCGAGGCGCTTACCAGCCAGGTGGCCGTATATGTCTTGCCGCTCAGCAGCGCGTTGAGCGCCGTCATATGTTTGCCCCACCGAAGCCTCATGCGATCGATCGGAAGGAACGTAACCTTGCGGCAGAAGCTGCCTAGCGCACGTTTCGACTCTTCGATACCCTCGTCCAGGCTCGGGAAATGTGTCCTTATCCACGGCTCCTGCACGAACGAGATCAGGTCCACTTCGTGGTGTCGCCCAACTTCGCGCAACAGATTATACGTGCGTGATAGGAAGCCGGCTTTGGGTGGATACGGAATGGCGTGCGTTAGCCATAGGAGATTCATCTGGCCGGATTCCTCGGATCGAAATGCGAAGCGCGGCAGTACCGCGTTTAGGGGATTTCGGTATACTCTGCCCGTTCGATGAGCATAGCAAATGCCGCCATCGCGTACGGGACCTACGGCGCGAATAGTGGCTGCGGCCGTCTTAAAGGGGCCGTCGCAAGGTTCTACCTCTACGCTCGCATAGCCCCGATCGAGGGTTGGGGCCGAATCGTTCCACGATAAGGTAAAAGGCGGTTGCGCGGATGTGTGGTATAGCAGGTGTATTCGCTCCAGGACGCCGCCTCGGCGTCGATGCGCTGAATGCAATGCTTTCCTCGATGACTCACCGCGGCCCGGACGATTCTGGGGTGCAGGCGCTCGCCGGCGCGCAGCTGTT
>WNFR01008847.1_pt1 | contig 10180 bp, 8 predicted proteins | sample 5400221 | NCBI WGS metagenome assembly WNFR01 (sample SAMN13153357, study PRJNA577476) | soil metagenome | isolation source: 40 cm soil under Madrone tree | place: USA:California | collected 2016-06-14 | reverse complement strand
TGCCTTCCAGAATATCGATGCGATGCATGACGCCGTCGCGCTCGGCGATGCCGCCGCCGCGCGGACCATACATGCCGACGGCGTGAACCTCGTCGACATAAGTCATCGCGCCATAGCGCTCGGCGAGATCGCAGATCTTCGCCAGCGGCGCGATATCGCCGTCCATCGAATACAGGCTCTCGCAGGCGATCAGTTTCGGGCGATCGGGCCCTGCGGCGCGCAGCAGTTCTTCGAGATGCGCCATATCGCTGTGGCGGAAGACCTGGCGCTCGCAGCCGGACTGGCGAATGCCTTCGATCATCGAATTGTGGTTGAGCGCATCCGACAGGATCAGGCAATTCGGAACGAGCTTGCCGATGGTCGCAATGCCGGTCTGGTTCGAGACATAGCCCGAGGTGAACAACAGCGCCGCTTGCTTGCCGTGCAGATCGGCCAGTTCCTGCTCAAGCTGAACGAGGGGGTGATGGGTGCCCGCGATGTTGCGGGTGCCGCCGGCGCCGGTGCCGACCCGGGTCGCGGTCTCGACCATGGCGCCGATCACCTTGGGATGCTGCCCCATTCCGAGATAGTCGTTGGAGCACCAGATCACGACATTGCGCGGCCCCTTCGGAGAATGCCATACCGCGTGGGGGAACCGGCCCGCGATCCGCTCGAGGTCGGCGAAAACCCGGTAGCGCCGCTCGTCATGCAGGCGGCTGAGGGCACTATTAAAGAACTTGCTGTAATCCATTGCGAAACCTGAAACCTGAGCGGCGCAGCCTTTTATTAGAGCGTTTCAAGGACTGATGTCGAGCCGGAATCGGGTCTCCGCAAGCCCGATGAGCGACCGGCCGGGTTGCTTGACAGTCAGGTTGTCGTGAAGCGGAGCACGCCGTCGGCTTCCTTAGCCGTCAGACGCCCTTCGACCAGCATGTAATTGACATGGGCGATCAACTCGCCGGCGGCAAACCCCATCTGATGCACGTCCAGCACGTGCTTGTGGAACACGACCGGCACCAGTTCCTTCGACGTTTTCGGCGTTTCCCGGCAGGCGTCGGCGATCAGCTGGCAACGTTCCTCGTGATGGTCGGCCAATTGCTTGATACGTGTCTTCAATCCGTAGAACGGCACGCCGTGACCGGGCAGCACGATGACGTCATAGGGCAACGTGGTGGTGAGGCTCGCCAACGAAGCCAGATACTCTCCGAGCGAATTCTGATCGGGTTCCACGGCCCAGACGCTGACATTGGGCGAAATCTTGCTCAGCACCTGGTCGGCTGCCAGGAACAGCTTGTCGGCGACGCAATACAGCATCACCTGGTCGAGCGCATGGCCGCCTCCGGTGATGACCTTGAAGCGCCGCGTGCCAATGGAAATTTCATCGCCATGCGAGATGCGGCGATAGGCCGGTGGCAGGATCGAAACCCGCTTCAGGTAATCCTGACCGCGGCCGAGCAGTTTGTCGGTCAGGTTTTCGTCCATGCCGTGTCGCCGGAAGAACAGCCGCTGCGCATTTCTGCGCTCTTCGGTGCCGCGGTTCTGATGATAGACCGACTGCAGATACTCGACCTGCGACATGTAGAGCGGACAGTTGAAACGCTCGACGATCCACCCGGCGAGACCGACGTGATCGGGATGCGAATGGGTCACGATCAGCCGCGTGATTTTCACGTGAGCCAGCGGGCCCTCGAACAGCGCGGTCCAGGCCGCGATCGACTCCTCGTTGCCGAATCCGGAATCCACCATCGCCCAGCCGTCGCCGTCGGCGAGCAGATAGATGTTCACATGGTCGAGGCGGAACGGCAGCTTGAGCCGGACCCATAATACCCCGGGCATCACCTCGACGACCTGATCGGGGCCGGGATGATTTTCCCAAGGATACCGCAGCGCCTCGGCCGAGGACTGAATCGTGTCTGTCTTTGAATGCATCGTTTGGTGTCACAATTGTTGCTATCGGCTTAGCCGCACAATCGGCGCGGCGCCAGCCGAAAAACAAATGCGATTTCCACAAAAAACGCCCCTTGCTGGTTCTACCGCCGGCAACGATGACGCGATCCATGCGCTAGGAGCCCAGGCTTGAGCCTGCGGCGCATGGCGAAGGCAAGCGCGCATTCCGCAAGAATGGGTAGCGGTTTTGCTTCGCCATCAAGTTTACGCAGATTGCGTAGACTTATCTGCGCGGTAGAAGAGCATTTTCTTGCGGCAAACCAAATCCCATTTTGCCGCAAAATGCTCTATGCAACCCGGATGTTGGAGAGAAAGGCGTCGATTTCCGAACGCAGGACGTCGGCTTCGCGGCGGAGCGCGCCGGACGCGCTCAGCACCTCGCTGGCGGCCGATCCGGCTTCGGCCGAGGCGGTGCTGACGCCGACGATGTTGCTGGAAACCTCGCTGGTGCCGCCGGCGGCGTGCTGAATGTTGCGGGCGATCTCGCGCGTCGCCACGCCCTGCTCTTCGACCGAGGCTGCGATCGCAGTAGTCACCTCGTTGATCTCGCCGATGGTGTTGCCGATGTTTCGGATGGCGCCGACCGCGGATGTCGTCGCCTGCTGCATGCTGGCGATTTGCGAGCGAATCTCTTCGGTAGCCTTCGCGGTCTGGTTGGCGAGGCTCTTCACCTCGGAGGCGACCACCGCAAAGCCCCTCCCGGCTTCGCCGGCGCGCGCGGCTTCAATAGTGGCGTTGAGCGCGAGCAGGTTGGTCTGCGAAGCAATAATCTGAATCAGATCGACCACGACGCTGATGCGCCCGGCGTTTTCGGCAAGACCCTGCATGGTGGCGTCGGTCTGGCCGGCTTCATCGACCGCCTTGCGGGCAATCTGCGCCGAAGTAATCACCTGGCGGCCGATTTCGGAGATCGACGCGGACAGTTCCTCGGTGCCCGAAGACACCGTTTGCACGTTGACCGAGGTTTCCTCGGCGGCGGTCGCCACGGCGCTCACCAGCGCACTGGATTGATCGGCAGTCGCCGACATGCTTTGCGCCGTGGTCTGCATGGAATTGGCCGATTTCTGCAGGCTGTCCAGCGCGGCGCGGACGGTGGCTTCGAATTCGACGATCCGGGCCTCCATGCGGGAGGCGCGTTCGGACTTGGCAATGCGGTCCTTGTCCTGATCGGCGCTCAGCGCGCGGGCCTCGATCATGCTTTCACGGAAAACCTGCAGCGAATTCGCCATCGCTGCGATCTCGTCGCGTTGGCTCGAGTGATAAATTTCCGACTCGAGGTCGCCACTGGACAGAAGTTGCATCGAGCGTTGCAGATTGCCGATCCGGCGCAGGATGTTGCCGCCGACATAGAGCCAGACGAACAGCACGGATCCGATCAGGGTGAGCGCGCCAAGCGCAAGCATCACCGTGGTCGCTAGCGAAATCTCCTTACGCGCCTGCGAGGTCGAGGCGTCGGTCTCGCTCTGTACGCCATCCACGAGCTGCTGCACGCTGATGCCGAGGCCAACATTGAGCTTGCGGGTTTCGTCGAGAATGATCTGGCCGTAATCGTTGGCGTCCAGTTCCTTCTGGCGAAGCTTAAACACACCGGTTTTGCCCTCGCCCAGCGCCAGCAATTTCAGCGCGGCGTCTCCGAGTGCCGCTGTTCCGGAGCTTTTAGGCAGCAAATCGAGGTTCGATTTGACGCGCGCTTGCGTGGCCTTGAATTCGTTCTCGATGGCTTCCAGCGTGTCGCTGCTGTTCGCCGAGAGCGCGGCGATCATCTCGGATGCCATCAGATTGCTGCTGGCGATGACATTGCCGAGCTGGTCGACCGTCCGCGCGGCCTCCGCGGCGTCGTCCTGGGAAAGATTGGCGGAGCCGAGGATGGCGTTGATCTGGGTTTGGGCGTCCAACATCGCAGGGTTGGCGGCGGCAACGAAGCTCGCCTGCGCGTTGCGCAGCGCATCATAGTGCTTCTCGTGCTGGGCCGCGGCCTCTAACCGTTCGCGAGCCGCCGCGACCAGGCTTTTGATGGTTTCGTCGATGCTCTTCACGGTTTCGCCAAGCGCGGCGACGACCGCCTTGTCGGCGCCGAGGTTGGTGACCTCGCCGAGCTTCTCGAGCGTGACCGCTTGGGTTTCTTTTATTTTCTTGGCGCGTTCGTTCAGCGAATCCTCGCTGCGCGCCGCCAGCAGCGCCGGTCCCTGACTGGCAAGGCTAGCGCTCTGGGCGGAAAGCTGCAGGCTGGCCGCGAGACGGGGAATGTCCCGTCCGCTGAGATCAATCATCCACCCGCCGAGATGTCCCAGCACCATGCCGGCGCCGGCGCTGATGACGATCGCCATGCCTGCGATCACGGCGAAGGCGGCAAACAGGCTTCCCCTGACACCCCACTGCGGACGCAAAAATCTTAACGGCCAACCAAGTTTACCGATCGTAAATCGCGCCGCCATGCTGTCCCCGCCCGCTAAATCCGCCAGGATGAATCGTTGGGCGCAGTATCGCGTTACCCGGTTAACAAAATCGGGAAAATTGAACGATTTCCGCGATTTTTGCGTGGTGAAACAAAAAGGCCGGCGTAAAGCCGGCCTTTCCGCAAGTTTTCGATCGGACGCGGATCAGTACTTCGCGACGACCGGGCCACCCCAGTTGAAGCGGTAGTTCACGCCTGCCTTGACGGTATGCTCGTCGTCGCGGAACCCGACGCCGATGGGAGCGGGACCGGACGTGAACGTGGTGTCGCCGAAATTGTAGTACTGGTATTCGACCTTGGCGGACCAGCTCGGCGCGAACAGGTATTCGAGGCCGGCGCCGACGGTGTAGCCGTCGCGATGGTTGCCGTTGGTCGTGAACGCCTGCGGCACGCCGTTGACGCTTACGCCGAGGTTGTTACCATCCTTCCAGGCAAAGCCGCCCTTGCCGTAAAGCAGGGCCGGGCCCCAGGTGTAGCCAAGCCGACCGGTGACCGATCCAAGCTGGTCGCTATTGGAGGTCACGAGAACGCCGCCCGGGAAGAGCACGCCGCTGTCGTTGCTGGCAAGCCAGCTGTACTGGGCTTCGATACCGATAACCCAGCTGGGGGCGAACTGATAATCGGCGCCGCCCTGCACGCCGCCGAGGAAGCGGCCATTGTTGCCCGTCAAGCTATTGTCGCCTGCGAAAGCGCCGCCGAGGTGGCCGCCGATGTAGAAGCCGGTCCAGTTGTAGATCGGAGCCGCGTAAGCCGGAGGGGCTTTGGTGTAGGTGCGGGCCGGAAGATCGGCTGCGAGTGCTGGCACGGTCGCGCCGAGAGCAACGAGGGCCACAGTACCGAGTAGAAACTTTTTCATTTAGTTAGTTCTCCAGACAGTCATTAGGTTTTTTAGATTGGCCGCATATCGGCATCGTCTATGCCCCGCACTTAGCCAGCTTTTGTCTAAAAAGCTGTCACTCATGGGCCACACTCAGTGAGTTCCTAACCTGCTGGGGAACAACAACTTTCTGTGACTAATGAAGTCCTAATGAAGCCTAAAAGAAGCCTTAATTTTACGCCGCCCGGACCGAGCTTGCTGGAACAGGGGGAGCTGAGCATGGCGCGACGTGTCGCGATCGATATGCGTCAGGATCGCCCCGGCTAGCGCTGCATCTGCATCATCTGATCCATCGGCATCATGTTGTGGTTCAGGTTCGCCATAATCCAGAGCGATCCCACCATCACCAGCATGACGATCAGCACACCGAAAGCGAGCGCAAGCACGTTATTGGTGTTGTCGGGCCCGGTGGTGATGTGCAGGAAGAACACCAGGTGCACGCCCATCTGCGCGATCGCCAAGACCACAAGCGCCACCGGAATGCTCGGCTCCCATACGAGATCGGTGCGCGCGACAAAGAAAGAGGTTGCCGTCAGCAGAATGGCGAGCCCCAGTCCGGTGAGATAACCGACGACCCGCTGTCCGATGCTGGTGCCTTCCAGGTGCTCGTCGCCCGGCGCGACGTCGCTATCGTGCACGGCTTGATGGTGTCCATTGGTCATTTCGCGCTTCCCAAGAGGTATACGATGGTGAACACGGCGATCCAGATGATGTCGAGCGCGTGCCAGAACAGTGCAAAGCACAGGATGCGGCGCTGGATGTCCGGCCTGAACCCCTTGGCGTAAACCTGCGCCATCATCGTCACCAGCCACAGAATGCCGCCTGAGACGTGCAACCCGTGGCAGCCCACGAGCGTGAAGAAGGCCGATAGAAACGCGCTCCGCGTCGGCCCGGCGCCGCGTACAACGAGGCTGGCGAATTCCTGCCCCTCAAGCTTGAGAAAGCCGAGGCCGAAGACGCAGGTGACGGCCATGGCAAGCTGGAACCAGATCGTGCTGCGGGTATCGGCCGCGATGGCGGCCATGCCGCAGGTAAAGCTCGATGCCAGCAGGAACGCGGTTTCGATCGCGACAGTGTGCAGGTCGAACAGCTCGCGCCCAGTCGGCCCGCCTGCCGTCTGCCCGAGCAGAACGGCGTAGGTCGCGAAGAAGGCCGAGAACATGACCATGTCGCTGAGAATGAAGATCCAGAAGCCATAACCGGTGACGATGCGCTTGGGCGCCGGACCGCTCCACTCGCGGGCGGCGGAGCCATGATGCGCTTCGCTCAGTGCAATTGTGCTCATTCGGCAGCCTCTTTGCTAAGTATCGCGTAACGCTGCGCCCGGTGGCTGCCGTCGATCCGCGCGACCTCCGCTGCCGGAATGACATCCTCGTCGTGGTCACGCCAGGCGAACACGATGAATGTGGCGAAGGCGCCGATCGCTCCTGCGGCAACCATCCACCAGATGTGCCAGATCAGTGCAAAACCCATCATGGTGGCGAAGAAGGCGCAGACGAAGCCGGTCGGCGAGTTGCGCGGGATCTCGATCGCCCGATATTCCGGCTTCTCGTGCGACCGTGCTTGGCCGGACGCGGGGTGCTTGAGCTTCCAATAGGCGTCTTCGCCGGAGACCTCGGGCAGCACAGCGAAATTGAAGGCCGGCGGCGGCGAAGCGGTCGCCCATTCCAGCGAGCGGCCGTCCCAGGGATCGCCGGTTTCGTCGCGCAGTTTCTCGCGCCGGCGAATGCTGACGACGAGCTGAGCGATTTGAAGCGCGATGCCGCACAGGATCAGGGCTGCGCCGAAGGCGGCAACGATCAGCCAGGGACGCCATTCCGGCACGTCATAGTGCTGCATCCGCCGCGTCATGCCGAGCAGGCCGAGGACATAAAGCGGCATGAAGGCGACGTAGAAGCCGACCAGCCAGCACCAGAATGCCGCTTGCCCAAGGCCTTCGTGAAGCCTGAAACCGAACGCCTTGGGAAACCAGAAGGTGTAGCCCGCGAACGCGCCGAACAGAACGCCGCCGATGATGACGTTGTGGAAGTGCGCAACCAGGAACAGGCTGTTGTGCAGGACGAAGTCAGCGGGCGGGACCGCCAGCAGCACGCCGGTCATGCCGCCAATGATGAACGTCACGATGAACCCGATCGACCACAATAACGGCGTCTGAAACCGTACTTTGCCGCCATACATCGTGAACAGCCAGTTGAAGACCTTCACGCCGGTCGGCACCGCGATGATCGTGGTCGCGATGCCGAAGATCGCGTTGACGTCGGCGCCGGCGCCCATGGTGAAGAAGTGATGCAGCCATACCATGAAGGAGAGGATGCAGATCGCCATGGTCGCGGCCACCATCGAGCGGTAACCGAACAACGGCTTGCCGGAAAATGTCGCGAACACTTCCGAAAAGATGCCGAACGCCGGAAGCACGAGAATGTAGACTTCCGGATGACCCCAGGTCCAGATCAGGTTCATGAACATCATCATGTTGCCGCCGGCTTCGTTGGTAAAAAAATGAAAGCCGAGATAGCGGTCGAGCAGCAGCATCGCCAATGTCGCGGTCAGGATCGGAAATGCCGCGACGATCAACAGATTTGTCGCCAGCGTGGTCCAGCAGAACATCGGCATGCGGAGGTAGCTCATGCCCTTGGTGCGCACCTTGAGCACGGTGGTGACGAGATTGATGCCCGAGACCAACGTGCCGATGCCGGCTATCTGGAGCGACCAAAGATAATAGTCGACGCCGACGCCGGGCGAATAAGTGAGCTCCGACAGCGGCGGATACGGCAGCCACCCGGTGCGCGCGAATTCGCCGACCACCAGAGATATGTTGATGAGCAGCGCCCCTGTGGCGGTCAGCCAGAAGCCGACCGAGTTGAGGGTCGGAAAAGCGACGTCGCGGACGCCGAGTTGCAACGGCACGACGAAGTTCATCAGTCCGATCATGAACGGCATGGCGACGAAGAAGATCATGATCGTGCCGTGCGCCGAGAAGATCTGGTCGTAATGTTCCGGCGGAAGGAACCCTTGGCCATGCAACGCAACCGACTGCTGCGCCCGCATCATGATGGCGTCGGCAAAGCCCCGTAGCAGCATCACCATGGCGAGCAGGGTGTACATCACGCCGATGCGCTTGTGGTCGACGCTGGTGATCCACTCCCGCCACAGATACGGCAGGTGTCCCCTGATGACGACCCAGGCGAGGACCGCGAGAATGCCGAGCGCGACCACGCCGGAAGCGATCATCGGGATCGGCTGATCGAAGGGAATGGCCGCCCAGGTGAGCTTACCGAGCATCGGCAACCCCCGGCAGTGCAGCTCCTATCACGCCCGACGGCGCTGCCGGCGCCGGCGGTAGCTTCTGCGTCGCGATCGATCGGAAGAGATCCGGATCGCTCAGCCGGTATGTAGCCGGCGTGTTCTTCATCGAAGGCCTGGCGATCTGCTCATAGCTGCGCTCGTCAAGCGACTTCTCCGCATGTGAAGCATCCTGCGCCCATTTCGAGAATTCTTCCGAGGGCACGACGTGGACGTCGAAGTGCATGTCGGAAAATCCGTCGCCGCTGAAATGCCCCGAGAGGCCTTGAAGCGTCCCCGGCGTATCCGCCTGCAGATTGAGCCGGGTGGTCATGCCGTACATCGTGTAGATCAGGCTTCCGAGTTGCGGGATGAAGAACGCGTTCATCACGCTTGCCGAGGTGAGTTGAAATTGCAGCGGCACGCCGGCGGGAACGGTGAGCGTATTGATGGTTGCGACTTTCTGGTCGGGATAGATGAACAGCCATTTCCAATCGAGAGACACCGCCTGAATCGTCAGTGGCCTCGAAGGTCCTTCGATCGGCTTCGCCGGGTCGAGCTGGTGGGCGCCGATCCATGCAACGCCGCCGAGCAGAATGATGGTGAGTGTAGGGATCGACCACACGACAAGCTCGATGCGGCCCGAATATTCCCAGTCCGGCAAGTGCAACGCCCTGCTGTTCGACGCCCGAAACCAGTAGGCAAAGGCAAAGATCGCGACGATCGTTGGCAGCACGATCGCCAGCATGATCGCAACAGAGTCGATCAGGATGGTTTTTTCGGCGGCTGCGATCGGACCCTGTGGATCAAGGATATTCATCGGTGAACCAGAGAATTGAACCCGTGATAACGACGCGGCGCTACAGACCGCTGGTACGACCGTGCGAAGTCGCGAGCGCTCTTCGCGTCGCTTAAACTTCTTACTTAAACTTCGGAATCGCCGGGGCGGTTATGCGCGGCGGCGGCAGCGGGGCTACCCTGGAAGCGTTGCCGACCCCACTCGGATCGACCACCACATTGTTCATTCCACCTGCGTTTGCTGGGCCCTGCGCAACACCACTGATTGGCACATTTCCCGTTGCCGCCGAACCTGCGCTTCGCGCGAATTGCGCAAATGAAGCCGTGGAAGTGGCCAAGACCAGGAAGAATGCGAAAGCGATTTTTAGCGTGGTGTTCGGCATGGGAAAGCTCCACTAGGATTAACGGGGACGCCCGAATGCGTGAAACCGATGTAGGTTCGCAATCCGCCGACACCATTAAATTGAAATTTAGAAAAGGATTTCGGGCGGCCGTTCGGGTGGCAAGTGTTTGCACTGAAGTTGCGGAAGTAAGCGATGACCGGCGAACGAAGGGTTCCCTCGGAATTTTCACATTAAGTTTAGGTTCGGTTCGCCCCGGCGATCCGGCAAACGTCGATACGCCGGAGGAGGCTCGCGGCTTTCTGTCATCGATCGAAAAGGGCGACCCGGGTAGCGGACGCGTGATCGCGGAAACCGCGGCTCAGGTGTTGAAAGCCTTGATCGGCAAGAGGGGCCGAGTCCTTCGAAAAGGATGGTGCTGCCAGACAGGATTGAACTGTCGACCTCTCCATTACCAATTAGAAGGCCGGTAATTTCTTGAGATTACTCGAGATTTCCAAA
>WNFR01008846.1_pt1 | contig 10180 bp, 6 predicted proteins | sample 5400221 | NCBI WGS metagenome assembly WNFR01 (sample SAMN13153357, study PRJNA577476) | soil metagenome | isolation source: 40 cm soil under Madrone tree | place: USA:California | collected 2016-06-14 | reverse complement strand
TGACAAGCCCCGCCTCGCGCATTCGCCGATAGAGGCTGCGGTCGGCGACGCCGGCGGGAGCCACGGAATGGGGCGGGGCGTCAACTTTGCGGCGGATCGGCTCGGGCAGATCCAAGTTCCACCATTGCCGCATGTCGAGCGCCCGCACGACGAGCCCGACCCGGCCGCCGGGCCGTACGACCCGGATTGCCTCGGCGATTGCCCGACCGGCGTCGCATTCTTCGAACACCGTGACCGAATAGACGCAATCGAAGGCGTTATCCTCGAACGATAGCGCCTCGGCATTGCCGTGCCGGAACTGGATCGCGCCGATGAGCCCGTCGGCTTCCGCCAATTGGGCGGCCTCGCGCAGCAGAAACGGGTTCACATCGGCGGCAGTAATCGGGTTGGCCCCACCGAGGCGCCGCGCCAGCAGCCGGACCAACGATCCGGTCCCGCAGCCGATTTCGAGGATGGTCTCGCCCGGCTGCGGCCCGATCGTGTCGATCAGGGTCCGGAACATTGCCTGATAGCTCGCCATCTGCGCCCGATCCTCGAGCGAGGCGACCCCACCCAGATGCGGCCCGCCAGTCGCGACCACCGTGAAGCGCTCGGCGAGGCGGGGAATGGCCGGGTCCCACTGCGAGGGAGCGAGAAAGAACGGCAGCAAGATCAGCGCCGGCCCGGCGCCCTCGATGCGATAGGAGATGCCGGCATGGATCCCCTCCCTGGCCGCGGCCGCACGCGGTGCATCGGCAAGGCGCGATCCGAGGAAAGCGATCATCCGTTCGGCGATCTCTTCGGTTCGCTCGGCTACGACGTCGCTCCAGCTCCCGGGCGCCGAGTAGTCGGCGAGGACCGAACGCTTGGCGGAGGGCAGCCGTGCGGCGGCGCGCGCGGTGGCTTCCGCCGCCGGCCCGTGCTCGCCGGAGATCATCAAGAGGCGATCGGCGATTTCGCTGAAGGGCGCGGGGTCGAGACGGCTCGGCACACACAGCACGATGCCGGCGAGCCGTTCGGGGTGCTCTACCGCGATGCCCGAGATGTCGCGTGGGATCGGGGTCCCGAAATGCGCAATGCCGAGGCCGAGATGGTCCATCAGCGCCACCAGCCGATCCGTCGGGGACAAACCCGTCTCCTGCGCCACGCACCCCTCCCCGCATCACCGGGCTGACGATGCCTGGACCCTAACGTCGCAACCTTGGACGATCAACCTGACATCGCGGCAGCTTCTGGACAACTTCGACTACGGACTGCGATAACCGCGCGCCGCCCTTGTATGGCGGCCGCCGAGGGCCAGAATCTGTCCATGCAGACCGCCAACGACATCCGCGCCGCCTTTCTCGACTATTTCGCGCGCAATGGGCACGAAATCGTGTCGTCGAGCCCGCTGGTGCCGCGCAACGATCCGACATTGCTGTTCACCAATGCCGGCATGGTGCAGTTCAAGAATGTCTTTACCGGGCTCGAAAAGCGGTCCTACCAACGTGCCGTCACCTCGCAGAAATGCGTGCGCGCCGGCGGCAAGCACAACGATCTTGAGAATGTCGGGTACACCGCGCGGCACCACACGTTCTTCGAGATGCTCGGCAACTTCTCGTTCGGCGACTATTTCAAGGAGCGGGCGATCGAGCTCGCCTGGAACCTGATCACCCGCGAGTTCGGGCTCGCCCGCGAACGCCTGCTCGTGACGGTCTACGCCGAGGACGACGACGCCGCCAGGTTGTGGGCGAAGATCGCCGGGCTGCCGGATGCGAAGATTATCCGCATCGCCACTTCGGACAATTTCTGGGCGATGGGCGATGTCGGGCCGTGCGGCCCTTGCTCCGAGATCTTTTATGATCATGGCGAAGCGATTCCGGGCGGCCCGCCAGGGAGCGCCGACGCCGAGGGTGACCGCTTCATCGAAATCTGGAACCTCGTGTTCATGCAATACGAGCAGTTGGGCACCGGTAAGCGGGTGCCGCTGCCGCGCGCTTCGGTCGATACCGGCATGGGGCTAGAGCGCATAGCGGCGGTGTTGCAGGGCAAGCACGACAATTACGACATCGATCTTTTTCGTGCGCTGATTTTGGCGTCTGCCGAGGCATCCGGGGTCGCCGCCGACGGCGAGCACGCTGTCTCCCATCGCGTCATTGCCGACCATCTGCGCGCCTCGGCATTTCTGATCGCCGATGGCGTACTGCCGAGCAAGGAAGGACGGGGCTATGTGCTGCGCCGGATCATGCGACGGGCGATGCGCCACGCCCATATCCTCGGCTGTCGGGAGCCACTGATATGGCATCTGGTGCCGGCATTGGTGCAGCAGATGGGTGCCGCCTTTCCTGAACTGTTCCGGGCTCAGCCGTTGATTGCCGAAACCTTGCGGCTCGAGGAGACCAACTTTAAGCAGACGCTCGATCGCGGTCTCCGCCTGCTCGAGGAGGAGACCGCGCGGCTCGGTCCCGCCGACCCGCTGGCCGGCGAGATCGCGTTTCGGCTCTATGACACCTTTGGGTTTCCGCTCGATCTCACCGAGGACGTGCTGCGTGGACAAGGCCGCAGCGTGGCGATCGAAGGCTTCGAGCAGGCGATGGCGCGGCAGCGCGAGGAGGCCCGCAAGAGCTGGATCGGCTCGGGTGAAGCGGCTACCGAGGCGGTCTGGCTCGGGTTGCGCGAGGAAGTCGGGTCTACCGAATTTCTCGGCTACGAAACCGAGAATGCCGAGGGGGTGGTGCTGGCGATCCTGCGGAATGGCGAGCGCGTCGCGCAAGCGGCCTTCGGCGACGACGTCGCGCTGATCGTCAACCAGACGCCGTTCTATGGCGAGTCGGGCGGACAGGTCGGCGATACCGGGGTCATCTTTTCAGCCTCCGGCACGGAGCTGGCCGTGCGCGACACAATAAAGAAGGCCGGCGACCTTCACGTTCATATCGGCAGCGTGACCCGCGGCCAGCTGAAGGTAGGCGATGCCGTCGAGCTGCGGGTCGATGGCCTGCGCCGCCGCCAGTTGCGCGCCAACCACTCGGTGACCCACCTGCTGCATGAGGCGCTGCGCCGGCGTCTGGGCGAGCATGTCACGCAAAAGGGCTCGCTTGTGGCGCCCGACCGGCTGCGCTTCGACTTCAGCCATCCTCGGGCGCTGAGCGCGGGAGATATTCTGGCGATCGAGGCGGAGGTCAACGAGCGCATTCGCGCCAACGGCGCGGTACGCACCCGCCTTTTGACCCCGGACCGCGCGGTGGCCGAGGGCGCACTGGCGCTATTCGGCGAGAAGTACGGCGACGAGGTGCGGGTGGTCGCGATGGGCGGAGCAAGCGATCAAGACAAGCCCTTTTCTGTCGAGCTCTGCGGCGGCACGCATGTCCGGCGCACCGGCGATATCGGGTTGTTCAAGATCGTCGGAGAAATGGCGATCGCGTCGGGGGTGCGCCGCATCGAAGCCCTGACCGGTGCGGCGGCGGAGGCCTTCGTCGCCGAGGAGGAAGGCATTCTGCATGAAGCGGCGGCGGCACTGCGGACCGGCCCTGCCGAGTTGCCGACCCGCCTCGCCAACATCGTCGAGGAGCGCCGCCGGCTCGAACGCGAGCTCGCCGAGGCGCGCCTGGCGCTGGCCAATGCCGGGCCCAACCGCCCGTCCGCCGATAAGCGGATCGGCGAGATTGCCTTCGATGCGCGCATCGTCGACGGCCTCCCCGGTCGCGAGCTCAAGTCGCTGGCCGACGATCTGAAGCGTCGGATCGGCTCGGGCGTCGTCGCGATCGTGTCGCGCGCCGATGGGAAGGCGGCGATCGTCGTCGGGGTTACGCCGGATCTGACGGGCCGCTTCGACGCTGTCGAGCTGGTCCGCCGCGGCGCCGAAGCGCTGGGCGGCAAGGGCGGCGGCGGCCGCGCCGACATGGCTCAGGCAGGCGGTCCGGATGCCGCGCGTGCCGAGCAGGCGCTGGCGGCCGTCGAACGCGCTGTGGCCGCAACGGTCGAGGCTGCCGATTAAATAGCGCGTCCGACCTTGCGATTCGCCTGCAAATCGCCGCCGCCGGGCCGGCACTAAGCACCCCAAGTCCTTGTATTAACCAGATATTCTGAAATTTTGGGCGGGATGTGCGTGCGCTACTCATAATGCGCTGAGGGGGATCACTTGCATCAACGACATCATCATGGGCCGGCTCCCGGCTCAAGGTGGCGCACAAGGAAACTTCTTTCTGCGCCCGCACTTATTTTGGCCGCATCAGCCGTCCTGAGCCTGATGAGCTGCGGTACCCAGCCACAGCATCTCGACGTTCTGGGTGTCGACGGGCGGGATGGCGGTGGCGCCGTGCCGAGCTACGACGCGCTGATGCGGATTGGCGCCGCCGCGCGCAACGGCGGCGATCTGGTCAACGCCGTTGGCGTTTACCGGCGCGCTTCGGATGTCGATCCGCTCAATCCGGCGCCCCTCGCCGCCGCCGGCGATGTGTTGCTCGAGATGGGGTCCGTCAACGAGGCGATCGTAGCCTATAATAACGCTCTGCTTCGCGGCAGCGAAAATCTGCCCGCACTGCTCGGGCTAGCCAAGGCGTATCTGAAATCCGGCAAACCCGCGCTGGCGCTCGAACCTCTTTCTAAGGCGTACGCGCTGAACCCCGACGACTCCAAAAGCCTGCTTCTGCTCGGCGTCGCCAAGGATCTGTCAGGAGAGCACCGGGAAGCGCAGGCTTGGTATCGGCGCGGACTTGAGCTTGCTCCCGGCGATTCGGCGCTGACCGTCGATCTCGCTCTATCGCTGGCGTTGACCGGCGATTATCCAGGCGCGATCACCATGTTGCAGCCGATCGCCATAGGACCGCGCGGATCCGCGCAGGAACGGCAGACCCTGGCGCTGATTTACGGTCTGCGCGGAAATGCAGTCGAGGCAGCGCGGCTCAATCGGATTGATCTCGACGACGTCTCGGCCGAGCACAATCTTGCCTATTACGCCACGCTGCGTGCGCTTCCGCCTGATGCCCGCAGCCGGGCGATATTGTCGTCTGGAGGGAAGTCCTAAAAGACGATCCCTCCCAGTTCCCGAGAGCAAGGACTGATCCACACGTGCGCTTCTCAGACTGGAGCGCTTTGACCGCCGGTCTCCTCCTCCCAAGATAAGGGCCAGTCGCGTTTCACCGCGAGATTCCGGAAATGCGAGTCAAAAAGTCCGCGGGAACGGCAGGCGAGGCAGGTTCGGCAGACCCAGACCTCGGCCAAAGCGAGGTCGAGGGGGACAGGCGCTCTTTGGACTGCAATTGTTGACCGCTACGGTTCAAGCTCGTCTACAACTGGAGTTCCAGGATTTCTGCCGTCCGTGATGGTCGCCAGGAGTGCGGTCGCGGTCAGCGCTGCGCGAATGTATCGATGATACCGATCGCCGCCGGGCCGAGCAGCACGATGAACAACGTCGGAAGAATGAAAAGGATCATCGGTACGGTCAGCAATGCCGGCAGCCGCGCCGCCTTCTCCTCCGCTCGCGTCATGCGCGCCGTGCGCATCTCGGAGGCGAGGACGCGCAAGGACTGGGCAAGCGGTGTGCCGAATTTGGCGGTCTGCTGCAGCGTGTTGACGACGGCCCGGATGCCCTCGGAGTTGGTGCGGGTGTTGAGGTTGTCGAACGCCATGCGGCGGTCGGGGAGAAAGGTCAGTTCGGCAGCGGTGATGGCGAGCTCTTCGGCGAGTTCGGGCGAACCGTTGCCGAGTTCTCGCGAAACGCGAATAAGGGCTGCATCGAGGCTGAGCCCAGCCTCGGCGCAGATGACCATCAGGTCGAGCCCGTCCGGCAGGGAGAGCTGCAGCAGTTTGGCGCGCTTTGCCGCGGCATTCCGCAGATACATGGTAGGAGCGTAGAACCCGAGCAGCACACCCACCATAGGCGGCACGAATTCGTATGCGGGCGTGATCGGCAGGAGGTGAAACACTTTGGTGTCGGCCAGGAGCATTATCCCAAACAGGACTGGAAGGCTGATCCGCGCAAATAGAAAGCCGACCATCGCGTCACGCGATCGGATCCCGGCCTGAACCAGCATGTTCCTTGCATCTGCAGCGTGCCGGGAGCGTAGCAGGTTGAGACGGGTCACGGCCTCGCGCATCAGTCCGACAGCGGCCAGACCGCGACCGCTGCGGCGCGCCGCAAGCGCCTGCTGGCGCAAGTTCTCCTTGCGCTGTACGACTTGCTCGAGACGCCGCTCGAAGACGCTGCTGGGTCGGAGCACCTGCCACATTGCCAGAACGGTCGTCAATACCGCGAGTGCAGCGAGCAAGGTGATCGCGTCGTCGAGGGTGACCCCCGCCGGCAGCCAGTCGGCGAGCTGAAAATTGCTGAGGCGGTTGCTCCTCATATCTGAAACTTTGCCATTTTGTTCATGATGACGATGCCGGTTAGGAGCATCGATACGGCGATCGCGTCGAGGACCAGCCCGCGGACGTCGTTGAAGAGCGGCGTCAAATAGGCGGGCGAGGTCAGCATCAGCACGAGAATGACTGCGACCGGCAATCCGCCAAGGATCATCGTCGTCGCCCGCGTCTCGCTCGCCATGGCGTGGGCCTTTGCTTTCATCTGTTTGCGCCGCCGCAAGATGTCGGCGAGATTGGAAAGGGTTTCTGCGAGGTTGCCGCCGGTCTCACGCTGCACGCTGAGCGCAATCACAAAGAACCGGAATTCCGGCGCGTCAATGCGCTTTGCAGTTTCCCAAAGCAGGCTTTCGAGGTCGCGCCCCATGCGCATACCGCTCTCGACGAGGCGCAACTCGGCGCCGACCGGATCGGCGATCTCGTGGCCTGCTCCGACGATTGCTTCGGTGACCGGAAGGCCCGAGCGCAGCGCCCGCACTACCAAGTCGATGGCGTCGGGAAACAAGTTGATGAAAGCGGCCAGCCGGCGCTTTCCCATTCGGCCGATGACGAGGTGGGGAACTGCAGGGCCAATCAGCAGGCCAATCAGCAGGCTGGGCACGATGCCGATGCGCGTGCCGCCCGCAAGGCCGATCGCCGACAGTGCCCCTAGACTGATCGCTGTCATCGCGTATTTGCCGATGCTGATCGCTCGCCCGGTTCGCTCGATCCGGGCCAGGAGGAGATCGCGCCGAGGTAGCCAGCTGCCGGCGATGCGATCGATTCGCGTGGTGCTCTGCTGCCGCGAAAGCGACCGAGCCGCGGCCCACTCGCTCGTGGCGATGCCTTGCGCCCGTTCTTGCATTGAATTCAGACGCCGCTGATATCGTCTGCTGGCTCCGCCGCCAGTCAGCATTAACCCGACCACCCAAAACGTCAGGCCGATGCCGATCGCGGATATGACCGCGATCAAGGTGTCTGTGTCGAGATCGAAGCCCATCACTCAGATCACCTCGAGGAGCGGCCGATCGAGCCCGTAATACTCCGCGCGCGGCAAGAAAAACGTGGGCATACCATTTGATTTGAAAACTCCGCGCAGCATGCCATCGGCCGATTCGCCCTGGAACTGGAACGAGAAGAGTTCCTGAGTGGTGATGGTGTCGCCTTCCATCCCGACCACTTCCATGATGTGCGTTACGCGGCGGACCCCGTCGCGCATGCGGTTGACCTGCGCGATCAGATGGACGGCGGCGGCGATTTGGGTGCGCACCGCCTTCGACGGCAAGTTGATGCCGGTCATGCCGACCATGTTCTCCAGCCGGGTCAGCGCCTCACGCGGCGAGTTGGCGTGAATCGTGCTCATCGAGCCGTCATGCCCGGTGTTCATCGCCTGCAGCACGTCGAGCGCCTCGGCGCCGCGGATCTCGCCGAGGATGATGCGGTCGGGGCGCATGCGCAGCGCGTTGCGCAGCAAGTCGCGCATCGTAATCTCGCCGGTGCCTTCGAGGTTTGGCGGGCGGGTCTCGAGCCGCACGACATGAGGCTGCTGCAGTTGCAGTTCGGCGGCGTCTTCGATCGTCACCGTTCGCTCGGCAAGATCGATCATCCGAGAGAGGGCGTTCAGCAATGTCGTCTTGCCGGAACCGGTGCCGCCCGAAATCAGAATGTTGAGCCGGCAGCGGGCGGTGATCTTGAGAAACGTCGCCATCTGCGGCGAGATGTTGGCCTGCTGGGCCATGGTATCGAGGGTGATTGTCTTCTTCGAAAATTTGCGGATGGAGATGCTCGGCCCGTCGATCGCGAGCGGCGGGGTGATGATATTGACCCGGCTCCCGTCGAGCAGGCGGGCGTCGACGAGCGGCTGAGATTCATCGATCCGGCGGCCGATCCGCGTGACGATTTTGGTCGCCACGTTCATCACATGGTCGTCGTCGCGAAATATGACGTCGGTCAGCTCGAGCTTGCCGCGGCGTTCGACATAGACCTGCTTTGCGCCGTTGACCATGATGTCGGTGACGGTCTCATCCTCGATCAGCGGCTCGAGCGGGCCGAGCCCGAGCATGTCCGCGATCAGCGATTCGACGAGCTCGCGCTGCTCCATGAAATTCAGCTGCAGCTTGCTCTCGGTGAGCAAATCCTTGACCCAGCCGCTGAGCTGTGCCTCGAACACCGCGCGCGGCATATCGGCCGCGGCCGCTACGTCCATGTGTTCGAGCACGAGCGGCTGAATGTGTGCCTTAGCGACGTCGATCGCAGCGCGGTTGGAGCGCCGTGAGCCGGAACCGTCTGATGCACTTTCCGATTTGCCCGGGTTGAGCAGTGTCTCGATGATCGACGTGACGAGATCGCGGCGGTCGAGCGGGTTCGCCTCCATGCCGTGGCGCACCAGGTAGGCCTGCACTGCCGCATCGACGACCTTGGCGAGCTCGCTACGGCTGAGGAGACTTCTGCGCTCGGGCCGGACTTCGGCATTGAGCCTGGCGATCAGCTGCTCCTTTGCCATAAGCAGGCGATCTTCAGCCGGAGAGCCAATTGCGGGCTCGACCTCAGGGGTAGCAACAGCAACGGGGACAGGAGCGGCTACGGCCTCGACCGCCACGGAACGGCGCGCCGAAAGCACCGCGATGCGCGCGTCGAGCGCGTCCTCGCTCTCCGAGCGTTTGGAGCGGGTTACCATGACAGAGCAAACAATTTGCGTTTCGCGACGAGCAACGCCGGACCGGCAAGGACTTCGGCGAGTTGACGGAACTCGCGCACGATCGGGCTGCGCGGCACCGCGACGGGCAGCGGTTGGCCGGAATTGGCTGCCGCGCCCGCCGATTTCGCATCGTAGGAGATGCTGAAATCGAGCGACTTGGCGATCCCTTTTTCAAAGTCACTCTTGCCAAGCAAGGCTCGCGCCGCCGTTGCACCCGCTTCGACGAGCCAGAGGCGAACCTGAGGAGCCTGCTCGCGCATCAGGGTTTGCAGCCGGATCGTATCGCGCAGGCCGGCGAGGCTCCGCTCGCAGACGACAACGACGTGGGTTGCCGCAGAGAGAACGACGCGCTGGATCGGCGTCGCGCCGCGCGGCAGATCAACGACGATCTTGGAGAATTTGCGGCGCAGCTCATAGAGCAGCACGTCGATCGCGCCGGAATCGATCATCATATGCTGGGTCGTCGAGGCTTCCGCGGCCAGCACCCGCAAATTCTCGGTTACCTTGACCATTGCGCGTTCGATGAAAAGGCTGTCAATGCGGGACGGCTGCTCCAACGCCTCGCACAATCCGCTGCCCGGATCGGTATCGAGCTTGAGGGCGATGGTGCCGAAATGGAGATCGAGGTCGAGAAGCGCGACCCGTTGTCCGCGCTCCTCGGCGATCAGCCAGGCGCAGGAGACGGCGGTCGTCGTCGTGCCGACGCCGCCGCGGCTCCCGGTAAACACAATGACCTGCCCCAGACCATCCGCGGCTGTCCCCGGCGCGTGTGACCGTTCCTCGAGGGCCGCCGAAAGCGTCTCGCGAGTCGGCGGCTTGACCAAATAGTCATTGGCACCGGCCGCGAGTAGGTCGCGGAACAGGGCGACGTCGTTGAGGGCGCCAAGTGCTACGATCTTGAGCTCGGCGCCGCCGACCGTCCGGGCCGAGCTGATCTCGGCGATCGGCGCTGCTGAATCGGCGAGGTCGAGGAGCAGAACCCGCGGAATCTGACCCGATCGAATGCGCCGCAGCGCGGCATCGACCGTGTCGACAATGACCAGCTCGTCATCCAATTGCATATCGCGGCAGATCCCTTGCAGGCGATCCACCGTCTGCTGTTCTTGCACGACGGCAAGAACACCCACCCCTTCGGGCTTGCGCGCGGCAGCGGAGCGAGATGCTCTCATCGAAGAGCCTCCATTCCGA
>WNFR01008843.1_pt1 | contig 10183 bp, 9 predicted proteins | sample 5400221 | NCBI WGS metagenome assembly WNFR01 (sample SAMN13153357, study PRJNA577476) | soil metagenome | isolation source: 40 cm soil under Madrone tree | place: USA:California | collected 2016-06-14 | reverse complement strand
ACCGGCAGCAGCGCGTTGCGCAGTACGTGGCGGCGCTGGATCAGATTGCGGCTGAGGCCCTTGGCGCGCGCGGTCTTGACGAAATCGAGCCGGTTCACCTCCAGCATCGAGGCGCGGGTCATGCGGGTATAGGTCGCCATGAAGAACAGGCCGATCGTCATCGCCGGCATGATCAGATGCGCGCCGACGTCGAGGATGTGGGTGAATCCGGTGTAATTCGCGCCGATGGTCTCGTAACCGAAACTCGGCAGCCAATCCATCGCCACCGAAAACAGCAGGATCGCCATCAGCGCGATCCAGAACAGGGGTGTGGCGTAGAACACCAGCGCCAGCACCGTAATGGCGGTGTCCGCCCAGGTTCCCGCAAAACGCGCCGCCAGCAGGCCAAAGAGAACGCCGAACACCAGCGAGATGGCGAACGCCGTCATGGTGAGCAGCAGCGTGGCGGGCAGCCGGTCCACGATCAGCTTGGCAACCGGCGCCTGCTGGCGAAACGAGAAGCCGAGATCGAAGCTCGCAATGCCCTTGACGTAGCGGAACAGCTGCTCCGGCAACGGGCGGTCAAGCCCGAACTTCTCGCGAAGCTGGGCAACGAACACCTGATCGCCGGCGCCGGCTTCACCCGCCATCACGATGGCGGGATCGCCGGGCGCAAGCCGGATCAGAAAGAAGTTCAGCACGATGATGGCGAGCAGAACGATCACGCCCTTGGCAATCCTCTGCGTGATGAATGACAGCATCAGGGATTCATCCCGCTCGTCTCACGGCCTTCGGATGCAACAGCGTCGCATCACCTGTCAATCCAGGCGTCGCGGAAGCCGTCGTTGACGCCGATCGCGGTCGAGATCAGGTTCTTGATCTTGCAGCGGGTGATGGTCGGAAACTGCAATTCGAGCAGCCACGCCACCGGCACGTCTTCGACCAGGATTTTTTGCGCCTTCTCGTAGATTTCCTTGCGTTTGGAATCCGGCGTTGCGACCGCGCCGTCGGCGAACAGCTTGTCGACCTCCGGGTTGGAGTAGCCCTCCACGTTGTTGAACTGCTGGCCCTTGACGATCTGGCTGGTGATGTAGTTGCGGCCGACGCCGAGCGCGGGATCGCCGTATTGGTAGAGATAGGTGAAGGCAATGTCGTAATCCCAGTCGCCGATCTTCTGGTTGGAGCCCGGCACGTCGGTAGCGATGGTCTCGATATTGATGCCGACGTCCTGCAGGTTTTGCTTCACCGCCTCACCCCAGCGCAGCCAGGTTTCGCCGTAGGGCAGCGGCATCATGCGGATCTTCTCTCCCTTGTAACCGGCTTCCTTCAGCCGCGCCTTGGCCTTGGCGGGGTCGTACGGATATTTCGGAACGTCGTCGGTATAGTATTTGATGGTCGACGCCGATGGCCCCGTGGCGACCTTGCCGAGGCCGTTCCAGATCACGTCCTTGGCGAAGTCGCGGTCGATCGCGTACATGATGGCCTGGCGGATTCTCTTGTCCGCGGTCGGACCGGAACGGTTGTTCAGCCACATCCAGGAAAGCGGACTGAAGAACTCCCAGCCCGCGCCGGTGACGCAGGTATCCTTCAGCTTGCTGACGCGCGGCACGTCGAAATTTTCAATCGAGCCGCCGGGCAGGACGTCGACCTTGCCGGTCTCGTAGGCGACCGACCGGGCGGCAGCGTCCGGAATGATCTGCCAGTAGATTTCGTCGATATAGGGTTTGCCCTTCTCGTGGTAGTTCGGATTCTTCACGAGATGGATGAACGAGCCCTTCTGCCACTCCTTGAACATGAAGGGACCGGTGCCGATGGGCGCGTTGTTGTTGGGGTTGGTCTTGAAGTCGGTGCCTTCATAGAGGTGTTTTGGAATCATCGGCAGTGAACCGACCTCGAAGATGCCGAGGAACGGGCCGAACGGCTGCTTCAGCGTGAATACGACTGTCAAATCATCCGGCGCCTCGATCCTGTCGACTTGCACCATGTTGTTGCGGGCGCGCGGATGGGTCTGTTTCAGCATCTCGATCGAGAACAGCACATCCGCTGAGGTGAACGGCTTGCCGTCGTGCCAGGTCACGCCGGGCTTGAGCTTGAAGGTGTAGGTCCTGGCGTCTTCGCCGACGGTCCAGCTTTCGGCGAGGCCGGGCAGCGGCTCCAGTTTGGGGCTGTAGCGCAGCAGGCCCTCGAAGATATTGCCGGATACCATCTGGGTCGGGCCGTTCTGGACCATGGCCATCATCAGGCCCGGCGGCTCGGGCTGGATCACCGCATTGATGACGCCGCCCATTTTCGGCTCTTCCGCGATGGCCGCAGCACTTGCGCCGCAGGCGAGAACCAGACCGACCAACACTCTCTTCAACATGACGTCTCTTTCTTGAGCCAAACTCACACCTAAGGGGCGGTACTTGCGATATTTCCACCGCCGGCCGTTCACTTGCCAAATCGCTTGCAAAAACGGTGCCTATCCTCCGTCATAGGTGCAATGCAAAGCCTCAAGCCCCGCGGTCGAACGCTGAAACAGTCGGCAATTGCCGCTCAAAAAATGCCCGGATCCGGTCCCCTCGAGCGGATCAGAGGCTGGCTGCGGATTGCGGGCCATGGAGATGTTGATCTATTCCTGTGTTCCCGGATTCATCTTCGAAGGATATTCAATTGAAAGCGGTCTACACCGAACAGCATCGCAGCCACGATCCGCAGTTCTTTCTGGTGCGCGGCGTCGTCCGGCGCACTACCGAGCAGCCCGAACGTGCAGACCGGCTGCTCAAGGGCCTTGCCGCGGGGTCCCACGATCTGGTCGAACCGACCGTGTTTGGTCAGGGGCCGCGCGCAAGAATTCATAGTCCGGAGTATCTGCGCTTTCTCGCGGAAGCCTGGGAGGAATGGTCGGCGCTCGGCGATGCCGGGCCTGAGATGATCGCCAACATCCATCCGGTACGCCAGGCCGCGACCTATCCAACCAGCATCGTCGGCAAGCTCGGCTGGCACACCGCCGATACCGGCTGTCCGATCGGTCCGGGCACCTGGGCCGGAGCCTGCGCCGCAACCGACGTCGCGGTGACGGCGGCGCAACTGGTGATGGACGGCGAGGAAGCGAGCTACGCGCTCTGCCGCCCGCCCGGCCATCATGCCTATCATGACATGGCCGGCGGTTTCTGCTTCCTCAACAACTCGGCTATCGCTGCCGCGCATCTGCGGCTCCGGCACGAACGTGTCGCCATCCTCGATGTCGACGTGCATCACGGCAATGGCACGCAGGGCATTTTCTATTCACGCGCCGATGTGCTGACCGTCTCCATCCATGCCGACCCCAAATATTACTATCCGTTCGTGTGGGGCTATGCGCATGAGCGGGGCGAGGGCGCCGGTCTCGGCGCCAACCTCAATATCCCGCTGCCGATCGGAACCGGCGACGACGCGTATCTGCTGGCGCTGGACTCGGCGCGAAAGACAATCGAGGCTTTTGCGCCCGGCGCGCTGGTCGTGGCGCTGGGTCTCGATGCGTCCGAACACGATCCTCTCAAAGGGCTTTCGATTACCACGGGTGGTTTCAGCCGTATCGGCGCCGCCATCGCGCGCCGCGGCCTGCCGACGGTATTCGTTCAGGAGGGCGGCTATCTGTCCGATGTGCTCGGCGATAATCTCACCGCCGTCCTCGGCGGGTTTCAGGGAGCGCGGTAGATGGCCAATTCATCAAGGAGCCCGCAGCGCGTCGCAGTGGCCGGGCTCGGAGCGATTGGAATCAAGATTGTCGAGGCGCTGGATCAGGGCATCGACGGATTGGTTCTCGCGGCGGTGTCGGCGCAAAATCCGGCCAAGCACCAGCAATTCCTTGCCCGTTTGAACAAACCGCCCGCCGTCTTGCCGATCGATGGTCTCGTAGATGTTGCCGACATCGTCATCGAGTGCGCGCCCAGCAAGCTGGTGCGGTCGATCGTTGCGCCCTTTGTCAGCCGTGGGAAAACCGCGATCGTGCTCAGCGCCGGCGCGCTGCTCGAGAACGAAGATCTGATCGACCTTGCGAAACAAAACGGCGGCCAGATCGTGGTGCCCACGGGGGCGCTGATTGGCCTCGACGCGGTTACCGCGGCAGCGGAGGGAAAGATCCTGTCGGTCAAAATGGTGACCCGCAAGCCAGTGACGGGTCTCGCCGGCGCGCCCTATCTGGTCGAGAACAACATCGATATCGAACGCATCGAGGAGCCGCTCAGGATTTTTCAGGGCACGGCGCGCGAGGCGGCCAAAGGCTTTCCCGCCAATCTCAACGTAGCCGTGGCGCTGTCGCTGGCCGGCCTCGGGCCTGACCGCACCACGCTGGAAATCTGGGCGGATCCGGCGCTGACCCGTAACGTGCATCGGATCGAGGTGGAATCCGATTCCGCCCGTTTCTCGATGTCGATCGAGAACATCCCGTCCGAGAATCCGAAGACGGGGCGCATCACCGCGCTTTCGGTCATTGCCTATCTGCGCAAGCAGGGCTCCGCGTTGCGCGTCGGCACCTGAGTATTTGGGCCCCGCGAGGCCCCGCCGGCATGTGTCGCATGCGCCAGCTTGAATATTTGCTGGGCAGTACGTTGCCTAAATCTTCTGGTTGCAGACGATTCTTTCACCGGTCAACCGGAGCGTGGGCGCGCTAGCATTTTGGCTGCTTGTAGGGAACGTTACGCATGGACAGCGAGCGAAGAGTATTCCGCGGCGATACTTGGAAAATTTCCGTCAGCCACCCACGCTCATCGGATTGACCGCCGATGACCGGCGCTTCTCAATTGAATCCGGTTTGAAGCGTTGGGGACGGGAAGACCTGCGATCGGGTAGCGGCTTGCTTGTAAGGCGCCGCGCGAATTTGCCCGATCGATCTTGGTTCCCCTCAATCGTTAGCCGAACGTTCAAAAATGCTTTACCTACCGGAAAAACTGTCTCTGCTGGCGAGAGTGAAGGAGCGAGGTTTCTCCGGCGCATTTCTTGGGCTCGTACTGGTGGCAATGGCGGGACGGGTTTATCTACTTGGTTCGATTTTTCTGAAATGCGTGTTTTGGTGTTTTTCGTGAGCAGGAAATATTTGACGACGAGATGGGAGTTGATGATTTAGGCGGCGGTGGGTGCACAAAAACTTCTGCAGGTGAACAATCTTTCGGCGTCGGGAATCATGATGTCGTCACAACTTCGGAATGAAGATAAGCGTGGGGCGAAACGGGACTACCACCATGCTTCCTATCCTGATCTTGTCGTTGATTTTCTTCGCGGGCTTCTTTGCTGGATATGCGGTGCGTTCCTGGCGGTCGCGCCAACGTCGCACGCACCACTTGATGTATGCGCCCTACCAATCCAAATCGCAGTCTCGCATGCTGGGGCAAGCGCGCCGGGCATTCTAGATATGCGAAGAGCCTGACTCGATATGCTGTTTGGCGAGGCTCGTTGATACATGATTGTGGGGACTAATCTTGAATAGCTTTCTGATTGCGATTCTGGTGGGCGCGATAGTCCTGATTCTAGGCAGACTTCACAGCTATTATCTTGATGAGAACGAGAGAATAGCCAAGGGCATGCGTACTCTGGATGATTTATTGACCTGCGGCGGGCGTGCAGCAGTGGGCCGGAATTGTCATTGGGCCGCAATTGTCTGCGGGTCGATGGTTCGCAAACGAGATGTCGCGAAATGACTAGCTCTCGGGGTCATTCACCGCGGCGATACTTTGTCGATGGCAGCGGGCGCCGCGTGCTTATCGGTTTGACGATCGAAGAAACGCTTGAATTTGAAACGCTAGACAATCTTCCGGGTCTGGATGAGACAGGCGGGCATGTTGCCCGGGATGAAAACGGAGCCCCGACCACGACCCGTGAGAAGCGCTGGCGCGAACTCTATTGCAAGCACGATATCGCCTGGATAGAGTGGAAGGCGCGAGCTCAGGCGGATCGCCGTGAAGCTTCAGGATTTGTTAAATATAATTGAGCGACCTTATGTCTTGTTTCCTGTCATCTTAGTATGAACCCGGAATACGAGAATGTTTCAGCTGCTTTTGCGGCGTCGAGTACACGACTTTATCAGGGGCCGCCTGGGTGACGACGGGTTTAGGGCACGTTCGGCCGAACGGGATGCTGAGACGGATTTGGCCCGTGTCGGTTCGATTGTGACCGCGATCGAAACCGCACTGCATGCAGCAGAGAGCGAACAAGCAGGCTTGAGCCGCCGGGTGGACGATGTCCTGGCACGCGCCGCGGTGACTTTCGGAAATGGAACCGACGAATATCTGGAGCGCGATGCGCTGGATAACTATCACCAGGATCTATTTGGCGCCGAGATTTTAAATGGGCAGCGTAGGCTCAAGGAACTGGCTACGGAGATTTCCCATTTCAGATTTATGAAGGCCGCCGTGCTGAGCAGGTTCCCGTACTACAAGACGCCGGAACCAGGCGGAGCGTCTGAAGACTGATCAGGCGGCTCCAAACCCTTGCTGCCTCAAGGCTGCTTAATCGATCATCAACTGCCGGTTTAGCGAACGAATCCGGGTGTGATAGTTCGTTTTACTCCCCCAAGATCCTTGCCGTCCCAAGGTCTAGCGGTGGACTCTTTAGCCACACGATCTACCTCGCGCGCTCGATCTGCTTTGATTTGCTCTCTGATCGTAAGCTCGGGGGCCGGGCCGCAATCCTTGCAAGGGTCTGATGCTGCCGACGCGGGTGCCGAGCAGGCGGCGAAACCCAGCAATAGTAGTGTTAGTGCTCTAGCCATGGTTTGTGCGTAGCAGCATTATGCCGGTTAAGCCAGCCCACTGAAGCTCGTCTCACTCGGGTGCGGCAATATGGGTATCGCAGGAAGCTCGAGCCGCTGCTGATTCCGATCGATCGCATCAGGGAGCCGCTCCGGATTTTTCAGGGCACGGCGCGCGAGGCCGCCAAGGGCTATCGCGCCAATCTGAACATGGCCGTAGCCCTTTCGCTGGCCGGCCTCGGGCCTGACCGCATGACGCTGGAAATCTGGGCCGATCCGGCGCTGACCCGCAACGTGTATCGCATCGAGGTGTAATCCGATTCCGCCCGCTTCTCGATGTCGATCGAGAACTTCCCGTCCGAGAACCCGAAGACCAGCTGCATCACCGCGCTTTCGGTCATCGCCTATCTGCGCAAGCAGGGGTCGGCCCTGCGCGTCGGCACCTGATCCGCCTCGCGCGGAATTATACGGCCAACAAGCGGCTGCCCTGGATCGACAGCAAGGTAAGATTCCCGGTGGCGTAGGCTCCGGTGTCGATGTTGGCCCGGTTTGTCAGGACTTCGGCACTGCGAACCGGCGTGTGACCATGAACGACGTATTTGCCGAAGTTTTTTTGGCTGCGGAGAAACTCCTCGCGGATCCACAACAGGTCTGCTTCCTGTTGCTTCCGCAGGGGTATACCGGGCCGGACACCGGCATGAACGAAGAAGAAGTCTCCGCAGGTGAAGGTCAGGCGCAAGCGTTGCAGAAAATCGAGATGCCGTGGGGGCAGTGCGGCGGCAAACTCCCTCACCAATTCACGTTGTTCCTCATCGTCTGGATGGAGCGACGGCGAGAGGCCGTAGGACATCAAGGTCTGCATCCCGCCAACCTGAAACCAATTCGTCAAACGAGTAGGATCGCGAAAGACCGCGTCAAGAAACGCCTCGTGGTTGCCTTTCAGAAACACCGTGTTTCCGCGCCGGCTGCGCCTGATCAGGAGGTCGAGCGTCGCGCGCGAGTCCGGTCCGCGGTCGATATAGTCGCCGAGATACACCTCGATCGCGTGACGTGGCCTGCTGTGCGCAACGTCGGCGTCGATGACCCGTAACATCTGTTCGAGCAGATGCGCGCAGCCGTGAATATCGCTGATCGCGTAGATCCGAACCCCATCCGGCAACCTTGGCCTGGGCCTGGCCGTCGCCTTGGTAGATCGCAGCGCTGACAACATCTGGTGCCGGATGTTCCTGAAACGGTTTGGGGTTGAAATGACAGGCACGCTTACTCGCGTCCCGAGACGGCGAACCGGGGGACGGGCACATGTTAGCCATGAAGCCAGCCAATCACGAGCCAGAGTCCCTTGCAAATGTGTTGATTGTCTGCCGGTTTTGTGGACGCAACGCGAAATGGTCCGATTTGGTCAGGTCGGACCTCAGCGTGTACTTTATCGAGGCTTCGGGGTTCCCAGCGAGGGACGTCGCCCGCCGGCATGGCGTCACGGCGTGCTTGAGCAGCGCGGTGCAGAGATATCCAAGCTGCGGCAGGGTCGCAAATATCACGATCGGCACTATTGTCTGCGACAATGTGGCGTCCTGCGCATTGGAAAGTGCCGCAAAGCAGGCCGCGCCGAGAACAATGATCGGGGGCGGAACGAAAAATCTGAATCGAATTCCGAGTATCGATCCAATCAGCGTGCTGCAAATCGCCAGCGTAATCACGCAACCGTACTCCGCAAACTGATTGAAAACAGTAGCGGGTGCCACCTAAAAATGGCCTAATATGGCCGGTCGAATTCAGGGAAAGGTCTGGCATGTGTCCTGCTGGGAATGTCGGCTTGAGCGGGATTCGACGCCACCCGATCGCCTAACGATTGCGCAGCAAACGCCGGACCAGGCAGCAAACCGGCCAAAATTGCAGCAAAATAATTCTCTTGTTGCAGTTCATTCCAGCGCGCACTTTGTTCGCGCGATTTTGATTCCGCGCTCCCCGGAATTGTTGTCGGTAAAATGACGTGAGCGGGACGTGATGACGAGAATCGTGGTCTGCCTGTCCTGCAGAAACACGATGCTCTAGTTTTTGACCCACCTGCGACATTAATCTAGATACGGCATTGGTGCGGATAACGAATAGGTGCTTGGTTCATGCGGATAGTCGTCGTTGGAACAGGATATGTGGGACTGGTTTCGGGTGCCTGTTTCGCTGACTTTGGACATCACGTCACCTGCGTGGACAGGGATGACGCGAAGATCGCGGCGCTGTTGCGTGGCGAAATTCCGATCTTTGAGCCCGATCTCGAGCGCCTTGTGCAAAGCAATGCGCGCGCCGGGAGGCTCTCGTTCACAACCGACCTTGCGGGGCCCGTCCCCGATGCACAGGCGATCTTCATCGCCGTGGGAACCCCCTCGCGTCGCGGCGATGGTCACGCGGATCTGAGCCACGTCTACGCCGCGTCGCGCGAGATCGCCGAGGCGGTCAAGGGTTTTGCGGTGGTGGTTACTAAATCGACGGTGCCTGTCGGTACCGGCGATGAGGTGGAACGGATCTTCATGCAGGTCAATCAGTCGGCCGGCGTCGCCGTGGTCTCAAATCCGGAATTCCTCCGCGAAGGCGCGGCAGTGCGCGACTTCAAGCACCCGGACCGTATCGTCGTTGGAACGATCGACGAGCGCGCGCGCAAGGTGATGGGCGAGATATACCGGCCGCTTTATCTCAACCAGGCGCCGATCATGTATACCAGCCGCCGCACCGCCGAGCTGATCAAATATGCTGCCAACGCATTTCTGGCGACCAAGATCACATTCATCAACGAAATGGCCGATCTGGCGGAAAAGGTCGGGGCGGACATTCAAGAGATTGCGCGCGGAATCGGGATGGACAATCGTATCGGATCAAAATTTCTTCATGCGGGGCCTGGTTTCGGCGGCTCCTGTTTCCCGAAAGACATCCGCGCCCTGATCAAGACCGCGCAGGATTACGATGCCCCGCTTCGAATCGTGGAGGCGGTGAACTCGGTCAACGATACCCGCAAGCGCGCGATGGCGCGAAAGGTTGCCGCGCCGTTCGGCGGGAATCTTCGCGGCAAGACCATCGCGGTGCTTGGCTTGACGTTCAAGCCGAACACCGATGACATGCGCGAGGCGCCCTCGATTCCGCTGATCACCGCGCTGAAGGATATGGGCGCAACGGTGCGGGCATTTGATCCGGTGGGCATGGAGCTCGCGCGCATTGAAATGCCGGATATTCACTACTGCGAGAACCCGTACGAATGCGCTGCCGGCGCCGATGCGTTGGTCATCGTCACCGAATGGGAGCAGTTTCGGGCGCTGGATCTCGATCGATTGAAGCGCGAGATGGCGTGCCCGGTGGTGGTGGATCTCCGCAATATCTATGATCCGAATGAGCTGACCAAGCGCGGGTTCCTGTATCAAAGCATCGGGCGGCCCGGGAAGCCCGAAGCGTAGCTCGCGTTCGCCGCGCTCCTGGCGTCTGCCGGGCTCCGAAGGCTCTTGCATCGTGACA
>WNFR01008841.1_pt1 | contig 10183 bp, 6 predicted proteins | sample 5400221 | NCBI WGS metagenome assembly WNFR01 (sample SAMN13153357, study PRJNA577476) | soil metagenome | isolation source: 40 cm soil under Madrone tree | place: USA:California | collected 2016-06-14 | reverse complement strand
GAGAACATATGAGAGATTCGGCTCGCGGTTCCTGTTCAATGGCGTAGGCACGCAGATGATTACTGCCTCAACTTCTTTAATTTTGCTGAAATCAGGGGAAGCGAAGAATTTCTTCGTATTTAGCAGCTCGGCTATATCAGCGGATGCAATATGCTTGATATAGCTTTGCCCTTTATTGAGCAGCTCGACTTTTTGAGGATCCACATCGATGCCGATAACTTCTGTGCACGACCGCGCAAACTGGAGCGAAAGTGGCAATCCAACGTAGCCCAAACCTACAACAGCGATTTTCATATTAAGAATGAGACTTTTGACCACCGATGACACGGAATTCACGAATAAATGGGGGGGTAAGCGAAGAGTATGCCCCTACGATCGGATTATTGATCAGCGCTTCTGCCCTCTGCTTCTACCTCTGCGCTGCCCCCGCTTTAACGCTTTAACGATTCACCGATTTAACCCCGGCGTAGTGTCCTCCGGTTTCCTGTCCAAGCGGCCAAAAGAAGAGTTTGGCATATACATAGGCAGCGCCTTCGCTAATGACACCCTTCACGCCTTCGCTATAGCGCCACCAATGTTTCGAGTCATAGTCGGGATTCGGGACCGCGATGATGCCCACAAGGACATCATCGCCGAGCGCCTTTTGAAATAGAAGCCTTGTCCGTCGCGCGTGCACATTCTCCGTCAAAACATTTAAACTTTTCGCTGCTATATCGTGTTCACGGAACCATTCTCGCAACGCGACAGCCGCAGCGTATGTTCGGTCCCGACTCATCACGCGCGAAGGAACCATCTGCAGGGACACTTCCGGAATACCAATTTCCCTTAAGCGAGCGGCGCCGACGCCGGCTTCCGTTTGATAATCGTTAATGTAGTGACCAAGCCCACTAACTGGGCCACCGGTTGTGAGAATGTATTGGTAGTGTCCGCTCTTAAATTCCTGCGAAGCGGCAACGATCGCATACTCCTGGACCCATCCTTCGACTACCAGAATGTCGGTGTTCGCAGGCTGTGAAATCGCCAGGAAGGAATGAGCACCGAATAAGAACCAACAACAAACTGCAATTCCCAGGAAAAGACAGATCAACCAACCGCGCCATGAGAGTCCCCAGCGTTCTTTTCGATCAAACAGGCCGCACAACGCGCAGGGCCGCGCAGCCCGTGCTGATCGAGATGCCGCGAAAGCATTTTGGCCTAACGAGTCTTTTGACGTGTCGCTCATCGGTTCTCCCTTAACCAAATGATGTGGGCAAGGAACGTAACATTAATTTTGTTCTAAACAGGATATTGAGAAAATGCTGTGCCTCACTCTATTCTAAACCGGCGTTGAATTATTCGCAGGCGTCTGAGTAAGAGTGACAATAAGGCTAAACAAAGAGAGAGCGTTCGCGCTATCTTCAACGATCTCCTAGCTTTGGTCTATTCGGATACCAGGACCGTGGATTTCATGCGATCCGATGCCGCGCGTGTATTTTTCAAGTCCCGTATGATGGAGAACAGGTTCATTGCCACTCGTCGAGAGGGCCTAGAAAGACTGATGTATGCAGCCCCGGCCAGCAGGGCCACCGGGCCGCACAGGAACAATTGCATCCACGGATTAGTATCCAGGAGAAAAGTGCGTGCGAACCACGCCGTGCTGCATACTACGCCCCACAGAGGTAAGTGCCTGAAAAACCGGCCCCACAAATCTCTCGTTGTTACGGGCCCCCGTCGCCCCGCGATGTAATGATCGGTCGGCAACACGATGAACAGACACGATGCCGAATAGCTGATGGCGACACCAGTTGGCCCAAACGGAAGTCCGGCCACAAAAGAAACCAAGACAACGAAGGAGGTAACAAGGCTGAGTCGCAAAAAATCGCGTCCACGCCCCTGGCTGGTTAGAAGCCAGGTAGAGACGCTGGAGACCGGCGAGTATGCGGCGGCCAAACTAAAGGCGGCAACCATACCCGCCGCTTTTTCCCATTTCGGCCCGAGCACAACTAAGGTCAAGGGATAAGCAAGAGCAAAAAGCAGCCCGGCAAGCAGAAAGCCTGCGATTGCGATTACTTCGTAACTCTCGAGGAGGACGCGCCGATAACGCTCAGGCTGGGTTTGGAGACGCGACAGCATTGGCACGAAAACCGATTCAATGGGACCAATTAGTTGATCCACTGGCCTGGAAATCAAAGCCGCAGCCCTCGAATACAAACCCACTGAAGACGGCCCATAAACCCGGCCAATCAAAAGGCCGTCAGAGTTTCGGGCAAGAGACCACAAAAAAGCGCTCGCCGTCAGGTTGGCGCCAAAGTTTAACAAGGAACCAGTGCCCGTTCCTCTCCCGGGCAATTGCGGTCGCCAAGTAGAAACAGTCCACGTAAGAACAAACGCGATCAGCGACGTGGTAATTTGCATTCCGACAAGCGACCAGTATCCGAATTTCAGCAAAGCCATGACGATCCCGGTTAAAATCCCCGCGGCTACCGAACTAACCTGAATTAGCGCAATCATTTTGAAACGCATCCGTCGCTTAAGGAGGGCCAGATGCTGAACGGTCGAAGTCGTAAACAAGAACGTGATACTAAGCGCTAAAGTAATACTAATGAGTCTCGGCTCCCGATAGAAGGAGGCCACGGCCGGCGCGCCAACTGCCAGGATCAAGCTGATCGTTCCACCGACAATGATATTGGTCCAAAAAAGATTGGAGGCTTGCGCGTGTGTGATCCGGTCGCACTGCACTGTCGCTGTCGAAAGGCCGGCCTCGTTGAAGACCCGGAAGAACCCGATGATCGTTGTCACCATTGCCACCAACCCGAAATCACGTGGTGTAAGCAGACGGGCCAGGATTATGATGGAGCCGACGTTTAATACAAACTGAGCGCCCTGGGCTGCAACTGTGACACACGCGCTGGCGACCGTGCGCCCTTTGAGATTCGTCAGCAAGTGATCGGTCGCAAAATGATCCTGATCGCGTACGTAGCCCCTAGCACCGGCAACCCCCAACTCTATTTTGTCTGGTGGAGGCGCCGCTGCCGACACAGCCCCCGCAACTCCGACTCCCCCCGTCTTGAACCTGTTATTCTGCTTTAACATTTAGCTTTGACCTACTTCGCCGCAGCATTCGCCGTTCGAGTCGCATACATGGCAACGGTTGCCGAGACGGGAGCTTGTTCCTACTCGACGCCATTAGTCATTCGCTGATTAATGGACATTTCTGTCAACCTGGCAACACTCCCAGATGAGCGTCAGCTCTACCATTACGCGTTAATTGAGCGCCCCGCTTATGGAATTAGCCCATAGCGGAGTTTATTTTAGCCTAAACGCGTTTGTAAATTGGCTCTCCAGGTGTTGGCCTAAAAGACTACTGCGTTGCTCAAGACAAAACAACGCCTTATCCCAAGAACTTGCGATGGAGCTCCTGATCTCCGGCAGCAGGAATTGGGCACGCCTGGCGAGCTCGTACCCAAGGATTGGTCGGATCCAATCGTACTTCCACCGCAAGCGAGGAAAACCTAATCTCCCTCCTAGAGATGCAGCCATTTTTTCCGCCTGCTCAATAATATCCAGCCGATCGGGATAGAAATATTTCAGCCAGTTTTGCAGGTAGGTCACGCACGCCGATCGAGCCCTTTCGCTGTCCTCCAGAGAGCACAAATAACGAATGTGCAGCTGCATGGATAACCATAGAGACTCCAATTTCTTGTTTGAGCCATCCACTTTGCTCAAGCTATGCAAACCCAACGTCCGGTAATACGATCTCGCATCCGCTACGAATTGCGTTCTCGTGCTTGTGAGGAGTACGCGGCAGAAATACTCGCCATCGTCATCCAGCGACAGTCGTGTATCCCATGGCCCGGCCGCCTCCGTCAGCTCGCGGCTGACAAGCCAGGTTGCATTCATCATGTGAAGATTGTGATCCATCTTTCGAACGAGCCATTCGACCGGCGACAGATCACACCAAAGCGGGCTCCGAACAAATTTCGCTTTCGAAAGACGATATCTGAAATGTCCCCAGCCGCATGAAAAAAGCGTTCGCTTATCTTGACCTTGCTCCGCCACCTCCATCTGTTTTGCGACCTTGTCTACTGAAAGCAGATCGTCAGCATCGAGCCATTGAATGTAATCGCCGCGACTCAGTGAAAATGCTTTGTTTCGGGCAGCTGCCGCCCCTTGATTCAGTTGCGTCACTACCTGGACTTGATTCGACTCAAATTTGCGGGCAACCGCCAGGGTCCCGTCCGTAGAACCGTCATCGACGACAATGATCTCTTTGTGGCGCCAGGTTTGCTCAACTGCCGAGGCGATAGCGGCGCCGATCCATTCCTCCGCGTTGTAAGCGGGAATCAGGATGGAAACCAGCGGTCTCATGTCATGAAAATGCACAGTGCGACTAGGTGTGCGAGCAAGGTCTTTCAGCCATTTCACTGGCCGAGCTCTTCTTGGAGCTTAGCCGTTTCATCCGCCGGGGTTTTCCTAGCCTTTCCCCATTTCCACCTTTTTAGTTTTTTAGTCTTTTTTTCCTTGCATATGTCTTTTCGTGGGGAGCCCAACGTAGCGTTCTGCGGAGGACTCAGCTGACCGGTTCGAATCGTAAGAAATCTGATTTCTGCCGGAATCTGGCTAATCATCGGCTTCAAATCCGGCCCAATTGCTGGCCACTGAGACCATCCCCACCATGATGGCTTTCTACCTAGATAGAGAGAGTTTGGAAGAGCACGATCCGCAATGGACGGGTCCCAAATTGTCCTATTGGTTACATAGTCAAAGTTCCCATGTCTGATGATGCTTCCATCTACGGCCAAATCCAGCAACACTGTCGGTGAAGCATTTCCAGGAGTCGTCGGCGTGCCATCGTAGGTTCCGCTGTAGCTGACGTTTCCCGTATTAGGGTAACCCAATTGCCAAATTACCTTTACATTGTTTGAGTAATCGCTGCCAGTTGCGTGATAAATTTGGCCCGCGCCAGACGTGCCCAGAACGTTGCCCACGAAATTCATGTAATAGCTCCACTTGCACATCTGTACGGTTATTGGCCAATCGACATTGGATGGGTAATCGCCGGACAGATAATTGCGAAAGAACGTATTGTGTGACGCACTGCCATAGTAGCCATCGGAGTTCACACCCTGGCCGACGTTTCCCTCGACCAGATTCATGACATTATGTGGGCCGTGGTTTACCGAAATGGAATACTCTACCGGAGAAGCGGTAGTGTTGGCGTTGTGGACAAAGTTGTATCCTATAACATTGCCAGTGCAACCGCCGCCCCAATCTCCTAGTATGATTGCTGGTTTGCCAGCATTGATGCAGATATTGTCTTCGATCAGATTAAAGCAGCATTCCAACGTCAGATCGATGCCTTCATGATTCGGCCCCGTACCGACGGTATCGTGGACGTAGCACTCCCGAATTTCACAGTTTACCATCTGATAAAACCACATTTGACGGCTTCGAGTGTTGGCTACTTCAACACTCTTTATCCAGCAGGAGTATGGCTGCGCTAAAAAGATCGGTGCCGCAGCGGTAGCATTCATCATGTTGAAGGTGATATTTTCAATTCCGAACCCAGTAAGGATAATGTGTCCCCAGGACGTAATTTTCGGCGCATTTGCCATGTCGATCGGGAGCGGCGGACTGAAATTAATCGTTTTACCCCTGATCGACGTGACATAATGGGTAGAATTGAGCAGCCTCGTATCATCCAAGCCATTATAACTGGGGCCACTGCCGTACGTTAGCGTGTTGTAAAACGCGTAAGGCGGCGTGATTGCTGAGATCGTGATTAATTTATTTACTGCCGCGCCAGCGGTTGTATTGACCGTTACGCTTGAACTTCCCTTAGTAGCCCCGGCCAGGATTGCCATTGTAGGAGATGGAACTGGCCAATCCCCAGAATTTTGGATCGTGCCATTACCGCCCCCTTCAGGCTTTAAGATTGTGAGACCCATTCCTGCTCCGCGAAGTGTTACGTTCGACCTTGGCGTGATATTTCCGGAAATTCTATATGTGCCCGATGGAACATACGCAACCTGACCAATAGGAGTGTTATTAATTGCGTTTTGAACGGCTCTGGTTGAATCCGCAACACCCGTCGGATCGGCTCCATAGTCCGTGACCGCGTTCCTACCGATGGTTGTGCGATTCGGGATTCCGCCTGGCACTCCAACTGTCGTTCCTACAGACCAGTCAATCCGGCGACTCGCAGGGATGATCTCGGCATCGAGAGTGGCAATCCCCGAAACCAGGATCAAACTCAGAAGCTTCGCAAGCTTGCAGGGCCAATTAAAATATTTAATACGAGCCACCAAAACTATATATCGCGTCACTGAGGAGCCATAAAATTAGGACTTACCGTGCCACCTTGTGGAATATCTGAAAGCGGCTCTACCAAATTACTGGGAGCGGCTCCTAGACGCTGAACCCGGCGTCCCCGATCTGACGGTTGGTTCTGGCTCCGAATCGCTTCCCAGCCTTTGGACACAGGAAGGATGCTTGCCTCCGACTTGACTGCGTATTTTACGATGTCTTCGAAAAACTGCGGTGTGCAGCCAAAGCGAGTTGGATGATTGGAGATATCGTGCGTGACAAAGATGAGCCACCCGTTTGCAACGCTAGCTTGATCGATCACCGATCTAATGGGAGCCAGTGAATTCCTGCTCTTCTCGATAAAAAAGGCTTTCACATAATTTCGGTCCAGCTCATCGATATTGACCGCTTGTCCTCCGCCCCTACATACCGTGAAGCGGATCGCGGCCTGACGCTTCACGCCTGGCCTAGGACAACTAATCGGATAAGACATCGTCTGGAAAGTCGCTCCTGGAAATTGGTTTTCTAACTCCGCGCGATTTCGATCCAGCGAAGCTGCAAATGTCTGGGCGTCCGTTTCCCAGGCATCGTGATGATCAAACGTATGACATCCAAATTCATGGCCCTCGGCGGCAATTCCAAGAAGGTCCTCACGCTCAAACATCACGCTGGCCGGCGTCACCGCCCCGGCCAGCCCTAACGACACGTAGTACGTCGCGGATATTCCATACTGTCTCAGGATTAACCCGCCTGTGGTGGCCGCGGTCGCTGGAAAGTCATCAAAGCTGAACGAAATAATCGGGCGCGAAATACGAAACCGATAAGGACGCGTGGCAAAGCGCTTACAGACCTCGCGGCGGTAGCGCTGACGAAGCCGATCGAGATAATTACCGGGATTAATAGAAATTCTCCACCACGGTGGCAGAAACCGGTTCAGGAGAATAGCTTTCTGCATTCTCCTCCATGTTATTGGCTCGCAGGATCAACGGATGAGTTGCCAGCGTCGCCAGAACCAACGAACACCAGGTCATACCGAGTCGAAAAAAGCAGGTCTCCGAAAAGTTCATGATGAGGGCCATCATGATCACGGCGAACAATGTTCGGGCAAATGTGTTTTCATTTGAAAACAAGTTCGCTGCGCGCCAACTGGTGAACAGTAAGTACACGCCGAGCAGGGCACACCCTATCAATCCGCCATCCAGGTACATCTCCAGATATCCGGAGTGCGCAGTGTTCATTTGAAAATTAACGAACTCCCGCCAAACAGAGGGACCTTTTTCCAACCAAAAGCTAAAAAACCCGCAACCAATTATGGGATTAATGTTCTGATCGAGAACCGTACTCCAAATTGTTGTCCTTTGGGTAAAGGTCGGATCACGCCCGATTGACTAAAGCAACGGTGCGATTGTTATTGTCGATACCGCGGTTATTACGAGCCCGATGGCAATCGCCAGGAAAATGCACTTTGCAAAAAAAGCCGGTGCCCGGGCGACTAGTTTAATGCCGGCGCTCAAGAAAATCGCGACGCCTATCCCGAATGCAAGCAGAGAGGTTTTGCTCTGAGACTGCAGAAGCAAGGCCATTCCCATCGCCAGCACGAGGATGCCCGGCCAAAACGAGCCCGGCGGCGATCCGCGAGTCCGGTTTCGATATCGGTCGATCGTATCCCAAAGAATTACGAGACCAAAAAAAGCGCAGATCTCGCCAAGGCTGTTCTTTTGCGTAGTAACGCCTGTTACCATTGAAGCACCGCCATTGCCGTACTGACGCCCATAATGTGGAAACCACCTGATCAACACCCCTGAAAGCGGAAACCAGATGGTCGCGCAACGAATGCAGATGGTTTTAAAGGCAGCGGCGGGATCGGCCTCGGTCAGTATGACCAATATTATCATCACGTTGCCGAACTCCTTGAATAAGCGCTTAAAAGCGATGAACGGGTAAATTGTCCACAAGATGCTGAGAGCGAAATAAGAAAACAGAAGGAAGAACGCCGGATTCAATGACACCAGCTTACCCCATGGAAACGCCCGACGGTTGAGAACGAAAAATGCGCCGGCGATTAAACAAAATTGGACTATCGCGTCAATGGAGCTGCCTTCTTCCTCGCTTGCGCCGCCCCCGGCCCCTAGCCAGCTCGCGATAGGCCGTGAACTATACATAAGGAACCATAGCAACGGAATCCAAAGCGCGCGTGGCAGGCGCCCTCTGATTGCAACGTCTTTACGGAGCAACCAGACCGTAAACGCCGCACAAAATAATAGGGCAAGATAACCCATCCAAAATCCTCGTAATGATTATGTCAGCTTTGAGGAGAATTCTTGCGAAAGGCAGATTTCAGTTGCCGGCATCGCAATGCATCTTTCACATTTTGATCGCACAGCGACGCAATCAGCCGTTCGCGAATATCTCGTCTCCAAAGCCGAACGATGAAAGGCAGACAAAGCAGAACTGCAAAAGGTCGGCTCATCGGTTACAAAACACCCTCCGGGTCGATCAATGGAGCATTGTCCAACTCCAACTCTACATTGGGCGCTGCTTGATCGGATTGAGCCTGACGATTGCGAGGATCCTCCCCACGTGATCCATGAGTTTGACGCAGTACTTCATTAAAAGGCAACGCTTCCCAAGAAGAAGAATAGGTATGGCCAAACTGTAGGCAGGTATTGCAATCAACGACTTTAACATGTTCCGAAATCTACCTTGGCGATGCTTGACGGAATTTTTCCCCCGCAATAATGCGCGACTCAGTAGAAAGCGTCGATTCCATCGGGACGGAGGAACGGATTCGTAAACAATCGCCTCGTCGCACCAGATAAATCGCCGGCCTCGCTCCATTGCTCGTCGAAAAAAATCCTGATCTTCACCGCCGCTCCCGAACTTTTCGCGAAAGGGGGTGTCTAGTTCTTGAAATATAGTGCGACGGGCGAGAACGTTTCCGCTGCGGCAACTAGGCCAGTTCATGCTGAATCCGGTGCAATACCGAGGCCGGTTGTAAAAGCCGCCGTCCGTTACCCACAGCGGCGGTTTTGTTTCGAAGTGCGGTAAGACCGGTCCGAGGACTCCGTCAACATTTGTGCCGAGGCAGGTCTTCAGCAGGGTTACAAGCCAATCTTCGGTCGGACATTCGTCGTCATCGATAAACGCGATGAAATCGCCGTCGGCACGCGTCAATGCGAGATTTCGGACAAGAGAAATATTTCTTCGTGGCTCGACGCAATACGTTATTTTGACAGAACTCGTTCGGGTGACATCTTCAACCAACTTTTTCGCTGATTCGGAAGCATCGTTATCCGCAACTACGATTGAATAAGTGAAAAGTCCGTCTGTCTTCTGGTCCAAGAGCCCCGCGAGCAACTGTTTCAACAGTAGCGGGCGCCGGTAGGTACAGGCACAAACTGTAATATGGTGACGGCTTGTATTCAGTTTTGGTCGATCAAGGTTCGATAAACTAGTTCGCAACTTAGAAGCTTGTGGATTGCGAGAGTGAAGTTGGCCGTGCCCTTAATATGGGAAGTGACAATCTGTTCGACCCGCCGATGGTTTAGAAATGGGCGAGAGAGCGTCTCAACATCGAGCAGTATGTCTCGGACGAAACCGGACAGCTCGCGTCGATACCACGTCCGGAAGTGGCAAAACTTCTGGTTGCCGAGAAACAGGCTTTCCAGCCGCAGCGGCGACATGAACCGATCAATTCGTGCCAGCCAGGTTGGCATTCCGTAGTCAAACAGGTACTCCGCCTTCGGTAGGAATTCCTCGCGTAGGTACTGGAGACGCGAAGGGGAATGATTCAGATCAATGCCCGGCTTCCACACCGCTCCGCGATCATTCGGTAACCTGGCCAGGCGCGGGTCTAGGTCGGCAATATAGCGAAACGCCACATTCTTGTTTCGCCACC
>WNFR01012674.1_pt1 | contig 10184 bp, 14 predicted proteins | sample 5400221 | NCBI WGS metagenome assembly WNFR01 (sample SAMN13153357, study PRJNA577476) | soil metagenome | isolation source: 40 cm soil under Madrone tree | place: USA:California | collected 2016-06-14 | reverse complement strand
TGCTTCACGTTGCTCACTTGTCTTTAGAGATCAACTCATACGCACATTCATCATGGATGGCAATTTCTCTGCAGAACACATGAGATGTAGAACTGCTGACTCAGACAGTCCACTTTCTGCAGGAATGGCCTTCATGGCCAATCCAGAGTCATACAATGCCCATCTCTGCAGTGGTCTAGAGATCCCTCAGGTATGTGGACACTGCTATTTTGGTTAGGCATCGCTAAGCATATGATAGCCTAGCACCTGTAATACATACAAGGCCATTGAACAGGCCAACTCCAGTAGGTCACACCTGGATGTTACAGGCATTGGAGCCACAGCCTGCTGCCATGGGTTCTTTGTGCCCAACTCAGTGGTAGACTTTCAGAAGGGGGAAAGGTATGTCCCAACTGCCCAGCAATTTATGTGTGACACTGAGTCTTTATGATAACAGACAGATCAATATGGACTATAGCCTCTGCAAGGCGCTATCCTACAACATGCAGGACATTCCGACAGCCCTGGTAATGTATGATATCATGTGCCAGTACAGGGTTCACCTCAAGGAGCGTGTGGAAAAGAGCAAGGAGATATCAATACCCAGCTTCTTGAAGCTGCAGACTGGTATTGGCCTATTTCACATTCATGGCCATCAGGACACATGTCTCCCTCAATACTCTCCCAGCTATATTCCTGGAGCTAAACAGGTTGATGGAGAAATCATTGAATCATTGTGGGCTCCTCTCAATGAGATATCTCGGAGCCTCCGGAGGATGTCTCTGTCCCATAGACAAGAGGTCTTGGATGCTCACATGAATCACTCCAATTGGAAGAAGATGGTTCGCATTGGTATGCCTCTCATCCATATCACAAATGTTGATATGCTCATATGTGAATTTGCCTGCCAGTTCCTGCACTTCTAAAAAGGTGGAAACGCTTGGAAGCTGGCCTAGACCTGAGTGCTGAGACATTTGGTGCTCTTTGTGAACGCTTTAAGCCAAGGATCACACAGTGGCTGCAGCAGGATAGAAGAGCTCAGCTGAGGCGTGATGATGATCCAAGTGTCATGGATATATATGATACTACAATGGCAAAGGGTATGTTAATGATGATTTATATCTGGAAGTCAGTAATATGGACATGTTAGCAGCTCCATCATGTGGGGAAGTCTTGAAGCAGCTCATTTCCCAAGAAAGTGAAGATTATTCCACCCATGGCCAGACATCTTGGATTTCCAAGGGAATTAAAATCCAGGAGCTGCAGTAAGTGAACATATACACTGTATTCTAGCAAGCTGAAACTATTTACAGACAGGCCATCAGGTATCAGCTGAGATTACATCACTCAAGGCTATCTACAGAGGAGGCTGAGGCCATTGAAAACAAGCGAAGTCGCCTTCAGACCCTTGTCAATGCATTTGAGCATCAGGCTAGCTCATTTCTCTTCTACAAAGTGGAATCGGAAGCTCCGATTTCACCCCTAAGTGAATATGATCAGTATGATCACGTTGACAATCTAGAGACTTCTGGTGAGACAGAGAGTGGTCAAGCTGGCCCCTCATCCCATCACCATGGCAGGATGTCTTCAGATGGGTCTGGGATGGATGACCTCAACCCTGAAGATATTCCCATCCCTCTACCATCTTCCCTTGGATGGAGTTGGTGCACCAAGCATGATGTAACTTCCCTTGCAGTCAAGGAAGCAAGGCTACACAATGCCCAGGCCAATGAGGCCATCCACAGGATCTGCCTTGCCCTTGGATTCAAGTCTGCCTTGTTCCGTACACAGGTCTGTCATGCTAGGACACAGAAGACCAAGACCCGTGCATGGAGTGCAATCCATGGTGCAGATACCACTGTACAAGAGCATGCATGTGTGTATAGCATGGCTAGGGATGCTTACCGGAAGCTCTGAAATGCCTTACAGGATCCAGTCGAACTGCCCAAGCTGCTTCCAAAAGATCTCAATGTGCAAACACTAATTCTGGGGTCAGAGCAGGTGGGGCAATGCAACACTCAGCTGTCCTGGATCTGGGGTTTTGGGAAGACTGTGGACGATGAAGGGACATGGATGAGCAATTGTGAGTGGCCATACAGATTGAGATATGCTCATATGCTCATATGCATTCAGTTGAAAAGGTTCACTGGCTCCGTGCAAAGGCACAGTTTGAGCGATGGCTGGAGGAGCAGCAGAGCATCCATAATGAAGCTGAATGGATTCCTGCCTGGTTTCATGCCAAGGCAGAGACTTGGAAAGTGCTCATGGATGCTGCTAGACAGGGATCACTTCAAGGACACCTGGCATATGCATCAGGCCAAATGCACACATGGGAGGAACTGTCTCAAAGCTCTATGGAAGCATTGTCTCCAATATTACAGGCCCCACTAAAGAGATTTGAGGTGGAATCCATTCTGGTGTCTTAAATAGTTACAGCCTTCATTAGACTTCAGTAGCTTACTCTACTTCAGATGCTGTAATATACTGTAATCAGCCGGCCCTGAGAAATAGAGTCAAGTGTAGAGACTTGCCATGAACATACACCCTATGTCTGTAATGATGGTCTTGTCACTGTATAGTATGTGCCATGTCTACCAGGATTCCCTGAGAGTGTAGAGTCATGCCTTGGGCGCATATCCTCTATATGATGGCCATGCCACCATAGGGTATGTGCCATGTCTACCGGGACACCCTGAGAGTGTAGAGCCATGCCTAGAGTCACACTGCGGACATATATCCTATATCAGTATGATGGCCATGCCACCGTAGGGTATGTCCCATGTCTACCAGGTGGCCCAATAGTGTAGGCTCATGCCTAGAGTCATGCCTTGAACATATATACTATGCATGTAAGATGGCCCAGTTACCATAGGGTATGTGCCATGTCTACCGGGTGGCCCTGACAATGTAGGCGCATGCCGAGAGTCATGCCTTGGACACATATCCTATGTCTGAGTGTAGGTGCATGCCCTGAGTCATGTCATGGACATATGTCTTATGTGTGTATGATGGCCCTGTTACTGTAGGGTATGGATGTTCCAGGCACATATGTGCTGTCTACCGGGAGGCCCTGAGAGTGTAGGCTCATGCCTAGAGTCATGCCCCGCACACATATCCTCTGACAGTCATGCTACTGTAGGGTCTGTGCCCTGTCTACCGGGTGGCCCTGAGAGTGTAGAGCCATGTCTCGGACACATATACTATGTCTGTATGATAGCCATGCCACAGTTGGGTATATGCCATTTCTCCTGAGTGACCTGTGTGTAGGCCCATGCCTAGAGTCATGCTGTGGACATAGGTCATATATCTGTATGATGGCCATGTACATGCCATGTCTACCGGGAAGCCCTGAGAACATAGGGTCAAGTGTAAACTCATGACTTAAACATGTGCCCTTTGTCTGTTTGATGCCCATGTTACTGTATGGTGTGTTTTATGTCCACCGGCTGGCCCTGAGAGAATTAAATCAAGTGTAGAGTCATGCTGTGCACATATAACCTCTGTTGTTATGGTGCCCTAGTCATGGCAGGCTAGACATTACAATGTTTGGGCCTTGGGCACCATTAGATCATCATTACCCATATGGCGGCCTGCTTACAGCAAGGTAAATGTCTAATTAAGTTGCCCACAGGTTTTGGCCTACAGTCTGGACGCTCCATAGCTATCATAGGCTTATATACACCTGCTGGAGCTCCCGGACATGTCCCAACGTCGGCCGACCCATCAACCATCCAAGAATTCTCAACTCCGGCCGACGTCGGTTGGCCATGAGTACTAGAAGACTTCTCACGTCGGGTCTGCCATCAGTAACCCTAGCCATGGCTAGTAATCATGTGGAGCAGCCACACTTCCAGATGGGGGATAACTTTCAGCGGGTATGAGGAGATGTCGTACTGGATCACCTTGTCGTGGGCTGGCGGTGGCATGATCGACACCAGCTTGCGTGTTTGTTCCAGCCAGCACCGTTCCTGCATCATCAGTCCTGTCATCTGTGTTAGCATGAACTCCCGCTCCTCCAATATTGTTAGTCTCCTCTCCTGAGCCATCCTCTGCAGTTCCACCATAAGCTGCAGCCTGAGTGATCACCACAATTCTTCAGATGATGGCAGAGCCAGCGGTGTCATCACCAATGTCGCTTGCCACCGCTTCATAGAGCGCAAGATTGCCTCCTCGGCCTTGCGTTGGGCTCATCAGTAGTGTCGAAGATCCATGAGACATATAGACAAGTTTGTGAAGGATAGGAGGGAGTGAAGTGGGTGGAGTAGTGAATGCTGTAGTCTTTTCGTACTTCTCGTCAAGTCAAGTCCATGCCCCTGGCTAGCCTTTAATTTGCAGCTGCAGATGGGCCAGGTCCTTTATGAGGCCCTCTTGACTTGGATGAATCATTATTGCAGGACTCCTGGGCCTTCAGCTCAAGCCTGAACACTGGTGAAGGTCAGGAGATACAATCAAGCACAGTGGCTGTGTAAAGTATTGGGCTTGCTTTTTTTTGAAACAGGCACCAAAAAATATCAACTGCCAGAGCATGTCATACCTTGATGTACGGTTAGGTATTGGAGCCCCTACTATTTAAATTTGGTGCCATATCAATATTGTATCTGAGTGATACAGCCAAAGTCCACCTGTGGTCATTTTCTATACAGTATACAATTCTCACCATACACAAGTAGTCTTTGTGCCCTAATAGACTTTCCACCTTGCCAGCATTAATTACATCCAGTATGGAACACAATTTTTGTGAGTAACCACATCTGTCTCACCAAGGGCCTGCAGCCTTTCAAAAACCTTGCGTGATTTGACAATAGTCAGCAGTGGATAACCAATGGACTGCCGCTTTTCAATGAACTGTATGAGTAGCTGCTTCACCATTTTCTGTGGCTTGCCTTCAAAGTTCAGCAAGTGCAATGCTGGTAATACTTCAGCAACAAGCTCTGAGTTGTTGCTCAAGCCATTGAGCACCTGTACAAAACGGTCTGTAAACTGCCTCCCAATGTGCAGGGTCTCCACAGTGCTAAATAAGCGGACTTGGAGGAACCTTAGCAATTTAGCACAGTCCCAATATGTAGCACATATTGTTCGTTGATAGAGCTGAGTGATGGAGAGATGCTGCACACTGGAGATGATAGCAGAAGCCTGGCTAAGGAGTGCTTCTATTGGCTGAAGCTGGTTGGTGTTTGGTGACGAGCCATACTTTACCTCCCCAAGGGTGAGATGAATAGGATGTTGGCCAGTTTGTGCATTATCAAAGCGGATGAAGGAACAGGAATTGTGAATCTCTGCACGTGCATGCCTGAATTGGGCTAACTTGAGATCTTCTGCACAGTCTATGAACTGGAAGAGTTGGGGAAATTGCTGGACAATTGGACGATGGGGCCAGGTGAAGTTATTCACAATTATCACAGTCAAGTCAAACAGCCGAGGAGTGTCCAGTTTGGCAACGAGGTCCTTTAGATACTCATAAAAACCTCGAAATTGAAACTGGGTAAGAGTTGGAAGGACAGCCTGAGCCCCAAAGTCCTGAGTGGGAAGAAGACTTGGACACCAATGATGAGATGTGATCTTGAATTCAATGGTAAGGCTCTCAAGTTTTGTCATCACAGCCAGGCCCACAACCATTACCTCAGGGGAAACATGATCAGTCATGGGTAAATTGCGCAGATGGAGGTGAACGAGGTCACTGAGTGATGGCAGAATAGAAGGTAAGGGAGGTGGGAAAGTGCCACTTAGATCAAGTTCCTGTAAGCCTGGAGGAAATCCACTGGGAAGACTGAGCATGCTACCATTAAATGTCTTTACCCGAAGATGTTTCAGCACAGGAAACGGCTTCAGCATCATCTTGACCACCTTTCTTAGCAGTTGCGGTGTTACATTGAGTGTGACACTGCACACCCGATCGGCATGCTCAAATGTGGTAAAGAGATTATCCTCTTCAGTTGGATTCAGATTACGCAAACCTTTGACATTGAGAGCAATAGGAATTGAAGGCCAGCAGCCTAATTTTTTCCTAGCAGGTGTTTCACAAGTGCAGAGAAGCTGGACATTGAGATGGTGTAGTGATGTGAATATGAGTTGTCGCCATCTTTGGCATACATGCACCAGTTCGTGCCACCAATTGAGGAATTTCTCATCATCCTGAGTTTCACTGGATCTGGCTCCCAGGCGACAGAAGTCAAAGACCTCTAAAAGGATATCACCTGGGAACATGTAAAGTTTTGTTGTATATCTACAACTTTCGCCTAGAGCAGTCCCACAAGTTAGTACAATTAGTTGTTTCTCGGTGTCACATTCCCAGACCTTTACTTTGTGACTCCCGTTTTTGAAGGACCATTCCCGACCTCATTGGCTTGCAAGTGTCACCAATCGCTGGTGCAGAAGTGGGACCACAGGACAAAATGGTATCGCCCGGGGAGAAAACGGTCGCCCTCGATGTACGGCTAAATGGATGCAAATTGCTCAATTGATATAAGTCTAGAAATGCCGGAAATGACTTCAGACACACCTGTGAGGGTTCATTTTTACCTTGTCACCTTCTGGGCTGGAGAATATGCTGTGCAGTGAGTGCAAGTCGCGCCCATTATATGACATAAGACAAGATAGGAGCATACAACGCCACTATAGTACGACGTCATACGACGTCATAGAAACGCGATTCCACTCTTACTGTGTGATCCCTCTTAGTGTTGCCCGATACACAAGTAACACAACAAGCTTCCGTGCATCTGATGCATCGGGGTGCTCTGTGCTGGCGGGAATTTTCCTATTCCTTCCCGAAGCCCTTTGCTTCTCGGTTTCTTATGAGGGCCAAGTGCCACGCGTACTCCCAAACGAACTTCTCTTGCGAGCCACCGTCATCGTTTCTAACTTATAGCTATGCCTATTAAGGGGAAACGCACTACACCAACTGCTTCCATACGGGTTAGTTAATGTCCATACCAGGTAACCCCTTTCAAGCTTGGCGCCGACGTCATAGCTATCGATAATCTAAATTCCTTCCTTGGAACGGAAGAATATTAGCACGCCCCGTACGCGCCTTGTTGTTGAGAAGAAAGGCTGATGGATGCCTGTAATACATTGCTTGTCCAAAAAAAAGAGCATTATTGTATCCCAGCTTCCAACCGAACCATGACCCCTTCCCTTCATATTCACGCACGCGCACGAAACAAGAATGACGAGGCAGGCAAATAAGCAAGGACACACCGTGTCCTGCCTATGATGATCCCCACGACTAACCCCGGTTGGGTTCTGCGGATGAAACAGAAATTCTCCGTGCGTCATTTTCCATGTACCCTTCCAAGTGACCACATCGGCGGAGCCGGCACAGCTCCGGCTTTTGACCCCACTCCAAGCTCAAAGAAACCTTTGAGGTGTGACAGAAGAGACAGAGGCAGTCTCAACTCTTCCCCTGAGTCATCGAAACGTGCGCACGCGCGCAGTGTCCCACCGCGAGAATTGATCTCTAAGCTAAAAATATTGAAAAGAAAACTCAAAAAAGACTTAACAATTTTTCATCCACAAAGTTTAAATTTTACTATTGGGGCAGGTCTGGCCGCCACATCTGGCCATTTTGGATGCCACAGTATGTTTAAAATCTGTCCACATATTTTTCAAAATTTTAAACCGTGAAAAATTGTTAAGTCTTTTTCGAGTTTTGTTCAAAATATTTTTAGCTTTCCCGCTTCCAGTGTCCAGCACACGTCGTTTCACACGTTGACATGCTACTGTTTTTCATTTTCTCACCCAGATGGTAGACGAACTCCTTGTCGAGTGCCTCAACCGCCCAAGTGGTTCACATACCAGAGACACCTTTCCGCCCACATCAAAGACGACCTTTTCTCCTTCGAGGACCATTGCCCCGATCTGTGCCGCGCGGCCCGCGCTGCCCACACTGTCTCTTTATCTTCGAAAGCTGCGGAACAGGGATGAGGTTTAGGTGAGCCATACCGGTCATATCCTTGCATGATTACTCATGCCATCATCACTCCCCTTCCTCCAGAGTCCAGTCGCACAAATAGGTCTGTGAAACCGAGACCACTCGTCGCACGACATGTGACGGGAAACACCTACTCTCACAACCCTCCTCCAACGCAGACGTCTGTCTGGCAGAAGCCGTACTTTTCCATGCGACACACGGCTGCGGCTAGGTAGGTCCCGGTAGTGCACTACAGGAGACACACATTTTACAATGCCCATGTGCCGCGCTCCAAGGCGCTTCTTCCGCATCTCCGACGCCCGCACCGCGGCGCTGGAGGCAGAGAACCACCGCCTGTGTGCACAGCCTTGATGCCGCCGGGCACGAGCTACAAACTAGCCATAGGCGTGCTCCCTGGTCACGCGACGCCGACCCTTCCCCATCATTTACCCCACACAGCCAATCTGCACCCCTTTCATGGCGCACTGACAGACAACGGCGCGACCAAGTGAGGACCCGAACATCGCTGCAGTGCCAGAAGAACCAACCATATGCGACGGGATTCGCACCCGCCGACCTCGCCACCTAATTTGAGCGAAGTCTCTCAAGGAAGCCCGCCCTCACCTGCCAGCACCACGACGGGCTCAAGCTGCGCGGGACGTTCGCTCTCAGCGACGCGAACGGCGCTTCGGAGCGCAGTACCGACACACCAATACCGACGAGCGTGCATTCCACGGAGCTGGGTGCAATACGGCAGGTCGTGGCGGGTCTGTGTATGCTGCCGCACTCATGGAGCTCAGTAGTGCCAGTGGTAAATTAACGATGGTGTAGGTATGGAAGGCTGGACACTGCCCAAGTAGTCTTCTGCGACTGGACGGGTCTGGTACCGCACGCATGCACGCATGCACGCACGTGCATGTGAATGAGGGTGTGCGCGTGCGTGGTGATTTGGGAGTCGGATGTGCCAGATTCGTGCGTCCTAACTAAGGCCCAAACTGGCCTGTTCCTTTTTTTCCATCGTTACACCTCTTTGTGGATCTGGGTAAGGTTTCCTATGTGGTGCGATTTTTTACTTTATGACTATGAGCAAAGCAGAGCCTTGACTTGCTGAGGCGAGTAGCGAACGAACCCGTGAACTGTCTTACGAGTCCATACGTACGCGACGCTTCTTTTCGTTTGCGTTTTTGGCTTCGGGACAAAGGTTGTGCTGTTGAAACCCTCTCGGCAATTTGCCGACGGCAGATCCCGGAACTCAGCATAAGTGACAATAACAATTACAGTATTACGTTGGGCGGTCCCCGGGATGACTCGAAAACTTCGATATCGTGGCAGTGGCAGTGCTGTCTGTGATTGACACGACGACCGGAAGGGGTCGGAGGCAAAACAATGGACCTCATGGCTGGCCTTGTCTGCAAGGTCGTGGGAAGAACACGGAATTCAAAGGAGTAAACGGTGAACTGGGTGACCTACCGGGTTTCTCGACGCATGCCATGACTCCTAAATTGAAAGCAGATTGCTCAATCTCGCGGCATCACTTGGCAGGGACATGGTAACCGTGTCCGCGTTTCCGACTTGGCGCCCTTCATAAGAGCACACAACACGATGACATCCGCTCTCAATCATACGCCACTTCCTTCCCTCCTCCCTTCCCCCTCATCTCGACCCTCGTCGTATCATATTTATCCCATCCGTACCATTCCATTAGCGTCCTTTACGGCCAGCACGACGCCAACTCACCCTGTACACGATTACCTCGCCCGAACAAGGCAGTGAACATTCATGCATTTCCACCCTGTCCGTCCGCATATACACGACGTTCTACGACAATGAAATAACACCCTCGCCTAGTTTGAGGTGTCCACCCCTCATGTTCTTTGTGCATGCCTCGGCGGTTTCGTGGTGTTCGTGAGTTCATCGCTGTTATCTTACCTCCATTACTTGCTGACTCGTAAAAAATTTCTACTTGGCGCTTATACAAAGTTTGGGATGTTTTCTCTTTTCATTCGGGAGAAGGTTTGCAGTATCTCTTGAACCCTGAAAAGGATTCTGAAACCCACGTCCGCAGCTGTACATCGGCGAGGCTTGCTGGGCTTTCCTTTTTGGGGTCATTATTGGTGCGTCCGCGATCGAATCGACGTAATAATTCCTGGCCGAGATGATACGTTGGCATCCGATGCCCGCGCCTTGTATTCCTTGGCGTTTGCTTTCGTGAGGTCATACTCCTGTGTCCTCGTCCTGCTCGGACGCGTCTCACAAGTCTAGTAACCGAATCACGTAGTGGCGAACAGCACCTCAC
>WNFR01008839.1_pt1 | contig 10184 bp, 9 predicted proteins | sample 5400221 | NCBI WGS metagenome assembly WNFR01 (sample SAMN13153357, study PRJNA577476) | soil metagenome | isolation source: 40 cm soil under Madrone tree | place: USA:California | collected 2016-06-14 | reverse complement strand
GGCTTCAGCCGCGTAGCGTGGGTGAAAATCGCCGGAGACGTCCTGCGCGTCGAGCACCCGGATGTCGCGCGGAAGCAGACGGTTCATCGCTTTGCGCAGGTTCGGCAGCGGGATGGGATTCGAGAGCGAGAAGGCAGCCACCTGCGCCAGCGCGTGGACGCCGGCATCCGTGCGGCCCGAACCGGCCACGTGGATCGGCGCGCCTTCTATCTCCGAAAGTACGGATTCCAGAGCTCCCTGGATCGTGGCGAGGCCGGGCTGCACCTGCCAGCCGTGAAAATCGGTGCCATCGTAACTTACGTTGATCCGGATACGCCTCATCAATCAGGACAAGGGCGCCAGGACAAGGGCGCGGTTTGGCGTGAACCCGGTTTCTCGATCGGGATGCCTTGCTTGCAAAGCGGGCAGTCCTCGGGTGAATAAGCGACCACATTCAGAGTAGCCAGCGCGACGCGCGGGAGCCCCAGGTCGGCCCGGCCGCCGCTGCGATCGATGATCGATGCGGCGCCGGACACGCGAGCCCCTTCGGCCTGCAGCAGTTCTATGACTTCCCGTGTGCTGCCGCCGGTGGTGATGACGTCTTCGATCACCACGGCGTTCTCGCCGGGGCGGACGGAAAATCCGCGGCGCAAGGTCATTTTGCCGGACGCGTCGCGCTCAGTGAATATGAATCGACTCCCCAAAACCCGCGCCACTTCGTGGCCGATGATCAACCCGCCGATCGCGGGCGATACGACCACTTCGGCCGGCCCAAGCCGGGCTGCCAGTTCCCGCGCGAAAGTTTCCGCGATCTTGGGGTGCTGCAGTACCAGGGCGCACTGTAAATATTCGTCGGAATGCAGACCGCTGGTGAGGCGGAAATGGCCTTTCAGATATGCGCCGGTATCGCGAAAAGCCTGCATGGTCGACTCGAGCACGAAATCAACTATAACAGGGTGTGGCGGTTGGAACGCATGTAACACCTTATGTAACAGAGCGGCCTTCGAAAGTAGTCTTAACGGAAGGAGGCAAGATCAATGAAAGCCTCGGGAATCAAGTGGCTGTTGGGAGGCGTGGCGCTGCTCGCGTTGAGCGCCCTGGGCGGTTTCACTTACTACCGGAATTCGCATAAGACCGACTATATGATCGCCCGCGTGGATCGCGGCGACGTCGATGCGACCATTTCCGCCACGGGCAGTTGCAACGCCGTGGTGACGGTCCAGGTCGGCAGCCAGGTTTCGGGAAATATTCAGGCTCTGTTCGCCGACTTCAACACGAAAGTGAAGAAGGGGCAGTTAGTCGCGCAGATCGATCCGGCGCTATTCCAGGCCAAGGTCGATCAGGTGAAGGCCAATCTCGATAGCGCGAAATCGGCGGTGGTGAACGCGCGCGCGATGCTGACCAAGTCGGACGCTGACATCGCCAGCGCGGTGGCGAACGTGGCCAGTCAAAACGCCAATCTCGTGCACGCGCAGAGCGCGGTGACCGACTCGAAGACGAAATACGACCGGCGCGTCGACATGGTGAAGGACAAGATCATTGCGCAGGAGGACCTGGATACGGCCAAGGCGACCTACGATCAGGCCGTGGCGATGCTCGATGCGGCGAAGGCGCAACTGCAGGCCGCGCAGTCGAACGTGGCATCGGCCAAGGCCCAGCGCGAAGTCGGGCAGACGCAGCTCACCTCGGCCGAAGCGATGGTCAAACAAAACACCGCAATGTTGCAGCAGGCCGAGCTCGACCTGGAGCATACACGGATCATCGCGCCGGTGGACGGCACTGTAGTCTCGCGTAATATGGACGTTGGCCAGACCGTGGCGGCGTCGTTTTCCGCTCCGACGATTTTTCTGATCGCGCAGGATCTGACCAAGATGCAGGTTGATACGAACGTGGACGAATCCGACGTGGGGCGCGTACGGGTGGGCCAGCAGGCCAACTTCACGGTTGACGCATATCCGGGCATGATTTTTCCCGGCGTCGTGACGCAAATCCGCGAGGCTCCCATCAATGTGCAGAACGTGATCACCTATGACGTGGTGGTGCAGGTTGCCAATCCCGATCTGAAGCTGCACCCGGGAATGACGGCTAGCGTGAAGATCCTGACCGACCGGCAGACCGGCGTCCTGAAGATTCCGGTGGCCGCGCTGCGGTTCCGTCCGCCGAGCGCTCCGGCTCCCTCGCGCAACAAGGGCGGTGCGGACCGGGGCAAGGGGATGTCACAGATGCAGACCGTCTATGTGCTCGATGAGAACAACCAGCCGAAGCCGGTGCGGTTGAAGCTGGGGATCAGCGACGGGAACTTCGTCGCAGTGGTGAACGGCCCGATCACGGAGGGCCAGCAGGTGGTGATCGGGATGGCGACGAAGAACACTTCCGCGGGGTCGTCGCCAGGGCAGCAGCAGGGAGGACGGCGTGGGCCGGGATTCTGATCTCGCACAGGCTGAAGGCCTGCGGCACGGGTCAGGCCAAAGTGAAAAATCGGGATTTGTAGATAGTCTGAACTGTGGCCTGTAGAAGGGTGACTCATGACGGATGAGCTGATTCGGATCGAGAACCTGACCAAGACCTACCACGTCGGCGACATCACCGTCCAGGCACTGCGCGGAGTCTCGGTCACGATCGCCCGCGGCGGATTCGTCGCCATCATGGGACCCTCCGGCTCGGGCAAGTCGACCTTCATGAATATTCTCGGCTGTCTCGACAAGCCGACCTCGGGCGAATATTTTCTCGACGGCGTCGGTGTCGGGCAGATGCACCGCGACGAGCTGGCGGAGATCCGCAATCGCAAAATCGGATTCGTGTTCCAGCAGTTCAATCTGCTGGCGCGCACCAGCGCGCTCGAGAACGTCGAGCTGCCGTTGCTCTACAGCGATCGCCATAGCGCCGATCATCGCGAGCGCGCCATGAAGGCGCTCACCGCCGTCGGCCTCGCCGATCGTTACGATCATCACCCCAGCCAGCTTTCGGGCGGACAGCAGCAGCGCGTGGCGATCGCGCGGAGCCTGATCAACGATCCGCAGCTCATCCTGGCGGACGAGCCAACCGGTGCGCTGGATTCACGCACCAGCGTCGAGATCATGGCCATTTTCCAACGGCTGAATCGCGAGCAGGGCATCAGCATCGTGGTGGTGACGCACGAACCGGACATCGCCGAATACGCCGACCGCGCGATCCATTTCAAGGACGGGCGCGTGGTGAGCGATGACCGAAACGCCACACCGCGCGAGGCCGCGCGCGAGCTGAGCGAAATGCCGGTCGAGGAGCCTGTCGCATGAACAAAGTCACGCAGAGCATGAAGATCGCTTTTCGCGCGCTGCGGGTGAACAAGCTACGATCCGCGCTCACGATGCTCGGGATCATCATCGGCGTCGGAGCGGTGATCGCGATGGTAGCGGTGGGCAGCGGCGCGACCGCGCGCATTCAGGAACAGATCGCCTCCATCGGCAGCAACGTGATCATCGTGCTCTCCGGCAGCATGAACAGCGGCGGCGTCCGCATGGGCACGGGATTCGCGCAGACGCTGACCGAGGATGACGCCCGGTCGATCGCCACGGATTGCCCGTCGGTTCAGGCGGCGGCGCCTTCCAGCCGCGGCGGAGCGCAGGTGATCTTCGGGAACAACAACTGGGGCACGCAGATCCTGGGCACCACGCCAGACTACCTGACGATCCGGGAAATCGGAATTCTGAGCGGGCAGCCGTTCACCACCAGCGACGTCGACGCAGCGGCCAAAGTCGCGCTGCTGGGCAGAACCGTGGTCGACAATCTGTTCAATGGCGCCGATCCGGTGGGCCAGATCATTCGCATCAAGGGCGTGCCGTTCACCGTTTCCGGCGTGCTGGTGCCCAAGGGGCAATCGCCTACCGGCCAGGATCAGGACGACCTCATCATCGTGCCGATCAGCACCGCCAAGAAGAAGGTGATCGGATCGAGCAAATCGAACGCGCAAAGTGTCCAGCAGATCACGGTGCAGGGACGCGAAGGTCTGACCAAGCAGGCCGAGGAAGAGGTCAAAGGCCTGCTCCGGCAGCGCCACAAGATTCAGCCCAGCCAGGACGACGACTTCAACGTGCGAAACATGGAGGAAGTGTTCGCGGCACAGGAAAGCTCGGCGCAGGTGATGTCGATTCTGCTGGCCTCGATCGCTTCGGTGTCTCTGATCGTCGGAGGCATCGGGATCATGAATATCATGCTGGTATCGGTGACCGAGCGGACCAAGGAGATCGGATTGCGCCAGGCCGTGGGCGCTAAGACGAAAGACATCCTTGCGCAGTTCCTGGTGGAGGCCGTCACGCTGTCAGTGCTGGGCGGCGTGATCGGCATCGTGCTGGGCGTCACGGCGAGCATTCTCATTTCGTATTTCGCGGAGTGGTCCACGCTGGTGAGTCCCGGATCGATTTTCCTGGCGTTTCTGTTCTCGGCTCTGGTGGGGGTGTTTTTCGGATATTATCCGGCGCGCAAGGCGGCATTTATGGATCCGATCGAGGCTTTGCGTTATGAGTAAGGCGCCGACGGTAGGGTAAGCCGCCAGGCTTGCGCTCCGCACGCGCAGCGCAAGCGTGGCCGCTTACGCTACCGGCGTCCCAAAAACGAACACCGCGCGCGATAGTAAGTGCAATTGTCTCAGCAATTCACGCCGGAAGGTAAGATGCAATGGTAGGATGGAAACATTCTCGTTTGTAAGTACGTATTGTAAGGAACAAGTCATGAAAACAATTCAATCCTCGTTAGCCGTTCTGTGTGTGCTCCTGGTGGCCGCGCCCTCGTTCGCGCAACAGGCTCAGCAGCAGCTCCAGGACTCACAGCAGGGCAGCTCGAAGCCTGAGGACACGACGCCGCAGCTCGATTCGGAGCGCCCCCACTGGTATTCTCCGATCACCCATAAGTACGAATCGCGCGTCGTGCCGCCCGTGAATGTTTCCAATTCCAACCGGATCGAGTCCCTGCTGCGGGCGGGCAATCTGTATTTGTCGCTGCAGGACGCAATCTCGCTCGCGATCGAGAATAATATCGACATCGAGGTACAGCGCTATCAGTTCCCGCTGGCCCAGACCGACCTGCTGCGCGCCAAGACGGGGAGCCCGATCAATGGTGTGAACGGCGGCACCGGCCTTCCGGGCGGCGGATCGCCCGGGCCCGGGATCAGCTTCGATCCGGCGTTGACGGGCAACCTCAACTGGGGCCATTTCACAACCCCGTCGTCGAACAGCGTGACATCCGGCGTCATATCGCAGATCACGACTCAGAAGTTATACAACTTCGGCGTCACGGAAGGATTCATGACCGGCGCCACCGCGACACTGGGGTACAACAACAACGTCTCGTCGGCAAACTCGATTTTGTCGACATTCAATCCCAATACGTTCTCATCGCTGGACCTGCAAATCGCCCAGCCGCTGCTCCAGGGTTTCGGCTTCGCCGTCAACAACCGCGCGATCCGCATCGCCAAGAACAACCTGCAAGTGGCCGACCTGGTGTTCAAGGAGCAGGTGATCACGACCGTCTCCACCATTGTTCAGCTTTACTGGAACCTGGTCAGCCTGAAGGCCGATGTGGACGTGAGAAAGAAATCGCTGGCGCTCTCGGAGAAACTCTATAGCGACAACCAAAAACAGGTGGAGATCGGAACGCTGGCGCCCATCGCGATCGTGCAGGCCGAGGCTGAAGTGGCGGCACGCCAGCAGGACCTCCTCACATCGGAAACGAATGTCCTGCAACAGGAGACGGTCATTAAGAACACGCTGAGCCGCAACGGTCTGGCGAGTCCCGCGATCGCGGATGCGCATATCGTGCCGACCGATCCGATCCGGATTCCGGAAGTGGAGCCCGTTCAACCAATCCAGGACCTGACGGAGAAGGCGCTCGACAGCCGTCCCGAGCTTGCCCAGAGCCGCATCTCGATCGAGAACTCGAAGATCAATATCACCGGGACAAAGAATCAACTTCTCCCGAGCATCAGTGCCGTCGCGGACCTGCGCAACAGTGCACTGACCGGGTCGCCGAACGCGCTCAACCCCAACCTGGGCACTCCCCAGTTCGCAGCGGGACTGGCTCCGGTCTTCATCGGCGGGTACAGCAATGTTCTCGGTCAGCTCTTCGGACGAAATTTTCCAACGTACACCATAGGCGTGCAGATGAACATTCCTCTGCGCAATCGCGCCGCTCAGGCCAACCTGGCCACTGCCCAATTGAATCTCCGGCAGAATGAGCTGACGGTGCAAAAGCTGATCAACCAGATCCGCGTGGATGTGCAGAACGCCCTGATCGCAGTGCGCCAGGCGCGCGCCCGTCATCAAGCTGCGGTGAAGAGCCGCATCCTTCAGGAACAGACGCTCGACGCGGAGCAGAAGAAGTTTTCGCTCGGCACCTCCACGCCGTACAACGTCATTCTGGCCCAGCGCGATCTGGCCACCGCCCAGGAGAGCGAAGTGCAGGCTCAGGCGGCATATATCCAGGCGCGGGTTCAGCTCGATCTGTCCCTGGGGACCATACTTGACACCTACAACATCGAGTTCGCGGAAGCCAAGAGCGGCAAGGTTTCGAAAGCTCCCAGCACGCTACCCGATCTGGACAAGAACAGGTAAACGGTGGAAATCCACAGGTAAACTGAGTTGTTTCATTACCACTGTTTTCGGTAAGTCTTTCCGGGCGGGTGTGCCGGGAGGGGAACGAGCAGCGGTTTTTATAATCTTTATCAATGGGTTAGGGCACTATTGAGGCTTGGCAAGGAGATTGCTCCTTTGTGGGACGTATGAATAAGATGAGAGCTCAAGGAACTTCGGTTGCTCCTCTCAGTAATTTCCCCGAGCAGTTTCCAAAACCCCTAACCCTCTGATCGTCCCCAGTATCCTACCCAACCTAGTTCCTTGAGCCTCCAAGGGGGCCCTGATACAGGGCTGTCCGAGACCTACTGCATAACCCCGTTCCCTCCGATGAACGGATATGGACCGCTATGCGAATACCTTGAGCGAGATCGATTTCCAGGTGAGCCTGCTGTGCATCGCCCGTCCCGGCGAAGCGCCCTTGCGGCAGATCGAAGAAATGCGAACGAACGCGAGCGCAGCGGCCAGCGGGCAGTGGTCAGTGGTCGGTAAAGACCGTTAAGATTGGAGGGATGCGGATCGTATCCCTGATCGCCAGCGCTACTGAAATGGTTCATGCGCTGGGCCTGGGAGAATTCCAGGTGGGACGCTCGCATGAATGCGACTTCCCGCACCAGGTTGCTTCCCTTCCCGTTTGCACCACCCCTCGATTCGATACCTCAGGCGACAGCCGCCAAATCGATCAGCGAGTGAAAACCACGCTGGCCGACGCGGTGAGCGTTTACCAGGTTTACGAAGACGTTCTCGAGCGGCTTCAGCCCACCCACATCGTCACCCAGACGCAATGCAAGGTATGTGCGGTCAGCCTGGACGACGTCGAGCGGGCGCTGAGCGCGCGCTTCACCACCCGGCCGCAGGTCGTCGCACTGGAGCCCAATTCGCTGGCCGATATCCGGGCCGATATTCAGCGGCTGGCCGGCGCATGCGGAGTGGAGGAGAACGGCGCGAGGCTGATCGAATCGATGAACACGCGGATGCAAGGGATCGCCGAGAGGGCGCGCGCCATGCACCGCCACCCGCGGGTGGCCGCGATCGAGTGGCAGGAACCGCTGATGGCCGCGGGCAACTGGGTGCCGGAGCTGCTCGACAGCCTGGGCGCCGAAAACCTGTTCGGACGCGCCGGAGGGCACTCGCCGTGGATGCAGTGGGACGAGCTGGTCGCTTCTGACCCGGACGTGATTGTCTGCCTGCCCTGCGGCTACGATCTGCCGCGAACGCGCGCGGAGATGCACTGGCTGACGGAGCGTCCCGAGTGGGATGCGCTGCGATCCGTGCGTCAGGGACAGGTCTATCTCGCCGACGGCAACCAGTACCTGAACCGGCCGGGACCGCGCATGGTGGAATCGTTGCGCATCCTGGCTGAGATTCTGTATCCGGACGCGTTTGAGCCCGCGCTAGAGCATGTCGGCTGGGAGCGTCACGCGCATTGAACTCGTTTACACAAACCACGGCCCGACCGGCGGCTGAAGCCGCCGGCGGCACGCTTCAGCGTGCAGCGGCGAACTTCAGTTCGCCGATCAGAAAGCTCTCTCATGTCAAAACTAGTCGTCTCCTTTGGGGAAATTATGTTGCGCCTGGCTCCGCCGGGCTTCGAACGAATCCTGCAATCGCCGGGTTTCGTCGCGACGTTCGGCGGCGGTGAGGCCAACGTCGCGGTCGCGCTGGCGGGTTTCGGGATGCCGGCGCGATACGTGACGGTGCTGCCGCAGAAGCATCCCGTGGCGGACGCCTGTGTCGCGCAGTTGCGCGGCTTCGGCGTGGACACTTCGCGAATCGCGCGCGGCGCGGGACGCATGGGCGTGTACTACGTGGAAGCCGGCGCGAACCAGAGGCCGTCCGCGGTGACCTACGATCGCGAATACAGCGCCATGGCGCTGGCTGGGCCGGGTGCGATCGACTGGGCCGCCGCGCTGGAGAACGCGACTTGGTTCCACATCACGGGAATCACGCCGGCGATCAGCGAATCCGCCGCGGTGCTCGCCATCGAGAGCGCCAAGGAGGCACGTTCGCTCGGTCTGACCGTCTCCTGCGATCTCAACTATCGAAAGAATCTGTGGAAATGGGGAAAAAAGCCGCAAGAGGTGATGGCGGAGCTGTTCCGCTACGTCGACGTGGGGATCGCGAACGAAGAGGATTGCCAGATGGCGCTCGGGATCCGGGGCGAGGCGGATGTGGAATCGGGCAGCCTGGACGCCGCGGCCTACCGCAAGCTGACCGAGGCCGTGCTGGCTGCCTACCCGCAGCTCAAAATCATGGCGATCACGCTGCGGGAATCGCGCAGCGCGTCGCATAACGGCTGGTCGGCATGCTTGCACAATCGCAAGGATTTTCTTCTCAGCCGCCACTATGAAATCACTCACATCGTCGATCGGGTCGGCGCCGGTGACTCGTTCGCGGGCGGGCTGATCTTCGGACTGGAGTCGCTCGGCTCGCATCAGGAGGCCCTTGAGTTCGCAGTAGCCGCATCGTGCCTCAAACACTCCATCCCCGGCGATTTCTGCCGGCTGACGCGAACTGAAGTGGAGGATCTGGTGAAGGGCGGGGGTTCAGGGAGGGTGAAAAGATAAGGAACAGAAGCCAGGAGCCAGAAGCCAGAAGCCAGAATAAAACCACCAAACTTCGGCGATCGTTATGCTGGCTCCTGGCTCCTGGCTCCTGGCTTCTGGCTTCTAACTTCTGGCCGCCGTCAGCGCCGCGCGCCCCGCTGCACGCCTTGCGTCGGTCACATGGCTGCGATGAATCATCTGGTGCAGCGCCACCGTCAGGAAGCTTTGGCCGTAGGTTGCGAACTCGCGCTCCCGGCCCTTGGGGGGCATCTTTGTAGGCGTGTCCAGATCTTCCTCGCTCAGCGAGTCCAAGAGCTTCAAGTTGCGTTCGCGCAGTTGAGCGTACTTGTTCCGAATGTCCGCAAAAGGCGGATATGCGGCTGCATCTCCCACCGGTTCCGATCCTTCGGCGAAATACTTCGCCCACTCTGCCGCGGGATTCTCATCCCCGAACAATACCGTGGGCAACATGCCCTCGACCATGGTCAGATGCCCCAGGACCCAGAGTGGGTGGCATCCGCCGTTCGGCGTCGGAAACGTGGTTGGGACGTCCCTCATTTCGTCGATCGCGCTCAGCACAGCTCCATTCGATAAGGTGAGCGCAAATCTGATAGCGTCTTTCGTTTGCATTGCTTTCTCCTTTATGGTTGATCTAATCATTCACGCCGTGAACAGGAATCACGACGACTGTAAACGGCGTGCCGGCATCGTCCGAGACAACCGGCAACGATCCGCCGAGCTCATTACCCCCGAGCATGGAGTTTTCGTAATAAGGCGCGTAGACCATCATGTGCGGATGCCACGCGCCGACTCCGGGGCCGAGATCCTGATGGCCCGACCACATGTACGCAAACGCCACGCCTTCCATCTTCGGCAACTTACCGGCCGCGTATGCCATCGCCACTCCAGCGGCAATGGCGTCCGGATCCTTGCCCTGCATGCCAAGTTCTGTGCGCAACTCCTGCAGCGGTAGAACGGTCCGGGTGGCGACCGGATCGAAGCAGATCGGCGCCCGCAGCTTGGAGTAATAGACAAGGTCGCGGTTCCGCACAAGCGT
>WNFR01008838.1_pt1 | contig 10185 bp, 7 predicted proteins | sample 5400221 | NCBI WGS metagenome assembly WNFR01 (sample SAMN13153357, study PRJNA577476) | soil metagenome | isolation source: 40 cm soil under Madrone tree | place: USA:California | collected 2016-06-14 | reverse complement strand
GCAACTGGCGAACTGTGATCTGCGATTTACGCGGATCGTTTTTCCATTCAGTGATCGTGTCGGCGACGCGGTCGTCGAGCTTGATCAATCCGTCGCGCACTGCGCAAAGCGCGGCGATGCCCCAAAAGCTTTTGGTGCCGCTGAAAATTTTGCAGCGCATATCCGCGCCGCCGCCGTTGGCGTAGTGTTCGAAAACTGTTTTCCCGTTTTGCATCACGAGCATGGAAAAGCCGCGATTGTTCTCGGAATAACCAGCTGCGCGCGCGCAATTGCCGGGCTGAATGTCTGCAGCGAACAACGATGTCGATGTTGCGACCGCGATCAGCGACGCTGTAAATCGAATGCCTAATCGCGAAGCACTCGAAGCAAAAATCATGGAAGTGTCTTCGCGCTGATCCGCCGAATTACGTTTCGGACGAGGTAGGTAATTCGGTCTGGACGGCAGTTTCTGTCGCAGGTTGCGGCCGCGGCGCGACGGGCAAATGCCGTGTGCGCAATTCTTCCACGTTTGGAAGTTCTTCGAGATTGCGGAGGCCGAAGTGATCGAGGAAAAATTCCGTCGTTTCGTAGAGTAACGGACGGCCCGGGATTTCGGCGCGACCGGAAATTTTCACGAGGCCGCGTTCCATCAACGTTTGCAAAACGCCTTCGATCGTCACGCCGCGAACGGCTTCGACATCGGCGCGCGTGATCGGTTGCCGGTAGGCGATGATTGCGAGGGTTTCGAGCGCAGGCGAACTCAAACGCGAAGGTTTTGGCGCGGGAAACAATCCACGCACCCATTGCGCATACTTGGGATCGCTCGCCAACTGCCAGCCGTCGGCTTTTTCGACGAGCTGGAAGCCGTGCTCGTTCTGAATGTATTCGACCTTCAACTGCTCGATCGCGGCCGCGATTTCCGCTGGCTTCACGTTTGCGAAATCGTTGGGGGCAAATTCATCTTCCGCGCCGGCGCCGCGGAGAACATCGACAATTTCTTTGCTCGAAAGCGGCTTGTGAGCGCTGAAGAGAACGGCTTCGATGACGTGAGTGAGATTCATTTCAGTTGGCGCCGATCGCGGTTTGGATCGCGTCGGCGATCCGGTCGGCGTGTTTGTTGATCTTATCGAAATCGCGGCCCTCAATCAAAAGACGGATCTTCGCTTCAGTTCCGGAATAACGCAGGAGGACGCGGCCTTTGCCGGCCAGCTCGCGCTCGACTTCATCGCGCAACTTCACAACTTCCCGCAGTTCTTCGATCGGCGGTTTTGATTTTACCACCAGGTTGCGCTGCGCCTGTGGATATTTCTTGAGGCATTTTTTCAATTTGCTGAGCGGCTGGCCGGTTTCGTGCATGATCCGCAAAATCTGGAGCGCGCTGACGATTCCATCGCCGGTGGTGGTGAAATCGCGAAAGATTATGTGGCCGCTCTGCTCTCCACCGAGGTTGAGATTTCGTTCGACCATTTTCTCGATGACGTAACGATCTCCTACTTTTGCCTCAATAACCTTTCCTCCGTTTTCCTCGAGCGTTTGTTGCAATCCAGAGTTACTCATCACCGTCGCAACAAGTGTGTTGTCGCGAAGCTGATTCGATTTCAAAAGATCGAGCGCCGCAATCGCGAGAATCTCATCGCCATCGACGATCTCTCCATTTTCGTCGCAAAGGAGAACGCGATCGGCATCGCCATCGTGGGTGATGCCGACGTCGGCATCGGTCGCTTCGACGATCCGTCGAATTTCATCCGGATGGGTGCTGCCGCAGCCGTCGTTGATATTTATTCCGTTCGGCTCGTTGTGCGCGAGTGCGACGTCGGCGCCGAGCTCGCGCAAAATGCACGGCGTCGATTTGTAAGCGGCGCCATTCGCGACATCGACCGCAACTTGCATTCCTTCGAGCGACATGTCGCGAGGGAAACTGCGTTTCGCGAATTCGACGTAGCGGCCAAGCGCGTCATCGATGCGCGCGGCTCGTCCGATTTTTCCCGCGGTCGGCCGGATGTTGTCGATCTTGCCGGTGAAGACGAGATCTTCGATTTGCGTTTCAACCTGATCGTCGAGCTTGTAGCCGTCGTGACGGAAAAATTTGATGCCGTTGTCTTCGTACGGGTTGTGCGAAGCGGAAAGAACGATGCCGGCATCGGCGCGAAGTGAGCGTGTGATGTAAGCCACGCCCGGAGTTGGCAACGGACCGATGACCAGAACATCGACGCCGAGCGAAGTGATTCCGGCGACGAGCGCGTTTTCCAGCATGTAACCGGAAAGTCGCGTGTCTTTGCCGAGCACAATCTTCGGGCGGGCGCCTTCCGGAAGCGTGCGCGGGTTCAGTTGAGTGAACACGTGCGCAGCAGCGCGGCCAAGTTTAAGGGCGGTCTCGGCCGTGACCGGTTCGACGTTGGCGACACCGCGGACGCCGTCGGTGCCGAAAATCTTCGTCGCCTTGTTCACGGCCTTACTGAAACGCTCGGATGCCAATTCGTAAACGGGAAAGTGCAGCGCGACGGCCGATCGATCATTGGGCTGGCGGGTGGCTGCGGTCGTGGTCGCTCAGGAAGATGCATTCGTTATCGACGCCGAGCGCGACGGTATTCCATTTGAGCGAAAATTTTTCCAGGACCTGATTGCGCTGAATGACAAGGGACCAGTCCTTGTACTCGCCCTTCACGATATCGCGAAATTTGTTTTCGGTGCCACTGATGGGCGTGAGGTAAAGGCCGTTGACCGGACCGCCGAGCGTTTTGTAATCGTGCAAATCAGTCATCACCTGGAGCGTGTCTGGCAACCACAAGCTGCGGCGATCGGCATACCACGCGACTGCCCACGGCATGTCGCTAGCGATGATTTCGTCCGGCTGCATCCAATCGTTGAACACACTGATGAGCGGCGGCGCGTAGGGCGGCCAGCAGATGCGCGCTTTCGGCGGCGAAAGCCACGGAAGCGAGAAGACCATCGGCATTGCGCCAAGCAAATAGAGCAGTGTGATGAATCCAGCCCGCGCGAATGGAAGGTCGAGCGCAAGGCGATTCCATTGCACGAGCAGAAACGCAAGTCCGTAGCAGATCATCAGCGGAACGAAAATTAAATGGAGCTGATTCGCGGCGACGCCTTGTTCCTCGTTGATTCCGTAGAGGCACATGCCGAAAACCGCGCCGCCCCACATCGCGAGAATCAACCAGCGAATCGCCGCGGTTTCAGTTTTCTTGAAGGCGTGCAGGAGCGACACAAAAAACATCAGCGCGACAACGCTCAGGCCGAAGTATTCGAACAGATGTGTGGTCTGCGAGACTAGGCCGCCGGTGATTTTATCCCGAAAAGCGCCGAGCACAGCCACGCTCGAATCAAAGTTCAAGCGACGCATCCAGCCCCATTCGGGGTGGGCGACGCCGTGGAAGATTGAGTAAATGGCAACGCCGCCGGGATTCCCGCAAACGATCCACGTGCGAATGAGCCACGGCAGATAAATCAGCGCGAAAATCAGGAACATGATCAACGCAGCCCAGCCGCGCGGCCGGAAATAGAACGCGGCGAAAATGAGTGCGGCGACAAAAATCCACAACGTCAGCGCGTGGGTGAGCACGAGTAAACCGAAAACGACTGCGGCGGCCGCGAGCCATTTCATCGGCGATTCGTCGCGATGTTGTGCTTCCACTGCGCGAACCAACAGATAGACCACGCTGTTGAACAAAAGCAGGAGCAGCATCTGCGGGAGACCGGAGAGCGAGGATTGCCACATCGCATCGCAAAGCAGAACCAGACCGCAGGCTAGGAACGCCAGACGTTGATCAAACAATCGGCGCGCGGTGAAAAACAAAACCGCGACCGACGCCAGAAAAAGCAAGATCGACATCGTCGCGATCGCCTTGTCGCCCGCATAAACAATCGTGCGCGGCGTCATTTTCCAAAGCGATTTCACCGGAAGGAGAGCGATGGCGTTGATGAACGGCGGGAGCGGAGCGTTATAGGTATCGGACCAAATATTTTTCGCGACATCTCTGCTGTGCGCCTGCAGCTGTCCAATTGCGAGCGGTCGCGCCAGTTTCGTGCTCCAACCTTCACCCCTGGCAATCGCGCGACCGATTTGGGCCTGATCCATTCCGGTGGAGGTCGAGATGCCGCGGAAATTCCACAAGTAATAACCGGCCAGAAGAACGATCATTGCGATAACGAGTCCGCGCTTGACCCAAACGACGAGGCCGCCCGCTTCCAACGCGTGGACCGCGCTCTGAATAAATTCTTCGCTACCGGGCATTGGATGTGGTCTTGCCTGCGGTTTTCTCTTTCGACGCGTTCATCTCATTGATTTTACGATGCAACGTGCGCCGGCTGATGCCGAGCTTTTTCGCGGCTGCGGTCACGTTTCCGTTGGTTGTCGCCAATGCCTGCAAAATAAGTTTGCGTTCGGTTTCGTGAAGATCGAGCGGGCTGGTCTTTTCGCCGAACGCTTTGGCGGGAGAAATTCCGCGCGGAAGCGTTGCGCCGGCTGCTTGTCGCAACGCCGCCGGCAAATCGCGCGGTGTAATTTTTGGTCCGGTCGCCATCACGACTCCATGTTCGATCGCGGTGCGCAGCTCGCGGACGTTGCCCGGCCAGTTGTAGGTCAGCAGTGCGTTCATCGCTTCGGGCGTAAGATCGGCAACTTCCTTATTGTTCGCTTTTGAAAAGTGACGAAGAAACGTGCGAACCAACAGCGGGATGTCGTCTTTGCGTTCTCGGAGCGGCGGCATCGTGATCCGGACCACGTTGAGACGAAAATATAAATCGTCCCGGAACGTTCCCTCTTTCACCATTTGCTCGAGGTTTTTGTTGGTCGCCGCAATCAAGCGGACGTCCGCTTTCAGCGTTTGATTTCCGCCAACGCGCTCGAACGCGCGCTCTTCACTAATCACTCTCAGCAATTTCACCTGTGTGGTTGGCGGGATCTCCGCGACTTCATCCAAAAAAATTGTGCCGCCGTTCGCCTGCTCGAATCTTCCGATCCGTCGCTCGTGCGCGCCAGTAAACGCGCCTTTCTCGTGACCAAACAATTCGCTTTCGAGCAAAGTCGGCGAAAGCGCAGCGGAGTGCACGGTCACGAATTTCGCCTTGTTGCGTCGGCTCAAATTGTGGATCGCGTGCGCGGCCAGTTCCTTCCCGGTGCCGCTTTCGCCTTCAATCAAAACGTTCGCCGACGACGGCGCGACCTGGCGAATGGTGTCGATGACTTCGTGGAGCGCCGGCGATTCGCCGATCATGCTTTCGAGGCCGTAGCGTTCGTCGACCTGTTGCCGCAGCGATTTATTTTCCTGTTCGAGCTTGCTGCCTCGCAACGCGCGCGCGATCAGCATTTCGACTTTGTCGAGATTCAACGGTTTGGTCACGAAATCGTAGGCGCCGCGTTTCATCGCTTCGACCGCGGTGTCGACCGTGCCGTAGGCTGTCATCATGATGCAGATCGGCGGTTGCGGCAGTTTCAGCGCGCGATCGATTAATTGCATTCCATCTTCGCCACCGAGCCGCAGATCAGTCAGGAGAAGATCGACATTTTCGCGCTCGAACACATTCATCGCGCTCTCGATGTCGCCGGCCACATAAACGTCGTAATCGTTTTCGAGCAGGCGGCGCAATCCGTCGCGCGTATGCTTCTCGTCATCAACGATCAGGATAGTGGGCTGGATGGAATCCATGAATCTGGTCCGCAGGCGCGGGTGCGCCATTTATTCTCACTCAATCGCGCGATCTCTCAATCAGGAAGATGGTGAGCTGCCCTAACGCGACAGCACCGTCTCGTGATAAGGCGAACCCGCCTGATAAAGCGCCAGTTTGCTTCGGAGCGATTCGGCGAGCGACTTAATGCCATTCGCTTCCGCGAGTTCGAGTGCGTGTTGAGCCGCTTCGACCGCCTCGGGAAATTGTCGATTCTCCGCATACGCCGCGGCAAGCGTGTGAAGAAAGATCGGATCGTTTCCGCCGGACAGCTGATTGGCCCGCTCGGCGAGTTGAACGGCTTTCGCGCCATTGCGAATCGAATCGTCCGACGACGCGGCTAATAACCAGGCAAGATTATTGGCGGCGAAAGCTGACTCCGGGTCGCTTTCCAATGCCGCCTCGTACTCGTGCAACGCCTGCTTGAATTTCCCCTGCGCACGCAGTGCGTTGCCGAGATTGTTGTGCGCGTTCGCATAATCCGGCCGCAGCTCGATCGCTTTTCGATAGTGAACGATCGCCGCTTCGACATCGCCTTTCTGCTTAAAGGCGCTCCCGATGCTGTAATGGCTTTCGGCGTGATCGAACGGAAGATCGAGCGTCTTCCTGTATTCCATGATCGCCGCTTCGGTCGCGCCGGTTTGCAAAAGCGCATTGCCTAGATTGATGAGAGCCGGTGCGTGCCGCGGAAATTTCTCCACCGTCCGGCGTAAATGCGAGATCGCTCTATTAACATCGCCCTGCTGCAACAACGCTGCTCCAATGTTCGATTCAGCGTCCGGATCATTGGGCGAAATCCGGAGCGCGGTTTGGAACTCTTCCATCGCCTCGGCCATTCGCTCTTTTTGCACGAGCGCCTTGCCAAGATTGTTGTGGTCCTTGCTTTGATCCGGCCAAAGTTCCAGTGCTTTCCGAAAATCCGCGATCGCGTCGTTGGCATTGCCGTGCGCCGAGAGATACGATCCCAGATTGCTGTAGGCCATCCAGCAATCGGGATTGCGCGCGATCGTTGTCCGCCAAAGCGTTTTGATGTCGCGGTAATCGTGACATTGGCGCCAGCTCAAAAGTCCGAGGACCAGCAGCAGCGCGCCATAAACTGCCGGCCGCAGAAAATGTTTCGCCGGTGTGAATGAATCGAACGCGGTCGCAATTCCGGCGGCGCACAACGTCAGCGGCGCGGCGCAGGCGAGATATTGAAAGTGATCGGCAACGAGAGAGTAAAGGAAGGGATAGACATTAATGAAGCCGAGAGCCGGAAAAAGCAGTCCGAGAAAGATGAGCGTGGCAGCGAGCGGTGCACGGCTTTTTTTTCTCAGGATCCAGAGGAGCGCGAGCAAGAGAACCAGGGCCAATAGGGAAATGTATTGCCACCAAACCGCGGCGCTAATTTGCCAGCGCGGATAAATAAAAGTCAGCTTCGCCGGCCAAACGAGTTTGAAGAGATAGAACCAAAAATCGCGGGCCGCGATCAGGCAGCGTTGCAAGATCGACAATTGAAAGACCGGCCCCTGGGCGCCGACAAAATTGCGCTCGACCCAGGCCGTGAAAAGTCCGGCCGCGATGCCGAGAGCAAAAAATGGGATCAGTGGCCCAGCGTCATCGCGTGCTCGAAGCGAGCCGCGTCTCCACCATAAAACAACCAGGATGATCGCGGGCAACGGCGCGATCACCGTTTTGCACAGCAAACCGCACAGAAACAAGACGAGCGAAGCGAAGTATGAACGCCGGCTGCGCGTTTCGTCGAAATTCAGATACGTCAGGATCGCGCAGAAAAAAAAGAGACCCGACAACGTGTTCTTTAATTCGGAGATCCAGGCGACCGATTCGACCTGCACCGGGTGAAGCGCGAACAAACCTGCTGCCAGCCACGCTCCGGGAATTTTTAGACGCAACAAAATCTGAAGCAGAACGACTGCGCTCAGGCCGTGCAGCAAAATATTGACGAGGTGATAACCGAGGACCGAATCGCCCCAGAGTTTTTGTTCCAACCAGAAAATGCTGTGGACGAGCGGATAGTATTGCTGGGTCGCGCCGAGCCGCGTCCAGATTTCGACGAGACCGTATCCCGAACGCAATTCCGATTGGGTGATGTGCGCGTTGTCGTCCCAAATCGGTTTGCCGTTCCACGCCGGCAAATAAGCAAGCGCCGTCGCGATGATCAGAAGCAAACCGAACAACCGGATCCGCTGTGAAGCTTTCGCTGCGCTTTTTCTGTTCGCCATTCAGTTTGCGTTCGGATTCGAGTCGCCCGCTTCCAACATTCGAACGCGTCTGTCGACGTGCGGCAGACGGATGGTGAGGGCGAGTCCTTTGCCGTCGCTGCTTTCGATCGCCAATTCGCCGCCGTGCTCGCGCACAATTCGGCGCACGATCAAAAGGCCGAGGCCGGTGCCGCTGGTTTTGGTTGTGAAATACGGCTCGAACACGCGGCTGAGATTCTCCTGTGAAATCCCGCCGCCGGTATCGGTGAACTTGATAAGCACATGCGAATCGTCCTTGTCCGTGCGGATGCGCAAGATCCCGCGCGCTTTCATCGCTTCGAAGCTGTTCTTGATCACGTTGTAAAACGCCTGCTTCATTTGATCGCGATCAATATCGATCAAGGGAAGATCGGAGCGCAGCTCCTGTTCGACCACGATGTCGCGGCTTTTGATTTCCGGGGTGAAGAAGCGAACGGCTTCTTCGACGATTGAATTTACATTTTCCGGTCGTAATTGCGGGCGAGCAGGACGAATCGCACGGAGAAATTGGCTGACGATCGAATCGAGGCGATTCACTTCGGCGCGCGCGACTTCAACCGATTCCTGAAGCTCGGCGCGCCCGGCGCCGTCGGCTTTTTGCGCTTCGCGCTCGATCAATTGCAAATGAATGTTGAGCGAATTGAGCGGGTTGCCGATTTCGTGAGCAACGCCGGCGGCGAGCAAGGTCAGCGCGTTCAATCGCTCGGACTCGATGGTTTGCTGTTCGTTGCGGCGGCTCTCGGTGATGTCGCGCAAAATGATCGCGTGCCCGACCTGCTCCGCGGCGATCTCGATCTTAGGCCCGCCCGGTTCGGAATCGGCGGACTTCCTCTCGATCACGAGTGGGACGCTGTAGAAATTAATGAAACGATTCGCCGGATAAAAAATTTCCATGTCGCGGCTGACTGCGCTTTTCTGCGAGAGAGCATTCCAATCCAAGCCGCGCACGCGCTCGTCCATTCGTTTGCCGAGCGAATCATCCGCTTCGATTCCAAACAACTGACAAGCGGCGTCGTTCAGATAAGTGATTCGGCCTTTGGCATCCGTGACGATGATCCCTTCCTGAATGGAGTTAAAAACCGTTTCGAGAAAACCTTTCTCCTGCGCCAGTTGCAGAAAATAATTCTGAACTTCCTCGGGTCCGATCTTGCCGAGTCGCCCGATGAGTTTCTCAACAAAGCCGGCTTTCATTTTCGAAAATGTTTACGATGCCCGGGCCGCCACCGGTGTCACTTCGATCTTCGACAGTTCAACCCGGACGTAATTCAGGACCACCGGCGCCAGGATCATTCCTGCGATCCCCATTACGATCTGGCCAATGATCAGACCGATGAGCGTGAGCCAGACCGGATTCCGCGTCCAACCGCCGATGATTTTGCTGTTCAGAAAATATTCAAGTTTGTGAATGGCGATGAGGAAGATCAGCGCGACCAGCGCCAGCTTTACCGAAATCGCCGCTGACAGGAAAACGATGATCGTGTTGCTGATCAAATTGCCAACGATCGGTAGTAAGCCGCAAAGAAACGTGACGCCGATGACAACAGCAGCGTGCGGCAGGCCAATGGTCAGAATGAAAATGGCAGTGAGCACGGTGTTGATAGACGAAATGATGATCTGCGCGCCCATCACGATTTCGAAACTGCGATAGAAATCGTGAAAACGAGCGGCGATTTCCGCCGAGCACGCCGCATAAAGATTGGTTGCGTCTTTTTTCGATGCGGCGTCCGAACTCCAACTTCGGAAATACAAACTCGACGCCACCACAATTCCAATGACCACCAGCACAAAAAGCGTGCTCGCCGCGCCGGCGAAATGCGCCACGTCGTTCAGATAATGGATCTCGTCTTTGACCTCGCCGATTAGGAACGCTTTCAGAGTTTCGAAATCGGTGAACGGCAACTCGATGTTCCGTTTTTCGGCCCAGGCGGTCGCGGATGGAATTGAACTATCGGCGATCTCAGGCAGCGCCCGCCAGGCCGCGCGCGTGAAATACCCCGCGGCGTAGGCGATTCCGACCAGGCACACGACAAACAGGATCACGGAAAGCCATTTTCGATTGGTGGCCGCGTGCAATTTGCGCAACGCGAAATAGGAAAAGAACGCGGCGAGCAACAGTGGCCCCAAGTGTAACCACGCCGCCACGACCAACGTCGCGAGAAGCACGCCATAGGAAACTTTGGTCGGCGTGCTCATCTCGCGATGAAAGATGTCGATCTTACGCGGCTTGTCCCGTTTCTTTTTCTTCGCGCTCTTTCAAGGCCGCTTTGCGCGACAGTTTTACCCG
>WNFR01008837.1_pt1 | contig 10185 bp, 9 predicted proteins | sample 5400221 | NCBI WGS metagenome assembly WNFR01 (sample SAMN13153357, study PRJNA577476) | soil metagenome | isolation source: 40 cm soil under Madrone tree | place: USA:California | collected 2016-06-14 | reverse complement strand
GCGAGCAGGACCGCGGGCAGCGGCGGATAGATGAATTCGAAATAGGCGCCGGGATCGCTGGGGTAGAGATCGCGGCCCTGCAGCACCCGCTGCCCGGCCCAGAACCAGAGCGGATAGTCCTTGGTCTTGCCGTGCCCCCCAAATCTCGGGGGCGATGACATCGGCCGTCAGCGCGATACAGCAGATCAAGAACAGGATATCGAGCGGCGCTCGCAGCGATGGGTATCTCAGCACAAGCTCGTTCCGGACATCAGGAAGCTATCCATTCTTTGGTTCAGCGGCGATACGCGACCTCGCCCGCAGTGACGGTTGGAGCGGGAATACTTCCCACTTGCCATTGCGAGCGACGCGAAGCGAAGCAACGCGTTGGACCCAACGCAGCATCGCCGTGATTTTCTCATAGTGAAAAGGTGAGCCGATGTCGCTGGCCTCAAGGTTGCTAGCTTTTCTGCTCCGTATAGCGATGATTGCTTCTGCTTCGACATGTCTTGCACCGCGAGGCACGAACCGCCCGCTTTTGCACCGCGGAAGCGGCATTTTATGAGCAGACTGGCCAATTTTGTCCAGTTCGTATACTAATATATCAATTAAACAGGTAAGCGAACATGCCCGCACGCGCGACGAAGAAGAGCGAGAACTCGGTCCGTGCCGTCGGCCATCGCCGGGCGGGCCGCCCGCGTGCCTCGACCGCCGCATCGCGCATCTATTCGGATCTTCGCGCCGAGCTGGTGTCATTGCAGCGCCGTCCTGGCGAGGCGATCTCGGAGGCCGAAATCGCGCTTTCCTACGGCGTCAGCCGGACGCCGGTTCGCGAGGCGATCCTGAAATTATCGGATGAAGGTCTCGTCGAGATCTTTCCGCAATCGGGCATCTTCGTCGCCCGCATACCGCTGGCTGCGCTCCCAGAAGCCATCATCATCCGCAAGGTGCTCGAGGAAACCACCGCGCGACTGGCAGCTGAACGGGCTACTTCGAGCCAGATCCTCAACCTGCATTCGATCCTGGAACGCCAGCGCGAGGCCAACGCCGCCAGAGACGGCGACACCTTTCATCGCGCGGATGAAATGTTTCACGCGATGATCGCTGAAGTTGCTGGATATCCCGGAATTTGGACGTTGATCCTTCAGGTGAAGGTGCACGTCGATCGCTACCGTCTGCTGACGCTGCCGCAGCAGGGACGCATCCCGCGGGTCATCGCAGAGCATCAGGCCATCCTGGACGCGATCGAGGCGCATGATCCCTCGCGCGCCCGGATGGCGATGGAGATCCATCTCGAAAATCTTCTCGACAACATCGCTGTCACTCAAAACTTCAATCCGGAGTTTTTCGACAAGTGAGCAGATAACGCAAACCAAGCGCGCGGGTGCGACGGAGGCCATGCTAACCGAAGCGGAAACGTCAAGAAGTTCCGCAAGATCGTCGACAAATATCGCAGGACTTAAGTCTCCGCCGGAGATCCGGCGGAGGAAAAACAAGCAACACACCTGGGAGGATTCCGATGAAGCGTCGCGATTTCATAAAGCTGAGTGCCGGTATTGGAGCGGCGGGCTTGACGATGGGCCTTCCGGCGCTGACGCCCGCCCGCGCGCAGGCGAAAGCGGTCTTCAAGGCGTCCGACGTTCAGCCCCCAGGTTACCCGACCGTTGCGGCGACGGAAAATCTGGGAAAGAAGCTCGAGGCCGCCACCAACGGGCGCCTCTCGGTCCAGATGTTTCCGTCCATGCAGCTCGGCGGCGAGAAGGAAACCATCGAACAGACGCAGATCGGCGCCGTCCAGATGCTGCGCGTCAGCGTGGGATCCATGGGTCCCATCGTCGACGACATCAATGTCGTCAACATGCCGTTCCTGTTCAAGAACACGGCGCACGCGCAGCGAATGATGGACGGGCCGATCGGGCAGGAACTGCTCGACAAGATCACGGCCAGTCCCAATGCCGGACTGGTCGCATTGTGCTGGATGGATTCCGGGGCGCGCAGCCTTTACAACACCAAGAGACCCATCAAATCGATCGAAGATCTCAAGGGCCTGAAATTCCGCGTCATCGGCAACCCGATCTTCGTCGACATGATGAACGCCCTTGGCGGCAACGGCGTCGCGATGGGGTACGATCAGGTCTTCAGCGCGCTGCAGACCGGCGTCATTGACGGCGCGGAGAACAATCCGCCGAGCTACGTCTTCAGCAATCACTACACGGCGGCGAAATATTACTCGCTCACCGAGCACCTGATCATTCCCGAAGTGCTGGTGTTCTCCAAGAAGGCCTGGACCTCGCTTACGAACGACGATCAGGCCCTGATCAAGAAATTTGCCCGCGAGGCGCAGCTCGAGGAACGCGAGCTCTGGAAAAAATACGAGACGCAGGCGATGGAGAAGGCAAAGGGCGCGGGCTGCGAGATCGTCGAGATCGCCGACAAGGCGCCGTTCCAGAACGCGGTCAAGCCGGTGTGGGACAAATATGGTCCGAAATACCAGGACATGATCAAGCGCATCCAGACGGTTTGATATAGCGCTGCAGGGAGGCTGGAATGGCCGGGTTTCGCCGAGCGATGGACTATCTGTACTTGCTGTGCGTCGGCATCGGCTGCACCGCGCTGGTTTTGATTTCGGCGATCATTCCCTGGGCGGTGTTCACCCGCTACGTGCTCAACAGTGCCGCATCCTGGCCCGAGCCGCTTGCGGTTCTCCTGACCATCGTCGTGACCTTCATCGGCGCGGCGGCCGGATACCGGCTCAACCTGCACATGAATGTCGGCTACTTCGCCGACAAGCTGCCGGAAACAGGCCGTCGCCTGCTCGAGCTCGCCGTTCAGCTCCTGATGGCACTGATCGCGATCTTCATGATCGTCTGGGGCAGCCGGCTGGTCGAGGTGACCTGGCACAACACCATCGCGGATTTTCCGTTCCTGTCCGTCGGCGTCACGTACCTGCCGATTCCGATCGGCGGGGTTTGCCTTTTGCTCTTCATCATCGAGCGCATTTTCCTTGGCATCCCGCCGGATCCGATCGCTCAACACCGGGAAGTCGCGATCGACTGACCCGGAGGAGCCATCATGGATATTTTCATTCTGCTCACGACGATGCTGGTTTGCTTTCTGATCGGCATGCCAATCGCCTATTCGCTTGCGCTGGCGGCGATCGCCGGAGCTTTCTCGATCGGCATTCCACTGGAAGCGGTGATGCTGAAGATCTCCGACGGCGTCAGCAAAGTGGCGATGCTGACGATTCCATTTTTCGTGCTGGCGGGCGCAATCATGGCCGAAGGCGGCATGGCGCGGCGGCTGGTCGCGTTTGCCGACGTGCTGGTCGGGCTGACGCGGCTGCGCGGCGGCCTCTCCATCGTCAACGTGCTGGCGACGACCTTCCTGAGCGGCATTTCCGGCTCAGCGGTCGCCGATACCTCAGCCATCGGCTCGGTGATGATCCCGCAAATGGAACGGGCCGGTTATCCCAGGGTGTTCGCGACCAACCTGACGATTACCGCTTCGGTTCAGGCATTGCTGGTTCCGCCAAGCCACAATGCGGTGCTGTACTCGCTCGCCACCGGCGGGACGATCTCGATCAGCGCCCTGTTCATGGCCGGCGTCTTCCCGGGCCTTTTGCTCGGCTTCTCCCTGATCATTCTCTGTCTCGTCATCGCATACCGGAACGATCATCCGCGCGGCCAGACCGTGCCGGCAAAGGACGCGATCAGGATCGTCATCGACGCGGCCTGGGGTCTGGTGACGCTGGTCATCATTCTCGGCGGCATTCTGGGCGGGATCTTCACGGCCATTGAAGCCGGAGCCGTCGCCTGCATCTGGGCGTTCTTCGTGACCATGTTCATCTATCGCGACTATCGCTGGCGCGACCTGCCCGTCCTGCTGCACCGGACCCTGCGCACGGTCGCGATGGTGCTGACGCTGATCGCCTGTGCTTCAAGCGTCGGCTACATCATGGCGCTGACACAGATGCCCGCCAAGATGACGGCGTTCTTCCTTTCGATCTCCAGCAACAAATACGTCATCCTGTTTCTGATCAACATCCTGTTGCTGGTGCTCGGCACCCTCGTCGACATGGCGCCATCGATCCTGATCGCGACGCCGATCCTGCTGCCGGTAATGGCGAACTTCGGCGTCGATCCCGTCCATTTCGGCATGATCATGCTGCTCAACCTCGGCATCGGACTGTGCCACCCGCCGGTCGGAGCGATCCTGTTCGTCGGCTGCGCGGTCGGCAAGGTCACAATCGAACAGGTGATGCGGAAGATCTGGCCGTTTTACGCGGTGATGTTCTTCGTCTTGATGTGTGTGACCTATTTGCCGGAAATATCGCTTTGGCTGCCCCGGCACGTGATGCGGTAGAGACCCGGCTGTCTTGCGAAAGCTAAGGAAAAGCGCCAGCATCGCCGGCCAGAAGCGCATCCGCGCCAGCTCCGCCAAGAAAGGGCACCTGCCGTGAAGATCGTCGATCTCAGCCGTGAACTCTATCACCGCACCCCGAGCTATCCGGGCCATCCCCCTGTCATGCACGGCATGTGGAAGAACCACGAGGAAGCGCTCGCCGAATCCAAAAACGTCTACGGGCTTTCGTCGATGTTCATCTCGATGCCCGACCATGCCGGCACCCACATCGATGCGCCCAGGCATTTCGGCAAGAGCGGCATCCCGATCAACGAATACCCGCTGGAAAAATGTATCGTGCCGGGGATCTGCATCGACCTGCGCCACATCGCGCCACGCGCCGAGATCACGCCCTCCGATCTCGAAGCGGCGGTGAAGAAGGCGGGAGTGCCGGTGCCGAAGGCAGGCACAGTCCTGCTCTGCACCGGCCACCATGAGCGCACCTTCCCGCGCAAGGAATATTCGACCGACAATTCCGGCGTGAATGTCGCCGCAACCGAATGGCTGGCCGGGCAAGGCGTCGTGCATTTCGGCATCGATTCGATGCGGCCAGGGCCCGACAGCGACGTGAACCTGCTCGTTCACAAGGCTTGCCTCGACCTGGATATCACCCACATAGAAAGCCTGTGCAATCTCGAAGCGCTGCTCGGCAAGGGCCAGTTCACCTTCATCGGCCTGCCGATGAAGTGGCGAGAGGGCACGGCTTCCCCGATCCGCGCCGTGGCGGTATTTGACATGTGAAGTTGTCGCGACACGGGTCGGGAGAAACCTAATGCTTGATAAGATATCCAATCGCCTGTCGCGCCGCGAGATGCTGCGGGCCACCGGCCTCCTGGCCGGCGCGGTTGCCGCCTCCAGCTCTGGGCTGGCGCCCGCGAGGGCGGCGGGCTATCCCGAGCGCCCGATCAAGATCATTGTGCCGTTTGCTCCGGCCGGACCGACCGACATCATGGCGCGTATTCTAGGTCAGCATCTGGGCGATGCGCTGGGCGGCACGGCCGTTGTCGAGAACAAGCCCGGCGCGGGCGGCAATATCGGGATCGGCACCACGGCCCACGCCGAGCCGGACGGCTATACGCTATTGATCACCTCGAGCGCGTACGTCGTCAATCCCGGCCTGTACGCAAAGATCCCATACGATCCCTACAAGGATTTCGCGTCGATCGCCGAGCTTGGCACCTCGCCCAACGTGATTCTGGTCGATCCTAAACTCGGCGTGAATTCGATTGCGGATTTGATCAAGCGTGCCAAGGCCAATCCGAACGAACTCAACTATGCCAGTCCAGGCATCGGGACCACACCGCATCTCTCGGGCGAGCTGCTCAAGATCGTCTGCGGGATCGAGATGACCCATGTGCCGTACTCTGGCGCGGGTCCGGCGATCCAGGCAATCCTCAGCGGCACCACGCAGGTCGCCTGCGCCGCCCTGCCGCCGGCACACCCGCATATCGAATCCGGTGCGCTGAAGGCACTGGCCTTGACCGGCGCGCACCGCTGGTTCGACCTGCCCGATGTGCCGACGATGATCGAACTCGGCTACAAGGATTTCATCTCCGACACCTTCCAGGGCTTTCTGGCGCCGGTGAAGACGCCCGCGGCCATTGTCGAGCTGCTGTCGAACAAATCGATCGAAATTCTAAAGACGCCGAAGATCGCCGAGCAGTTGCGCAACAACGGCTTCGAAGTGATCGCCAATGGACCCGACGGCATGCGCAAGCGCATCGAGGACGAAGTACCGAAATGGCGAGAAATCGTCGCCAAAGCCGGCATCAAGCCGGTTTGACCAGATCAAGATTGCGCGACACGTCCGACGTACCGCCTTGCCCTCCGCTTCTGGTATACCTTAGGTTGCTCCCATAAGAACAACGCCAGGGAGGCAATCGTCATGACTACACGTCGTAATTTCCTGAAAGCCGGCACAGCAGCGGCCGCCACCGGAATCGTCTTTTGTGGCTGCGGTTTGCTGCATAGCGCGCACGCCCAGCAACCGACCCGTCAGAAACTCCCCGTCAAGGTCGGCGGCAAGCAGGTCAAGACCATCGACATTCACGCGCATTGCCAGTTCCGCGAGGCTGGCGCGCTGCTCGGCGTCGATGGCCCCAAACTCCAGCTACCCCCGGTCAACGGCGCAGAGGAAGCCTTCCTCGAGATCGACAAGCGCCTCGCTGCCATGGATGCGCAGGCCGTCGATATCGAAGTGCTGTCGATCAATCCCTTCTGGTACGACCGCGAGCGTGATCTCGCCGGGCAGATCGTGAAGATCCAGAACGAAAAGCTGGCCGAACTCTGCGCCTCGAAGCCCGATCGGTTCGCAGCCTTCGCCTCGCTCACCCTGCAGGCTCCCGATCTCGCCGTGCAGGAACTCGAGACTGCGGTGAAAAAGCAGGGATTGAAGGGCGCCGCGATCGGCGATGTGGTGAACGGCGTCGAATTCTCCGATCCGAAGTTCCACCCGGTATGGGCCAAGGCTGAGGAACTCGGCGTGCCCCTGTTCATCCATCCGCAGGGCGTGCCTGAACTCAACAAGCGGCTTTCCGGCAACGGCTGGCTCGCCAATACGATCGGCAATCCCCTGGGCACGGCGATGGCGCTGTCGCACCTGATTTTCGAGGGAACGTTGGATCGCTTTCCCGGCCTTAAAGTGATTGGTGCGCATGGCGGCGGCTTCCTGCCGTCCTATGCTGACCGCTCGGACCATGCCTGTCTGGTTGGCCCGAAGGGCTGCAACCCCGACGTCAAGCTCAAGAAGCCGCCGACGGAATATCTCAAGCAGATCTATTTCGACTCGCTGATCTTCTCGCCCGAGGCGATCCGCCATCTGGTGACCCAGGTCGGCGCCAGCCAGATCGTGCTTGGCAGCGACTATCCCTATCCCTGGCAGTTACAGCCGGTCGACCACATCTTCGCCTCGAAATCGCTCAGCGACGACGACAAGGCCGATATTCTCGGCCGAACCGCGGCAAAGCTGCTCAACTTCACGGCGTAGCGGGCAAGCGCGCTCTGGCGTCGCGTTCACGATCGAACGCGGCGCGAATCTCTTTTCCGCGGTCAGTATAACTTTCCGCGGTCAGTATAACCTGACGGTCCGGATTTCATTCGTCGGCTGGGCGAGCCGCGTCGGCGGCGCAAGGTTCGGCACGAAATCGGTGCCGACAAATTCGGCCTGGGCGGCTTCCGATATCCATTTCGACGCGTTCGGGTGGCTGACCGCCAAACCAATCAGCGCGATCACGACAAGGATGGGCAGAACGACGAATTTAATGTCCCAGCCACGATACGAGCTTTGGTCGTCGCGGGATGGTCTGTCGAGCGAGCCGTGCATGGTGGTCTCCATATTGCGGATGTGTTCCCCTGAGCATCAGCTACCGCAATGCACGCACAGCCGGTGTGAGTTGCCTCACACGTTCTCCCCGTTCACCTGTTCGTGAGATGATCCGCCGGCATGCCGGCAAGCGAAGCCGCAATCGGTGGCGCGCTATTCGCCGTCGTCGCCCGGCCCGGAATCGACCAGCGCCTGCAGCGGCTCGGCCCTCAGCACGACGATGGCGCCATGTTCAAGCCGCACCCAGTCGCGTGCCGCCCAGGATCGCAGCTGTTTGTTGATGCTTTCGCGCGTCATGCCGACCATCTCGCTGATTTCCTGCTGAGTGATCGCGATGGTGCGGCCCTGCGGTTCAAGCTTGTGTTTTTCGGTGAGCCGAAGCAATGCGCTGGCCAGACGGCCCGGCAGGTTCTGGAGGATGACCTGTTCGACCTGGTCGCTGGTCCAGCGCAGCCGCGTGCACAACAATTCGATAAGCTTCATCGCCAGCGTCGGCTGGCTGCGCACAAAGGGAATGAATTCGCGGCGATCGATGATGAAGAGTTCGCAGTTGGTATTGGCGGTGCAATCGGCCGACCGCGGCTGCCCGTCGAGCAGCGCGATTTCACCAAAGATCTCGCCAGCCCCGATCAGGTTCAGGATAGCATTGCGGCCATCAGGTGAAGAGATGCTGATCTTCACCGTGCCGGAGATCACCGCAACCAAGCTAGTGCCTGGATCCCCTTTGGAAAAGATCGTGGCTCCCCGCTTCAGTGTTGTATGCTTGGCGTAGCGGCAGAGCTGATCGAATGCTTCGGGCTCAAGATCGGCGAAATACGGATGCTTGCGCAGGACCGACAATTTGCTGGATGCAACCGGCCGAGAGGCAGCAGCTTTTCCGTCCGCAGGCACGCCGGTCACCACCATCTGAAATTTGCCTATCATCGGCGCAAATTGGATGCAGGGGCGAGCCAGGAGCCCCAGTCCGCAGCGCTTGCGGAACTTATACCTTCGCAGGGGGCCCCCAGCAAGAAAGGCCTCGAACAAATCCCGGCCTTTCAAACAACTGCTCGCAAGAGGTGAGTACGATTGCTCTACAATTTTCGATAAGTGCGACGGGTTCCCGCGTGTCGGATCAGGTTCGGACCATTTCAAATGAGCGGCACCTGATGTGCCTGGTTTAGGGGCTAACTCGCTACCTCGTCAGCCGTTTTTGCGACGCCGTCGGATTGCGGGCGAGACTGCAGGGCCGATTTTGGCAGTATGAGAATGCCGACGATCCCCTCATCCGTGACGTGTTTAATCTGCAGATCGTGGCTTGCGTCCACGTTGCTACCGACCATTTTCTTCATGCGGCGCGGGTCGGCAGGGCGCAGATTCGACGCGATCACCTCGGTCAAATGATCGCAAAGTTGCCTTGGGGATGCTTTTCCCGGATGCCGTACCCCTCTGTCAGACCGTACGCGTCCGCCCAATTCGTGGGCCTCCCGGACCAACACCTTGGGAGCAGTCCGGATTTTCGGGGGCCACTGGTCCGTTCAAGTTCAGCGAATCTCTTCGCCGTTGACGCGATACGTGGCGGGCCGAACAGCGCATTGACGTTGTTTTGTGGTCTTCGCTGTAAATCCCGGCCATGCTTCCTCTCGCATTGTTGGCCAACCGAGGTGCAATTCCAGCCAGACTTTTCGACGAGGGAAGACCTATCGAACCCATCGCGCATCGCTGTTCTTGATCGAGCGCCTCGTCCCAAAGGTCGTAGATTTCTATTGTACAACCACAACTTTTCGTGCCAAAAATTTGATGATGTCGATGCAGACCCTCGATGTTGCCGCGATCTTGCCAATACGCCGGGCGCGCCGCAATACGCTGGCGCATATTCCAGGCAACGAGGGATGGCCGCTCATCGGCCGGACGCTGAACGTCCTTGCCGATCCCAAGGGCGAGGTCGAGCGAATGGCCGCGAAATATGGCCCGGTCTACCGCACCCGGATGCTTGGCGAGACCGGCGTCTGCCTCCTCGGGCCGGAAGCGAACGAATTCGTACTGTGCGATCAGACCAAATTGTTCTCGTCGGCCCTCGGCTGGGGCACCTTGCTTGACCGGTTGTTTCCGCGCGGGCTGATGCTGCTCGATTTCGAAGAGCATCGCGCGCATCGGCGTACGATCTCCGTTGCCTTCAAGGCCGAGTCCATGATGTCCTATCTGACGGAACTTGACGCCGGCATCGCGGCGCAAGTCATGCGCTGGCGCAGTCGGCCCGGACCAATACTTATCTATCCCGAGATAAAGCAGCTCACATTCGATCTTGCGGCAACATCGTTTCTTGGCCCAGATACCGGCCGCGAGATGGACGACGTCAAATGCGCCATCAGCGACATGGTCGCAGCCGCAGTAGCTCCAATCCGAAAGCCGTGGCCGGGCACGAAGATGGCGCGTGGCGTGAGGGCGCGGGCCCATATCGTCGGCTATTTCTCCGCGGAGGTGTCGAGACGCCGCGCCCTCGA
>WNFR01008836.1_pt1 | contig 10185 bp, 9 predicted proteins | sample 5400221 | NCBI WGS metagenome assembly WNFR01 (sample SAMN13153357, study PRJNA577476) | soil metagenome | isolation source: 40 cm soil under Madrone tree | place: USA:California | collected 2016-06-14 | reverse complement strand
GATCGCCCTTCTCAACGCCTACACTCTTCAAAACATTTGCGAAGCGACAGACTTCGGTGTGCAGTTGTTGATAAGTGAGCGTGCGCGTATCGCCGGGTTCGCCTTCCCAGATGAGGGCCGCTTTGTTGCGCCGCCAGGTTCCCAAGTGACGATCGAGGCAGTTGTAGGAAATATTAATCTTGCCGCCGCCGAACCATTCAGCATGCGGCGGGTCCCACTTCAAAACTGTGTCCCACTTCTTAAACCAGTACAGCTCGCCTTCCGCCAAACGCGCCCAGAATTGTTCGGGGTCGGCGCTCGCTTCGGCGCGCAGCGCTTCAAGTTCGTTCATCGATTTGATGTGAGCTTTGGCAGCGAACTCTTTTGGTGGCGGGAAGACGCGCTCTTCGTGCTGAAGGGATTCGATGTTGGTGGTGGCAGACGACATACTCTTAATGACAGAACTCCTAAGCTTTTTGATTGATGACGAGGCTGCGTATAATATAACAAGAGTTGCTATGCAGCGAATTGCACTGGAGGTGTGATAGTGGGACTGGCAGCCGAATGAAGGAAAGAGGGTATGAAAGAAGTTCAGATGGAGGCAAGGTGTTCAAAGTGTGGGAGGACATTTATGGTCCTGATGGATGACGATCAGTCGGGCTTTGGAGAACTTCACCACATTTGTCCAGAATGCACCGAAAAGGCCGAGGGCCAAATCGAACTTTTACCACACTAGGTAAGGCTTGGTATTGTTGGCTCATTCGAAGAATATAGGGACAATGTAACGCAGTAGGAGGGTGCTATGCGTAACGAGTTCACTGCCATATTCCAGCAAAATGAGGACTGGTTCATCGCCTATTGTCCTGAGATACCGGGAGCAAATGGGCAGGGCCTGACTAGAGAAGAAGCGCGGCAAAATCTTGCCGATGCGATCGCTTTGATTCTTGAAGACCGACGCGAAGACTCACTAAAGGGCCTTCCTTCCGACGTAGACAAAGAAATCGTAGTCGTGGCAGCATGAAACGCGAGTCTCTGCTACGGCACTTGCGTCAGCACGGTTGTTATCTGAAACGTGAGGGCCGCTTGCACTCATTATGGTGCAATCCTCGAACGGGCGCTGTCGAAGCTGTCCCGCGTCACACCGAAATACCAAACCTGCTCGCCAAGAAAATCTGCCGCTCGCTTTCAGTTCCTGAGATCGGCCGGTGACTCCATGGACAGCTCCTTCACGATCTCGGCCATCACCACTCTTCCTCTTTCAACTTCATCCGGCCCGAGCGAAATCGCGCCTACTACCGCATGTCCGCCGCCGCCATAGCGCTCGCAGATCGTGGCGATGTTATGCGTGCGCGGGCGCGGCGACCAGGGGTTCGAGCCGACGGAAATCTTTGTTCGTTGTGGCCCGCGAGTGAGCGCGACCGTGTAGGTCGCCTCGGGAAACAAGTAGTAAGGAATGAATTTGTTAAAGCCTTCATAGCCTTCGTCGACCAGATCGAATTGAATGACACCGTCCTCGCAGACTGCTTTACGCCGAATCGCCTCCCAGGTTTCCAGATGCAAACGCAGAATCGGTTGAAAACGCCGCTGCACTTCGGCGCTGCCGGCTACTTCGTTCAGAGACGACCGCGTCAAATCGCGGATAATCTGTTCGATGAAGATTTCGTCGGGATCGGCTTCGATTACCTGCATTAGCTGGAGCGCGGGCTCTTTCAATTCGACACACTGCGCCGGTGATTCATAAAGAGCTCCATCGATGATGTGCGCCCAGTGGATGAGATCCTTTAGCGGCTCGTCATCAAAGCCGAATTTGGTGCGTGCCACTTCGGCGATGAATTCCGTGCAGGACTTGCGCGTCGCATCGAGAAACTTCTTGTCTGAATTCTCAGCGTGAAAGTGCGCTTCATCTTCGAGCGTGAGAAAAGCCGACTGGTGATGATCGAACCACCAGGTTAGCTTTTCTGATGGGGAGTACTTGAAATCAACAATGGCGTTCTCATCGCCGTCGAACATGTTTTGGTCAAATAGATTGCCGGGCCGGTGCAGCAATCCGGCGTAGTCAATTTGTGCGTCCGCATGGATTCGTTCGCGGTAGAAACGGCTGAACGTCGCGGCCGAAGCGACGCCGTCAAAACAATGACCGTGGTATAGGACGCGCAGTTTCATCTGATCAAAAGCTGGCCATCTTAGCAATACTTGGTTGAGATCGGAAGTCGCCCGGCGATTCGTCGTTGGGATTCTTGGGGGTCCTCGCGTTCCGTGAGGTCAGAACCTGGAGCGGTAGCGACCGGGTGGGCTAACTCTATAGGGTGCGCTATGAATGAACTGCCAGCTCTTGATAAGGAGCGAGGTCGGCTACCCGGTTGCTGCCGCTCCCGGTACTGACCTCACTACTGCGATCAAACATGGGCAGGCGACGAGGCGACTTTCTCGCTCAGTTGCGACTCGTTCGCGCTCCGCCAACGGATCACGAACGCAATCAAAGCGCCGACGCCAACCACAATGCCGATCATCTGTGACGTTGAGAGTCCGGTCAGAGTGGTGAGGCCGAAAATGTCGCCACGGGGATCGTCGCGCACGAACTCGATCAGGAACCGCACCGTTGCATAAATCATCGCGTAAGCCAGAATCACCTGGCCGCTGAATTTCTTTCGCTGGTGCAGCCAAAGGAGAAAGAAAAAAACAATCAGCATGGCGAAGGATTCGTAAAGCTGAGTCGGATGCAGTTTGACTCCCAGGGGGACTCCGGTTACTTCGTGGCCCAGATCGGTAAAGCGCACGCCCCAGGGCAGGTTGGTCGGCTTGCCCCAGCAACATCCGGCCGAGAAACAGCCCTGGCGGCCGAGCACGTTACCCAACGCGATTCCCGGCGCGCAGGCGTCGGCGGTTTTCCACCACGGCAATTTCCAACGACGCATCAGGAAATAACCGGTAATGATCGCTCCCAGCAGACCGCCGTAAAAGACTCCACCTGAGCGCAGAAAATCCAGCGAGAAGAGTTGCAGCGGATGTTCGCGATATTCAGGCTCCGTAAAGAACATCAACAGCTTCGAGCCCACCAGCGACGATAGCAGCAGCCACAAACAGAGGTCGTAGATCTTTTCGCGCGGCAATCCGTCGCGCCCGGCCAGCTTTACGGTCACAAAGATCGCGCCGAGAAAAGCGAGCGCCAGAAACACACCGTACGTGTTGATTGGAAAATTGAAGATGCGAAAAAGAATTGGGTACATGAGCAGTAGGCAGTAAGCAGAAACGAGAAGTCAGGAGCCCGGAGCCATTCGCTGATTAGTTAGTGAATCCTCTTTTGCCTTTCGGTTCGCGAAAATCAAATCATAAGCCAGCAGAGATGCTCCGATTAAGATGCTGGCGTCCGCGACGTTGAATGCCGGCCAGCGATATTGTCCCGCGTGCACGGAAATAAAATCGATCACAAATCCCAGGCGCACTCGGTCGGTTAGATTTCCCAGGATGCCGGCCAAAAGCAGAGCACAAGCGCCGAGGACGCGGTCATCAGTGCGTGATGTGCGCACAAAGTAAACGAACACGGCCGTCGCTGCTAACGCAGCCAACACGACAAAAAACCAACGGCCGAAGGCGCCGCCTTCCTGTAACTGGCCAAAGGCGATGCCGGGATTCTCGGCATAAACAAAGTCGAGCACACCGCCAATAATTGTTTGATCTCCAAAACGCAAACGCCGGATGGCCCAGGCCTTGCTCGACTGATCCATCAGATAGATGCCCAGCGAAGCGACGAGGTAACCCATGCGCCACGCGATGCGGGACTTGCGATCATTTATTGATGACGATTTCATTCGGGTTGCGGCTTTGCCGCAGCACATTGCGGAAAGCCTGTGACTTTCCGATAGGCCACCCCTAATTGACGCGAGGCTTCGCCTCGCATGTGCGGACGGGAGGTCCGCGCTCCCAGCCCTAACTCGCCTCGATTTCTTCCAACGCCACAACACAACGCTCGCACACGGTCGGATACTTCGCCGACTCTCCCACACGCGTTGAATAATTCCAGCAGCGCTCGCATTTTTGTCCTTCAGCCCGGCGTACTTTGATTCTCAACTCGCCTGAATCGGCTTTGATCAACGAAACCTGCGAGACGATAAATACGAAACGAAGATTGTCGCCATAGCTGGACAGTAATTCATAAGTCTTTCCCGAAGCTGTGATGTCTACAGCCGCCTCGAGCGAACCGCCGATCAGCTTCGCTACCCGCGCTTCTTCGAGAGTTCGCATCACGTCCTCCCGGACTGTGAATAAATCCTCCCAACGCGCGGCCAGTTTCTCGTCTCGCTTCCCGCTGGGCGCGGGAAGTTCAGTCAGGTGCACCGAAGTGGCGCGCGACTCATCGTTTGGCAGGTTTTCCCAAATCTCGTCGGCAGTGAACACGAGCAGCGTTGCGAGCATCCGCGCCAGCGCATCCACAATTCGGTAGAGCGCGGTCTGCGCGGAACGCCGCGCCGGATTCCGCGGCGCAAAGGTGTAGAGGCGGTCCTTCAGAATGTCGAAGTAACGCGCGGAGAGCGTCACCGTACAAAAGTCGTAGAGCGTGTGATAGACGGTGTGAAATTCATAAGCTTCATAGGCCGCGCGCACCCTGGCGATTACTGAATCAAGTTCGCCCAATGCCCAGCGGTCGAGATCCAACATATCTTTGTCCGCGACAGCATCGCGTTCCGGATCAAAGCCATCCAGGTTGCCGAGCGCGAAGCGGGCGGTGTTGCGCAGCTTGCGATAGCCGTCGGTGACCCGCTGCAGAATTTCGTCCGAGCAGCGCATGTCTTCAAAGTAGTCCGATGACGCGCACCAAAGCCGCAGCACCTCGGCGCCCAGTTTCGAAATCACTTCGTCCGGCGAAACGGCGTTGCCGGACGACTTGTGCATGGCTTTGCCCTGCGCGTCCAGAGTCCAGCCGTGACACAGCACCGTTTTATAAGGAGCGCGATCGTGCACCGCCAGCCCGACGAACAGAGACGAATTGAACCAGCCGCGAAACTGATCGCCGCCTTCGATATAGACATCGGCCGGCCAGCGCAGGTTCTCGCGGTTCTCCAGCACCGCGATCGAAGATGATCCGCTATCGAACCAAACGTCAAGGATGTCTGTCTCTTTCGTGAATTCCACGGCGCCGCACTTGCCGCACTGATAGCCGACCGGCAAAAGTTCAGAGGCCTCGCGCTTGTACCATGCGTCGGCCGTCTCCTTTTCAAAGATGTCGGCAACATGCCGAATGATGGCGGGTTCGGCGACCACGTGATTGCACTGCTGGCAATAGAAAGCGGGAATGGGCACGCCCCAGACTCTCTGCCGGGAGACGCACCAGTCGGGCCGGCCTTTGAGCATGTTGCGCATGCGTTCGCGGCCCCACGCGGGAATCCATTGCACGCGCTCATCCACTTCGCGCAGGGCCATGGTGCGCAATGAAGAGTTGTTCAGGCTTTCTCCGTCGGTGAAGTTACTGGTGAAGTTTGCCCGATCGCGACCATCTTCGTCCGTTTCAACTGGTTCAGTCGGATCCGCGCGGTCCATCGCAATGAACCACTGCGGGGTGGCGCGAAAGATCACCGGGTTCTTGCAGCGCCAGCAATGCGGATAGCGGTGGTCGTAGCTCTCAGTGAACAAGAGCACGCCACGTTCGCGCATGAAATCAACGATCTTCGGGTTGGCTGCAAATACATTCAGGCCCGCGAAATGTTCGACCTCCGATGTGAATTGGCCCGAGTTGTTAACCGGACAATAGATCTCCAGCCCGTATCTCTTCCCAATTACGAAATCGTCGTGGCCATGACCAGGCGCAGTATGTACTAAGCCCGTTCCCGCTTTACCCGTGGATTTCTTTTCCCGAGCTTCGCTGACATCGAGTTCGGTTTCGGCGTCGGCTTCACCACCGAGCGTGACATGTTCGCCAAGCATCAAAAGTGACGGACGATCAATCCACGGGTGCCGGCATTCCAGACGATCGAGTTTAGCGCCGGGAAAACGCGCCAGCACTTTTGGCTCAGTAAAATTGCAACGAGCAGCCACTACCTCCAACAGTTCGGCGGCGACAATGTAGACCTCGTCACCGCTGGCGACGGCGACATATTCATACTCAGGATGCACCGCGATACCGAGGTTAGCGGGCAGCGTCCAGGGCGTTGTCGTCCAGATCAGCGCGAAAACTTTGCGACCCGCTAACGCGGGATCAACCTGCGCGGGATCGCTCGCCAGCGGAAACTTCACGTAAACCGACGGGCTGGTGTGCTGGTTATATTCGACTTCAGCTTCTGCCAGCGCGGTTTGATCGTGTATGCACCAGTAAACCGGGCGCGCTCCTTTGTAAACAAAACCGCGCTCGACAAAGCGCGCAAACAGCCGCGCCGTCTCGGCTTCGTAGTGATCCGACATTGTGATGTACGGATTGTCCCACTCGCCTAAGATACCGAGCCTTTGAAAATCCCGGGTCTGACGCTTCAAGGCATCAGCGGCGAATTCGCGGCAGACGCGCCGGATACTAAGCGTCGGCATCGTCGCTTTCTTCGCGCCCAGTTTTCGCTCAACGTGCAATTCGATCGGCAAACCATGACAGTCATAGCCGGGCACGTAGGGCGCGTCAAAGCCCATCATCGTGCGTGACTTGACGATGAAATCTTTCAGGATTTTGTTAAGCGCGGTGCCCAGGTGAATGTCGGCATTGGCGTAGGGCGGGCCATCGTGCAGGATAAACTTGTCGCCGCCGGCGCGGGCGCGCCGAATCTGCTGATAAAGATCCATCTCGGCCCATTTCTTTAAACGGGCCGGTTCGGTCTGGGGCAAATTGGCCTTCTGTCCGAATTTGGTTTTCGGCAGATTGATGGTCTTCTTTAAGTCGAGTGTCGGTGCTTCAGTGGACATAAAGGTCGAATGTCAAAAACGAAATAGTAACAGCATGGGCGGGCGCTTATCAAAAAGCGATCCCTTGGAGCGCGCCGGCAGAGCGAAGTGGCGACGGCGCTCTTGTCTCCCTCTCCCTTTGGCAGAGGGCCGGAGGTGAGGGCTTGTCGGCGCTAAGCTTCGCACCCTCCCCTAACCCCTCCCAAAGGAAGGGGAAGAAACCAGCAACCTCCAACCAAATTGATCAAACACTGAGGTTTGTCGAATAATCCAAGCGGTGTCTCCCGATGCTTCGGGATTACCACTGCACTCCAAACAAAAGGCCCGAACCAACTCTCCCACAGAGACGATGGTTCAGGCCTTTCAAGCCTTTGATGTTTTCGTCTTCAGCCGATAAACATCTCCTCGTCTCCGTAACTGCGGTCAATTGGGCTGGGAGCCGGCGCGACCAGCACTTCCAAACCGCGTCGCAAACCCGCCAGAATCGCGGCCAATTCGCGGGCCGGCTCGATCACTTTTCTTTGAATGAACTCAGTCGTGTCCATCACTCTTTCATGCGTGGTGTCGATTGCGCGACTGACCAGGTGTACTTTCTCATGGGCCATCTCGGCAGTTTCGTCAGCCAGCGCCATAATGCCGCGCACTTCTTCTTTGATCAGTGCCGTCGACTCAGCCAGGTGCATCGTAGCAGTCGACAGATGGCCTGACATGACATTGAACTGCTCTGCGATCTGCCGGCCCTGGACGGCGATTGCGGTGCCTTGCTCACTGAGCGCGGTGGCCTTGGTCATTAAAGGCTCAAGCCGCTCTTCGAGTCGATTAACCGACTTGACGGCGCGCTTGACGAACACGGCTATTGCAATCATTGCTCCGGCGATCATCAGAAAAGACAGAGCTATGATCCCCGTGATGATTACCAGCCAGAACAATGGTTCGTTTGGGTTCATCTTCAGAACTACGAACTAATCAAAGTTCAAAGCACTGGTCCTACATTGCCTTGTCAGGCGTGTAAGTTGGCGCGGCTTCAGTGCGTCCGGAAAGCTCAGTCTTGCGTTTCTCTTCTACGTAAGCTTTTTTCCCAGCTTCAACGGCGGCCGAAATCGAGCCGGCCTGACGCGCTGCCGCATCGCGAGTGATCGCAGCGACCTCGCCCGCTTTAGTCGTGGCCGTATCGTAAAGCTCGCTGGCTTTTTCGCGCGTGGCTGCCACATACTCGCCCGCCGTTTCGCGCGCCGTGTCGTAATACTCGCCCGCCTTAGCGCGCGTAGTATCATAGTATTCAGTCGCCTTCGAACCCAATTGCTGCGCCGCTTCCTTTGACTTGTCGATGCCCTTGCGGGTGGCGTCAGCGATGTCGTTGCGTAGTTCTTCACCAGATTTCGGAGCAAACAACAAGGCCAACACTGCGCCAATGCCGGCGCCGACTAGAAAATACGTTAGGCGCGTGGAAATATTGTCTCCATAGTCTCGGTCGTTTCCCATAAAATATCCTTTCTGTAGAGGCAAATCCCCATCGGGATCGCCAGTGTCTTTTCAAATTTTTCGGATGATGACTGCTCGCGACTATAACAAACCGAAGGGGGCATCCGCAAGCAAACGGTCGGCGAAAGAAGTGCCGAAAGTGTCAGGAAACTGTGCAAAAACCCGCTTCAGTCGACGGCCCGCCCTTGAAACTTGCGCAGCCCTAACCAGGTGAACAGCAACGAAAAGCCGAGCAGCCCGCCGTAAACCAACCAGGGTGACATGTGAGGCATATTCGGAGTGAGCGCGAGACGGAAACCTTCGCTGGCATAGACGAGCGGATTAAGAAGCACCGCCCTTTGAAACCACGGAATTACATGCAGCGTGGCCCAAGGATAGTAAGCACACCCGAAGAAAATCATCGGCGCCAGAAGCACATTGAACACCAGCCCAATCTGCTGTGGTTCGACAATGGTCGCGACAACCATCCCAAAGGCAGCAAACAACCAACTGGACAGGATTGCCACCAGCACCAGCTGAACCAGATCGACGAGCCCGAGACTTAGGTGGACCCGCATCAGTAACCAGGCGAGCGGCAACACGACCAGGCCGGCGATCATGGCTTGCAGAATGCCAACCAGTATCTTCTCGATTGCGACCCCGGAAATGCTGATAGGAGCCAGCAGTCGATCTTCGATCTCTTTCGTCCAGCCGAAATCGATCACCAACGGCAAGGCCACGGCCTGCATGCTCGACAGCGTCATGCTCAAGCCGAGAATTCCCGGCAGCAACATTCCGGTATAGCCACGTTGAATGATGCCGAGGCGTGGCATGACGAAACCAAAGATGAATGTGAACAGCAGCGGCTGCAGACCAACTCGCAGCAGAAAGTAAGGCAGCTCGCGCCGCGCCACCCGCAGGTCGCGATGAAGCAAGGCCAGCATGGGTTTAGTCATAATCGGTTCCTCGGATCGGAGAGGGCGGATATCTTGTCCACCTGAGCGCCGCAGCGCGAACAGTCCCAGGCGATCCGGCCGCACGGCCAGAGCGGGCTGCGCCCGGTGGCGGACAGGATGTCCGCGCTCCACAAATCAATCAGGTCCGCAAACTTCGACCCGTAAGGTGTAGAAACAGGTTCTCCAGACTGGGTTCGGCAACGTGGGCGTCAGTGACGTTGACGCCCTGTTCACTCGCCAGACGCATGGCGTTGGCGAGCAAACCTTCGGCACGGTCGGCATAGATGCGCACGCGCTCGTGCTCCGCCTTTATTTCCACCACGCCGGGCAGCGCCCGCAAAGACGTAGCGAAGGAATCCGGAACTTCGCCGCGCACCTGCAATTCGATCAAATAGCCGCCGGGAACGCTGCGTTTCAACTGTGCTGGAGAATCCAATGCCAGCAACTTTCCGTGATCGATGATCGCGGCCCGCCCGCAAAGCTGGTCTGCCTCTTCCATGTAGTGCGTAGTCAAAAGGATGGTCTGCCCTTTAGCATTCAACTCGCTGAGCATGTCCCACATGGCGCGGCGCGATTGCGGATCCAGCCCCGTAGTTGGTTCATCCAGAAAGAGGATCGCCGGATCGTGCATCAAGGCGCGGGCAATTTTCAATCGCTGCGCCATGCCGCCGGAAAAGCCGATCACTTTTTCATCGGCGCGCTCGGTCAGCTCAAATCGATCTAATAACTGTTGGGCCTGGGACTCGCGTTCATGTCTCGGAACGCCGAAGTATTCGGCGTGGAATAACAGAATTTCACGCGCAGTCAGACTGCGATCCAGATTGTTGACCTGCGGCACCACGCCAATGCGGCGCTTAACGGCGACCGGATGGCGCGCGACGTCGATGCCTTCAATCCGCGCGACTCCGCCCGTCGGCACAACTCTGGTGGT
>WNFR01008835.1_pt1 | contig 10186 bp, 12 predicted proteins | sample 5400221 | NCBI WGS metagenome assembly WNFR01 (sample SAMN13153357, study PRJNA577476) | soil metagenome | isolation source: 40 cm soil under Madrone tree | place: USA:California | collected 2016-06-14 | reverse complement strand
AAGAGCAATTGCGATATTCATGATGAGCATGACTCCAATTAAGATTACCGAGGCCGGTTTTATGGAAGTCACAATCCAGGCATTATTTGATCTCGAAGATGACCTCCACCACGACAGGCGTGCCGATCGGCAGACTTTGAACACCGTACACCATCCGCGCATGACCGTTTTCGGTGCCGAACAGTTGAACGAACAGTGGGAGCACCAGGCCGAGTTCGCGCAAGCGCGAACCCGGTTTTGCGACGGTGGGACTATTACCGACCGGCATGGACCCCTCCATCCACTCGGATGTTTTCGCCCGTTACGAACGTGGCGTTCTGGAGATAGAGCACCGCGTCGACGACGTCAGAAATTTCACCCATCCGAGCGAGCGGATGAAACTTCGCCAGCGCCGCATGATTATCCTTGGCGTGCAACGGCGTGTCGATGTTGCCGGGCGACACCGTGTTGAACCGGATATTGTTCGCCGCGTACTCCAGCGCCAACGCCTTGCTCACAGCCGGCATCGGCGACTTCGACAGCACCGCCAAAAGTGCGGGCACGGCGCCGCTCGGTTGATCCGCCAGGACCGCCGAGATGTTCACCACATGCCCCGAATTTTGCTTCTTCATCTGCGGAATCACCTGCTGCGACATGTAGAAGAAGCTGGCGACGTTGGTATTCATCACCAGATTGTAGTCTTCTTCGGTGTAGTCGGTGAAAACCTTCGGAATGAAGATACCGGCATTGTTGACCAGCAGATCAATACGGCCGAAATGCTTGAGGGCTGCTTCCACCACCTCGACCGCGGTTTCCTTCTTGCTGACCTCTCCATCCACGAGAACGAGATCAGGCCGAGGCTTGAGCTCCTTCGACTTGCTGATCGTACGGGAGGTGGCCACGACACGCCAGCCGTGTTCGAGCAGCGCCTGTGTGATGCCCAGGCCGATTCCGCTGGAAGCGCCGGTAACGATGGCCACGGGTTGCTCGGTGGTATTCATCGGATTTCTTTCCGGTTGAACTTGCGTTGTTTAAGGTGAACGGAGACTTTGGGAGCAAATCCCTGCGCTATTAAGCTCCGCGCCATTTTTGCCACCTTTATAAAGCTACTGGTTGCTTGCACGACGACAGCAAACCACATGCGGCGACCCTTGAGAAATTGAGAATGACGCCGGAACTGTTCAAGGGCTTAGAGAAAGATCGATTCGATCTCATCGTCGCCGCGTCCGGTTATACCGCGCTGTCTGAATACAAAATGGCGTCCATGATCCAGGAGCGTCATCTCCAGAGGGAGACGCTCATCTGGGTACAAGCAGAAAACTCGAAAATCGATCCTGGCAAGGACCCGCTTCCTCTGGTCATGTTCGGGCCCCTTTGCCGCTTCCGTCCCATCTGCTTAGACACGTTGCGCAAGGCGGGCCGCACCTGGGAGATTGTCTATGACGGCGGCAGTCTTTCTGCCGTGCAAACGGCCGTAGAAGCCGATCTCGGCCTCTCCGTGCTTTCGCTGCTATCTCCGGCTCCCGGAATCCAAAAGGCGGACAAGAATTCCGGTCTGCCGGCACTCCCGCAAGCGGACCTTTCTTTATACAGTCGCAGGTCTCCGTTGCAGCCGATGGTTCAACGCCTGGCATCCTTTCTCATCGAGGTGGTCGGACGTTGGGAAAACGGCACTCGTCCAAGGCCGAGACGTCCCAGCAAAGAACTGAAAGAGACGCCGCTGATCCTCACTCCTGCTTGAGTCAGAGTGTGCCCTTCTGTTCGAAAATTCTTTGGCTGCTGACATTGAACTTCGCGCATTTTCGCGACGATTCCTTTCGGGCGACAGAGGCTTTACCACGCCGACACGCCGATACGCCGATACGATCGCCCTCTGCGGTTGCGGCTATGCCACGCCGTGCCCTTCTGTTTTTCCCTCTTAACAAGGAGCAAGCTTGTCCTAGCCTGCAGGAGGTGCTTCCTTTGCTAACTTCTGTTTAAAAAGTCTTCGTGATCTTTGCGATCTTCCGTGAAGAAGGCGCGAAGCGCTGGCCAGAATTAAGCCTGGGCTGCTAGGCCCAGGAACGTCGAATGAACGCGATTAGCGCTGAAGGCGCGGTGGATTCAAGAGCCGCTCCGGCCAGAAGAGATCGTATGCACAGAAGACAGCATCTGCATAGGGAATTTGGCCTTTTGCTCACGAAAACTCATACAACAATCTCTCCCGGCGGTCCGGGACGGATCGCCCTATCTATTGCGCTTCGCGCCTCAGGGCGAAGCCAGGCGAAGCGCATCACAAATGATAGATGACAAATTGATGCTGGATTACTTTCTGCGAGGACATGCGGCAGCCAAGGGAGAAGGTGCTTTGCGGGAAACGTTCTCGTGCGAAACTCAAATATGCGGAAACAACTCATTAGCGCCACTGAACCGAGCCCTACCGGGACGTCTGAGGAATGGTTGAACCTCGAAGAAATTGCTCGAGTCGAAGTCTCATCGGAAGATCCCCAACATCCGATCGAATCGGCATTCAAGCACGGCGAAACTCTTGGTTGGCGTGCTGGCCAACCAGGTGAACAGCTGATTCGGGTGATATTTGATGAACCAAAAGATCTTCGACGGATCTGGCTGCGTTTTTCGGAGCCAAAAGTTGAGCGAACCCAGCAGTTCGCCCTGCGCTGGGCGGAGAGCCAAACCGGTCCTTTCAGAGAAATTGTTCGACAGCAATGGAACTTTAATCCGCGCTCTTCGACCATGGAGCTAGAAGATTATAAAGTCGATTTGCATCACGTCTTAGCTCTGGAATTAACTATTGATCCAGATCTGGGTAAGAACCAGGCCTTCGCGGCATTGGCGGAATGGCGCGTGGCTTAGCCGGGCCTAGCCCGCAAATCCCACACGCCGTATGCATCTGCACGCTGATTGCGGGCTAAGGATTTGTGAGCAATCCAGGCTAGTGAATTATGGCTGTTTCGCTGATGGGAACTCTCTGGCCGCTCGCACCAGCGCATTGGCAAAATTGTCAACGTTCTTATCGACAATGAAAGCGGTCACTCCATCATTCAATGCCTGTTGAAATGCGGCCGGAGCAGCTTCACCATGGACGCAGCTTGCCACTAATTTATCCTTGGCAAAGGAATCCATCGACCATTGATGGTAGCCATCGAATTTCGAACGATCGACATCGGTTCGAGCCGGAATCGAGCCCTTCAACCGGTTAAATGCTTCCTGCGCTTCCTTGCTGCCGATGCTCTTTAACCAGGCCAAAGCCGCCTCTTTGTGCGGAGCGCCCTTGGCTAGTGCGAAGCCGTCAGCAACGATAACGAATGAACCATCGGTACCGGGATGACCCACCCAACCGAAATCATCTTTTTCTTTCATACTAGCCTTGAGGAATTCGCCGTCGGCCCAATCACCCATGGAACTGAATGCTACCCTGCCTTCCATCAGTGCTTGAATGGCCTGATCCCAACTCAAAGCTGAATGGTCCGAATTGACATAATCCTGCATTTTCGCGAACAGCTTCATCGCCTCTTTCACCTTAGGATCGTCCCATTGCATTGTACCGCTGAACAAATCCGTCCAGCCTTTTGATCCGATGACACCAAGCAAGGTGTTCTCAAAAAGCTGGGCTGAGGCCCAAATCCCTGAATCACCGACCCCCAAAGCAGGAATTCCCGCTGCTTTCAGCTTGTCACACGCTGCAAAGAACTCGTCGAAAGACATTTTGTTACCAACTTTGATCCCGTTCTTTTGGAGCAGTTTAGTATTGTACCAAAGCACGTTCCCGCGATGGATGCCGGCGAGTACGGCGTAGATCTTTCGATCCTTGGTCATCAAGTTCACGACCAACTCTTTCGGAAATGATTGATCCCAGCCGTCACTCTTGTAGAGGTCGGTAATCGGTTCGCAGTAACCGGGATCCACGTACTGACCAAGCAATTCCCAACCGGGATGGGTTTGCCAGCTGTCAGGTGGATTACCGCCGGACAGACGAGTTTGCAAAACGGGTCGAGCCGCGGAGCCGCCGCCGCCCGCCACGGTAGCGTTCACAATTTCAACCCCGGCGTTCTGGTCTTTGTAGACGTTGAATAACGCATCAAGTGCGGCTGCTTCGCCGCCCGAAGTCCACCAGGAAAAGACTTCCAGCTTGGGTTCGCTCGCCGCATGAGCGGCAAGCGGCGTCTGCACCATAGCGAAGAGTGACGCCAGCGCGATCAGGGAGGGACTATTACGCATTGGTGGTTGAGGAAACAGGAGTGTCGCTCGCCGGAACGACTTCCTTCTTCATGGAACTGGTTCTGGCTAGCAAACGACGCCTTGTCATCCAGGCGTTGAGCTGGTCAAACAACACCGCAGCAATGACGACCAACCCAATGACGATCTGGCTGTAATTCTGCGGAATATCCAGGATGACCAAGCCGTTGGAGATCATCTGGAGAATGATGGCGCCGAGCAGCGCCCCGAGCGCTGTCCCTTTGCCTCCAATCAGGCTGGCACCACCGACCACCGCCGCGGCGATCACGTTCAGTTCGTAGCCTTGTCCATCGCCCGAAGAGCCCGCACCGTAGTATCCGAGTGACAAGACGGCAGCGATCCCGGCCGTTAATCCGCTCAGAGTATAAGCCAGCAGCTTAACCCGGCCCACTCGGATGCCACTGAAGCGGCTGGCTATTTCGTTTCCCCCGACCGCATAAAGCCTGCGACCAAATGCCGTCTTGGAGAGTAAAATTCCCCCAATACTAGCGACAATGATCATCACGATCAGTGGCACCAAGCTCAAACCCGGCAGTAGCTCCCAGCGCACAAATTGCCGAAAGGCGGACGGGAAACCGCCGACCGACTGACCGCCGGTTTGGACGAAAGCAATACCGCGATAGATCGCCATCGTCCCGAGTGTGATGATGAACGGATGCACCCTGAATGTCGTAATCATTGCGCCGTTGAAAAAACCAAGCAGTGTGGCGACGCCAACCGTCACGATCACGCCGAGCGCGGTCGCAACGCCGCCTCCAGACGGACCATACGGCGACAGCACCAGGGCTCCGCAGACCGAGGCCAGCGCGTAGATCGCTCCGACCGACAGATCGATCCCGCCCGTGATAATCACCACCGTCATGCCGACGGCCATAATCGCGAAGAAACTCGTGTCCTTTGCGATCTGCACAATCGTTGCGGCATTGAAGAATTTGTTGGCCGAATCGAAGGCCGGCACTTGCTGACCTTCAGTGTTGGTCACCAGAGCTCTTTGGCGTTTACCGTCAGGGGTCGTTTCGAATCTCGGCATTTGCACCGAACCGCCAAAAATCGCCAATACCAGCCCGAGAACGACGATAATGATTATGAGGCCGCTCTCAGGGTATTTTGAAAAATCAAACTGGAATTTGCCGGGGGTGGCCACTGGCTTAGAACATCTATGTCCTGCTGCTTGATTCTCACCTCTAAATCACTGCCGCGCAACCAGAGCTACGCTATAGAATCAACTTAGTTTCCGTCGCTCCTTTTAAAGGGTGATGTCACAAATCGGCCGTTTCACCGGTCTTCCAAAAAATACGAACACCGAAGAATGAAAAAGGCTCAAATCATCTATTGGACTGCCACCGGAATTGTCGCGGCTATAATGCTGTGGAGCGCGCTCAACTTTTCTTTAAATAGAGAAATGGAAAGCGCTTTTGCCCATTTAGGTCTTCCCAATTGGTTCCGAGTAGAGCTGACGGTAGCAAAAATATTAGGTGCGCTGGTTTTACTCATTCCAACGATACCCAATCGAATGAAGGAGTTCGCGTACGGCGGTTTCGCCATCACGCTGATTTCGGCAATTATTGCTCACTCCTCCAGTGGTGATGGCCTCGCTTCTTTAGATCCTTTAGTGTTTTTAGGCGCTTTGATCGTTTCGTATTGGTATTATCACAAAGGTCGTGACCGGCATCCAAACGTGATCCATTGACATCGCCCGGATAGGACTCTTCTCACGGCAAGACTGCTGCCCGATCGGCTATCGGCTATTGGCTATTGGCTATTGGCTATGCGCTTCGCCCGCTATGCGCTTCGCCCGCTATGCGCTTCGCCGGCTTCGCCTAGTGGCGCGTCTCGGCGGAGCCTTGAATTTGCGAGAGGTCGCCTTCGCTAAGCTTGCGCCGGAACAGATCCAGCGCCATAGCGTAGACCGTTCGTGCGGCGGCGGCATCGTATCGAGCGCCTTCGTCCCGCATGAATGCATGGGCGCCGTTGAATTCGTGACAGCTGAAATTTGTTCCAGCATCGGCCAGTGCATTGTAGACCGTTGCCCGGCCTTCGCGGGGAATGTGCGGATCTTGCCGGCCAAACACGACCAAGAGTTCGCCACTGATCTCAGGGATTCGATCGAGCGTGTTGTCGTTCAAGCCTTTGCCCAGACTCCGCTTGTGGATGTCGGTCGGATAACAGCAGGTCGCTGCGAGCACTTCGGGGTTGGTTGCTGATCGGAAGGCAAGGTGTCCACCGATACAGAAACCCATAGAGCCGATCTTGCCGGTACATTTAGGATGCGATTTCAAATAATTCAGCGCAGCCTTTGCGTCGGCATCGTAGCTGGCGAGTTCTTTGTTGATTTTGTCAGCGTTACCCCGATCCGCCCCCGCCTGGTCGTATGGAAGCACAGTACCCGGTTCTTCGAGCTCATGAAATATTTCCGGGACGACGACCACGAATCCGTGTCCGGCCAGCAAAGCAGCACTACGCCGAATCGGCCCGGTCACCTGAAAGATTTCGGAGAACAAGACGATCCCTGGGTACCGGCCTTCAGCGACCGGATACAAAACGTAGCTACGCATTGGCCCGGCTGGCGTTGGGATATCGATGAATTCGTTGTCTGTGATGATCATAAACTTTTGGATGGGATCGTGCTCGGAAAAACGAGCGAATAGTTGAAATGAGCGAGCAAAGTTAATCGCAAAATGTTTTAAGCAAAGGTTCGAGAACTTCTAAATTCTGACAGCTTAGCCCAGGAGCCTGTCGGATTTTGGCGTCGGTTTCGCTATGTTGCAATGGAAAGAGGCACGAAGCGCAGACAAGATTATAGCCTGGGCTGTTTAGGCCCAGAGAATGCCAAATAAAGGCGAGTAGCGTTGAAAGCGCGGGACATCCTTGCATTAATTTCCGCGCGCAATATCGGCAAATTTAAACAAACGCCGAAGCGACGTCCATGCGCGCTGTCTCTCGGGCGTTGACGGTTCTCGTGTCTACGGCGCCTTCAGCGCTCGGCCGCCATGGGGACGTTTCCCTGGGCCTAGCAGCCCAGGCTATAATCTTATCTGCGCTTCGCGCCTCTTCATTGCTCTATAGCGAAACTGACTGCAAAATCCGACCGACTCCCAGGGTGAGGTATAATGGAGCCCTAGGTTAGGGTGAAGCGTAGCCCAACCCTCAGGTTAGCAAAGGCTCGACAATGCTGGCTTCTAAATTCCAAATTCAGGATTCAGCCTCCTAGCGATTTGTCATCTGCCATCTATTGGCTATTGGCTATGCGCTTCGCCGCGCTTGCCGCCCGGTTCGGACAACGACTACGGCAACTGGGACAGAAAAAGGTGGGTTCTCGTACCGCGATGTTTACTTGGACGGGTGCGAGCATTCTCCGCACTCGCCATTCTCAATTCATAAAGTCTGATGCACTTGCAGCGCTTTGTAACCATTAATTCGCTGAGAGGAATTCTACCTCTCTTTTTTGTCGCGCTGCCACTGATCTTAACGGGTATTTTTGGTTGCGCATCGATCATGCCGACGTACGAAGGCGGCCAAAGGAATATCCTCAACAATGATACACAATATAAACTGGCAGCGATCGAATTTGGCGAACTCGGAAGTTACGCGGATCCGTACAAGGGTGAGCTCAATGACACGATTCAGTTATTGAGAAACACAGAACGCCCATTGCTGGTCGTCTACATCCATGGATGGCTCAATAACGCGACATCAGGCGATGTCGGCAACTTTAAAGGATTCCTTAGCCGGTTGTCCCAATCCAAACAAGTAATCCTGAATCACTACAACGTATTTGGAGTCTATTTTGCCTGGCCTGGTAAGACTCTCGAAATTCCCTACCTCCAGGATTTGACCTTCTGGAATCGGAAACAAGCTGCGGAACGGATTGCCGGCAATGGCGATTGTTTGGATGCCATCGAGCAACTTTCCCAAGCGGCTCGACTCCATCAAAACAGCTATGTGTTCTTAATCGGCCATTCATTTGGGGGACTCATTCTCGAACGTACCGTCGAACATACTCTGCGCACATTACAGGGACAGAAAGTGAGACCGCCGTGGGACCTCGCCCTGATGCTTAACCCCGCGTCGGATTCAGTCTTGACCAGACAACTGGTGAGCGATCTTGATAATCTTTACGATTACTCACCGACTCCGATTCCAGGTAATCCCTTACACTGGGGCGGACATTTTGTGCCAAAGATCGGCGGCGATCTCATCGCCGAGAGCCAGCCCACGGTCGTCGAATTGCAATCCGAGAACGATACTGCGACCGGTACCGTTTTCCCGATAGGCAGTAAACTAGGCGTTATTTTCAACGGTCATTGGTCCTGGAATCAGGTTGCAGTTCCTCGAACCCACAACATCGTCTCTGAACGCGAGTTTTACCTGAGTACACCTGGCAACGATCGCGATCTGGTGAACTACGAAATTGTTCCTTCCCGAGCAACGTTTTCAGGGAATTCCGACGCGTTCGACTATAACCTGAATCATAATCCAGTAGGCGGTGTTTTCTTTACCAGCGCTCCTAAGGACTCCGAGACGGCTGCGAACGCAGGGAAACACTCGCGGCAAGCTGTGACCGCTCCCAATACAAAGCCACAAGCCTGGCAAATCCAATTTGTACCGGATCACGATAAATATATCGGAGTACACGTGCCGTTTTGGATCGTTCGCGTTCCATCTGACATCATCGATAATCACGGCGGTATCTGGAGCGACAACAACATGGCACTAATGGCGGCTATCTTTCGCATCCACCGCCCGCTACTACCAAATAACGTTGTCACTCCGGCGAGATCCTATGTCCTGCCAATGCCTGCAGAGATGAAAACAAGATCGCATTGACGGACTGCCGGATCGGTTCGTGGTGTTGCACCCGGCCCAAAACTGAACGGCCGCAAAAGACCTGGGCGGGGCAAATGACGGATAACAGACGACAACACACCGATTTGTCCCGACGACTCGTCCGACGGAGCCTTTGTCCTTCGGACCCAAACATTAGTCGCGTTGGCGAATCGTATTGGAAATCGGTCGCACTAGATGCAAGAGTTTTTCGGTACTCTAAGGGGCGACCCGATCACGGGATTTCAGATAGCGACAAAAACATCAACCTAAGAAAAACTATGGCATACCAACCTCTATATACAGCCGTGGCAACCGCCAATGGTGGAAGGGACGGACACGTTGAAAGTTCTGATGGCATTGTGAAGCTCGATTTGAGTGTACCTCGTGAAATGGGTGGACCAGGCAAACCCGGTACATCGAATCCCGAGCAATTGTTTGCTTCTGGCTACTCTGCATGTTTCGCCGGTGCGATTGGATTTGTGGCCAACCAACAACACAAAAAGCTCAGTGATATCCAGGTAACGGGCCATGTCACATTCGGTAAGGCCGACGAGAAGTCCACATACAACGCAGATGGAAAGACTTATCCTTTGCCAGGATTTCAACTCGCGGTCCGGCTTGATGTCCATCTTCCGGGCGTCGACAAGGCAGAGGCAGAAAAGCTCGTCGAACAGGCACATCAAGTCTGTCCGTACTCCAGGGCGACTCGTAACAACATCGACGTCAAATTCGCCGTCGTGTAGACCAATTTACCGCTCAAAACGTGATGTAAATTTCCGTTTCGTCGGCGTGTTGCCCCAATGACACTATAATAATGTTGTTTCGGGCAACATGCCGTTTTTTAAGATGCGTCTTGAGAGTACCTTCAAATTACTTTGTGAGTAATTTCTTCAGTTTCTCTTTTCTCTCAGCATCGGTCGTCGCTTTAATAACGGATTCGAGCGCTGCTTTGTAGGCGATCTTTAAGGCATCTTCGGAGGAGACTGCCGTTGTATCGGCAGAGCGCCATCTTAGAACGGGACACGGGAGTGGAACTGTCCCGGGCAACGCTGTGTGGTTGGGTAATGCGGGTTGGAGAATTGCTGCGTCCCGTCAGCCGGGTGATGGCCGAGGAGCTTTTAGGGGGCGACTATCTGCAGGCCGA
>WNFR01016399.1_pt1 | contig 10188 bp, 8 predicted proteins | sample 5400221 | NCBI WGS metagenome assembly WNFR01 (sample SAMN13153357, study PRJNA577476) | soil metagenome | isolation source: 40 cm soil under Madrone tree | place: USA:California | collected 2016-06-14 | reverse complement strand
TTTTGATAAGGGAGGAACGCGCCTTGCCCGAGCGTGCCGCGAACGGCGCTGATGATCCTGCGCGAGATATCAACCGGAGAATGCGCTACGCGCTTAAGAATCTTGGCCTTTAAATCGGGAATGTAGCTGGCCGTGATGAGGTCAATGAGGTAATCCGCGTACGGTTCACGCGCGTCATCCCAGTTCCGTGCCGGGACTCTGCCGGTGGCGTCGCCGGTGATGAAATATGGGACACTCAAGACCACGAATTTCATCAGCGCCCTACCAGCTGGCGCGCGACTGGGATCTATGGCGGAATCATTCCAACTCACGATCATCGGCGCCGCCGGCAGTAGGCCGCCGCGACATTGCAGATAGATCCGCGCGAAAAAGTCGATCGACGTTTCGCTAAGGTGAACATGCGCGGATTGGCGCGCCGCAGGTCCCGCTTTGTAGTTAATTGGACTCTCGAGCGCAACGAACATGACAAAAACCGAATCGCCCCATTCGTAGCGCTGCATTTTATGGACGATTTCTTGTCCCACCATTCCGACACCGAGCAAATCGATTACCAGATGACCGGGATCGACATTCGAGACGATCAGTTGACCGGCTGGAATCTCTTCGCCGCTTGCCAGGCGCACGGCAGTGGCACGCTCTGCATCGCCCAGAATTTTTTGGACGCGGACGCTTGTACGGATTTCGCCGCCGTGGGCTTGCAGATCTTCAGCGAGAGCGAGCGTGACGCGGTTCATACCGCCTTTGACCAGATTGTTGCCGACGTTTTGCAACACTGAAGCAAACAGCCAGCCGAGCTCCGCACCGCCGGCGTCGTCAGGCGATGCCCCCAGAAACGTGGCGAACGAGCCGAACAGGGTTTTGGTTGCTTCTGCCTCGAGCGTCTGGTTCGCCCACGATCTGATGCTCTGCATACTAAACCGATAGGCTTCCATTCCCGCAGGCGAGGCGGCGAAGTCGGCTGCTGCCGCCGGGAATGTAGGAGGCGGTGAAAACATGGTCGCAGTGATGGCATCCTTTTCCGCGACGAAACGGTTTATGAGGATGCGCCATGTCTTGGCGTCCTTGAGCGAGTAGCGGGTCAGCTCCGCAACGGTCTTTTCGATGTCGCGATGAACGCTGATGATGTCGCCGGTGGGAAAGGCATGCGAAAAAGGAATTTCTGGTTTGATGATTTCGTACCGATCGAGCAAACCCAATTCGTGCGGCACGGGTGAAAGATTTGCGAGCTGATAGCCGCTTGCGTGAATGTCCGACCAAAAGCCGGGCAGCGTTTCCTCTTCGGTGACGGTCATTCCACCAACCGTGTGGTATTGCTCAAGGACGAGTACCTTTAGTCCAGCCCGGGCCAGATAACAGGCGCACGTCAGGCCGTTATGTCCCGCGCCGATGACAATGGCGTCGTAAGAATGCGGCATAGCCAGGACGCAACAACGATGTGAAGCGCGGTCAAGCAGATCGGAATCGATTTCACAGCTTTAAGCGTTCACATGAATGACATTATGAGTTTTCGTTTTCGCTGATTAAACTCCAAGAGAACTACCGATTAAAAACACGATGGCTCAAAGCGAAATCGACAGCGTGCGCGCGTTGCTAACTTCAAAGCCGCGCCCGGTCGGCTGGCCTGAACGTCGAAGGCGTCTCGATGAGATCGGCTCCGTGCGGCCAGTGGCCGATGACGTGAAGCTGGCTGCAGTTGATGTAAACGGTTTGCCTGGGGAGTGGTCGATCGCTCCGGGCAGTGATGCCTCGCGCGTTCTGTTGTTTTTTCACGGCGGCGGCTATTGCTCCGGTTCAATCATGAGCCATCGCCGCATGGTCACTGAGGCTGGGCGCGCAGCGAGAGCGCGCACGCTCGCCGTTGCGTACCGGCTCGCTCCCGAGCATCCGTTTCCCGCAGCGTACGAGGACGCGCTTAAGGCCTGGCGTTTTCTACGCAAAGGCGATGTCCCGGCTTCGCGCATCGCCATCGGCGGCGACAGCGCCGGCGCGGGATTGGCGGTTGCGTTGATCGCTCAACTGCGCGATGCACGCGAGGAACTTCCCGCGTGCGCGTGGCTCGTATCGCCGTGGACGGATCTAACGCTGTCTGGTTCGACACTCGCGACGAAGGACGCTGTCGATCCAATTATCCACAAAGCGTATCTCAATGAATTGGTCGATGCATATCTTCCCGCAGGAGTGAAGAGAAACGATCCGCGGGTCTCACCTCTATATGCCGAGGTCAGTGGCTTTCCTCCGATGCTGATCCAGGTCGGTTCAGCTGAAACGTTACTCGACGACGCCACTCGTTTCGCGCGCGTAGCCGGCACAGCCGATGTCGCGGTGACTTTGGAAATCTGGCCGCACATGATTCATGCGTGGCCCCTGTGGAACGCTCAGCTTGAGCCTGGCCGCCGGGCGCTTGCCAACGCGGGTGCGTTCATCCGGTCACACGTTTTTGCGGAGCGCGTTTCATCCGGGTAACCCGCGTCGCGATCGCGTCGGAATCCGCGTTGAGTCGTATTGAAATGTTTCTGTATAGCTACTACGCCGAAGAACAGCTGGTTCAGAAATCGCGTCCATAAACTAGCATTCCACCTGCCGGCGAGAATGGTCACGACCGATCGGAAAATGAGTCGCGGTGGTTCCGGGCTGAAGAAAATGTCGCGGAACTGTGGCGTGTAGAATCCCACAACAAACCGGCGAAACGTCTTGAAACGTTTGCGGTGGCGACGAGAGAACGCCGCGAATGTCGAAGCTGAAAAATCGTTTCTCATCAGCGCACGATGGAGTTCGGCAGCGGCTTCGATCCCTGACTCCATGGCGACCGACACGCCGGTTGAAAATACAGGATCAAGGAAAAATCCTGCGTCTCCGGCGAGGATCCACCGGTCGCCAGCGTAGGCCGAGGCACTGTACGAAAAATCCTTTTCAACGCGTACTGGCCACTCACGTCGAGCATCGCGCATTAGCTCGGCGATCAGCGGCGTGTCTGCGATTGCGCTGTTAAGCGTCTCTTCCGGCAAGTCTTTTGCCAATCTGCGGTAAAGGCGTAGTGGTAGAACTACCCCGACGCTCGTTAATTCTTTTGAAATGGGAATAAGCCAAAACCAGCCCGCGTCGCTGCGTGCGATGAGGCGGATATCGTCTGGCCGCGATCCTTCTAATCGCGGCACCTTCGTGTAGTGAGAAAATACCGCGATATTGGCGAGACGGGGCTCGTCGGTCCGCAGATTGAATTTTCGAGCGATTAACCCGCCGCGTCCGGTTGCATCCACCAGCGCCCGCACACGCACACGCGTGGTGGCAGCGTCCGAGCGTGACGCCACGTCGAGGATCGCCGCATCCGCTGCAAACTCGCAGGCGCCGACGTTCCACCCTTCCCGCACGTCGACGCCCACGTCGCGTGCCCGATCCAGCAGAATACGATCGAATTCCTCGCGGCACACTTGATACGTCTGAGGCTTGGTGACTTCTCTAACGTCGGTGAAGTCAACGTATCGTCCGCTCTGGCCGTCATGCGTGAACAGGCGCGCACCCCATTTGTTCGGAAAACATGCGGCCTCGATCTGCTTAGTCAGACCCAGGGCCGTAAACGCATCGTTCGCAGTCGACAGCAACGACTCGCCGATATGAAATCGAGGGAAGGTTTCGCGCTCAAAAAGCACAACCGAATGGCCACGCTGCCCGAGCGAGATTGCTGCCGACGATCCAGCAGGACCGCCACCGGCGACAGCGAAATCAAAGTCGTACTGCGACGTCGTCGTTGTCATAGGATTGCTCATCAGGACACATCAAAGCAGCGATTTCAATTGCCAAGATCCTAGACTGAATTTCCGCAACATCGAGAACTGTTTCACCCTCAACGCGAAGCAGCAGTGGCGCGGTGACGTGGCGATCTGAACGGATGGCCGAGATGCCGTTTCAGATCAAACCCCGCTTACGAAAATCACCGAGATTTTCGCCGGAAGAGCGCTCGACCAGATCGATGGTGAACTTGAGCAGGCAAACTTCCCACGCGTCGTCGACACCGTGAATCACTGCGCTGAGCGGTTCGCTTTTTCTTTCGACGTTTTGCCTGGTGCGATTGATCACCGCGTCAATTGAATCGCGAAGGGTCTGCTCGCTTAGATCGGTTTTGCGGAATTGAAAGCCATAACGAAGCACCGCGATATTCCGGGCGTGTTCGCGGAGCCGGTCGATATATCGCTCTGCTTTTTCTCCGAAACCCTCAAGTAATAGCCGGCAATAATGCTCCGGCGTCAGAATCTGCGGGCGTTCGGCGTGAATTTTTCCGTTCCGAATCCGGACCTGATCGACCCGGTCCATCAATTCCGAAATTAAGTAAAAATTGAAACTAGTGCTGCCGAACGTCGCGATTTGTCGCTCCGGCGCGACGATCACATGCGTGTTTTCAATTGCGTAGTCGAAGTCGTCTCTGGTCATGAATTACGTTAAGTTATGGTAGCTCTCGCGCTTTTCAAAGGACACTAAGAGACAACAAGGACGAATGAAGGGACGATTACGCGTGCCAGGCGTACTAACCTCGCAACTACTTTTTGGCCTGCGATTGCTCGCCGCCCGCTTGCTGCTGTGATTGGAAGAGCGAGAGATATTCGCCGTAGCCTTCTTCCTTAAGTTTCTCCACCGGTATGAACTTCAACGCGGCGGAATTGACGCAGAAACGCTGACCGGTCGGAGCCGGGCCATCGTCGAAAATGTGGCCAAGATGCGAATCGCTTGTTTTCCCGCGAACTTCGGTGCGCTCCATGCCGTAAGAAGCATCGCGCTTTTCCGTTACGTTCTCTGACTTGATCGGCTTCGTAAAACTGGGCCAACCCGTGCCGCTGTCGAATTTGTCCAGCGAACTGAACAGCGGCACACCGGTAATAATATCGACGTAAATTCCAGGCTTATGATTGTCCCAGTATGCATTGTGAAAGGGCGTTTCTGTGCCGCATTCCCGCGTCACCTTGTATTGGTCCTTCGTCAATTGTTTTCGCAATTCGGCGTCGCTTGGAACTTCTTTCGCTGGATTCATTTTCTCGGCTTCTTTTTTCTGGGTTTGAGCATAACTAAACAAAATCGAGCCGACAATTACGACAAGCGCGCCGGCCAGGCCAAACCACAGAGTTTTGTACGAATGTTTGTAAGTGAGTTGTGTTCTGTTCATCGCTATCCCCTGATTTCTCGCGTGAGATTACCCGTTTTAGCAGCGGTCTAATATACGCTCAACTGCGTTCCCCGGCAAATTTGGGCAGAGATTTCCCTTTTAATCAGATTCGTAAGCCAGCCAAAGACTGGTCAGCGACAGTCTGCTGCAGGATTGAAATCTGATCCGACCGTCTCGCCGAATTTCGATAGTCGAAGTCCTGCCTCCCAGCCTCAGGGACGCGAATGTAACGTCAAAAGACAATTAGTCCCACTGGCACGATTCAGTTTTTGGCTTGCTGCGAATCGAGCGTACTGCTTTAAGTGCAGTGGTGACGCGATTTCAGCCAGTGAACTAGCTCCAAATGGCGTTAAGCAGATTTTGGGTCGCTCTCTTTCTCTGTTCGATTGCCTATCTCCTCATCCATCTCGTCAGCGGCCGATTCTATAGCATCGAATTCGCCGTGAGCGGCAAGAAGGACGATCCGCTGCTACAGCGTGAGTATTACATTGATAAGCTGCCGCCTGAATTGCAGAGCAGCTTGCAAAGCGCGCCCGATCACAAAGTCACGGTCGGCGAAGAGCAGTACACAATCGACAACGGCGTGGTGAAGGTCTACGCCGGCAAACAGGCTGCTGACGGCGTCGTGCCGCAATGCAAAAATACGCTCTTTGATATCCTATTGCCGTTGATTGCCTACCTGGCGTTCTTCAGCGGTCTGATGCAATTGCTGATTGACAGCGGCGCTGCAGAACGCGTCGCAAAACTGCTCAGTCCGATTTTCGTCCACGTTTTTCCAGAGGTACCGCGCGGTCATCCGTCGATCTCTTACATGACGTTGAATTTCGCAGCGAATTTCCTCGGACTCGACAGCGCGGCTACACCATTCGGCCTGAAGGCAATGAAGAGCCTCCAGGAGCTGAACGAGCAAAAGGACCGGGCGAGCAACCCGCAGATCATGTTCATGTGTTTGCACGCGGCCGGGCTGACGCTCCTCCCGACTTCGATTATCGGTTATCGCGCGGCGGCGCATGCCAGGAACCCGGCAGATGTGATGCTGCCGTGCATTATCACGTCATTCATCGGCACGGTTGCGGCCCTCGTAATCGTCGGCATTCGCCAGCGGATCAATTTGTTTAAGGCCGGACTTGTCATCGCAATTGGCGGAATCGCTGGCGTTATCGCCGTGTTGCTTGTTTATATCACGCGGCTGGATCTGATCGGCAAAAGCTATTTCACGGGCAACCTCTCGAGCGCGGTGCTGCTCGGCCTTATCTTTGCGATTTTCGGTTACAGCTTGTTGCGCGAGAAGCAATTCGCCGCAAAGGACACCACGATCTTCAAGTCGTTCGTCGAAGGCGCATACAACGGGCTGGAAGTCGGGCGCATTATTTTCCCGTATATCCTCGGCATGCTTGTCGCGATCTCGCTTTTCCGAAATAGTGGACTGTTTGAGATGTTCTCCGCCGCGCTGGCCAGGGCGTTTCGGGCCGTCCACGTGAGTGATCAGATCGTGAATGCGCTGCCAATCGCAATTCTTCGGCCATTCAACTCGGCCGGCAGCCGCGGATTCCTGCTCGACACGATGTCTACGTACGGCGCGGACTCCTTCGCCGGTCGCCTCGGCTGCGTCTTTCAATGCGCAGCGGAGACGACGTTCTACGTCCTCGCCATGTACTTCGGGAGTGTGCAGATCAAGAATACCCGCTACGCGCTGAGCACCATGTTACTCGTCGACCTGATCTGTGTGTTTGCGGCAGTCTTCGTCAGTCTGGCGTTTTTCCCACTGGCGGCATCTGTTCCTGCCGCGCATTAGCTGCGCTGCAGCGGCCCGGTGAAAAGTCTGGATAGCTGATCTCGGGGTCGCGGCGAAGACTCGGCCAATCATGATCCTTTCGACTCAGTTTCACTCCGCTCAAGATCGCGTCGTTCAGCGCGCTGCGTTTACACCAAATTCTCGATATATTCTTGCCGGTCGAACGGCGCGAAATCGTCGATCTTTTCTCCGGTGCCGATAAAGCGCGTCGGAATTCGCAGCTCATCTTGAATTGAAACGGTGACAATCAGGCCGGTGAGTCCAAGTGCATTGTGGAATTCACGCGCCTGACTGAGTGCGTTACCGCCGGTGGTCGCATCGACGACAAGCAACGTCTCTTGCGGAGCGTTCGGATCGAGTTTGCCGAGCGCGCGTTTCACTTTTTGCAACTCGGCCATGAGGTTCGTTTTGGTATGTTGGCGACCAGCAGTGTCACAAAGCAACCAGTCGATTTCGTGCTTCACTGCCGTCTGGTACGCTTCGTAACAGAGCGCAGCCGGGTCGGCGCCGTACTGGCCGCGAATCATCTCAACGCCCAGTCTTTCGGCCCAAATATCGAGCTGCTCAATCGCAGCGGCTCGGAATGTGTCAGCAGCAGCGAGCATCACACGGTATGCATCATCTTGTAGGGCGTTTCTATGAAACGCCGAGGCGTCTGACACAGACGCCCTACAATTGGGGTCCATGAGATAATGCGCGAGTTTCGCTGTCGACGTTGTCTTGCCGGTTCCGTTCACACCGACGATGAGAATTACGGTTGGCTTGCCCTTCGCTTGGCGAATGAGCGTGGGCTCGATCGGCAAAATTTGTGCGATCTCTTCGCGAACGGCTTTAATTACGTCGCCGATTCCAAGCACAGACCAAGCCTCGCGCTCCTGTAGCGTTTTGATAATGCGCGTTGTCATCGGCACACCGAGATCGGCTCGAATGAGCGCTTCTTCGAGCTCGTCCCAATCAATCGGTTTGCCGGCAAATTGCTGGGCGAGCGCTTCTAGAAATTTCATGTCGATCTTTTGTTGTAGGGCAGGCGCATCGCCTGCCTTTTTCGGCAACCGGAGCGGTCGCCCTACAATTCCTTCTTCACAGCTTCCCGCGCCGGCCGATCCAAGTCTTTGCGAACTCGATCGAGAATCCCATTTACAAACCGCCCTGAGTCCGCGCCACCATATGTCTTCGCCAGTTCGATCGCTTCGTTGATCGAAACAACTGGCGGAATGTCGTCGCGATAAAGCATCTCGTAGATCGCCAAGCGCAAAATATTGCGATCTACTGCTGAGATACGGCGAAATTCGTAATTCTCGCAATAGCGGCGAATGCGTTCGTCAATCTCCGGGAGATGCGCCACGGTTCCTTCGATCAACGGCTCCGCAAACTCACGCACGCGCGGCTTGGCCGGGCAAAATTCCCAGAACTCATCGATTTTCTCAGGCCCTTCGCCGCGCTGGAGGTCGCGCCAGAAATGATATTGGATTGCCGCTTCTCGCGCTCGCCGTCGTTTACCCATCGTGCCTCGGCGGTTTTGAAACCGCCGCTCCCTGGTTGTTGCGAAGGTCCGATAAAACATTTGCGATTTCCACCGCCGCCCGAGCGGCTTCGGTGCCGCGATTAATTTTATTTTCGAGACAACGCGCACGGGCTTGATCTTCGTTATCGAAACTGAGCACCACGTTGATCACAGGCACCGCTTCTTGCACTGCGATGCGTTGAAGCGCATCGGTGACGGAGCGGCTCAGATTTTGTGCGTGATTGGTTTCGCCTTGCAAAATCACCCCGCAAGCGATGATTGTGTCAGCGCTTTCCCGCGAGGCCAGTTCGCGCACGACCACGGGAATTTCGAATGCGCCCGGCACACGATGCAGAAAAACCGTCGCGTCCGGCGCAAGCGCATGCAGCTCTTTCGTCGCGTGATCGACAAGCGCGTCCACGTATTGCGCATTAAACCGGCTCGCAACGATGTGGAAGATGCGTTTCGCCTTCGCGGTTCGTAGACGAGATGGCGCGGCCTTCGTCATTCACAGCAAGTGCCCCAGCTTCGTCCTTTTCGTTTCAAGATATTTGACGTTATGCGGGTTCGCCTCAGTGCGAATCGGCACCTGCTCGATCATTTCGAGCCCATAGCCCTCAAGACCGACAACTTTCTTCGGATTATTTGTGAGGAACCTGAACTGCCGCACGCCGAGATCGAAAAGGATTTGCGCCCCCAATCCGTAATCGCGCAGGTCGCTCGGATAGCCGAGTCTGGCGTTCGCTTCAACCGTATCGAGCCCTTCCTCCTGCAATTTGTATGCGTGAATTTTTGCCGCGAGACCGATCCCCCGACCTTCCTGGCGCATGTAAACCAACACGCCGTTGCCTTCCTCTGCGATTTGTCGAAGTGCGGCGTGCAACTGATTTCCGCAATCGCATCGGCGCGAAGCAAAAACGTCGCCGGTAAGACACTGACTGTGCACGCGCACGAGCGTCGGCTTCTTCTTGTCAATCTTGCCTTTGACCAGTGCAAGGTGATGCTGCCCATCCAGTTTTGAGCGATACAAATGCAGATCGAAATCGCCGTAGTCGGTCGGCATTTTCACGACTTGCTCCAGCTCCACGAGTTTTTCGCGAACACGACGATAAGCGATCAGGCTTTGGATGGTGCAAATGCGCAGGCCGTGCTTTTTCCGGAACTCCATCAGTTCGGGCAAACGCGCCATGGTGCCGTCGTCGTGCAAAATTTCGCAAAGCACTCCCGCCGGCTGCAGGCCAGCCATTCTCGCCAGATCGACGGCCGCCTCAGTGTGACCCGCGCGCCGCAGCACCCCGCCGTCCTTTGCGCGCAACGGGAATACGTGGCCTGGTTGGTTTAGGTCTTCCGGCGATGATTTCGGGTTGCCGATGGCAAGAATGGTTGTAGCTCGATCATAGGCACTGATGCCAGTTGTGACGCCCCGCGCCGCATCCACCGAAACGGTGAAATCGGTGCGATGCTTTTCGCGGTTTTGCACCACCATTCGTTGCAAGCCGAGTTGTTCGGCGCGTTCATTCGAAATAGGCACACAGATTAAGCCCCGCCCATGGGTGGCCATGAAATTGACTGCCTCAGGCGTGACCTTCTCCGCCGCCATCACCAGATCGCCTTCATTCTCACGATCGGCATCGTCGGTCACAATGACCATGCGTCCTTTGGCGATGTCGCTCAGCACATCGTCAATCGCGTCAAATTGAAATGTTTCTGCCGGCTTCGCGATCATCGAAACAATAC
>WNFR01016097.1_pt1 | contig 10188 bp, 7 predicted proteins | sample 5400221 | NCBI WGS metagenome assembly WNFR01 (sample SAMN13153357, study PRJNA577476) | soil metagenome | isolation source: 40 cm soil under Madrone tree | place: USA:California | collected 2016-06-14 | reverse complement strand
CAAACGCAAGCTTTCCTCCCGCGCTCCCGGGCGCAGCTTATCTATACAGATTCGCCAAGCCCTGCTGCTCGGTCTTGCCTACAACCTCTATCGCTTGAGGCATCCCCTCATCTGGGAGGATGTCAACAGAGCCAGTGTTGATTCTAAAGGGAGTTAAAGTCATTTGTTTTCACACACTTTTGCAAGTGTTGATTCTAAAGGTAGTTGTTGCGGTGTTTTGCGACCTTCGCAAAATGCGTTCCCTTCGAGGCTCTGGGCAAGCTGGGCAAGCCCCTCGAGGCTCGGGGAATCAAACAAGAGTCCCTCGATCGCGGCGAGTAAATTGGATTTGCTTGATTTTAAAGGACTTGACTTTTCTCGTGGCCACCAAGAGTCCGCAAGAGAATGAAGGGAAAGGGGATAGCTGGTGGCGGGAGGTGGGAATTGCGTCGCCCTTCGCAAGGAGCGCTCTGGATAAAACGTCATGAAAAAGGATATCACAGTCGGTGAGCGTTAGTCAAGGGTAAACTTGTAAAATCTTAGAGCGAAGCCGGTGATGGCGGGGATTGTGAAGAACCAGCTGCGTCCCGAAACTAGCGCGGGATCATTTCACGTTGAGGCTGACTAACCTCGCGCGTTCTGAAGTTCAACCTGGGTGCAATACGATTCTTACGTCGTTCTCTTATGGTCTTGAATATATATCCCGTTCCTAACATCAGAAGAGCGAATCCGGCATACATCGACAGGAGCAAAGTAAACGGAGTCATCTTTCCCTCCAATTCTCAAAAGCTGCGCCAACGCCCCAAAAGATCAGAGCCAGCGCAAAAACTCCAACTATCGCACTCGCGCTATCAGCAGTACTTAGCTTCAGAGTGCCATCTATAGCTTTCAACCAAATATCGAGTGGCCCAAAAACAAAAACGAGGACTGCCACCTCACGGCAGAACTCGCTGGCCATGCCATAGCCGTCTTTACCCGCAGCCATAGGTTTAGAAGTCCAATACTTGCAAGAGGTTGTACTCTATACGCTTGAGGATTGTAAAGAACTTCTATGAGTTGATGCTCTTTTCTTGGCACTTCTAGTAGTAAGCTCCATTTCGTTGGATGTGTCAACGGAGCTTTGGTTAGGGAGGTAACGATACGGCCGCAGTAGCGGCTCCTTCAGGCCGACGTGGAACAGTGTAAGACGAGGCTCTACGGAAACGCTGGTGGCGGGAGGTGGGGATTGCGTCGACATCATTAAAAAAGAGGACCACAGTTGGTTAGCGTTAATCAAGGGTAAACTTGTAAACTTTTGAGACGAACGGATGGGGAGAGCTATGGGTAAAGCGTCCTAATTCTCCGGATGGTCTGCACGTTGTTTTTGTCGCAGGTCGAGCATTGCATCTCTGCGACTTCAATTGCGTAGCGCGTGATGTCCGTGACGCCGACTTCGACAGCGAGCTCTACGACAGGTTCTAAGCGTTTCTGAATCCGTTCTTGAAACGGGTAATCGGCCATGCGACTGAAAGTCGACAAACCACGTCGATGGGCGAATGGCCTAGTGTTGCCGGTGTTCATGCGAGCCAGAGTAATGCTCTCCTGAAAGTCCGTTGCGACGCGTAACGTGTCCAGTACGATCACAACATGTTGGTCGGCACAGTATTCGCGCGCACACGTCAGAGTTTGGAGGCGGTCCCTTGTAAGCCAGAAAAATACTCGCGAGTTAAGCATCTCGAGCCACTGCTGGAACGAACAGTCGTCGAGGGATGGTTCTAGCTTGGCGCGGATGAGCGGCTTCTGGTCCCTAATTACAGACCTTCCGTATTTCTCGTGCTCAATTGGAATAGACTCAGTTCGCTGCTTCGTCAAAATTGAAACCCGTTTTTCGGCAGACACCTCGAAAAGCTTGAGCAAAGCCACAGTGCTGAGTAGACCGTGACGCTGAATACCCTCCCAGCTATCGCGATGCGCCATGTGATAAAGGTGTGGAAAGAGTTTCGATAGTTGCGCCGGGGTTACACCCATCACCAGGCCCGCCGATCGATGATGCTGCGAAAATCGAACCTGGTTGAAATTAAGCTCACAGGTGCAGCCGCAACTCTCTCCACTTGTTCAATAAACTGAATATCGTCGGGATGTAGCTGTTCGAACCTTCGCGCGTCCTCATTCGCTTCATGCAGATAGTCAGCAAATGTCAGCGCTACGTCCGTTGGACCATTGATCGCCGCCGCCTTTCGCAGCAGCGCCCAATCGAACTCGCCGACCCGGCGGTCTCGGTTCGTTGTTGAGGTCTTCTCCGTCTTTTTCAATTTAGCTAAAGGTATCCCGCTGCGGCGTGAAATTTCAGGCCAGCCAATTTCCCGTGACATCGGTCCCGAGGTTCCTTTCGCTGGGTTCTGGACGCGAATTGGGTAGGTACGACAAACCATAACGACCTTTCTTACCCGACTAGGAGGGATACCGGCCTCTGATAGGCAACCGGCAACGGTCGTGTCACGTGAAGTCACGTAAGGATACGACCCATGGTGAATACTGAGTCCTGTTCCCTGGGTACCTTCGAGCAAGACCCTCTTCCCAGCGCTGTATGCCTTTTCTAATTCCTCCCACACAGAACCGATGTACGGGCGCAACTGCTTGTAATCGGTCGCGAGCATGACCTTTTTGCCTCTCTCGCGAATTTTTCGCGCCGTCGCGAAACCTACGCCTTGCTTTGTGGAAGCGATCATCTTCTGCAGCGCTGCCTCGCCGCTTATGTCTTCTTTGGTGATAATCATCGTTTGCGGGTCAATTACAAGTCGATCGGCGGGTACTCGGCACTGCGCGATCTCCTGCAGCAACAGCTCAACATTGAGAACTGCGCCCGGAGCAATCACCAGCTTGGCGTCTGTACGAAGTGTACCGGAGGGTAATTGGTGGTGTGTGTCACAGCTCCGCCGTCCATGTAGACCTTGTGTCCCGCATTCGGCCCCCCGACTCTGACTAGAACCTGATATTCCCTAGCCACGTACGAGATAATGTGACCTTTTCCTTCGCTCCCATATTCGCCTCCGACATAGACGTCAACCAGTCGCGAATAATCTCGCGTAACCAAGCCCAGATGAGTGGCAACACGGACTAGGATGTCGTCAGGAGTGCAACGTTCCGTATCGACGACAAAATCGGCTGATTGGCGCAAAGTTGAGACACGGGATTCCGTGAGATTCTGTTCTACGTCAGAATACTTTGGCAGTTCCTTCACACTTGCATCGCGTCTGTTCTTGTAGCGTTTCGCAAGCGCCTTCGGTGGCGCTTCAAGGTGGATGTGCTTCACAGCAAACTGGTATGCGCGACGTATGGCCTTTATTTGAGGGAGGATTCGCACCGCATCGACTACAGCTACGTCATCCTGGCCTACCTTCGCATCCGCGATATGCTTCTTCAGTGCGTTCAGGACCCACTCGCCTCCGGTTTCGTTGTCGAGTTGATCGCCGAACTGTTGTAAGGCCCTGCGCTCCGACGGCAATTCTCTCCTTAGCTTCTTGACTGCCAAATCCTTCAATACCTCTTTTGTCTTTACGATGGTCGCGCTGTACTGGCGCCGTAGACCTTCGGATAGCGTACTTTTTCCTGCAGAAACATTGCCGGAGATTAGGACTATCAGTTTCGGCATTTTGATGCCTCACGGGGTAAGGGCGAGGTCTGCTTGTGCTTTCGATATTTCCCTTCCCGGGAGGTCGTACACCCATACTTTGATACCTACTCTGGTCAACGTTTCATTAACGATCTCCTCGACTACGGGCCAGGCGCCGCCAGCTTGCCCTACACCGATACGGGGCATGTGCACACTTGCGTTCAAGCGCTTCGCGACTTCGGAGACACGCAACAAGCAATCCTTCAGTGCGCCGTAGCGAATCCTGGGCCGAGGCGAATTGCCGAAGCCACGTTGTGCGATAAGGCTTGCGAGCGTCACGTCGGGTTCTACATCAAATGTCACGACGTTACCCAACCTAAGTGTGGTCCTGTCGCTTGTGACTTGTTCGGTGAACGCCCTGTGCGCCGATGGCCAACGGCGTTTAACCACGGCGGCAAAACCATGGCCACCCCAAGTGAATGCGCTGTCGTTTACTACTTGGAGGAGAAGCTTACGGTCTTCTCCGCGAGTCTGAGTGGCGTCACCCCGTACGTATGTGATCGGCAGCCTGCTTATCTGCTGCGCCTCCGGTGGCCGAAGAAATCCTATAACTCGCGGATAAATGTCTCGTGGAAATGGGGACACTCCGACGCATTCGATGCGCACTTCCCCCAATCGAGGCCAATGCTCGGTTCGCTTGGCAGTGTAGCCAATGGCAGTACATTCCGCGGCAGCCGTGCGAGTGGGTAGCACCGATCCCGGTGGAACACTCCACGTGCTGTTAGCGGTTGGGGACGCGTACTCAATGAGATATCGTTCCGTAACAGGATGACGATGACAAGAGACTGCGACAGCTGGTTCAGCCGTTAGTCGTTGGATTCTTAGGAGGGCAGCTTCGGCGGATGCTTCATATTCCTCGCGTAGCTTCAGGATTGAATCGACTGAGGGCTGCAGGTTTGTGACTTGACCCAATGTGCCCGTTGGTAGCAGGAATTCGGCCGCGGCTATATTGCATAGAGTTTCTAGCTGCCAGTCATCTCGTCTGCTGGCATTGTGTGCTCCGCGATTCCGAATCATCTGGGCACAGTCTGGAAACAAAGTGTGTGCTATCTCATGGAAAATTGAGTACCGCATCCGTCTGCGGGGGCGGTCTGGATTAAACTCAATCCTGAATCGGTTACCTCCAATCGGTACCGTTCTTGCGTCCAGCACCTCGGACGTGGGCTTCGTCTCAATTGTTAGAAGTTCTGCAAGCGCAAACGGATCAAAGGGCGGACCAGTCCAGCCACGTTCAAGAGCATGGAATACGACGTTCCGGGCCTCGGTTGTGATTGCGTCAATTGGGTCCAGCTGACGGCCAAGTGCAAGCACTGACGGATTTGTCCAGAATGCTGTTGGCACTGACTCCCCTTGAAGGGCCGACCCTGTACGCAGCCGGAATGGGACCAGTTTAACCTATTTATTTCGTGCAGTGAACGGTACGGTATAAGACCCGAGGTTTTCTCCGAATGCTAAAATCTCGCGCCGCTGAAGCTCGGGACAAGGAAGGTCCGGCGCCAAGTTCAAGATCGAAGATTCCGGCCTGAGGCCAAGGACGCGATGAATCGCGCCCCTAGAACAGCCGGAACAGCAAGTCCCTCGCTACGCTCGGTCCCGTAGTGTCATCCGGGATGCATAAAGGGCAGATGACAGGTTCGGAGAAAGTCAACGGCCTCAGGTCCAGGATGCGGACCCTGAGCTACATGACCCGGCGGAAACAGCGCAACGAAAAGCGGAGAAAGGCCTCAGGTCCAGAAGGCGGACCCGAGCTACATGACCCGGCGAACAGCGGATCCCTTCCGACATGGTCGGAATCTTCGATCGCTGCGGTCGGTAATGGCTGTGCTCCTTGGAATTTTGCGGCGACTACGTGTTGTTTGCCACTTAGTTCGATCATGAAGGCGCCGAAGAAGCCGTCGTTGTGCAGCAGAAATTCGGAGGTGAGGCCGTCATATTCGCTGATATCGGCCCTTTGTCCGGGGATGAGCGGATCGAGATTGGGAATGGGCAGCCAGTCCAGGTTGGAAACTTGCAGGTCTTTCCAGAGCTTGCCTTGATTCGCGGAAGTCGAGCAATAACGGTCCACACGCAAATTAGAGCGATCGTTGCGGCGGTCGTAATAGCAGACGGCGACTTCGCCATCATTATCGACGGCGATGGCGGGCAAGAACTGATCGCGGCCAATGCCGCGGAAATCCTTGGGAGTGGGGCTGACGGCGCCAAGGACCTTGAACGACGCACCCAAGTTGGTTGATTTTGCGACCAAGATATCGGAATAGGCGTAAGTGCCGCTGGGCGCATTTCTGTCGGGCACAATGTGGTTGCGGCCATCGGGCCAGGCGATGTAGACGGTGCCGCGCGATGCTCGGTTGGTGCGATCGACGGCAAGCTGTGGAAAGTCATTGGCATCGATCGGCCCGTTTAGCTGGATGCCATCGCCGCCGGGAACCACATCGGAAATTTTGACAGGCGCGCTGAAGCTTGCGCCTTCGTTAAGCGAGCGCGCGAAATAGATGGCGTTGTTGCCAAAACTGGAGCCTGCCGGGGGCTGGGGAAACGATTCGTACACGACATAAATTTTGCCGCCCGGGGAAACCACGACGTTGGAGCCGATGTTCATCACAATGTGCGGATTGGAACAATCGGAATTGATGGAGACGGGCGCGCTCCACGTTTTCCCGGCGTCGATTGAGCGCACCATCTCGACATTGGTGCAGAATTGAAAAGAGAAGTGGGTGTAGGTCAAATACATGCGGTGCGGATTTGTGGGGTCGACAGCTAGCGACGGCTTGTCCGCCAATTCCGTATTTCCATCGAGAGAAACTACTTGCCGCGGGTTGCTCCAGGTTTGGCCAGCGTCCGTGGAGAACGAAATGGAAGGCCCGATGATTGGACTAAGCCCGTCGGGCGTGGTGGTGTTCAAGATGGAGGCGTACTGAAAATGCGTCGGGCTCGAGCACGTGACGGCTGGATCGCCGAGCAGTATGTTGGCGGAAAAAGTTCCAGGAGTCAGAAATCCCAAATCGGTGAAGTTCTTGCCGGCGTTCGCGGAAAAAGAAACGCCATCGAGACTGTTGGCGACTCCGAAGACGGCGCTGGGGTCGGTGCGGAAAAAGGCTCCGGTGTCTTCATAGCCGACTACGACGGCATTGCCGCACCAGGCGCTGGAGGTGGTGCTCTGCGTGTAGCCCTGGGTGGCCGGATCGAGCGCGGGATCGGAGACAAGAATCGTGCCGCCCGGGCCTGGGTCGTTCAACAGCCTGTGCTTAGGGGGCAGCAAGAGGCTGGCGGCGGCTGCGTTTGTGGTCGACTCGGTGGTGCCGTTCACGATGGCGTTGGCGTAGCGCAGGTAATTCTGCATGCCGCGCGAGAGATGCTGCCTGACGTCACGAGAAAGCCTGTTGGTGGCGTCGACGAACTTCTTCAGCGCGACTTTGTTCGACGCGAGGCTGCGATCGACTGTCTGCTGCGCCTGCGCGCCGGCGGCGAGGAGAAAAGCGGCCGCGGCGAGCACAAGTACACTGCTAGAAAACGCGGGTCGGGACATTGCTAAGCTCCTGTGAAGGCAGAGAGTCGTGGCGGGCTTGGGGACGTCGAGCGAGGTGAACGCTGCGAGCAGGAAAGCTGCTGTTCAAGCATTCAGGAAGAGGAGACAAGCCCTGGTGATGAAAAGCACCCCGTATTCTCACCACGCGACGAAGCCATTCTCACCACGCGACGAAGCCATTCCCACGGCTGTGGTTCGCGACGCGGTGGTAGTACGTTATCAGGTAGCCAACGGATGTCGATCAGCAGCTAGCTGTAGCTCAAGTGGGGAGATCGCTGTAGTGTTGAGCGCGCGAAAAAAAGGCGGTGGCTCCGGTCGGAGGCGCGACGTGCGAAAAAATGGAGAGGGGAAACAGATGAGAGGGCGGGCGATTGCACTGGTGGTGGTTTTGGTTGCGGCGGCGGGTTTGTACGAGGGCGCGCAGATTAACGGCGCACAGCCAGAAATGGCTGCGCCACAGGGGTACGCTGCGACGACGGAGGGGGATTTTGTTGTTAAGGATTTCAAGTTTCGCGATGGCGAGACGTTGGCGGAGTTGCGATTGCATTACGCTACTTTGGGTGCGCCGCGCCGCGATTCGGCGGGGCACGTTTCGAATGCGGTGATGTTGCTGCATGGGACTGGAGGATCGGGGGCGCAATTTCTGGCGCCGCAGTTTGCTGGGGAATTGTTTGGGGCGGGGCAACTGCTGGATACGGCGAAGTACTACATCATTTTGCCAGATGGGATTGGGCACGGGAAATCGTCGAAGCCGAGCGACGGGCTGCACGCGAAATTTCCGCAGTACGACTACGACGATATGGTTGCGGCGCACCATGCTCTGCTGGAGCACCTCGGTGTGGAGCATTTGCGGCTGATTCTAGGGACGTCGATGGGGTGCATGCACTCGTTTGTGTGGGGTGAAACGTATCCGGAGTTTATGGACGCGCTGATGCCGCTGGCTTGTCAGCCGGTGCAGATTGCGGGGCGGAATCGCGTGTGGCGGAAGATGGTGATGGACGCGATACGGAACGATCCAGAGTGGAAGGGCGGCGAGTACTCGGCGGAACCTAAGCAGGGGCTGCGCACGGCGCTGGATTTGCTGCTGATCGCGGGAAGCGCGCCGCTGCAGATGCAGAAAAATTATCCGACGCGGGATGCGGCGGATAAATATCTCGATGAGTATTTTGCTGCGCGGATGCCGGGACTGGACGCCAACGATTTGCTGTATCAGGTGAATGCTTCGCGGAATTACGATCCGCTGCCGTCCCTGGAGAAAATTCGCGGGCGGGTGATGTATGTGAATTCGGCGGACGATTTTATCAATCCGCCCGAGCTGGGGATTGCGGAGCGGGAGATTAAGCGCGTGAAGGGCGCGAAATTTGTGGTGATTCCGATTAGCGATGCTACGCATGGGCATGGGCATGGGACACATACTTGGGCGGCGGTGTGGAAGGAGTATTTGGCCGAGTTGCTTGCCGGAAGGTGAAGTTTTGGGTTGTTGGTTTTTCGTTTCGGCGAAGAGAAGACCCAACCCGGGCTACCGGCAATGGTCGATTGCGATCTTTCGGCTGAAGTCTGTGAACGCGCTAGATCGTGAAAGCGGCGGTCCTTCGAAGCTCAGGATAAACAAGTCCGCCGTACTCCATGTCAGATGGCGCAGCACGCTACGCCACTACAAGGGAAAACGCATGCGCTCATTCGGTGCGGAGCGCGCGAAGCGGGTCCACGCGCGCGGCGCGGCGGGCTGGGAGATAGCACGCGGCTAAGGCTGCTCCGGCTAGCACTGCCGCCACGGCCAGGAACGTGGCGGGGTCATTCGGCGTTACACCGAAGAGGAAACTTTTTACGGCGCTGGTGAGGGCGAAGGCAGTGGCTACGCCGATGATGACGCCGACGAGCGCGAGGCCCATTCCTTGGCCTAGGATCATGCGGACGATTTCCGCGGGGCGCGCGCCGATGGCCATGCGCACTCCAATCTCGTGGACGCGCTGGCTAACCGCGAGAGACATGACCCCACCGATGCCAGCGGCGGCGATAGCTAACGCGAGAAGCGCGAAGAGGCCGAGGAGATTGGCAGTGAGGCGCGGTGCGGCGATGGAGTCGGCGCGATATTGCTCGAGCGACTGAATGCGGCCGGCGGGCTGGTTGGAGTCGACTTCGTAGAGGCGCTGTACGACGGCGCGCGCGATCGCTATGGGGTCGCCCTGGGTGCGGGCCATGAGCGCAGGGCCGGTTTGCGGATACTGCGTGAAGGGAAGATAGATGAAATCAGTGGTGGGCTTGTCCAGGCCGTGTTCGTGGACGTCACCCAGGACACCGATGATTTGTGCCCAATTTTTGCCTTTGTCGATCGAGATGCGGCGGCCGAGGGGATCCTGGTTGGGCCAGTGGCGCTGCGCTAGAGACTGATTGACAAGCGCGACTCTGGCGCCTTTCGGTTGATCGTGCGGATCGAAATTGCGACCACTGAGAAGTGGAATGCCGAGGACCTGGAGATAGCCGGGAGTAATAACGTTCAGTTCGGCGATGGGCTTGGCATCGTTGGAATTGCCTGGGCGGCCTTCGATGAGGAATTGACTGTTGAAAGCGGGAGATTTGTCGAGCGGGAAGACGCCGGCGGCCGCGGCGGAAGTGACGCCTGGAAGGGCCTGGACTTTCTCAAGCAGAGAATCGAAAAAGCCGAGCGTTTTGTCGTCGCTGGTGTAGCGCGAGAAATCGAGGCTGAACTGGACGGTGAGAACATTTTCGGGGTGGAAGCCGGGGTCGACGCGCTGCAGATTGATGAGGCTGCGCACGGTGAGGCCGGCCCCGATGAGCAGGAGGAAAGAGACGGCGACTTGCGCGACGATGAGGGCGCCGCGGAGTTTGCCGCGCGCGGAGCCGAGCGTGGACTGCGTGCTGCCTTCCTTTAGCGTGGTGATGAGATTTTCGCGGCGGGCGACGGCGGGAGCGGTGCCGGTGAGCACGCTGACGAACAGGGCGATGCCAAGCGTGAACAGAAGCACTGTGAGGTCGATGTGGACTTCGCGAGCACGCGGCGTGAAGCGGG
>WNFR01008829.1_pt1 | contig 10191 bp, 16 predicted proteins | sample 5400221 | NCBI WGS metagenome assembly WNFR01 (sample SAMN13153357, study PRJNA577476) | soil metagenome | isolation source: 40 cm soil under Madrone tree | place: USA:California | collected 2016-06-14 | reverse complement strand
TGAAAACTAGAAGTGGGCTATTAGAGCCCCAAGGCGAAATCCATGAGTGTCTTCGCCATGACTCGTTAGATTCCATAACTAGTTCTTAGAATTAACTTCTTGGCTTTTCCTGTGTACTTTTACTTTAAGAATTAGATAATGTGCCACAGCTGACTTTGAATCGGTGCAGTGTGAGAATGTGACACTGTCACGAGTCACGGCTGGCGTCCATCCTCGATCCTCGACATCGCGCAGACATCGCACCGCTTGCTCACACATGGACAAAGAAGACCTCGAAACCTATCAAGTCCAACTTTCCCAAGTGGAAATTGCACTCACTGCAGATCCAGACAATGCAGAGCTTGCCTCTCTTCGCTCTGAATTGCAGGAACTCATCAGTCTGACAAAGACGGTTATCTCACAGAGTGAGGCTACCGCCGCATCGTCTTCCAAGCCGACAGATAGCTCGCGAAAGATAGCTGTCGCGCAGAACTCTGTCAATTGGTCGGCTGGGGACGAGTGTCTAGCCAAATACTCTGGTGATGGGGGATGGTACCCTGCACGTATCAACTCGGTAGCGGGGTCCGCGGAACGACGTGTGTACAGCATCGTATTCAAGAGTTACAATACTACGGAGCAGCATGAGGCATCGTCGCTCAAACCCCTCCCGCATAATCACAATCTACTTCCGTCTGCCAAACGCAAGGCGAAGGAAGAGGAGGACGAAGAGAAGGAGCGGAAGCGGAAGAAGAACGAAAAGAAGTTGGAGACTAGGGCAGCCAAAGCAAAAGAGCAGGTACAGAAACAGGCGAGTTGGCAGAAATTTGCCAAAAAGTCCGAGAAAAAGGGTGTCCACATTGCGGGAATTGCAGGGACGAGTATATTCAAGACCCCCGATAACCCCCTCGGTCGTGGTTCGTTTCTCCGCCCTTGGTCTGGATATGTCAATTTGGCTTACTCGATTATCTTTAGTTGGGGTCACAGGAAGCGGTAAAGGCATGACGGAATATCAGGCAAAGGGAAAGCACAAATTTGATTCTGTTCCGGAGCTGGCATAATCCTTTCTGATGCATACATGGTAAGGACTTATTGATCATTGACGGCCTTTCAAATTAACTTGAACCATTATAGGTCCCGTCTGTCGTGATGGGACATAGGGAACGTGCCAAGGGAAGGAGTGGGGCTACGGGTTTAACAAAGCACATCCGTGATGTCTTTTCCTCTCTTTATCTTGATCGCATGGACCTCACACCGTCATCCACAACATGAATCGCCGTTCCCAGAGGAGTCAATCGATGTTCCCCACTAAGTGGTCCTTGCTAACGAGGCTACGTAAACCAGTGTATTCCCCACCTTTGCTTACTTGTACTCATAATATGACCAGAGTGGACCAATCCACTAAGACATCCTCCACATGATCAGCGAGGTCTGCATACGCCTTTGACAAGACGGGGGGGGACACGCTGTTTTCCGGAATTACGAATGCCGATCAGGTTTTTTTTCTAAACGGCAGCTTCCGGCGGCACGTCATGCTCACGCCTGAGTGTTTTCTTTGAGAAATGAACTTTTGGCGTGACAGACATATTGACAGTATGGAACTGAGTCATGGGCAATGATTAATGATACAGAAGGAGGTAGCGAATGTACCTGACTTGGGGGGTCGCAGATCAACCATTATCTCATCACTCCATTTAGTTGAATCAGGTGCCGATTCGAGTGCTTGTCCCACAATACCGTTTCCGATGTCCCGTCGGTTGAATCGATTTATGGCAAGTTGGCACAGTGCGGGAGGGGGGGATTTGGCGGGATCTGCAGAGCTTTCTCGCTAAAAATGGGATCTCTTCACACCGTGCACAGATCTCACACGGGCGATCTAACTGGTCTCTTACAGTAATACACATGGATACCTTTCGGTGTTGGAGTCTGTCTGCTCGGCAACTCGATACGCCCGTGACAAGGTTCTAATCCCAGACTTTCACCCGATTGTCCTGTTTGCTTTTGCTTCCCTTGGCCCGCCCGATCCGTTCCGCTCCTCGTCTTGAGTGGTACTTTTGCTTCTGCCGCGCCCGCTCTTTGTATGCTTCACTTGCTGCTTTGTGTCGGATTTCCTTTCTCGTCCATCCAGCGTTCGCTGAGAGTGAATTCTCTTGATCAATTTCAGCTTCTTGCCTCGACGGACTGGACATTGCCGAACCCGACCGTCCTTCAGCTTCGTCCTCAGACACTGCTGTCCTCAATTCCTCAAGTGCCCCCGATAACTCGTCTTGCTCTTCTCCTCTTGACTCTTCATCTTGCCCATCCCGCTCCTCCTCCTCCTCCTCCTCCTCCTCTTCTTCTTCTTCCTCCTCTTCATTACCGCTTCCATTAGGCTCCGATTCGAACTGGCCCTCTTTGACAGACTCCACGTACTGCCAACCGTCATTCTAGAGCCGGTGGCGACGAGTAGAGTCCATACCTGCTCTAGAACTTTCATCTCCCGTCGTCCGAACCCGCTTGCTTCAACAACAACGTCTAGTCGAAATTCGTCCTTGCCGCCGTCACCGATGGTGCCCTTGAATCGCGGATAAATAGCACTCTCATATCTAAACCGTCTTCGGAAAAAGGCTCGTATGCACTCGACGTCCCTATTGAAATACCTGAAACGACGAGTTGGTTCATCTCCGTGGAATTCTACACGTAGATCCACTCACCATTCGGCATTTTCATGCGACGTGCTAACCATCTGAGGGAAGTCGATCATGACGGGTTCACCGTTGCTACGGCGGATGAGGATGTTGAATTCGTTGAAATCACCGTGGATGAGCCCCGCGTGTGCTAGCCTGACGATCATGTCCATTAGCTGGGAGTAGAGTTTACCAGGAGAAGGAACCTCGTCGATTTGATGCCTACCACGATGCATCATAAGGTGAATGCCATAAATCGAGTCTATACCTGGACTCACAGGGGATACGCATCAATGAACTCCATTAGTATACAATGCCTAGCCTGGTCTATTGGCCGGGGCACAGGGAACTGGTTCTCATGTAAAACCTGTCAAATAATGAGAGCTACGTTGACTTGGAGACAACGGCCAGACCTTCAAGAACGCCCACTCTTTTTGGGCCGCTAACCGTGACAAGTACATCCAAGATGCAGATTTACGTTTGCCAAGGTAGTCCCGCTTTTCTTTTACAGAACGAAACGACACACGTCCGAGGCTAGTGGAGTAATATTACACCTTGTATCAGCATTGAAATGAATGGGCGTACCGATGTAATTTTAGGACCATTTCGTGTCCCTCAGCATCTGCGACAACATAGATGTCTTGAAAAGCGATTTAGGAAAATCCAGCGAAACCCAACAAAGATGAACAAACCAGATTCCTTGCCGACACCTATTTGATTGCCGACAGAGTACACAGAGTCACGCTTGGACAGAGCGCGCATTGCAAGGTAATCATAACCCCCATATGTCAATCTGTAGCCTTCATCTGAGTGGATGTTAGAGTCTGGGCGCACCACCTCATCAGGTAAGGTACGTACACTTGGAGTTTTGAACCTTGGCCACCAAATTTCTCTTAGCCAACACGCCAAGGGTCTTGTTCACGCCCCCATTCCGAAGGCCGGAGATCTGCGCAATCAACGGGCAAGGCACGACTTGGTGATTTTTAGAACCCATCTCGACCTGAATTCATCCCAATCCCTTCACATCCACCAAACAAACGGAATGTGTGCACACACTGAGGTGAGAACCCTGAACTCCTCGGACGTAAGATACCGTAGATCTGTAACATCGAGCTTCATTTTCTGATGAGAGGTTGATGTTGATGATGATAATCCGTCGTGACAGGCGTTCCTGAGTCAAAAAAACTCCGCGGCTAGAGCGCGCACAGTTTTTTTTGCGTGGCGCCGATGCCTTTGATGCCGCCTTCCAACCAAAAATTTCAACCATTCATTTTGAAATGTCTGTCCGCGTGAAGGTGAACAGGGCAAACAAGGCGAGAATACTTGGCCCCACTATATTCTTACCCTCTCAATAAATTATAGGCTACTACTAGTCAATTGTCGTCTGTACTACCCCAAGTCTTCGACAGTAGGTGCGGTCGAAGGGGAAGGGTCGCGCGAAACGTTTATTGGACTGAACTCTGCTTAGACACGCTGCTCAGGTATCCGCCTCTTCCGAACTTTCCGAACTAGATCGGCAGAGTATATGGGAGATATTCGAACAAAACATGCGACAAATGTACCGTTTTCAAAGGTGTTTGATATCAACGGCTTATCATGCAAGGCAGGTATGTCGGGTCCTCCATGGGTTGGGATCCACCCTCAAAAAAAGAGGAACTCTTCCACCTCGATTCTCGCTTCATCCTGCTCAGACAAGTGCAAGACGGCGCGGGCACCCTTTGTGGGCAGCCGCCCATTGTGGCATATGCGATGTTCCGTTTTGTCATAGAGGACGACGAATGCGTTTTATATTGGTACTCGTGGCTCTCCGGCTTATTCCACCCCTGACATCGACCGACTGTATAGCTACGAGCTACAGGTGATGCAAGGCGCGCGACGAGGTGGCATCGGAAAGACACTGATGCAGTGTTTATGCAACATTGCGCGTGAATGGAATATGCAAAAAGTCATGCTCACCGTTTTCAAAGGTGAACGAGATCCAGCTCTCCTTCCCGTGCTCAAAAAGTAATCCGTAACAGAGAACCAAGAGGCAATTTCATTCTACAAGGCTATAGGGTTTGTATAGCACCTTTGATGAGTAGGGCTAAATGTTCAATATCTTATCTTCAAGTTTCGACACAGACACGAACGACGACGACGACGACGATTACTGGATCATGTCCAAAGATGCTGTCGTGACATGATGCGTGTGTGTGTACTAGATTATTTGTTCATGTTTTGTACAGAGTGCCAACTCCGTTCTGTGTGTGTGGCTGTGTCCATTCCACTCGTACAGTTTTCTTCTTCGTTCATGCTCTCAACAACTCCCCTGCGCACACTGCGCACTCGCGCCGGCGCCGGCGTAGGTATGACAACGAAACGGTTTGCGTCCCATGGCGCACCCCACTATAACGAACCTACTGGTTACTTGTTTGGAGAGAAGGTGCGGCGACTAAACACAAGACGCCTCGGCGTTCTGCCCCCATTAACTTTGCTTTTACCAAGTAGCCGCCAGCCCCCGGGCAGAAGCGGGTGAAAGAGGATTGGGAAAATATCTGGTATTTTGGGATGTTCGGTAGCCTCGGGCTGGCCGCGGTTCTCTTGTACTACAAGCCAGATACCAGGTGCGCATCTATTTCGCTCGCCCTTTCTAAAAGACGTTTTATGCCGGAATACGTAGCATACAAGGATGGGCGTTGAAGGAGGCGAAAGAAAGGATGGAAGCACGTGGAGAGAAGGTTCACTATGAACCGTCGTCCCTATGACCTTCGCATTCTAGACAAGAATAACTTTTATTATATCCACCAGACACTATCCAGTCAAACCTTGTCTTGGGGTGTACATTACGCACAATTTCCAAGGCCTGCACCCGACTCTATATGGCGAACAACGACTCGGTCGTTGGCTGCCCATACTATCACGATTCGCAATGTTGTTTATAATCATCCTCAGACATTAAGCCCTTAAGCTGTCAAATACATTAGACCGGAGAACAGACGGAGACCGTCAAGGTCGGGCACTGCGTACCTCCTCGGGTTTTGACACTTTAAGTTGGAACAGCCAACCTACGATGGGATGAACGAGGGCGCTCGTTGGAGGAACGAGAGAACAATCACCTTTATCCTCAGGAGATTTATTTAAGAGAGATGGTTGGTCCCCCAACCCTTCGTTGATGCCAACGATGTCCCCGGAGACAGGAGCGAACTAGAAAGACATCCGTGAGAGTGGGTTCCATCAGTTGGTGTTGCACGAACGATGTCAGAAGCCGCTTTGACGCTTTCAACGGCACCCACGGGTTCTACATCATAAATAAAAAGTTCGCGTTGGTATTAGGGCCCCCCCTTGGAAGTGAGGGCCGACTCAAACGAAAAAAAAAGACTCGACGACGGACTCACCGCCCTGCTCGATCGTCGCGCCCCTCTCAGGAAGCTCGACAAAAACGACGTCGCCGAGGCTTTTCTGCGCAAAGTCCGTGATGGACACCGTTCCGACGCCGGTCTCGTCGTCAAACTTGATCACCTCGTGTTCTCGCGTGTAGAATTTCGCTGGGTTTCATCGTTGGCACCTTCGTCCGGTGAAGCGAACGACTTTCGACAATGAGCACTCACTGACTAAGGTACGCCTGAGAGTATGAGAGGCAGGACGCAGAAGACGCTGGATGCGCAGTGCGCTGGTCAGACTCGAGGCAAACCGGAATGAATGCATCCTGGCTCGTGTGTTGGATGTTGGGTTTCAACAAAGTTACGGTATACGTTATAAGATTAATAGCTCGGGCAGTCCACACGTGCAATTACATACATTCGCTCGCCACGTTGAAAGGTACTGACAGCATTGTCCTTCCCGAGTCGTTAGGTATTAAATTTATGCATATATAGTACATGAGAGAGCAAAACGCTAAATAGCGAGACATGCTTTTTTTTGATAGGAACGAGTGGTGATGAGTGGTGATTGATCTATAAGAACGTGGATACTACTCCTCGCACCAAATATGGATTGTAGACCCGATATACGTTTTATGCAAGAACTTTGGTGACGATGCCGGTTCCAACTGTCCCGTATGATGGTTAGACGTATCACGCAGCAACAACAGAACACTTACTAGTCTTGCCACCTTCTCGCAAGGTAAAGCTGGAATTGTATTTGAGCAGCAGACAACATTCGATAAACTTGCTTAACGTACCGTGATCCCACTTCAGCAGCAACATCATGCACAAGATCGCAGACCATCTCAACGTTGTCTCCGGGCATCACCTAATGACAGTTACGACGACGTCTAAGAAGGCCGGGATAAAGAACGAGCATACCATCTTCTCTTCGACGTCAGGGGTACCCTCGGGCCAAGTCAGTCCAACGGTAACATCGGCGGTGCGAATATATAGTTGTGGTCTGTAGTTAGCGACGAATGGATTGTAGCGACCACCTTCATGTGTTGTAATCGTAAGTAAGAATACCTAGCATGCAATTATCGCTCGAATTACCTTCATCCTTTGTCAGTACCTACACAGAATGCAGGTTCAGATTTTTTTGGGATTGGGAACACAATGTGTACTCACATAGATCTGGGCCTGGAATTTCGTGATGGGCTTCATGGAACCTGGGGCAATGATAACCTGGCCGCGCTTCATTTGCTCACGTTTGATACCGCGTAAAAGGGCGCCCATATTGTCACCAGCTTCACCCTGACATACGGTCAGTAAGTATTAACAGGAAACTTGATTCACTCATACTCGATCCAATTCCTTATGGAACATCTCTAGTCACAATAAGTAAAGGTTCCAAGCTGAGGTCGATATTTCTTACCAACGCCGGTGAGTATGGTTTTAAAGTGAGCGCCGAGCCCGACAATCTCAACCTCAGCACCTTTCGTAGCAACGCCACGCTCCACACGACCAGTTGCCACGGTACCACGACCGGAGATCGAGAAGACGTCTAGAAATTCTCGTGAAAAAAAAAACGACAACATCAACAGAAAATGTACCTTCGACAGGCATGAGGAACGGTTTTTCCAAGTCACCTGAGCAAGCGTGAAAAGGAGGTTTTAAAAGTCTTGGAAGGTGGTACACTTACGAGGAGGTAGTTCCAACCACTCGTCACAAGCCTTGACCAACTCGATGATTTTCTGTTCACCGGTTTCAGGGTTCTTACCCTCCAGAGCTGCTAGAGCAGAACCCATGACGATGGGGGTGTTTTCTCCGTCGAAGTTGTACGTTGAAAGGAGATCGCGCATCTCCATATCTACGAGTTCCAACATCTCGGGGTCTGAAATTTGGTCTACCTTGTTAATGAAGACAACAAGCTTTTTGATGCCAACTTGACGTGCGAGGAGGAGGTGTTCACGAGTCTGAGGCATCTGTCCGTCAGTAGCCGACACAACTATGATTGCACCATCCATTTGTGCCGCTCCGGTGATCATATTTTTTATGTCTGGGATGTGAAAGTTAGTGCTGGTTGTGCAAAGTTCCGAAACTTGGGGACTTGCAGTCGGCATGACCGGGGCAGTCAATGTGACCGTAGTGACGAGAGTCGGTTTCGTACTCGACATGGGCAGAGTTGATCGTAATACCGCGGGCCCTTTCTTCAGGGGCCTTGTCAATTTCGGCGTAATTCGTGAACTTGGCACCTCCCAAATCAGAGAGGACCTTGGTAATGGCAGCCGTCAGAGTCGTCTTGCCATGGTCGACGTGTCCTTGATGGTGGAGAGTTGAAAGATGGTTGGAAAGACTGAGATGGTGAGTTACCTATGGTGCCAATGTTCATGTGAGGTTTGGCACGAGAGAATTTGGCACTAGCGGCCTCAGCATACGCCCTAACAGGAACTATCAAGGGGATTAGCAAAGGTGAAATGGAATGTAAGATTGACGTACCACGGAGACAAGTTGCCCTCGAAGGAAGAGTAGACGCGAGAAGAGAACGCGTCTGTATAAGACTATGACGCGAAACGGTGGACATACGCGACAAGGTTGCTAGACATGGAGTGTGAGGGTGTAAGAGAAAAAGATAGTCAATGAGATGAGGTTACGCTTTGACAAGTTGGGCCTACGAGCACCGGCCTTGAAGGAAGCAAGTTGTATGCGCAACATGGAGTGAGTAATGTGGGTGAAGACTCAAGAGCAGGTGGTGGAAGGAATGGTTAGGGTCAGGGTCACGACCCCAAAGTCCGACCAAAACCGCTCACTCACAGACGCGGACATGGCGGATAGACAAGAACTGATTCGAAACGCCGTTTCCTTCCTTAGTGACCCTAAGGTCTTGACAAATTACTTTGTCTCAACGACCCAATTAACCCCTTCGTCGTCTCCAGACCCAGGCTTCCCCATTTACACAACGTGTCCAATTTCTCGAAGCTAAAGGTCTCACCGCACAAGAGATTGACGACGCCATGAGACAGGCCAACAACTCTGGACCACATCAGTCCCACAATTACCCACAGCAACCTTCGTATGGTCCCGTCTATGGCCCGCTTCCTTACGTCCCTCCGCATAATCCTCCTTGGGATTGGCGTGATTACTTCGTACGACCCTCAACTGGCTTGCTAACTCGTGGAACGCTTATGGAATACAACCGATAGATCACAACGGTCATTTCCGGTTCTTTAGCTTATGGCGCAGTTGCCATTGCAAGGGTACGCGTTTGAGTTCGATGCGTTGATCACCGCTACAGTCTCATCATCAGAAATATGTTCTCCCCCATCTTCAACCTCCGACCTCTACTGCTTATCAAGAGGATCGGGATGCGTTGGCCGCTCAATTTGACATAGCGGAGGCGATTTTGAAGGAGATACGCGCCGATACGTCTGCCGTCAAGACTGCCGTGGAAAACCAGCAGGCGAAGGTGGACAAGGCTACCGCAGATGTTGAATCGGCCGTGCAGCAGATGAAGGAAGGGGAATCAAGAGCACGGGATGAGATGCGAGAGATAAGGGAGGAAGTCAACAACATCAGGGAAATGATTCCCAAGGTAATGTGTTTTTTTTTGTTGAGGAACGCAACTGACTCGCGGTCAACGCTCAGATGATTGAAAAGAACAAGGAAGCTCAGACACAATCATTAGGGGAACTGCAGCAGGACCTCAAATCTCTCAAGACCTTGTTGCTGAGCCGTACACCAAGTACAGCGACACCTGGACCACCATTGCCCATCTTTCCACCCCGGCCATCGATTCCATCATGGCAATTGGATTCGTCTTCAAACGCGACCGTCCCACCATTAGGGCCCTATGGTGGATCATCATCGTCACCAAGTATTGTTTCGCCTTCACCCACACCGTTGTTAGCGAATGGGAAAGGGAAAGAGGTCAAATCGGACGAATCATAACGTACATTACATTACATAATTATAAACCGATTATAGCCGCGAGCTCTGTCGAGCGGGCTGCGTTGCGCGCTGCGTCCCGATGTTCTCGCAATTCAGAAACGTCGTTGAAGGTCTTGCGCAACCACGTCTCTCACAAGGAACTACTCGCCAAGAAGACAACACAAATCCATCTATTGAACACCAAGGCCGCTCACAATCACCCGCCAAACCCTTAACTGACCGCTCTGCCAAAGCCAAACTCGAGGACAGACTCCGTG
>WNFR01011221.1_pt1 | contig 10192 bp, 9 predicted proteins | sample 5400221 | NCBI WGS metagenome assembly WNFR01 (sample SAMN13153357, study PRJNA577476) | soil metagenome | isolation source: 40 cm soil under Madrone tree | place: USA:California | collected 2016-06-14 | reverse complement strand
GCATAGAGCAATATGTGCTCCCTCGGCTCCCCGGCTGCCCGCAGGACCAGAAGGAGGGCACCGATGCCGACGGCCTCGACCACGACAAAGACCAGCTTGACCGCCAGCACTGTTGCGCCGACCCGGTTTGCCAGCAGGAACAGCATCTGCGCGACCGGGGGATAAATTGTCGGCGCATAGTTATTGCGATTGATGTTCGGGTAGATGGCGTCGTCCCGCAGCCACACGAGGTTGGGATCGGTCGGAATGTAGCGGTACGGGTTGATCCTGGCGGCCTGAACGCGCCCGTCCCAGATGTACCGGTTGATGTCGTCCGACAGAAAGACCGGCGCGCTGAGCGCCAGCAGGCGCAGCAGGATCGCAATTCCCAGAATCAGCGCCAGGGCGGGCTGCCGATCAGTGCCGCGCGTGACGACAACGGCAGCCACCGCCCAGACAGCACCTTGCAGGAGTGCGACGATGATGAAGGCGGCGAGATCACGCTCGAATTGAGCAGCGAGCCCAGCGGCTTCGCCCGCCAGCAGCAGGCCGCCGAGCAATACCAACAGCTTCGGCCATGCCCTCCATGCCCCCACGCCGGCGCTACCCCGCGAACCGGGGAGGGGATCGGAGGGGGCTCTCACGGTCGAAGAGGCGCTCGATGCCGCCATTCCTCGCAGCCAGCTGTTCGAGAAAGGCGGCTGTGCTCGGCGCCGGATAACCGCCGTGATAAGGGCTCGCCGCAGCCGGACCCGGCCCAATCTCGCGAGCGAGCACCTCCAGCGTCTCGCCGTCATCGACGTCGTACCATTCGGCCAGGGAAGCGACCGGGATTCCGATTTCGCCGGCGCGGACCAGCGTCTGTCGGTAGACCCGCTCGGTGCTCCAGTCGATTTCCTCGAACAGCCGCCGATGAAACCGCTTAAGCCCGATCAGGTAATAGCCGCCATCCGCGGCAGGCCCGAGGACGACGCGATCACCGGGCTCCCGCAGCAGGCGAACCGCCTCGACGAGCACCTCGGTCGGCAAGGTCGGGCTGTCGGCATTGACCAGGCATGCCGAACGGTAACCTGCGGCGAAGAGATCTTGCGCCGCATGAAACAGGCTGCGGCCGATGGTCGGCTCCTTGGGCGGCAGCAGCTTGAACCCCTCGGGGAGGAGATCCTCAAAGAACGGCTCCGAGCCGGGCGGGTGGTAGGCGGCAAAACCTTGGATCGGCGCTCCGACGCCTTCGCCATGATCGCGACCGCGCAAACCCCTTCTGACATGCTGGCTCCCCCCGATCCGGCGCACGGGTCCCTCAGGAGCCGCTGAACCAATTGTAGCCGTAATCCTCCCAGAAGCCGCCCGGATAATTGTTGGTAACGCTCACCGCAACGACGAACTTCGGGTTCTTGAAACCCAACTTTGTCGGTATCCGGATCTTCATCGGGTAGCCGAATTTGCGTGGCAATACCTGGTCGGCGAATGTAAAGGCCATGATCGTCTGGGGGTGGAGAGCGCTCGGCATGTCGATGCTGGTGTAATACCCGTCGGCGCAGATAAAGCCGACATATTTGGCGGTAAGGTCGGCCCCGATCCGCCCGAGGAAGATGCGCAGCGGACACCCGCTCCACTTGCCGATCCGGCTCCACCCCTCGACGCAGACATGCCGGGTGATCTGTGAGGTTCGCGGCAGCTGATAAAGCTGGTCCACGGTCCACGGCCGCTTGTCCCCGATCGATCCGCTGAGCTCCAGCTTGTAGGTAGCCGGATCGAGCACGGGCGCCTGCTCCTCGGGATAGAACGCGTTGTAGCGGAACACGCGGTCTACCGCGCTTTCCGGGTAGGTCGGCGCCAGCCTGTCGGGATTGAACAGCCAGCCTTGCACGCGGTCGTTCCAGAACGACATGTTCCACAGGAGGCGCTGCACCGGCTCGTTGTCGGTCACATCGCAACCGGTCAGCATCGCCAGCGCGCCAAGGCTGAGACCGCCCTTCAGCAAGGCCCGGCGATCGGGCTTGCGGATCGCGCTCATCGCCACCCCCGCGCACGCCCGGTAATCATCGGCGGCAACACCGTGGGCACCAGCAACGTGAGCAACAGGTGGACCGCCAGAAACAGGACAATTGCCGCCATGCAGAAAAAATGGAGATAGCGGGCGACGTCGTAGCCACCGAACAGCGCCGTCAGCACCTGGAATTGCACCGGCTTCCAGATCGAAAGGCCGGAGAGCACGGTCAGCAGGATGACGCTGATGACACCGATGTACATCGCCTTCTGGACGGCATTGCGTTCGCCGACATTATGGGACAGGCGGCCGCGGAGTGCCGCCAGCAGATCGTGCGCTATCCCTCGCGGCCGCACCGGCAGCAGCGAGCGGCGCAAATGCCCCGATATCAGCCCGTAGACGAGATAGCCGGTCAAGCCGACAAAGAGCAGCCACATGGCCGCGAAATGCCATTGCAATGCACCCGCCAGACCCTCCTCGTTGTGCCAATGTTGCGAGATTTCGGGCTGCCCGCCCAATGTCATCCACACCGGAAAGGCGAAGCCGAACAGAGGCTCCTGGTTGTAGATGCGCCAGCCGCTGCCGATCATGATGATGATCGCGACCGCATTGAGCCAGTGCGTGATGCGCACCACCAAAGGGTGGAGCACAGTGGAATGTTGTGATGCTTGCTCCACGGGCCCGCCTAATCAGAATAATCGGGATCGCGGCGGTCGAGCAGACGCTTCAGGGCGGCGAAATGATGCTCGCAGCCGGGCTTGCCATGATAGGTCGGCGAGGCGGTGTATTGGCGCAGCGTATGCTCGACGACCGTCGGCGGCACGCGCTTGAGCTTGCGGCCCGTCCACATCGCGTACAGCTGCACCTGGCAAGCCCGCTCGAGGTAATAGAGGCGGTCATAGGCCTCGGCCACGGTCTCGCCGACCACCAGCACGCCGTGATTGGCCATGAACAGCACCTTGTGCCTTGGCCCGAGCACCGCGGCCAGCCTTTCCCCCTCGGCCGGATCGAGGGCAAGCCCGGTATATTCGGCGTCATAGGCGACACAATCGAGAAAACCGATTTCGGTTTGGCCGATCGCTTCGATGCGCGGATCTTCCAGGCGGGTCAGAGCGCTGGCGAACGGCATGTGGGTGTGCAGCACACAGGCCGCGCTCGGGATGAGTCGGTGGATCGGCGCGTGGATGCAGAAAGCAGATCGCTCGATTTCGCCGGCGCCGTTCAAAAGGCTGCCGTCGTAACCGACTTCCATCAGACAGCTGGCGGTAACCTCAGACCAGTGCAGACCAAACGGGATTTGCAGATATCGGTCATCGGTGACGGGTACGGCGAGTGTGAAGTGGTTGAAAATGCCTTCGCTGAAGCCTTGCCTGTCCGCAAGCCGGTGCGCCGCTGCGAGATCGACGCGCGCCTGCCACGCCGCGGAGTTTGAAACGACGGTGTCCGCCTGGGCCGATACCAGTTTCATGATGGCTCCTCGTCGACGGGGAGCGCCAGACTAGGCCGGGCACTGTACCCGGCGCAAGCCAGCGAGCTCAACTTACGGCGTTTGCGGCGAATACGCCTCGACTGCGCGCACCAAGCCGCGTGCCAATTTCTGCTGGTAGGCGCGCTGCTGCAGCAGGCGTTCTTCTCGCGGGTTCGACAGACAGCCGAGTTCGACGAGGGCGGATGGGATATCCGGCGCGATCAACACGGCGAAATCCGCCGAGCGCTGCGGACGGTCGAGCAGCACGACCTCACGCGCCAGCTGGTCGACGATCTTGCGGGCGAGCGCAATCGACAGATTACCGGTCTGACGGCGCGCGAGATCCATCAGGATGTTTCCGACTTCGCGGGGCTGCCGAGACAGGTTGACGCCGCCGACGAGATCGGCCCTGTTTTCACTGATCGCGAGCGCGGCGGCTTCTCGGTCCGAAGCCTGGGCCGACAAGGTGAATACCGAGAGCCCGCGCGTTTCGGCGTCCGGCAGCGCATCCGCGTGGATCGACAGGAAGAGATCCGCCTTCCAGGCGCGGGCGCGCGCGACGCGATCCCTCAGCGGAATAAATTCGTCGACGCTGCGGGTCAGCACGACGCGGTAGCGGCGCGTCGCGGCGAGTTGGCGGGCGAACTCCCACGCCGTAGGCAGAACAATGTCCTTTTCGTAGATCCCATTCGGGCTGATCGCGCCCGGGTCGATCCCGCCATGCCCGGGATCGATGACGACGGTCGGCACGCGCCGTAGCCCCGCCACTCCTCTTGCTGCGGGCTGCGCCGAAGCCCCGTCGAACGCCCATCCGACCGCGGCGCCAAACGCCAGCAGGCGCAGCACCCTGCGCCTGTCGCAATCCCACTCGCGCATGCCCCATCCCCCGATGGTGCTTCCTCGCCGGAAACCAAACTCGCGATTGGCTCACCTTCTACTGCAAGAACGAATTTTTTGCCACCGGCGGGCCGAAATTCCGAGACCGTCGCCGGCGAGCGCCTGGGCTTCACGCCGCGCCGATGTTGACGCAAGGGGCGGGGTGCCCATATAAGCGCGCTCTCAGTTTTCACGGCGAGCCTAGATGGCCACTCACAAATCAGCGGAAAAGCGCATCCGTCAGACTGCCAAGCGGACGGCGATCAATCGGGCCCGGATCAGCCGGGTGCGCACCTTCGTCAAAAAGGTCGAGACAGCGATCGCAACCGGCGACAAGGAGGCGGCGCGATCAGCGTTTCAGCTGGCGCAGCCGGAGCTCCATCGGGCGATCACCAAGGGCGTGTTTCACAAGAATACGGTTTCACGCAAGTTGTCCCGCCTCGCGGCGCGCATCAACGCGCTCTAGCCCGAGAACCGCCATCTCGAGACCGCGGCGGAATGCCGCAGCTCGGAACCGTGGTCGTCAGCGCAGGCTGGGCAACGCCTCTCGCCCGCGCCGCGAAAAAATTCCCCCGTGTTCTGTTTTCAATCCCATTGCCACCAAACCGACACATAGGTAAACTGAATAAATAACGGCGCCAAAAAATACGGATTAGCCGTGTAAATGTTGGGAGCGTCAAGAAAACGTCAATCTCTTGACACAGAACCAACTATAATCTGATCGCCAGGGAGGTCGCTTCTTCCTGTATAGAGTAGTACTGCAGAGCCAGAGCGTGGTGCGTCTGCAGGGTATGATTTGCCGGTGATGAACCGGAAGGGCTGCTCTCTATTTAAAAGGGGGGTCGAGGGGTGGCGGAAGCAGTTCAAAGAAACGATGTCGACAGCACCGCAAGTGCGTGCGCAGGCGAGTGGATCCGGGTGCTGGATCGGCTCAAGGCGGAAATTGGCGAGGACGCCTATCGCAATTGGCTTCGCCCGGTAAATTTGGACCGCGTCGATGACGGACAGGCTGTCATCATCGCCCCCACGCGCTTTTTGCGCGACTGGGTAACGACCCACTACGCCGATAGGCTTCTGGCCCTGTGGCGGATGGAGAACGAGCGGGTGACCCGTCTATCGGTCCTCGTGGCGGCATCCCCGAGATATACAAACGGTGGTCACTCGCCGGGGCGGAACGATGATGCGGCATCGCCCCCGCCGGGGCCGTCTTCCGCAGACCCTGCTCCGCCGCTCGAAATCAGCGAGGACAGGGCGCAATATCTGGCGCTGGATCACCGCTTCGTTTTCGAGAATTTCGTCGTCGGCAAGCCTAACGAACTCGCCCACGCCGCAGCCCGGCGCGTCGCCGGGGCTTGCGTCAGCCCGGTTCACACTGTGCCGTTCAACCCGCTGTTTCTTTACGGAGGAGTTGGGCTCGGCAAGACGCATCTGATGCACGCTGTGGCCTGGCACGTCCGCAAGCATGCCTGCGACCGTAAGATCATTTATCTGTCGGCCGAGAAGTTCATGTATCGGTTCATCCGGGCGTTGCGCTTCAAGTCGACGATGGACTTTAAGGAGCAATTCCGCTCGGTCGACCTGTTGATGATCGACGATGTTCAATTCATCAGCGGCAAGGAGTCGACGCAGGAAGAGTTCTTCCACACCTTCAACGCGCTGGTCGACGAGAACCGGCAAATCGTGATCTCGGCGGATAAATCGCCTTCGGATCTCGAAGGAATGGAGGAACGCATGCGCTCCCGGCTCGGGTGGGGGCTGGTCGCCGATCTGCACCCGACCACCTACGAGCTGCGGCTCGGCATATTGCAGTCGAAGGCGGAGCAGAGCGGCCTCCGGATACCTCCGAAGGTGATGGAGTTTTTAGCCCACAAGATCACCTCCAACGTCCGAGAGCTCGAGGGGGCGTTGAACCGGATCGCCGCCCATGTGCAGCTGATCGGGCGCGACATTACGCTCGAGAGCACCCAGGAGGTGCTCCACGATTTGCTCCGGTCGAACGAGCGGCGGGTGACGATCGACGAAATCCAAAGGCGGGTGGCCGAGCATTTCAACATCCGGCTGGGCGAGATGACCTCGGACCGGCGCGCTCGCGCCGTCGCCCGCCCGCGTCAGGTGGCGATGTATCTCGCCAAACAGCTGACGACGCGGTCGTTGCCGGAAATCGGCCGGAAATTTGGTGGCCGCGATCACACCACCGTCATGCATGCCGTGCGCAAGATCGAGGAGCTGAAGGGCACCGATCCGGCGCTGGCCGAGGACGTTGAGCTGTTGCGCCGGATGCTGCAAAGCTGAGCGCCCAAAAAGAGTCAGCCGCGAAAGGGGGTGCTGAGGCTGGTCTCGGTTCGTGCTATGATGCCTTCCCGTCGGCTGGGACGACGCGACGGGGGCGCTGATCAGCCTCCAGGGTTGACCCGGAGGACCGGCGGGCGTCGGTCCGCACAACTCTTGTGTAGCCAACATGAAACTGACCATCGAACGGGCGGCCTTCCTCAAGGCGCTGAGCCATGTACAGAGCGTCGTCGAGCGGCGGACGACGATCCCGATATTATCCAACGTTTTGCTGCGTGCCGAAGCCGGTAGATTGGCGCTGAGCGCGACCGATATGGATCTCGAAATCGTCGAGCGCGTCCCGGGCCAAATCGAGCGGGAGGGCCGAACGACCGCACCGGCGCACACGCTCTACGACATCGTCCGCAAGCTGCGCGAGGGCGCCCAGATCGAGATCGAGGCGAGCGGTGAGCGCAACGCGATGGTGCTGCGATCCGGCCGTTCGACCTTTACTCTAGCCTGCCTGCCGCCCGAGGATTACCCGCTGATGGCGAGCGGCGAGCTGCCGCACAATTTCTCGCTCTCGGCCACCGAGCTTCGGACATTGATCGACCGCACCCGATTCGCGATTTCGACCGAGGAGACCCGGTACTATCTGAACGGCATCTACCTCCATGTGACCAAGGCCGACGAGGTGCCGGTCATCCGCGCAGTCGCGACGGACGGGCACCGGCTCGCCCGCATGGAAATGGTGCTGCCGGAGGGTGCTGCCGGCATGCCGGGTGTCATAATCCCGCGCAAGACGGTGCTCGAGCTCAGAAAGCTCGTGGAGGAGAGCGAGGAGGAGGTCCAAATCGGGCTGAGCGAGACCAAGATACGCGTCGCCATCGGCGAGGCGGCGCTGACCTCCAAGCTGATCGACGGGACCTTCCCCGATTACGATCGGGTGATCCCGTCGAACAACGACAAGATCCTCGAGGTCGACTGCAAGTCCTTTGCCGAGGCGGTGGACCGGGTATCGACGATCTCGACCGAGAAGAGCCGCGCGGTGAAGCTGGCCATCGAGAGCGGCAGTCTCGTCGTCTCGGCGACGAGCCCCGAGAACGGCACCGCCGTCGAGGAACTCGAGGTGCGCTATCTCGCCAGCCCGCTCGAGATCGGCTTCAATTCCCGATACCTGTTGGACATAGCCGAGCAGATCGACGGCGAGGGCGCGCAATTCGTGATGTCGGACGCCGGCTCGCCGACAATCGTGCGCGACAGCGCCGATGCGAGCGCCCTCTTCGTGCTGATGCCGATGCGGGTGTAACGTGGCGCTCGGCGGCGCCACCCTTCCGCAAGGGCGACCTTGTCGACCCTGCGATGCGGGTCACGGCACGGGATGCTGGCAAAACGCCACCCGCAACCCCATATAATCCCTATGTTTGCCGAGGCACAGGAAGCCCAGCGCGGTGCCGGTGCCGTGGTAGGTCGCGTCGGGGTGACGCGGCTCGTCTTGACCGACTTTCGCAATTATCGCGAAGCTAGGCTTACCCTCGGCACCGCATCGGTGGTGCTGACGGGTCCCAACGGCGCCGGCAAGACCAATCTGCTGGAGGCCGTGTCCTTTCTTGCGCCGGGCCGCGGGTTGCGCGGGGCGAAACTGAGCGAAATCGATCGCCGGCAGAGGGCTGCCTCTGGAGGCACGAGCCGAGGCTGGGCCGTCGCCGCGGTCGTCGCGACGCGCCGCGGCACCTTGCGCATCGGAACCGGTCACGACGTAGGCCTTCAACCTACGGGCGAGCGACGGATCGTGCGTATCGACGGCGAGCCGGCGCGGGGCCAGGCGGTGCTGGGCGAGCGGCTCGGCGTAGTGTGGTTGACCCCGTCGATGGATCGTCTCTTTCTCGAGGGTCCGAGCGGCCGCCGGCGGTTCCTCGATCGGCTCGTGCTCGGCCTCGACCCGGCCCATGCCTCGCACGTTGCAGCGTATGAGCAGGCACTGCGCGAGCGCTCGCGGTTGTTGCGCGACGGTCCCGCCGACTCGGCGTGGTTCGCGGCGCTTGAGAAGGTCATGGCCGAGCGAGGTGTCGCGGTGGCGGCGGCCCGGCGCGACGCCGTCCAGCAGCTCGACCGCGTTTGTGCCGAGGCCGAGGGGCCGTTTCCGCGCGCCCGGTTGAGGCTCATCGGCACGGTCGAGGATTGGCTCGAAGCCATGCCGGCGTTGGCCGCCGAAGCAAAACTCGCCTCGACGCTCGCCGCCAATCGGCAGGCCGACGCCCAGGCCGGCGGCGCACTGATCGGGCCACACCGCTCCGATCTCGCCGTCGCCCTGGCCGACAAAGACATTGCGGCCGAACTTGCTTCGACCGGCGAGCAGAAAGCCTTGCTGATCTCGATCCTCCTCGCTCACGCGAGGCTGCAGCGGGCGGTGCGCGGCGAGCCCCCGCTCCTCCTGCTCGACGAGATCGCCGCTCACCTCGATGCGAGCCGGCGCGCGGCGCTATTTGACGCGCTGCTCCGCCTCGACAGCCAGACATGGCTGACGGGCACCGACGAGGCGCTATTCGCGCCATTGCGGTGCCAGGCCCAGTTTCTGTCGGTGCACGACGGAAACTTGGCCCCGACCTTCTCTTGACCCGGGAAACTTCGACTAAGGACGAAATGGCGAACACATCCGCATCCGACCCCCATGGCCCACTCCGCGCTGCCGCGGTAAACCGCACCGCAAGCCCCGGCCCGCCGCATGGCAACGGCGCCGCTGCCCTGGACGGGAACGGCGCCGCCAATGGTGAAGATGCGACCTACAACGAACAATCGATCGAGGTGTTGCGCGGGCTCGACGCCGTGCGCAAGCGGCCGGGGATGTACATTGGTGACACCGATGACGGTTCCGGCCTGCATCACATGGTCTACGAGGTGGTCGACAATGCGATCGACGAGGCTCTCGCCGGGTATTGCGATACCGTCACCGTGACGTTGAACGCCGATGGCTCCGTCACCGTAACCGACAACGGCCGCGGCATTCCGGTCGGCATCCATGACGAAGAGGGCGTTTCCGCCGCCGAGGTCATCATGACCCACCTCCATGCCGGCGGCAAATTCAACCAGAATGCGTACAAGGTGTCGGGCGGGCTGCACGGGGTCGGCGTTTCGGTCGTCAACGGCCTTTCCTCGCGGCTCGAGATGCGGATCTTTCGCGGCGGGTCGGAGTGGTTCCTGCGCTTCCGCGACGGGGTGCCCGAAGCGCCGCTCGCCGAAGTGGGGCCGGCTCCGGCCTGGCCGGCGGGATCGAACCGCGAGGGCCTGGCCACCGGCACCGAGATCACCTTTCTGCCGAGCACCGAGACCTTCACCAAGACCGAGTTCGACTTTACGACGCTGGAGCATCGGCTGCGCGAGCTCGCCTTTCTGAATAGCGGCGTCGCGCTGGTGCTGAGCGATTTGCGTGGGGTCGAGCCAAAGACCGTCACCCTGCATTTCGAGGGCGGTCTCGAGGCTTTTGTGCGCTATCTCGACCGCTCAAAGCAGGCGTTGCATACGTCGCCGATCGCGATCCGCGGCGAGCGCGACGACATCCTCGTCGAGGTCGCGATGGAATGGACCGACAGCTATCACGAGACGATGCTGTG
>WNFR01008828.1_pt1 | contig 10192 bp, 10 predicted proteins | sample 5400221 | NCBI WGS metagenome assembly WNFR01 (sample SAMN13153357, study PRJNA577476) | soil metagenome | isolation source: 40 cm soil under Madrone tree | place: USA:California | collected 2016-06-14 | reverse complement strand
CTTCACTCGGGGCTGGTAAACTGCGTGATGACGAGGTGAGTAAACTGCCGAAACTCGCAGGGGCTGTCTGTACTCAGTAGTTACAAGCACATCGGCATTCTGTATTACGATCGTCAGAGATCCGAAGGCTGAGGAAGACGCGACGAGGCCCACGATCAACGTGAACAAGACGAGGCACAACTTGGCCATAACCTGTCTGCTCATTGAATTGGATTCTTCCCCGGTAACGCCCGAACCGGCTGTTTGCTCCCCTCATTTCCGCTCGCTTGAACTCCGAGTAGTTGCGGATCGAGCCCAAAGAACGAAGCTGCTTCCTGAGGACTATGGATACAGGATTGGGTGACGGTGCCATCGCCATTAGTCTTGGCTACCATCACATGCTGAAAACGTCCCTCCAAATCCATCGACACCGATCCGTCCTCGTGCTTTACCTGTACCAGTCCTTCGGTCGATTGGTTGAGCATGCCCTTGAGTCCTTCTGCCAACTGTTGCGCCTCTTCTGGGGTCAGCGGTTTTATCTGTCCTGTTTGGCTGTCGACCTGAACATCTCGGCCGGCGACTTTCACGGTGACATAATTCTTGCCGGTTTTCTCAGCGACCGCAGCGCCTTTGGCTTGCTTTTGCGGTGCACTAGCTCCAGCCAATCGGCCCGAAAACACCGTGACCGCACCGATAGCAACAGAGGCTGCCGCCATGACGACGAGGAGCAATGGCAAGCGCCTGAATCTGCCGGCTGAACTAATCCGCTTTCTTTTCGTCTGCTTTTTCATTAGTCCTCCACTCACTTGGACAAAGAGTGACTCGACTGAAGGATGATTGTCCTGGCTCAAGGCCTAATAAGCACAGGTCTTGTTTCGTTTAGAGACAATCGCTTCACTCGGGGCTGGTAAACTGCGTGATGACGAGGTGAGTAAACTGCCGAAACTCGCAGGGGCTGTCTGTACTCAGTAGTTACAAGCACATCGGCATTTCAAATCTAAAGGCCGTCCTTTGCACGTGTCAATGATGAATCTTCTCGCGACTGAGTTGCTTCGACAAAATCCGAATGATATGCCACAGATTAACGCGGATGACACAGATCAAAACGGAATAGTAACGGAGGCCTTCTGAGTTACCCATCAATTATCAATCCTGATCTGCGTTATCAACGTAAATCTGTGGCGGACTTCCTGTATTCTGTTTGACAAGTTCGTCGTCAAGAAAGCTCGGCAATCCAGTAGTGTCCTAATTTGTAGGGGCGTCGCTCCGTGGGCGCCCTTTCTTGAGTGACAGATCGCAAGAATGGGGTGCCCACGGAGGGACGCCCCTACAAATTAGGACACCACTCGGCAATCCCGTCCGATTCTTATATGTTTCGATTTCGATGCAACCAATGACAACCGATATTGCCGTGGTAGTGCCGGTTTTGAATGAGCGGGAGAATCTCGAACTCTTATTCAACTCGCTCAATGAGGTAATTAACGAACTCGGCCTAAGCGCTGAGATTGTAGTTTCCGATGGGGGCTCTCACGATGGCTCCCAGGAAACGGCCAGGCGGCACGGTGCTCGGGTCGTAACCCAAACGGAGCGAGGCTACGGGGGAGCCTTGCTGGCCGGCTTCGCGGCGACGACAGCGCCTTACGTTGTGACTATGGATGCCGACCTCTCACACCATCCGGTTTTTCTCAAAGACTTCTGGCAACAACGAAGCGACGCTGAACTATTGATTGCCTCGCGCTACGTCAGCGGAGGAAAGGCTGACATGGGACCGTTTCGGCTCGTGCTCAGCCGGATCCTAAACGTTACTTACAACCGTGTGCTCTCGCTGCCCTTGCACGACCTTTCGAGCGGGTTCCGAATGTACCGCAGGAGCGTCTTAAATACGCTCGACTTGCAGGCCAGGGATTTTGATGTGCTGGAGGAGATAGTGGTAAAAATTTATGTTGCGGGTGGTCGCATCAAGGAAGTTCCCTTTCACTACCGTGCCCGCAATTCCGGCAAGTCGCACGCAAAGTTGTTTCGGTTCGGTTGGGCTTTCTCAAAAACGCTATTGAGAATGTGGCGGCTCAGAAGATCAGGTCGTTACCACCAGCGGGAGAAGCTGTGAAAAATTAAATCGATCCCGGATATGACACAAGCTAAGAAGATTTGCAGGTTGGGAAGGGGGCAGCCGATAGGTTCAAGGTGCGATAAATTCAACGCCCCCGCCTCAACTTTGAATGCCAGGACCTATACGTGTCACTCGAGCCTCTGCCGTTAACTGCAATTGAACGGTTGATTCGAGGACGAAGCCTCTGAAACTTGAGGCGGGGGCGCGTTGAATTTATCGCACCTTGAACCTATCGACTGCCCCCTTCCCAACCTGCGAATTACCGTAACTTGAGTAATACTCTGGTCCAATGATTTTTTCACGGCTTCAGGAGCGGGTGGGTTCAGCCTTTCTCGACGGGGAAAGCGCGAAAAAAATCTAGCGGAACTTTTGCCCAATCTGTTCCGTCCCGAAGGTCCCAATACCGTTTAGTTTGAAACTAAAGACCAGTCTATTCTCTTTGCGCAGACCGACATTGAAAGTGGAATACTGGGCCGTCAGCGCGCAGCAATCCCAACTATAACCAAGGGTCACTGTAGAACCAATTAGCGAAGTATTCTCCCTGCCGGGCCTTTTTTGAAAGTCGAAGAACGCCGAGGCGCCGCCGAAGACACCGCTCTCACGGTTACCAAGAAAGACGGAAGGACTCCACTGCGAACCTCGCAGCGTTCCTGCTTCCAGACCGCGAGCGTCAGCGAATTGTTGGAGACTGGGAACTAACTCAATAGCACGCGTGTAGTAGAAACTTTGGAAAACCTGAAATAGCGGACGATTAATACCCACCGTGGATGACAATGCGCGCAGCCCGCCGCCCCGCGTATCGATGTCCGTACGCAAGTCGACAGAGATGTCGTGGCGCGGACGGTAACGTCCGTCAATATTCAGCGGAGAAAACCGTCTGGGCACGCCTCCATAACTAAAACCCGAAAGCGTATTTATTGGATAAAACTGATTGCGCTGGCCAGGCACCAAAGCACCGCCGAAGTAGGGATCGAAAAAGTATTTACCGCGCACGGTGATAGTAAGCGCCTCGTAAGGCTGACTCGAGAGCGGGGACTTCTCTCCGGATTTTGCGGCACGCGCCGCGGCCTTGCTCACATTCTCCTTGGTCCGACGCGTGAAGAATCGATTGGCAAGGCCAAACTCGAGCTCGTTCGTATCGGCAATGGCGTCTATATAGTCAAACCGGATAAGACGATCGAAATTATCAATACCCGAGATTTTGCGGTAAATCACATAGGGCTCGATCACATGCCGAAAGAAGAAGGTGCCATTACCGCGATGAAAATCTTTCGCTAAAGCTGGTGGTCTGACATCGAGTTCAAACTCGCCATACGTTCTCGTCACGTTCTGGCCCAGCACATCACGGGTAGTTGGATCGAGGGAGTTTGAATAAAAAGTTATACGTCCCGCAGCCGTCGCAGTCGCTGACCAGCCGGCGAAATGTAACGGCAACTCGAAACGCGGGTGCAGATCCAGACGCTGCACAATCGATGGCGTGATGATTGGATTACCACCTGCCTCACCGATAAAAGTCGCAAGGTCCTCGACGGTCTCTTTACGGCTCACGCCTTCAGCCCCTGCCTCAAATGAGAAATAGACCGGTAGTTTTTTGAAGAAACTCAAAGACGAGGGTCGCCGGTCGATCGTTACACTGGGAAGTTCGCGAATGCGAATGCGAGAATTGGGTAATGAAGTAACCTGCGTGCGGGCGAGAAGATTGAAACTGTACTCATTGTGATCTTTGTTAACGAATACCTGCGATGTCTCCTCCGGCGAGATAACCTGCTGGATGTTGTCAGAGAAGACCTGCCGAAATGCCAGATTCGAAGTTATATTGACGTCTGCCGCAGCGATAAACCCGTTGGGAAAGTAGTGAACACCTTCGACGTAGAAACTGGAGCCGCCTTGGTTAGGATGCGCGGCATCAGCCTTTGGGCCAAAGATTCGATCCTTTACGGAGTAGAAGCCGACGTTAAGAAATGACCGGGAGTTCGCGCGCGTGCGCAGGTCTCCGCCCAAACCCAAACCGCGCGCAGTATAGATATCACTTCTCAAAGTAAAGTCAGCAGAGCGACCAAGCGTTTGATAGTAAGCGGTCGAGAGGCGGAAGCCTTTGGCGCCTGAACCGCCAAACGTCGGTGTCAAAAAACCTGAAGCTCGATCGCGTTGCTTAATCGAAACGGACGCGTAGGGCAAATAAAAGATCGGAACCCTTTTGACCTTTAATCGCGGGGAATAGATGCGCACCCGGTCGCCTGTTTTTATCTTTGCTCGATGAGCGTGAAAGCTCCACTTGGGAATATCTTCATCACAGGCTGTAACCTGGACGTTAGTAGCGACAATGGTGTCGAGACTTACTTTCTCAACCCGGTCCGCAGTGAAATAAATGCGCGTGCCGTCCGTCGTCCGATTTGTGAACCCGGTCGAGTTTTCGAACCAGCCCGTTTTCGTCCTGTAGTCCCACTCAGCGCGAGAACCAGTGATTCGCTGCTGATCTCCCTGGTCAAACACGACATTGCCCTCGGCCAACACTTTGTTAGTCGACTCATAGACAGTCACTTTGTCAGCCTGCAGGCGATAAGTGCCGATGCGCACATCAACATTGCCTTCATACACGGCAACACGAGCCGTCTCAGGACCGGAAACGGACTGCCTGGTCGCATCGACAGTGATTCGATCACTTGATGCAACTTGCTCGCCTGTCCGAGGGGCGGAGCGCTGACGCGCGGGCTGATCGTTGGTTAAGGGATTGACGTTCGGTGTATCCGTCATCGGATTAGTTACTTTCCGATCGACCGGATTAGTTTGCTGAGCAAAGACCAAGTGATAAGCAACGACGATGGTTAGGCTCGCCAGGAGGAACCGGGTCACGGCAGGGAGACCGCTTGAGCAAGAAGCAATGCGCAACTATGAATGACCGCACCTTTGGTTGAATAGAGCGGTTGGATGCTAGCACGAATGACGGAAAAGAATGTAGCGGGCCGGAAACGGCGTAGTGGGGCCACAGTGTGTTGCTGATTGAAAAGAAAGTTTTAGGGAAATGCGGAGTTGGTTTTCAACTTGTTGGGATTAACTGTTAGCGTCCACTTTTATTGCAACCGTCTCGTGTGGAATTTCAGGTTCTTCTAGATCGGTTGGCAAGAATAGCGTTCCATGTTGTTTTTCAAATTGAGCGACGTAAGCAGCAAGAATCTTCACCACAGCCTTTGCGTGATGGAGTGACATCGAGATAATTGCCTGATCTCTTACGGCAATCGAGTCAGCATCAGCCTCTTCGATTTGCCCAAATCTTATGCTGATGTCGAAAGAAGTCATCGCGAGTTCGGTGTTGTTCGTATAATACTTTGGAACAGGCCCGTCCGAGCGATGGATCACCTTACGTTCCTTCAGGGTTTGTTCGTTAATGTTAGGGTCTGCTTCTGGCATTTGTAATCTCCTCAATTTGCGGGAGCTGAAGTGTAGTCAAGGACCCCAGTATTTAGTGGCGATAGAAACGCTGGTACGGTCGTCGCCCCAGCGAAGGATTCGTCAAAATAAACAACCGTAGAACTCTCTAAAGGGATAACCTCAACTGGACTGGTAACAACAGGCCCGTGTGCCCACAAGGCTTGCGTAATATTTCCTCTAAAACGATATTGCACGGTAAATCGATTATGACCTAGCGCAACAACGTTCGTGGGTATCAGTGGTTCACTGCTGCCTATATTCCACTGAGGCACTACCGCTGTGCCGAACCGTTCAAGTTGGGGTAATTCCTCCTCAAAACTTTGCGGGGCCATAACCTCGGGAGATAGTTCGTTAGTCCAACGGATCAATTCGGAAAAAGGGACAAATCGAACTATTAGGGCTACATCAAAAACTGATGCAATCCGCTGCAAGGTTGTGATGTTCAGCCGACCATAGCCGGGAGATTCAAGGCGGGATACGTTCGTCTGAGTCATTCCCAATTCAGTACCTAGCCGCGCTTGTGTCCAACCTTTTTTATCCCGCAAGGCGCGCACTTGAAAGCGGGATGCCCGTCTTAATTTGACCGGCGACAAAAAGGTCGCGCCGCGCTTTATTTCTGAGTTTTTGGCTCGGGACATTTCCAAATTACAACGGACGGGTTCGGCCCGTACCGTGATGCAATCGGTTTCACACTTGGCGGTCGTACAGACTTTGCGCAGTTAGTAAAAGTTTATGGAGAGATGGCAGATGAGCATCGCTATTCTCCGGCGGAAGTATTAGGAGCGAAGAAAGAGCGCCAACACGGACGCCCTGATCTTGATCGTGTTTGCACTTCACACGTTGAAAGACAGAACCTAACAATCAGAATGCAGATGCGCCGATTGACGCGATTAACGAATGGTTTTAGTAAGAAATGGGAGAATCTGAAGGCTGCTTACGCCCTGCATTTCGCCTACTACAATTTTTGCAGAATCCATAGCTCGATCCGCTGTACTCCAGCAATGGAAGCGGGTATAACCAAAAGCGTATGGACGCTTGCCGATCTACTTACGAATTAGCACGAGAAGGCACTATTATCATCGTTCACGCGTCGGTTAGGATGATCCTTTGCCTTGTGCTTCTTGAGCTTGGGGTGGTAGTGCTCGGGATCTGTTACTTGTCTTTTGAATTGATCTGTTCAATCGTAATAAGGACTTTGCGCTTGCTGTAGCAACACACTAATACCCCACTACCGGAAACGGCGACAGGCTTGGTTTTGAACTTTGTGCTTTGTGCTTCGTAACTTGAGGCCGCAACCATCGAGCCTCCAAGCTCAAGAGCAAAGTACGAAGTACAAAGCTCAAAGCTCAAAGCACAAAGTTCAAAGTACTAAGTTCAAACTCCTTACTGTTATCATTCGCCGCTGTGGCCGAACACTTCCAACTGATGATCGTTGCTGGTGAGCCTTCCGGTGATGCTCATGCGGCCGCGCTGGTTGAGTGTCTGCGCGCAGTTGCACCAGAGGTGCAGTTCGAATGTTTCGGCGCCGCTGGACCATTAATGCGGTCTGCCGGCGTCGAGTCCATTGTGAATTCCGATGCCCTGGCGATCATGGGAATACTCGAGGTGGCGCGGGTGCTACCGAGGTTCGTTGGCGCCTTTCGCAAATTAAAAGCAACAGCAATAGCAAGATCGCCTGATGCAGTGGTGCTGGTTGATTGGCCTGAGTTCAACCTTCGCCTGGCAACAACGCTTCACCGGCGAGGCTTGAAAGTGATCTATTACATCAGCCCCCAACTATGGGCCTGGCGCCCACGGCGCGTCCGCAATATCAAGCGCGACGTTGATCTGTTGCTGTCGATACTTCCCTTTGAGGTTGACTGGTACAGAGACCGGGGCGTGAAGCACGTTGCGTTTGTCGGGCATCCATTGTCCGGAGAAGTCCAAGCCCACCTGAGCCGCGAAGAGTTTTGCACACAAAACTGTCTTGATTCTGGCCGTCCCATCATTTCATTCCTTCCGGGCAGTCGTCATAAAGAGTTGCAACGCATACTCCCGCCAATGCTCGACGCCATCCACTCGATTTCTCTCGCGCGTCCCGACATTCAGTTTCTTATAATCGTCGCGCCGAGCCGGTCCATTCCTGAAGCGAACGAGATCATAAGGCAACACAAAGATGCCTCGACTCTGGAGAAGCTCGTGACACTGTTGCGGGGCCAAATGCGAGAAGCATTGGCTTCTTCTGATGCCGCCGCCGTTGCCAGCGGGACGGCTACTCTCGAGGCAGCTCTCCTGGAAACACCTATGGTCGTCATCTATAAAGAGTCGGCCATTAACTGGCACACGCTGGGCCGGCTAATAACTGTAGAGCATTTCGGTCTGGTGAATCTTGTTGCCGGCGAACGTGTAGCGGTGGAACTCATGCAGAACGATTTGACAGGGACACGATTAGCGGCCGAATTGCTGACCTTGTTGGATGACGATCAAAATCGTTCTGTGCGGAACAGACTTCACGAGGTGGCAAAGCGTCTGGGTGATCCCGGAGCCTCGAACCGTGCCGCTGAGTGTGTACTAGCGGCTCTTCGAGAGTGGATTTAAGTAATGCAGGTTTCTCCCGGAGGGGGTTTCACTCCGTAGGAGTTACATGTTTATAGATCGAACCCTGACAAGAAACACCCGCGCGGTTCGGAGGGGCGGAATGAAACTAGACTGGTATGTGGCACGTTGAGTTCCGCCCCTCCGAACCGCGCCGGAGGTTCTCGGGCCGATGAGCTATAAACATGTCACTCCTACGGAGTATCAAAAACCTTTTCGCTAGGGCTATCGTCTCTCTTCCAATTCCTCTAGCCTCCGACGTAGCTCTTTTATCTCTTCACGCATCTGCGGCAAGCGACCGACGTGCGCGTTTAGTCGCTTGTATTCATTGAGAGGTTGAATAGGAATTCCCCACCACACGCCGGGACGAACAATCTTCCCCGGCAGCACGCCGGCCTTTGAGCCGATAATGGCACCACTAAGAACGCGGATGTGATCACCAAAACCTACCTGGCCGCCGATCACACAGTCGTCTTCAATGATCACACTCCCACTGATGCCGGTCTGCGCGGCAATCACCACTCGCTCACCGATGTCGCAGTTGTGGCCCACGTGGACCATGTTATCCAGTTTTGTGCCGCGTCCGATCCGCGTCCGACCCAAAGCCGCACGATCGATGCAGGTATGGGCGCCGAGCTCAACATCGTCCTCTATAACGACCGTACCGATTTGAGGAAACTTGTGATAGCCCATATCGTCGCGCACGTAACCGAAGCCATCGGCGCCAATGCAAACGCCAGCGTGCAGGACTACTCGATCGCCCAGCGAAACACCGTCGTACAAAACAACATTGGGGTGAAGGACGCAGTCGTTCCCCAGAGTCACATTCGCTCCCACAACAGCCCCGGCTTCGATCCTTGCGTAAGCTCCGACTTGCGCGTTCTCTCCGATGTACACGTGAGGGCCAACAAAAGCCGTAAGCGCGACGTCGGCAGTTTCAGAAACAACGGCGCTCGCATGAATTGAAGGCTCACGGCGAAGGGGTGGGTGAAGCACAGCGGCAATCAGCGCGCATGCAAGTTTGGGATTTGAAACTGCGATGAATGCAGTCTGCTTAAAACCCGCGGGCGCCTCTCCCTCTTCCGGAATTATCAGGCAGGACGCGTTGCTCGAACCGGCGGCGGCGAAGAACTTTTTCTCTTCGACGTAAGCAATGTCTCCTTCTCCCGCGTTTTCCAGATCGGCGATTCTTTCAATCAGAATTCCTCCATCGCCAATTACGCGCCCACTCACCTTCGCGGCAAGATCGTCTACGGAAACTGTTTTGATGTCGCTCATTGGATCATTCTCGTGTAAACCCTCGCTGCGATCCTCGAATAAATCTGGTGAGATGCGCAACGTTTTCATCAGCCATTTGATCCATCTCCGCAAGAACGGTCTCCAACGGGGTTGCCGATCTAAACAAAAGCTTATACGCATTCTTCAAGGCGCGCATTGCTTCTTCCGAAAACCCTGCGCGCTTTAAGCCGACGGAGTTGACGCCGCGCACGCGCGGCGGGTTTCCGTCGGTGACAAAGAACGGTAACACGTCCTGAACGATCTTAGATTTGCCGCCAACCATCGCGTATCGCCCCATGCGCACAAACTGGTGAGCTCCGACATTATTGGAAAGGAAGACATGGTCTTCAACGATGATGTGGCCCGCCAGGGCAACGCCATTCGCGAAAATATTATCGTCTCCGACCACGCAATTGTGTGCGATGTGCACGCCCACCATAAAAAAGTTGCGTGATCCGATCCGTGTTACCTGTCCCTCTTCGCTGGCGCGATGCAAGGTCGCAAATTCCCGTATCAGATTGTCGTCTCCGATAACGAGGGCGCTTCGCTCTCCCTTGAACTTCACATCCTGCGGTTCACCGCCGAGGATTGCATGTTCAAAAACGCGGTTTCGCTGCCCGAGGGAGGTGTACTTCTTTATCACGGCATGGGCGCCAACCTCGCATCCGGCACCCAAAATGGCATCCTCTTCGATCACGGCATAGGGACCAACGCGCACTCCGGGCCCGAGCGCCGCGTTCGGGCTCACAACCGCGGTCGGATGTAGGACGACACTCTCCTGAGGACACATAATGAAGCAGTGTTGAGATATTACACTGAGTC
>WNFR01008824.1_pt1 | contig 10192 bp, 9 predicted proteins | sample 5400221 | NCBI WGS metagenome assembly WNFR01 (sample SAMN13153357, study PRJNA577476) | soil metagenome | isolation source: 40 cm soil under Madrone tree | place: USA:California | collected 2016-06-14 | reverse complement strand
CGTGCTGATCGAGGCCTGGGTCTATGCGCCCTGACGTCTGTCCGTCCAGGTGCAAAGGACGAGAAGCCTAGCCTGACCTGCTCCTCCAAGCCGCCACGGGTAATGGTCACGTGGGATTAAAATGTGCGCTGCGGGTCTGCGATGATCCGTTCGTCCCCGCGAACGCAGGGACCCAGGGCTACAGGTTGCGGCCCCTGGATTCCCGCTTGCGCGGGAATGAACGGACAAGGTCTTGCAACGCACATTTCTACAAAGCGGCGATCAATGCCCATGAAAGCGAGGCAATCATCACTCCACTTAATGTCCACGCCAAGATCAAGCTTGCGAAACGATTTAGGCCGTCCAATTTTCCAACGAAGACCCTCGATTTCAAGTACCGCGAAAATCCGTAAATGAACCAAATAGCGACGGCCGGGCTCAGCGCGACGCTACGTAACATGTTTTCGAAAACGCGCTGCTGCTCTTTCGTGTCGAGATCGTTCAATGCCGCCACACTGACAAGGGCGCCGAACGGCACGAGTGGCAATCCCGCGAGTACGCCTCGTACTCCATCCGGCACGCGTCGATGCGCCGTCGCGACCAAAAAGAGCGCCAGCGCGAGCGCGAACAGGACGATTTTCACCTTGCTGCTCAGGATCGTGTGATCGATCGACTGCCAAGAGAAAATGCTCCTATCAGCCGCGGTAAAATGGACTTCGGGCAAGAGGAAATGGACGAGCGCAACCAAAAGCAAACCAGCGAGCGTGCAAATGATCGCGTAGGGAAGTTGGCGCGACTCCGGAATGCCCGCTATCACTTGCGGTCGGAAGGCAATCAAAATCCATGCACCAACAACGGCAACGGCAAGAGAACCCGCGAGAACTGTTTCGTTTACATCGCCCAGCAGGCGCAAAAAAACGACTATGAACACAGCGCAGAGCGACCCGTTTATGACGGGAAGCCACAACATGCTCCTCGCCATTGGGCCTATGCTCGGTTGCTCGGCGAAGAAGAATGCAAGCCCGTTCAGCGCCGGAAACGTCAACGTCAAACCTGCCGCGTGAGGAAACGGCGCCGCCAAGACGACAAGGCAAATGTATACGGCTGTGCCAGTTGCAACACGCCAGACCAATGAACTCTCCCTCGCTGGGCTTTGAGCGCAGCGACCCGAACGTACCGAGTTGCAATGCTGGCTCAGTCGTCAAGAACATGCCGCGATGACCCCCGGCCTGCACACCTTGCACGATGACTGCATCGACTCCGTGGTCCTCGAGCCATCTCGCTTCAGCAACGATCGTTGCCGCGCCGTGCTCCTGTGGCCTATGCCGCAGTCACCTCCACTTCCGGCTGCCGATATGCCTTGAGCCGCGGCAGCACCTCCTGTGCGAAGATCGTCAGGTTGCTCACCGTATCTTCATGGCTCAAAAAGCCGGCGTGGCCCATCATCAAGAGGTTGCCCATACCGCCGCAGTATTCGCAGAAGCTCACCAATTGGTCGTAGACCTGATCCGGCGTGCCGCAGAACAGAATGCCGGCATCGATCAGGTCTTGCACGCTCGCGCGATGCATGTCGATCACGCGGCCGTCTTTGGTGAAGCTGCGCGGCGCGGTTTGGCCCTTGAGCATGCGCGCGTTGTCCTCGATCGACAGAAATCCCGGCGGATTGCGAAACGGCACATGCACGATCGAGGATGAGCGCAGATAACCGGCGACAAGCCCGCCGCGACGGCGCGCCTCGGCCTCCTCGTGCGCCACGGCAACGAGTCCAAGATAGGCGAAGCGGTCGGCGCCAGGCGCGCTACGGCGCTTGGCAATGTAGCCCTGCCGGTAGGCGTCGTAGAGCGCTCGGGTAGCATAGCCGCTGCCGAGCGTGGCCATGACGTAGCCCTTTTCGCCGAGCAGCCGGGCCTGGTTGCGGTTGCCGGTGGTGGTCCATATCGGCGGGTGTGGCTGCTGCACGGGCCGCGGCCAGATGTTCACCTGCCGGTAATGGAAATGCTCGCCTTCCCAATTGAACGGCTCGTCGTGGCTCGTCATCGCCTTGATGATGAAGTCGTGCGCCTCCCAGAAGCGATCCATGACCCCGACGGGATTCTGATTCGATGCCGGAAACTCGTACGGCACGCCCTTGATGAAGCCCATGTCGAGGCGGCCGCGCGAGATCACGTCGATCGTGGCGAGCTCTTCGGCGCAGCGCAGTGGATCCGGTCGATGCCCGATCGGATAGCCGAGCACGAGCAAACGCGCCTTCTTAGTCTGCCGGGCAAGGATCGCAAGCGTCACGATGACCGTCGATGACATGCAGGTGGCGGTCTGATGGTGCTCATTGAGCATGATGTCGAGCCCGAGCTCGTCCGCGACCATCCACTCGTCGTAATAGCGGTGAAATAGATCGCCGGCGATTTTCGGATCGAGCTTGCGGTTGGGCAGGTTCACGCGCAGCGACCCGTTGTGGTCGTTCCAGACGGGGTAGTACGGCTGCTCGGAGAACTGATAGACGCGCATGGTCAATCTCCAGAAGCTCGTCGTGCCGGCCGGGCCTTTTGCGCCTCGGCATCCGCGAATGCGAGCACGCGGCGCGCGAATTCATCGGGCTGCTCGATATGAGGAAAGTGGCCGGCGCGATCGATCGTCTCGAAACGAGCGCCCGCAATGGCTGCACAATAAGCACGCCCATAATTCTCGTTGAGAATGCGGTCGGCGCTGCCCCACAGGAACAGCGTCGGAATGCGGATGCGATGCAGCCGCGCCTTGAGCTTGGGATTGTGCATGTAGGGCGACCAGCACAATCGCGCCGTGGCTTCCCGATTGCGCGCCATGGCGAGTGCTTCGGCGTCGGTCAGGTTTTTGGGGTCGTGTCGGCCCCGGCTCGGATCGAAGTAAGCAAGCGCATTAAACTCGTCCGGCGTGACCGCCCAGATGTCGGGAATGTCGCGGGTCTCGCGGTCGCCGACCTTGATACCAATCGCATTGGCCATCACCAAATGCGAGAGGCGCTCGGTCGATTTCACCGCGATCTCTGCCGCGAGCCAGGCGCCGAGCCCGACGCCGACGGCCAAAATGTCTCGCAGGTCGAGCTGCTCCATGAAATCGAGGTAGAAGTAGGAGAGGTCATCGACCGTGTTCATGCCCTTCGGCAGCTCCGATGTGCCGAAGCCCGGATGCGTGGGAGCGAGCAGCCGTGCGCCGCGGGCGAGTGCATCGAGCACAGGCGCGCTCGGGCTAATGCCAATACCGGGATGCAGGAACAGGACCGGCTTTCCAGCCCCGCGCTCGATCAACTCCACGCGGATGCCGCTGACCGTTGCCGAGGATACTTGAGGGGAGGCCACGTTCATTGCGCTTGCTTCAAACCTAGGATTCTCGCCGTTGCGGCGAGCTTGGCATGCAGCTGCTTGATCTCGGCGGCAAATTCGTCGGGACCCGCAATCGCGACGATCTGACCCGTCGCTTCGATCCTAGCGGTAATCACCGGGTCGGCTTCGACGACGGCGCGAAGCTCATTGGCCACGCGTTGACGCAGCTCAGCCGGCATGCCGCGCGGTCCAAACAAGCCGATTGGGCTGTCGAGCTCCAGCGCGGGATAGCCGGCCTCGGCCACGGTCGAAACATCGGGTGCGCTGGGTGAGCGCTTGCGACTGGTCACTGCCAGTACCTTGACCTTTCCAGCTTGCATGTGTGGTTGCACGACGGCCAGCGACGTCATCAACACTTGAATTCGTCCCTCGGCAAGGTCGTTCGGTGCTTGCATGATGTCGCGGTAGGGCACCTTGAGCACGTCGAGCCCGGCGCTTTTAAGAAAACCAAACAACAGGAAGTCGGAGTTGCCGTTCGCGGCCGCCGCATTGAGCTTTCCGGGGTGCGCGCGGGCAAACGACACGAGGTCGCTGATCGTGGTCAGCTGCAGCGATACGGAGGTCGACATGGCCAGCACGATCGTGGAGACGCTCGCAATGGGCAGGAGGTCGCGCTCGGCGTCATACGGCAGCTTGTCGTGCTCGTAGGGATGGACGGCGAACGTTCCGGCGGGCGACCACAACAAGGTGTGGTCGTCGTTCGCGCCGATAAAGGCGGTGATGGCCACGAGACCGTCGCCGCCCGGACGGTTTTCAACGAGCACCGGCTTGCCCCACCGCGCGGCCAAGCGATCCGCAAACAACCGCGCCGCGATGTCGGCCGCGGCCGCGGGGCCGAATGGGATAATGAACCGGACGGGCCGCGTCGGATAGTCTTGGGCCGCGGCGCTAGCGACGCTCAACAAATTCACGACGAGCGCGACCAGGAGAAGGAATCGCGCCATCACGACGCTCCATGCCTGCGGTGGGCGGCAACAGAATAAGCCAGAATCGACGCAACGGGGCAAGCGGCGTCAGAGGCGTTCGATCGAGGCGATGCAGCGACCGGCGATGAAGTTCGTTAGATATGCTACTATGCGCGCTCGCTAGATTTCAGAATTGCGTCGCGCTCCATGACAAAAGCGATGACCCGCCGCCGACTGATCAAGCTTACCGCGGCGTTTGCAGCATCGAGCGCGGTTCCCCACAACGTTCAAGCGCAGGCTTACCCGAACCGCATCATTCGGCTGATCGCACCATTCCCAGCCGGTGGCGGCACCGACTCCGCGGCCCGCATCATTGCGGCTGGCTTGTCGGAGCTCTTGGGCCAGCAGGTCGTGGTCGACAACCGGCCGGGCGCCGGCAGCAACATCGGCGCCGAGGCCGCCGCGCGCGCGGCGCCTGACGGCTACACGCTGTTGCTCGGTGCGCCGACGCTTGCGATCAACCGCTTTCTCTATGCATCACTCAACTACGATTCCGTCGCCGATCTCGCGCCGGTGTCATTGCTCTGCCGCTTTCCGAACATTCTTGCGGTGCCGGTGTCGTCGCCGCTGACTTCGGTCCGCAGCTTCATCGACTATGCCAGGGCCAATCCAGGCAAACTGACTTATTCCTCTCCGGGGATCGGCACCACGCCGCACCTGTCTGGTGAATTGTTCAAGCGCATGGCCGGCATCGAGCTCGTCCACGTGCCCTATCGCGGCGCCGGGGCCGGCGCCATTACCGACACCATCGCCGGCCGCGTCGATTCCGCTATCAACACGACCGGTTCGCTCTTGCAAACCGTGCGCTCCGGGCAGCTGCGCGGGCTCGCCGTCACCACCCTGAAACGTTTCCCGACCGCGCCGGAACTGCCGACCATTGCGGAGTCCGGGGTTCCCGGATTTGACGTGTCGTCCTGGTATGCGCTGTTCGTGCCGGCCAAGACCCCGCCTGAGATCATCGCCAGGCTGAACGCCGCGACCGTCACGGCATTATCGGATCCCGCGGTCAAGGCCCGGTTCGAGCCACTCGGCGTCGTTGTCGAAAGCTCGACACCCCAAGGGCTCGCAGCGCTGCTTCGGTCCGAAATCGACAAGTGGGGCCCGATCATCAAGGCCGCGGGGATCAGCGCAAGCAATTGAGCAGGAGAAGCACCATGGCATCAAAACTATCGGGAGGCTGCGTCTGTGGCGCCATCCATTACGAGTGCAACGTTGACCCCGTCGTCATGTTGAACTGTCACTGCCGGGATTGTCAGCGCGCGAGCGGGAGTGCCTATGCCGCGGTCGTCGTGGTGCCGAAAGCTGCGGTTCAGATGCGTGGCGAGCCGCGTTACCACAAGGTTGTAGGAGAGGCAGGCAAGGGAGTTGAACGCGGTTTCTGCTCGACCTGCGGCAGTCAGGTGACGATAAAATTGGATCGAGTGCCAGATGCGCTTGGATTGCAGGCGGGAAGCTTGGATGACCCGTCAATTCATCGCCCGGCAATGGATGTTTTCGCCTCAAGCGCGCAGCCCTGGGATCACATGGATCCCAACATACAAAAGCATCCGCAGGCACCGCCCTTGTGATCTGGCGGCTTTTCTCTGCACGGTAATGAGAGGTACCCGGATCGAGCGCGGCGAAATCCGTGACGCCGAATGGGAGGTCGTTACGGCGAACGTCGCGTCGGCGACAGTGCGTAGGGCGGATGAGCGGAGCGTAATCCGCCACTGCCGGATCGGCCCCGTTTGACTCGATACACGGTTAGATCTTTGAGCATTTCCCCTCTGGTGACGATCCGGACGGTTGCGCCATCCGGCCTGCGAAAGGCAAACTCGCATTCCGCAAATCCCGTGCCGGCACACATTTGCGCTTCGGGGAAAGTAATACAGATTTCCTCGCGGGCAGGCGCGCTGCACGCGCCAATTCGTGCCGGCAAGAAACCGTCGGCCAGCAGCGCCTTCCTGGCATCGGCATAAGGCGCACCGCGGCGAATGCGATTCGCTTCGCCGGCCAATGCCATGGTTGTGGCGAGAATGACGGCACATCCGCACATCAGTTTGGACGTCCGCATAGCTTATCTCGCGAAGGTGACTCGGATGGACCGGACCGTCGCATCCTTATTCGGGTGATGAAAACCAAAGGGGTGTTTTCGACGTCCAGGGACTGCGGGGATAGCGATTGTGGAGCAGCAGGTAGGCTGCCTTCGAGGTCTCGGTATCCTTTTGTCCGTATCGTGTTGCCCGCACCACGAGGTAGAGCGCCTCGGGCACCCGCGGATCCCGGGGCTGTGCATTTGCCCAGGCCAGAATAATGGCCCCGAGATACGCGGGTGCTCCGGGAAGTTGGCGCAAGCGCTCGAGGTCGTTGCCCGCGCGGTCGCGATCCTGCGACGTGATGAATGCCGGCGCCGCCAATTGCAGCGGAAGGGCGCAATCGCTGCAAAGATTAACGTCGGGCGTGGCTCGATTATCGGCGTCCTCGTGCGACCACCAGCGCGTTGCAGTGAGCCCGATCCGGTCGCGCATGTAAGGGTAGTCGAGCCCGGAACCGAGCGAGGGGCTTGCGCCGGGCAGCCGCAGCAGCAGCAGCGCCGCTTCTATTTTCTTCTGCTGCGGCGTGGCGGCGCTCTGATAGGCTTTCCAGCCGGCGCCGAATTGGGGGAAATGACGCGCGACGATGGGCGTGACGGAATTGGCGCTTTCGGCATCTTCCAGCAGCACCGCGCGCGTCCAGACCGCAAGCGCCGCGTCGCGCTGCACATTGGGCGGTAGCCGGTCCGATTGCGCGACCCGCGCCATCATCGGCAGCGGCATGAAGATCGACAGGACCGTTGCCGCGTCCTCGTCGAAGTATCGCGGATTTGGCTGGGACAGCTCCGTTCGCCACTTGAGGTTCGGCGCGAAGTCGCCGGAAATGTTCGTCGACTTCAAAGGCAGCGCCGTCGCGTCGAGCTTGGTGCGCGGGTCGGGAAGGTACATCACGAATTCGCCGCGGCGCAGCGCGAAGCGCACGAACTCGTCGACGTCGCGCGCAAGCTTCGTGCGGTGATAACGCATCAGATTTTCGACCCCTTCCGGCAGCGGGCGGCCGTCAAGGATTTGATCGAGCTCGGCGCGAGCTTCCTCTTGTTTGTTCTCGGCGATGAGGAGGCGCAGGCGATGCCACGCCAGCGTGTAATATGCCGGCGAGCTCGGCTCGATCTCGCGTGAAGCGGTGATCGCGGCCGCGACGTCATCGTCCCCGGGGGAGAGATGCATCAGCGCGGCGACAAGCCACGGCAAACTACGCCGCTCGCGCCATCGGCTCAGCGCGTCCGCCTTGGCCGCGGCCACGTTCTCCTCGCGACCAGCGGTCAGAACATCGATATCGTAGATCCACGCCCCGAGATCCGTGTGGCGCGCGCCGGTCCGCTCCAAGAGCAAGAAGTCACGCAGCTCGATGGCAAGCGCGTTGGGCAAGTCCGGCGCGAGCAGCGCCCGTTCCAACTCCCGCGCCCGTTCCTGCGGGCGCGTCGCGAACGCGAGCAACGAGGTCAATTTCGGCGCCTCGGCGCCATAGTCTCCGAGCTCCGGATCGGTTGCGACGGCGTCGATGGCCTGCTGCGCGTCGGCGATGAGCTTTGGCGTCTTGTCCTCGATCGCGGCGTGAACGGCGCAGCGTGCCACGAGATAGCGCGCCGTTTTCTGCCACGGCGAGGAGGCATCGCGGCCAATCTCCGCGAACAGACGTCCCGCGGCGGCATAATCCAGGCGATAGAAATAGGCCGCGGCGATCTGGTAGGCGCGGTCGGCCTTGAGCCAGGCGGGCGCATTCGGCAGCTCGTCCGGCAGGGGTGAATCCGTGTTGCAATTGAGGAGGACGGCGTCCTGGCCGATCACCCAATCGCGCACCAAAGGGCTGTTGGCGCCGTGATCGGCGATGCGCGCGCGCAACGTCGCGGCGGAATTGCGATAGGTGTTCGGAAAGCATGAGACGTCGAAAAGCTGCATGTCCTCCGGCCGCCGGCGGTACGCCGCATACCTTATGTCCTGGGCAGGCGGAACGCCGGCGACGCGCTTGCGCAGGTCGTTCCAGCTCGTCACCGCATCGAACGGGGTCTCCGGAGCATCGCAACAGCGCGCGAGCAATTGCTTGGCCTGCGCATCCGAGAAGCTCCCGCCCAGCATAATGCGATAGGCGGCGTAAAGCCGATTGTCGGTGAAGGTGGGACGCAGGATGCCAAGCCGCCCGCGGAAATATGCAAGATCGTCCACCGGATCTTGGCCCGAACGGCTGAAAAATCTGATTTCCGGCCAAAGCGGACCTGTCGCCCACGCCGCGGGCACAAGGCCGCAAAGCAGGATGGCGAGCGTCAATAGAGGCGAGAAGGATCTGACCATTGACGTATCCTCTCGCGGAGCGCGGCGTATGTTTCGGCGTTCCAGCGTCGCGGACTGAAGGCGTAAATACGACGGCCGGACGGTATTGCAGGCGGCAGCTCGTCGGTCGCGACCCCGATGCTGGTACGGCAGTTGGCCGAGCGAAAATCTCCCCCGTCGGCGAAATGCTCCCGGATGCGTCGGCGATCGGGGCCCATGCGAAAGAGCATTGGGACCACCTCGTCCACTGCCAGCGACTGGGTCCACCGTTCGTTGAGGCACCAAGATGTCAGTGCGGTGGCCGAGAGCACTGCGTTGGGAAGGCGCTGGCGCAACGCCGCAACAGCCTTCACGAAAAAATCGCGCTGTGACGATTTTGCCTCGAAGTCGATCTGAAGAAATTCCCCCGGAAGAGTCTCGCGCAACGCGGCGAGCGTCGCGGCGAAGGCGCGCGCTTGAGCGTCGCTCACGACGGGCGGCTCATGGCGATCGATGTCGACATGCGCGACTGCCACCAGGCGAGTCCCTTTCGGCGGATTCAAACGATGATGACGCGGCGTGAGAAATACGGTCTCCCCGCGCAAGATAACCGTGGCGGCCAGATAGGCCACCGCCGTGTCCCTAATATCGATGAAGCTCAGATCGTCGTCGCGGTCCCATGCCCAGAGGACGAGCGGAGGTATATTCACCGGCATCATGGTGCGAGCGGATATGTTTTGATCGCTACCCAGGAAGAGCAAAAGCAGGAAAGGAGCAAGCAAAACGCAGCGTCGCAGCAGGGGGCGCATAGCAGTCGGCTCGACTGACCAGATCGAGCCTCCATTCAAGTCTCACGTCAGCTTCGACGCAACAAGGAATCAGCCGCAAGCTGTGGAACCGATATCAGCCAAGCAAGCCTCTTTTGGTTGGATCGGATTTGTGTAAAGAGGAGCCGCGGGCTGGCGACTGGCAAGCATGTTCCCATTTTCGTTTCGTAGCCGCCGCCTCGGCGAAGGAATGGCAAAGCAGGAATTGGGAGAACCGCCATGCGAGCAAAAACGCTCACGTCCGAACAGATGGAAGCCCGTGTCGCTCGATTCCACAAGCTGCAGACCTACCAAACTCAGAATTTCGAGGCGCACAACATTCCGCCGGGCGCGGTGGAAAAAGTGGCAGCGCGTCGGGTCTATCCGGTGATGGCGCCGGCGGATTACCAGGGTCGCAGCGCCGGGGCGCCGGTCAAGGGCCCGCGTGGTCTGATCGTCAGCATTGCCGAGTGCGAGCCCGGCAATGGACCTGGCCTGCACCGCCATCTCAACACGGTCGAGAACTTTTTCTGCCTCTCCGGCCGGTTCGAGATCGCCTGGGGCGATCGGGGCGAGCACACGCTCGTGCTCGAGCCGTTGGATATGATCGCTGTGCCGCGCGGAGAGAACCGCAGCTTCCGCAACATCTCCAACGAACTGGGTCGCCTGCTGGTCATGATCGTGCCGGAAAGCGACGAACAGGTCGACCCGGTCTGCTTTGCGCCGAGTTTGGCCAAGGAGATCGAGGACCAATACGGTAAGACGGC
>WNFR01008823.1_pt1 | contig 10193 bp, 9 predicted proteins | sample 5400221 | NCBI WGS metagenome assembly WNFR01 (sample SAMN13153357, study PRJNA577476) | soil metagenome | isolation source: 40 cm soil under Madrone tree | place: USA:California | collected 2016-06-14 | reverse complement strand
GCGGCAGCTCGTCCCGCTCTTTTCGTAACGAGGGTTGGTTGCTGCGGATCTGGCGCAGCCCGACCACCGGCGATGCGGTCGACCGGGACGTGCCGGTGGACGTCGTGAGCTACCCGTAGATGGAAAGGAGGGGAAACAGCTCGTCGATCTCACTCCTCGACGGCGGCACCGCGCCTGTCCGCGTGCAGGTCACGGCCGATGCTGCGACGGCATATGTCACCGCGCGTCGGATGACGCCTTCGTCGAATTCGCGTTCCGCATCCGGCCCGAGTGCACGCTCGTCGATGAGGGCCGCGACGAGCGCGGCGCCGAAGCTGTCACCCGCGCCGACCGTGTCGACGACAGTCACCGGCATTGCCGGCACATCCACCGCGGCTGTGCGCGATCGCGCGAGGGCTCCACTGGCGCCGCACGTCAGAGCGACGAGGCGCGGCCCGAAACCGAGGATGAGCTCCGGGACCTCCGCGAGCTGCAGATCCGGGTAGATCCACGCGGCGTCATCATCGCTCAACTTGACGACGTCAGCGAGACGCGCAAGCCGTTCGAACCGGCGTCGATAGACGCCGGCGTCGCCGAAGATCGCCGGTCGCACGTTCGGGTCGAGAATGATCCGTCGCTGTCCGGCCTCGCGGTCGAGGAGCGCTTCGTAGGCACCTGCAGGCGGATCGATCGCGAGCGCGAGCGTGCCGATGTGAATCGCCCAGGCGCTCTCCGGCAGGGCAGGCAGCCGGTCGGGCGAGACGTCGGTGAATGCAGTCCCAGCGAGGGAGAACGTGTACGAGTTGCGCCCGTCTCCCTCACGGTGCACCGTCGCCTGCGGCGTCGCCAGCTCCGACCGGCAGACGAGCGACGTGTCGACCCCGGCGTCGGCAAGCAGTTGCGCGAGGATCTGCCCGTACGAGTCGCGCGAAATCGCTCCGAAAAAGGCAACGGGAACCTCGAGACGCCCGAGCGCGACGGCCGTGTTGAAGGGCCCGCCGCCGGCGACGGCCCGCCGCGAGCCACGATCGTCGACAAGGTCGACGAGCGCCTCTCCACCGACGACGATCACGCAACCGCAGGAGATGTGGGAACGATCTCTCCCGATCCACGCGGGATCAACGTCACCGGCACGACCTGGTGGACGGCCTCGCCGGTCTCGCCGTCCAGCCGGCGGAACAGGAGCTCCGCAGCCGAACGCCCGAGCGCCTGCGGATCCTGTGCGACGACCGAGATCGCCGGGTCGACCATGTCCGCGAGCGAAAGGTCGTCGAAGCCGATCAGTGCGACCCGGCGTTGCAAGCCGGCGTTCCGGAGCGCGTGCACGCCTCCGATCGTGAGGAGGTTCTGGCCCGCGAAGACGGCGGTCGGGGGATCGGGAAGGGAGAGCATTTCGCCGACGGCGGCCAAAGCAGCGTCCGCATCGTGCAAATCGGTGCGGATCAGCCGCTCGTCGACGGCGATACGTGCCAGCTCGAGTCCCTGACGGTACCCCGCCAACCGCTCCTTCGCGGTCGAGATCGTCAGGAGGTCGCCGAGGAAGCCGATCCGTGTGTGTCCGTGACCGAGCAGGTGTTCGGTCGCGACGATTGCACCACCGCGGTTGTCGGAGACAACGCTGTCAGCGTCGAGATGGACGGCCGGGCGGTCGAGGAAGACGAGCGCCGTCCCCGTCCGCTGGTCGTCGTACAGATAGCCGTGGTCGTGACTCGCCGGAACGATGATGAGGCCGTCGACGCGCCGCTCGCGAAAAGAGCCGATCAACTCGCGTTCGCGATCTGGATGTTCGTCGCAGCTTCCCGCGAAGACAAGCACGCCGCGATCGCGAGCGGCGTCCTCGATCGCGCGGTGGAGCGCCGACGAGAACGGGTTCGACACATCCTCGAGCACGAGGCCGATCGTCTGGGTCTTCCCGCCGAGCCGACGCAGCATCGATGCGTTCGCGTCACGGCGGTACCTGAGCTGCTCGATCGCCCGTCGCACCCTGGCCTCGAGCTCGGGACTGACACCCGGCTCGTCGTTGACGACGCGGGAAACCGTCTTCAAACCGACGCCGGCGAGCGCGGCAACGTCGACCATCGTCGGCCGGCGGTTCGGTTCGGTTACATGCCTTGACAACGATGTTCCACTGGTGGAGTCACGGGAGAGGTCGCGATTCTACAGCGAAAACCCACGCTTGACATGCGCTTCTTGACAACGTTATCGTACGTCATCGTCTGTCGGCCGACAACCCGTTCGTCGATGTACGTCTCGCTCCACGCTGACCGGCTCCTCGTGCCGGCTGCGCCCGAGTCGCGTTCGCAATCGCCCTCCGCGGTGCGCGGCGACTGGCGCAGCCGGTACGAGCGGGCAAGCGCTTCCGTTGCGACAGACGAGCACGCGCATGCCACCGTCAACCGTCCTGGGGGAGGTACCTCAGATGCATGAAGCCCGGAGCAGGAGTGTCCGCAAAGGCACGATGCTCATTCTTTTCCTGACCGTGGGCCTCGTCGCTGCCGCACTTGCGGCGACCGCCTCGGCCAAGCCCGCGGCCAAGACGATCAGCGTCGCGATCGTCGCGAATCCTCAGATGCAGGACATCGCAAGCCTGACGCCGACGCTCTTCACAGCGAAGACGGGGATCAAGGTGAACTACACGATTCTCGACGAAGGGAAGCTCCGCGAGGTCACCACGCGTGACGTCGGCTCCGGCGGCAAGGCCTTCGACGCGGTGATGGTCGGACCCTACGAGGCGCCCCAGTTCGGCACCGCGGGTCTGCTGAACGATCTCACGTCGATGGCCAAGGCCGACACGACATACAACTACAACGATCTGATCCCGGCGGTGCGCAACGCGCTGTCGGCGAACGGGCACCTGTATGCGTCGCCGTTCTACGGGGAGTCGTCGTTCCTGATGTACCGCAAGGACATTCTCGCGCAGGCGGGCGTGACGATGCCACTCCATCCGACGTGGCAGCAGGTTGCGACGATCGCACGAAAGATCAACACTCCGTCGATGGCGGGCATCTGCCTGCGTGGCAAGCCGGGCTGGGGCGATCTAGGCGCCGCGTTCACGACGGTGCTGAACACGTTCGGCGGCACCTGGTGGTCGTCGACGCCGAGCGGCAAGCCGGCTGCGGCGCAGGTGAATCAGCCGGTGTTCAGGACCGCGCTCGACTTCTACTCGAAGCTCGTGCAGGACGCCGGTGAGAAGGATGCCGCGAACTCGAGCTTCAACGAGTGCCTCGCCGCCTACCAGGCCGGCAAGGTGGCGATGTGGTACGACGCGACCGTCGCCGCCGGCCTACTCGAGGCCGGCAACAGCCCGGTGAAGGGCAAGAACGGCTATGCCTTCGCCCCGGTCGACAAGACGAAGGCGTCGGGCTGGCTCTGGACCTGGGCGCTCGCGATCCCGAAGAGCTCGCCGGACCCGGCAGATGCCTGGAAGTTCATCTCCTGGGCGACGAGCGCGCAGTACATCAAGGCCGCCGGGACGCACACGAAGGGCGGCTGGCCCTCGATCCCGCCGGGGACGCGGGTATCGACCTACGCCATCCCGCAGTACAAGGCGGCGGCGAAGGCGTTCGCCGGGATCACGCTGGCCGCGATGAAGGCCGCGCCGATCACGAACCCCGGCACGACCAAACGGCCTGGACTGCCGGGCGTGCAGTACGTCGGGATCCCGCAGTTCCAGGATGTCGGCAACCGCTGCACGCAGCTCTTCTCGAGCGTGATCGCCGGCTCGATGAAGGACACCGCCGCGATCAGCCAGTGCCAGCAGATCGCGGCCAAGGCGATCAAGTAGCCCTCGCATGACCGCCGCAGCCGCCGACGTCGCACTGAAGGGACGGGTCGGAGATCCGTTCTCATCGGTGTGGCGTCGGCGGCTGCCTCTGCTTCCAGCGCTGCTCTACATGGTCGTCATCACGCAGCTGCCGTTCATCGTCTCGATCTATTACAGCCTCACCAATCTCAAGGACAAGACGCAGTCGCTGATCCCGGAGACCACGAAGTTCGTCGGCATCGACAACTACAAGCAGATCTTCAGCGACCCGTTCTTCCGCCAAGCCGTCTGGACGAGCGTGCAGATGACGGTGCTCGCCGTCGTCCTCTCCCTCGTCTTCGGGACCGCCTTCGCCCTCCTCCTCGACCGAAAGTTCTTCGGTCAAGGAATCGTGCGGACGCTCCTCATCACGCCGTTCCTGCTCATGCCGGTCGTCGCTGCGCTGATCTGGAAGCAGCAGATGTTCTCGTCGCTCTTCGGGATCCTCGACAAGATCCTCGTCTTCCTCGGGCTCAACTCGGTGCAGTTCATCTCGGCGCACCCGCTTGGGACGATCATCACGGTCCTCGTCTGGCAATGGACGCCGTTCATGATGCTGATCATGCTCGCCGGCCTGCAGAGCCAGCCCGGCGACATCCTCGAGGCGGCGAACGTCGACGGTGCGACGGGTCTCGGCATCTTTCGCCAGCTGACGCTGCCGCATCTGCGCCGTTACCTCGAGCTGGGCGCGCTGCTCGGCTCGATCTACATCGTGCAGGCGTTCGATCCGATCGACGTCATGACCGGCGGCGGTCCCGGATCGACGAACGTCCCGTACTACGTCTACCAAGACTCGATCGGGGGCGGCTTCCGTTACGGCGAGGCGTCCGCGTACGCGATCGTCGTCGTCATCTTCGCGATCATCATCGCAACGCTGGCGCTGCGGCTGCTCTCCAGCCTCTTCCGGGACGAGGACCGGGCGTGAGACGCGGAACGAAGCTCGGCGTCGGTGAACGCCGCTCGGTCGCATTGGGCATCGGCGTGCTCGCGTGGATCGTCGCGCTGATCTGGATCTTCCCCGTCGCGTGGACGGTGCTCACGAGCTTCAAGACCGAGCAGGATGCCACTGCTCAGACGCTTCATCAGGGGCTGTCGTTCAGCCGCTACAGCGACATCGCACACTCGACGGCCGGCACGTTGTCGCTGCAGACCGCCTTCACGAACTCGCTTTTCGTCGTGCTCGTCTCGACGCTCATCGTGCTACTGCTCGCGCTGCCGGCCGCGTACGCGCTCGCCATCCGGCCGATCCACAAATGGCGCGACGTCCTCTTCTTCTTCATCTCGACGAAGTTCTTGCCTGTCGTCGCGTCGATCTTCCCGATCTACGTGTACGCGGAGAAGTGGAACCTGATCGGCACGAGGACGATCCTGATCTTCCTCTACATCGCGATCAACCTGCCGCTCGCCGTGTGGATGACTCGCTCGTTCTTCATGGAGGTTCCGCGCGAGCTGATCGAGGCGGCGGAGATCGACGGCACGTCGCTCGTGAACCAGTTGCGGTCCGTGATCCTTCCAATCGCGGCGCCGGGTATCGCCGCAACCGCATTGCTGTGCGTCATCTTTGCCTGGAACGAATACTTCTACGCCATCCAGCTGAACTTCGCGAGCGCGTCGACGATGCCGCAGTGGGTGATCTCGAACGTCTCGACCCGCGGCAACTTCCTCGCGAAGCTGTCCGCCGCGTCGACGCTCGCCTGCCTGCCCGTGGTACTCGCAGGCTGGGCGGCACAGAAGCGGATGATCCGCGGCCTTTCGATGGGTGCGCTCAAGTGAGAGGAGACTGAGCTTGGCCTCCGTCCAGTACGACGACGCAACGCGGCTGTATCCGGGCACCACGAAGCCGGCGGTCAATGAGCTCGAGCTCTCGATCGACGACGGAGAGCTGCTCGTGCTCGTCGGCCCGTCGGGATCGGGTAAGTCGACCGCACTGCGCATGCTGGCCGGGCTCGAACCGCTCGACGACGGCCGGATCCTCATCGGCGGTAACGACGTCTCGAGCGTTCCGCCGCGGGCGCGCGACATCGCGATGGTGTTTCAGAACTACGCCCTCTACCCCAACCTCGACGTCGCCCAGAACATGGGCTTCGCCCTCAAGCAGCAGGGCGTCCATAAGGACGACCGCCTGACGCGCGTGCGGGAGGTGGCGAAGCTCCTGGACCTGGAGCCGTACCTCGACCGCAAGCCGCGCCAACTGTCCGGCGGCCAGCGCCAGCGCGTCGCGATGGGACGCGCGATCGTCCGCCAGCCACAGGTCTACCTGATGGACGAGCCGCTCTCCAACCTCGACGCCAAGCTCCGCGTGCAGACCCGCGCGGAGCTCGTCGAGCTGCAGCGACGCCTGGCGGTGACGACGGTGTACGTCACCCACGATCAGGTCGAGGCGATGACGATGGGGCATCGCGTCGCCGTGCTACGCGACGGCGACCTGCAGCAGGTCGATCCGCCGTCGAAGCTCTACCACGAGCCGGCGAACCTCTTCGTCGCCGGCTTCATCGGCTCGCCGGCGATGAACATGCTTCCCGTCTCGTTCGACCACACCGTGAAGGTTGCGGGCGCCGAGCTCCGGATCGGCGGGGGTGGCGATGGCCAGCGTGCGACGTTCGGCTTCCGGCCGGAGACGGTGGTGATCGGCTCCGACGGGCCGATCCCGGCCCGGATCCGCCTCGTCGAGGATCTCGGTTCGGAGGTGTTCGTGCACCTCGTCGTCGACCACGAAGGAGAGGAACGGCGGATCGTCGCCAAGGTCGATCCGCCGTTCGCAGGCAAACTGGACGACAACGTTCGGCTGACGCTCCGCGGCACCGTGCACCTGTTCGACACGAACGAGGCGAGGCGCACCACAGTCACGCTCTGACGGGTCGATGCCGACGCAACTCGCCCAGCGCACCCTCCCCGCGATCGCGTCGCTCGGTGTGCCGGTGCCGCGCTTCGACCGGGGCTCCCTCGTCCCGCGCATCCTCCACCTCGGCGTCGGAGGCTTTCATCGTGCGCACATGGCGCTCTACACGGACGACATCGCGGGCGGCGGGAGTGACTGGGGTATCCGCGGGATCGGCATCCTCGACGGTGACCGCCGTATGGCGGATGTCCTGCGCTCGCAAGATCACCTCTACACGCTCGTCGAGCGCGACGGCGATGGCTCGCGGCCGCGCGTCGTCGGCAGCATCGTCGACTACGTGCTCGCGTCCGGCGACCTCGCGTTGTTCTCCGAGCGGGCGACCGATCCAGTGCTTGCGATTCTCTCCTTGACGATCACCGAGGGCGGGTACGCGCTCGAAAACGGCAACGAGACGATCGAGGCCGTCGTCTCCGCGCTCGCTGCGCGCTGCGCCGCCGGACAGGCGCCGCTCACGATCCTCAGCTGCGACAACGTTCCCGGGAACGGCGACGTCGCCCGCGACGCGATCATGACCGTCGCCGAGCGCCGCGGGAACGACCTCGTCCGATACCTCGGCGACTGCACGTTCCCCAACTCGATGGTCGACCGCATCACGCCGCAGACCACCGACGCCGACCGCGCGTGGCTCCGCGACGAGATCGGAATCGACGACGGCTGGCCCGTCGTTTGCGAGCCGTTCCGCCAGTGGGTGCTCGAGGACCGCTTCGTCGCCGAGCGTCCCGATTGGGATGCGGCCGGTGCCCTGTTCACCGACCACGTCCACGACTGGGAGCTCTACAAGCTGCGCATGCTGAACGCTGCCCACTCGTGCATGGCGTACCTCGCCGCACTCGCCGGGATCGTCTACGTCGACCAGGCGATCGCGAATGCGGCCGTCTATCGCTACCTCGAGAGGTTCCTGCTGACGGAGGCCATACCGCCGCTGCGAGAGATCCCCGGACACCCGGCCGCCGACTATGCCGAGACCGCGCTCGCACGGTTTGCGAACACGGGCGTCCGCGATCAGATCGCCCGCCTGTGCATCGACGGCACCGCGAAGTTCCCGAAGTTCGTCATCCCCACCGTCGAAGCGCAGCTCGAGCGCGACGGCCCGATCGCGTGCGCCGCGCTCGCGCTCGCGGCCTGGGCGCGATACCTCGCAACCGTGCCGTCCGCAGAACGAGCGCCCGACTCGAAGGGTGCGCACGCGGCGGCGCTCGCAGCGGAGTCGCTCACCGACCCGCTCGCCTTCCTCGAGCTCGACGACGTCTTCACCCCGGCCGTCCGCGCGAGCACCAGATTCCGCGAGACGTTCATCGCGTCGGCTCGGAACCTCGTCGCACTCGGACCGATTTCGGCGATCGAGGAGGTGACGAACACTGGGGTGCAGTGCACCTAGACGCTCACACGAATGGAACGGCTGGGTCAGCCGCCGGCATTGCTGATCGCGGCCCTGACCTTCGCGGGTGTGAGCGCGCCGTGCGACGCCGGCAGACATGCCTGGACGACGTGCAACACAGCCGGTGAGCGCACGTCGATGCCTTGGGCCTTGACCATCTCGACCGTCAGCTGACCCTGCGCGGTTGGATCTGGGAAACGCGCCAAACCGTGGCTGCGCATGCACCGCGCGAACGACAGCTCGTCCGCGAGTTGGGTCCGCTGCTGCTGGGCCGTTTCCGGCGACCCAGTAGGACCGCTCGGGAGCAAGTGATTGCAGGCACTCATGGCCGCTTGGAACTGCGGACCATTCGAACCGAGTTGATGAATGGTCAGCTTGACGCTTCCTCCGACGAAGTGCTGCGGGTCGGGAAAGTTCGGCATTCCGTTGGAGCGCATGCAGGAGGAGAATGCGAGCAGTCCGTTCTGCGTCGCTGTCGTAGCGGTAGTCGTGGAAGAGGCGCCGCTCGCAACCCCCGGCGAGCCTCCCCCGCCACAGGCCGCCGCGAGCAGCGACGAAGTGGCAACGACAACGACGGACGTGGCGATGAGTCTTGGGCGGCAACGCATGATGTTCCGTCCTTTCAATTCGAGCGCGGCGTGCTTACACGGTTCGCAGCGCCTCGGTTGGCGACATGCGAGCGGCTCGCACCGCAGGGAGAAGGCCGGCGAGGGCCCCGATGAGAAGCGCGGCGCCGAGACCGCCGGCCCAGGCGGTCGTGGGGATGGCGATCTGCCAGTGCTTGGTCAGGGCGTAGACGGCGGTCGACGCGACGCCGGCGGCGACGCCGGCAGCGCCGCCGATGAGGGCGAGCAGGATGGCTTCGGAGAGGAACTGGGTGCGGATGTTCCGCTTGGTCGCGCCGAGGGCGCGGCGGAGACCGATCTCGGACCGCCGCTCGAGCACCCCGATGAGCATGATGTTGCCGACGCCGACGGCACCGACGAGCAACGACACGGCGCCGAGTCCGAGGAAGAGACTGTTGAGCGCGCCCTGCGCTTCGGCACGCGCGGTGAGCGCGGCCGAGGGCTGGCTGACTTGCACCTCGTTGGGTGCCGCCGGGTTGGCAGTGGCCGCAAGGACCGCCTGAACCTCCGCCGTCTGGCTCGTGACGCTTCGGACGTAGATCGTGGTCGGGTGGCCGTCGAAATGGAGGTAGCGCTCGGCGGCGGGGAAGCCGACGACGACGGCGGCGTCGATTTCGGGCGCAAGCGTCGCCGAGTTGAGGATGCCGGCGAGGTAGAACCACATCCCGCCGAGCCACACCCGCTCGCCCGGGTAGAGGCGGTCGATCCCCAGCCGTTGCGCTGCGGCGTAACCGAGCACGGCGACCGGCTCGCGCGCGGTGGCCGCGTTGAGATATTCGCCGGCGGCGACGGTGGCTCCGACCGTCGCCGGCAGCCCGAGGCTTGCCGCCTGCACCGACAGCGCGTTCGTGTTGACCGATGGGATGAGTCGGCTGCGGTAGACATTCGCGCTCGTCGAGCCCGTGTACTGCACCTGCTGCACCGGGCCGATGCGCGAGATCATCGCCGGCGCCGCGAGCGGCAGCTCGGCCGCCTGTCCGAACAAGGTCTGCCCGTTCTGGACCGTGAGCAGGTTGGTGCCGAGCTTGTCGATCTGGGCGAGCAGGCCCGCCTGCGACGATGAGGAGAGGCCGAGGACGGCGACGATCGCGGCGACGCCGATCGCGATCCCCAACGCCGAGAGCGCCGCCCGCATGCGACGCGTGCGCAAACCGACGCTCGCGACGCGGGCGAGATCGGCGAGATGCAACCGGGGCGATCCGATGCGCGCGTCCACGTTCATGCGCGCGGCAGGTTCAGAAGTGAGAAGGCCGTTCGCGCGGAGCTGCCTCCGACGGTGACCGTGACGGCGTAGCCGCCCACCGACGCGTCGGCGATGAACGGCGGCGCGACTGCGATGCCCTTGCTGTTTGCTCGCACGCGGACGACGCGGCTCCTGCGCACGTTCTTCTTGGAGCGCGGAACCATGAAGACTCCGCTTGACCCTCTCGCCGGGGCGGTGAAGGTGACGATCGCGCCGGCGACCGGGTTTCCGTTCGCGTCGGTGACGGTGACGGCAAGTGCGATCGG
>WNFR01010212.1_pt1 | contig 10194 bp, 9 predicted proteins | sample 5400221 | NCBI WGS metagenome assembly WNFR01 (sample SAMN13153357, study PRJNA577476) | soil metagenome | isolation source: 40 cm soil under Madrone tree | place: USA:California | collected 2016-06-14 | reverse complement strand
GTGAAATAAACCGGCAGCGGATGCCCCAGGCGTTGCCATTCGCGCAGGGGCGCCTGTGCCAGGCGCAGGTCGTCCGGCATAATCCGATTCAGCGCGACCAGCAGATTGTAATCAGAATGCAGCTCGACGTGGTCGCCCGCCGCTGCCGATCCGTAAAGCACGACCGAGGCAAGATTGTCGCCGTGCGTGCTCTTCAGATCAGCGACCAGATGATTTAGTGCTTCCGAGATAATTGTCCTGGACATGTTTTTGAACTTGAAACCTGAAAACTTGAAACGAAATTACCAGCCGCGATTACCGCTATTGAGAACCATGCTGAGCAGAAGCCAGTTGAGCCAACCGCCCCCGCCGCCGAAACCACCGCGTCCGCCACGCCGCCGACTCGAGATGGCGAAGATGATAACAAAGATCACTATAAGGAAAAGCACGCAGGGGGAAATGCCCCTGGATGTTTCGCGCACCGGTTCCGCGCTGGGCCGGTACGAGTACTTCTTATCAACGTCGGCGACGCTGAAGCCGCGCTTTTCCTCCAGCGTCGAAACGATGGTCTGAACGGCAGTCATCAAGCCGCCGCTGTAATCACTTTTCCGGAAAGGATCGCGCATGCGCCGGCCTACTTCACCGACCAGTCCATCGGGTAGATCGCCTTCCAGGTGCCGGCTGACTTGAATGTGATACTTGCGATCGTCGGCCGCTACCAGCAGCAGCAACCCGTTCTTTTCACCTTCGCTCGAACCGATTCCCCAGCCGCGCGCGACGGCCTTGGGCGGCGGCAGAGGCGAGTTGGCGGGCTCAGCGCGGGCGTTGCGCAGCAGAGCGAGTAAGCTCCCAAGCAGCGCCAGACCCACAACTGCGGTCCGAATTGATTTGCGATGAGAACGAGTCATGCGAGTCATGTAAAGTTGATCAGAGTGGCACGGGCGTCCCGCCCGTGAATCACGCGCAAGATGCGAGTGCCATAACCAAACTGCCCTACTACCCTGAGGCTTGTTTGTCCTCATCTGGGAATCAAACGATGTAGTAAATAGAAAAGCGCCACACCAGCAAATACGACAATCGAGACCATTGGGTTCTTCTCTTCCTTGCGATTCACTTCCGGAATCAAATCGCTGGCGGCCACGTAAAGCGTCACGCCCGCGGAAAACGGCAAGGCGTAAGCGACTGAATTACCAAAGTGCGATTTCAGCAGCGCGACCCCAACGACACCCGCGAAGGTTGCCGCACCTATCGCCAGTGCCGCCGCCGCGGCCTTTTTTGAAGATCGTCCCGAGGCAAGCATGATCGACGCGACGGTGAAACCTTCCGGCACCTTGTGCAGCATGATCGCGATGAATATCAGCAAGCCAACCTTTAGATTGACCAGAAACGCGGACGCGATTGAAACACCGTCGAAAAAAGTGTGAATGGTCAAACCGCCAATTGCGGTGTACGCCGCCGATGGTCTGATGACGGATTCCGGATGTGTCTCAGCGCCAAAGTGAAAGTGCGGCGCGATCGTGTGCTCAACCAGTTGGATTAGCAGGTACCCGCCGAGGAGAAGCGCGAACGCACCGACGACCGCTTCAGCCGCATTTGCGCCGCTGGCGCCTTCCGTCCACAGCGCCACAGTCTCAGGAACTATCTCAATGAAGATCGCCGCGAGCATGAAACCGGCGCCGAGCGCGACCAGATACTTCAGCAACTTCGCTTCGCTGCGATACGCGCCGGACGACGCGAGCAAGAGCCCACCGGCCAAATTGGCCAACGCCGCCAACGCTCCGAGGGCGAGAAGGGCAGGGATTCCAGTCATCTTGGTTTGTTTAGGCTTCGCATGAAGGACTCGACCGCGACGTCGCCGCGACTATACCTCAGGCGCTAACGAAAGACATTGACGCCAGCGAAAAAATTCTTTGTAAACGCTGTTTTAACTATTGACAGGCCCGAAATACGGGCGTAGTATGCGCCGGTGGAGCAAAGTGGAGTGAGGTGGCCACAACTAGACCCAGGGAACACGATCGCCGCACGAAGCGCAAAGCCGTCTCTATTGCTTCTCCGAACCGAACCGCATGTTACGGGGCAACTATCCAGCTCGAATCGATTCGAAAGGCCGGCTCAAAGTGCCGACCGCGTTCCGTCGCTACCTCGAAGAGAAGCATGGCTCGGCCGTGTATCTTACCAGCTTGACCGGCGAATGCGTGCGAATTTATCCCATGCCGGAATGGGAAGCCATTGAACAGCGTCTCTCGCTGTTACCTTCGATGGATCCGGCGCGGCGCAAGTTCCTTGATAGGACTAACTACTACGGACAGCAGTCGGCGATGGATTCGCAGGGTCGCGTGCTCGTCCATCCTTTGCTGAGAAAGAGCGCCGCGGTTGTCGGCGATGTAGTGGTGCTCGGTTACTTGAGCTACCTGGAGGTTTGGGAGCTGGACAAGTTTCAGCAGCGCTTGCTTTCCGATCCTTATACGGAAGAAGACGAGACGGCGATTGCAGGTCTGGGTATTTGACAAATGAGAACCAAGCAGTGAGCGGTGAGGCGATGGCGCATATTGAAAGTGAGATCGATTGGCAAAATGAAAGGGCCTGGCGGGCTCTGTTCAGGCAAGGCGCCGCGACTCTCTGCTCACTGCTTTGTTCTCATCCCTAGCTCTTTGAACAAGATCACGGGGCGGTGGTGATGGCGGTGCCTTTGGGGGGCAGGGGCCCGCTGGCCCATCGCCCTGTGCTACTTCGAGAGACGATCGAGTTGCTCGCGCCGGAGCGAGGCGGGCTGTTTGTCGATTGCACGCTGGGTCTCGGTGGCCACAGCGAGGCAATTCTGCAGGCGTCAGCCGAGACGACGGTGCTGGGTATCGATCGCGACGACGAAGCGCTCGGTTTGGCGAAGAGGCGCCTGGCTCAATTCGGCTCGCGCTTTAGCGCCGTGCATGCTGACTTTCGCGAACTTACGCGGGTCCTCGCGAATGCGAAGGTCAAAAGCGCGCGCGGCATTCTCGCCGACCTGGGCGTTTCGTCCTGGCAACTGGACTCGCCCTCGCGGGGTTTCAGTTTCCGGCACGACGCGCCGCTCGACATGCGTATGGACGCGACGGGCGACACGGAAACGGCGGCAGAGCTGCTCGGTCGTCTTTCTGAAGTAGAGATTGCGCGAATCATCTTTGAATATGGTGAGGAGCGCCGCTCACGACGCATCGCGCGCTTGATTGTTGAGAGAAGAGAACGCGGCGAGCCGGTCAAGACGACCAAAGAGCTTGCCGACCTGGTCTGGCGCGCGGTCGGCCCAGACAAAAAACGGAGGATCCATCCCGCCACGCGAACGTTTCAGGCGTTGCGTATTGCAGTCAATCGCGAACTCGAGGGACTCGACCAGTTCGTAGAGGATGCGGTTGATGCTTTAGAACCTGAAGGGCGCCTTGCAGTAATCAGTTTTCACTCGCTTGAGGATCGGATCATCAAGCGAACACTTTTGAGACTCTCAGGTCGTTGCCAGTGCCCGCCGCGGATGCCGACCTGCACGTGCGGTGCGCGCAAGCTGGTTGACCTCTTAACCCGGCGCCCGATTCCGCCGGATGAAGACGAGATCGCTCGAAATGCTCGAGCGCGCAGCGCGAAGTTACGGGCGTGCCGCAAGCGCTGAGTCGAATAACCGGTTGATGCCGGAGAAGGTCTTTCGAGGGCGACGATGGTTCGACGACTTCCAGCAAAACAACGAAATGCACGGGTGGTACAACGGTCCGATCGGACCGCTCAGACGCGTCTGGCTTTGCTGTTGCTCTGTGGTCTAGTGCTGGCCGGCGGGTTCTTGTACGCGTGCGGACTGCACTTTGCGGCCTTGAGGTACGGTTATCAGACTGAAACGCTGCGGCGCGAACGCGAACAGTTGCTGGAAGAGCAACGCCGCTTTCTGTTGGAGCGCGAAGAAGCGGCGTCGCCGGTCCGCCTGGAACGGGCGGCTCGCCAGCTCGGGATGCAGCCAATGCAACCCGGGCAGATGGATCCGCTTAGAGCGGCGCGGAACAGGTCGACAGAGTCGTCAGAGAAGAGGTCGGCGGCTATGAATCACCCGGCCGCTTTGCCGCCCACTAGCCAGGGAAAATTGTCTACAGCCAGGGCCAAAGGGAGGCAGCGCTTGGGAGTGCTGCGTTAAATGTCGCGGGTCGTTTTGTAATTCGACGCCTCTGCTGGAGTTGTCAATGCCCCGTCGTGCCAAAGCCAAACACCCGCCCAAATCCGGCAAGTCCAGCGGCCGCGCGTTGATTGTTACGGTGGCGCTGGTTGTCTGGATGCTGGCCGTCGGCGCCCGCTTAGTCCAGGTTCAGATCAGCCAGCACGACGAGCTCACCGCCCGCGCCCAGAGCCAACAGCTTGCGGCCATCGACACCAGTCCGATTCGCGGACAGGTGCTCGATCGCCAGGGCCGTGAGTTGGCGCGCAGTATCGACACCGAATCGTTTTTCGCTGATCCGCGCGAGATTGATAACGTCGACCTGACCGCGCGCAGCATCGCGGCGGCAACCGGATTGGACCAGGCTGAATTGGCCAAACGTCTCAGCGACGCGAAGGACTCGAACAAAAAGTTTGCCTGGATCGTTCGCCGCCTGGACGTCCAGGCAGCCAACAAGCTGGACGCGCTGAATCTCGACGGCGTGTATTCGCGCAAAGAGGCGAAGCGTTACTATCCGAACGATTCGCTGGCGGCGCACGTACTCGGGTTTGTCGGAACCGATGAGATTGGATTGAGCGGCGTCGAGCAATACTATAACGATAAGATTCGCGGCGAGTCGGGGAAAGTTTATCTTGAGAGGGATGCTCGGCGGCGGGCCTTTGAGAGTTATGAGATCCAGCCGCACCCGGGCCAGACGGTGGTCCTCACGATCGACCAGACAATTCAATTTCGTACTGAGCAGGCGCTGGCCGCCGCGGTTGAAGGCTCGCACGCAAAGTCCGGAGCGGCCATCGTGATGGATCCGAACACGGGCGAGATCCTGGCGCTGGCCAATGCGCCCACCTTTGATCCCAATCAGCCGGCCGCAAATTCCGCCGAAGCGCGCGCGAACGGAGCGCTGCAAAATATCTACGAGCCGGGTTCGACGTTCAAAATAGTTGCTTACTCGGCGGCAATTGAAAAGGGGTTGGTCAAGCCAGATGACCAGATCGATTGTCAGATGGGTTCGATCACGGTCGCCGGCCGGCTGATTCACGATGGTCATCCGTATGGCGTGCTTACAGTCGCTGACGCTCTGGCGAAATCGAGTAACGTCGGCGCGATCAAGCTCGGCCTCCTGGTCGGCAACGAATCGATGTACGAGTACATGAAGCGGCTCGGATTTGGATCGCGCACAGGTATCGATCTGAGCGGGGAGTCTCCCGGACTCCTGCGTACAGTAAACCACTGGCAGCCGTCGTCGATCGGATCGCTTGCGATGGGACAGGAAGTAGGAGTGACGCCGTTGCAGATGGCCACGGCTTACAGCGTTCTGGCTAACGGCGGACTGCTGGTCAAGCCGCATCTGGTGCGCGAGGTGCGCACGCCAGATGGCACGGTTGTATTTCAGGCAAAGACTGAGAGTCATCGCGCTCTCAAGCCAGAGACCGCCGCCGCAATGCGCGGAATGTTCGAGGGCGTGACCTTGCATGGTACGGCGCGGAAGGCCCAACTAAACGGCTACACGGCCGCGGGCAAGACGGGGACGGCGCAGAAGATTGATCCCAGGACGCGCACTTACTCGCCCACCAAGTTCATTGGTTCATTCGTCGGTTTTGCTCCGGTGAATAACCCGGCAGTGGTGATCATAGTGGTTATCGATGAACCGCAAGGCTCTTATCACGGCGGTGACGTGGCCGCGCCCGTTTTCCGGGAAATTGCCGAGCAGATTCTCCCGGAGCTTAACATCACGCCGGATCTGGAAATCAAATCCGCCCCGGCATTGATTGCGCAGGCGGCTCAGGCTTCACCTAAAACGCGCGAAGAAGAGCAGCGGCAGAACGAGCAGCGCGCGGCGACGCTGCCGAAGGTCTCGGCGCGTAACTTCAGTAACGGCGCGAACGAAGTAGTTTTTGCCGTGGCCACAAAACGCGCCGCGCTAATGCCGGATCTGCGTGGGCAGAGCGTGCGCGACGTGGCGCGCATGTGCGCACGGCTCGGGCTGCAACTCGAGGCGCGGGGCGAAGGGCGGGCGTTGCGCCAGAGTCCCGAAGCGGGCGCGGAGGTTGATTCGGGGCAGGTGGTGCGCGTCGAATTCGCGCGCGGCAACTAATCCGAAAGCGCCGGCGGTAGCGGGCAGTTCCTCTGTAATACGAGCGCGCTCGGACGTTTAGATCAACCGCCCGCTACCGCAGGCGCTTTCGAATACATGAGCGAACGTGAACATTAGGACGGCAGCAGGATTGATGGGCGCAATGACCTACGGTCTGGGCGCCGAGTTATTTGACAAAGAAATAATTGATTTCTCGATCGATTCGCGCACCGTCGGCGAGGGTGAGCTGTTTTTCGCGTTGTCCCAGCCGGACTACGAACGCGCCGGGTTCAACGGAACGTTCGCCGATGCTCATGACTTCCTCGCGCAAGCGTTTGCGCGAGGAGCGATCGCCGCTGTCGCGCGACGCGACCGCGTGGCCCGTGACGAAAAGTTGCAGGCGTTGCACGATCGGCTCCTGCTGGTCGACGATGTGATTGCCGCTTTACAAACGCTGGCGCGAAAGGTTTACGAGCAATGGGGACGCCCGGTGGTTGGAATCACGGGCAGCGCCGGAAAAACGACGACGAAGGAATTGACGGCTCACCTGCTTGCCGGCGTCGGCCGAGTTCTAAAGAGCGAGCGTAATTATAACAACGGCCTCGGGCTGCCGCTGTCGGTTTTGCAGATGGTAAGTCGCGGTCGCCGCCCCGAAGATTATGATCTGGCCATACTCGAGATGGGAATGTCCTCGCCCACGCACGAGATTCGAAGGCTCGTGCAAATCGCGCCGCCCGACATCGGCGTGGAATTGTTGGTCGCTCCGGTGCACCTGGAACATCTGGGGACGATCGAAAACGTGGCAGCGATGAAAGCCGAACTGATCGAAGGTTTGAAACCCGGCGGCATCGCCGTACTAAACGCGGATGACAAACTCGTTATGGATATGAAATCAAAAACAGATGGGCCCGTGCTGACTTTTGGAATTCAGAATCCGGCAGACGTGACGGCGCGGGAAATTGACGCGTCACGCTTTGGCTCGATCCGCTTTCGCTTGCAAACACCAATGGGCGAAGCGGCCGCAGAGTTGCCGATGACCGGTCGTCACAACCTGATGAACGCCCTCGCTGCTTCGGCGGTGGCCACGGCGCTGAAAGTGAGACCTGAGTTGATCGCGGATGCTTTGCGCAGTGCTAAACCGCCCCGTATGCGCGGCGAGGTTCTGAACTTCGCGGCCCGCTTCACCGTGGTCGATGATTCCTACAACTCGAATCCGCGTTCGCTGCTGGGAATGGTCCGTACGCTGGCCGAAGCGGGCGAAAACGTAAAGCGCCGCGTGGTGATTGCCGGCGAAATGCTCGAGCTGGGCCTGCATGAACGCGAGATGCATCGGGAAGCGGGCCGCGAAATAGCCCGGCTGGGCATCGATGTTCTTTGGGGTGTGCGCGGGCTGGCAACAGAAATGGTTTCCGCAGCCAGTGAGCACGGAATGAAGACGACGCGATTCTTTGAATCTTCCGAAGCAGCCGCCACCGCCGCGCTGGATTTAATCAGCGAAGGCGATCTGATTCTGGTCAAAGGCTCCCGCAGTGTCGAGACAGACAAGATTGTTGCCGCGCTGAAAGAAAGGTTTCCGCTGGCAGGGCAGTAGCCCGAGGGATAGGAGGCGGGCGACGAAACGCGCGCAGGATGCGCGCGAACCGCCGACAGGATGCCGGTGCTCCTAACGAATGATCTATTACCTCTTTTACGAGCTGATCTACGGCCGGTTCAAAGAGCAGGACTGGTATCTCGTAAAAGCTCTGAATGTTTTTCAGTACGTCACGTTTCGCACCGCGTATGCCTCGGTCACGGCAATGTTGATTGCGTTGTTGAGTGGACGCGTGGTCATCAAAGGTTTAAAGAAATGGAACATCGGCCAGCAGATTCGCGAAGAGGGACCGCAGGCGCACATCGCCAAGCGCGACACGCCGACGATGGGCGGGTTGCTGGTGATCGCTTCGGTGGTGATCTCAACGTTGCTGTGGGCGCGGCTGTCGAGCTTCTACATCTGGGTGATCATTGCGGCGACGCTGGCGTTTGGGGCGGTCGGTTTCGCCGACGATTATTTGAAGCTGGTAAAGCGCCGCAGCCTGGGATTAACCGGGAGACAGAAGCTGGCGCTTCAGCTGTTAATAGCATTTGGCGTGTGGCTGGCGCTGTATCTCTCGACGCGCTATTTCGCGACGAAGTATTCATGGAACGTCAGCGTTCCATTCTTGAAAACCACCGCGGAACCAAACGGCATCAGCACCATCGGACCATACTTGTACCTGGGCCTGGTCGTGGTGGTGCTGCTGGGTTCGACCAACGCAGTGAATTTGACGGACGGCCTGGATGGTCTGGCGATCAGCGTTACGTTCATCGCGATGACGGCGCTGACTGCCTTCACGTATCTGAGCAGCGATTTGCGTTGGGCCACTTATTTGGATTTGACGCACCGGCCGGAAGCCGCGGAGCTGACGGTATTCTGCGGCGCGATGGCCGGCGCCAGTTTGGGCTTTCTCTGGTTCAATGCGCCGCCGGCGGAAATTTTTATGGGCGACGTCGGCAGCCTGGCGATTGGCGGCGCGATCGGGACCATCGGCGTGCTGACGAAGCAGGAATTCATGCTGGTTTTGGTGGGCGGCGTGTTCGTGATGGAAGCGCTATCGGTAATGCTGCAAGTGAGCGTCTTTAAAATGACGAGGAGCACCAGCGGTACAGGCCGCCGCCTCTTTAAGATGACGCCGCTGCATCACCACTTTGAAATGTTGGGCTGGAAAGAGCCGAAGATTGTCTTTCGGTTTTTGATCCTGGCGATACTGTTTGCGTTGTTGGGTCTTTCGACTTTGAAACTGCGATAGGCCCTGGCGATCGAGGCCGAGATGAAAGTAATCACCGAAGTAGCCGCGTCATTGCTGCTCGCGCTGATTCTGTTGCGGGTCTCCGGATCGCTGTTTGGCGTGATCTACAAGTGGAAATTGCGGGCAGGAAAGTTCTAGTCATCGGCGCGGCCCGCAGTGGGACCGCCAGCGCGCGGTTCCTGGCCCAGCGCGGCGCTACGGTCGCGCTGAATGATCAAAAGCCTCTGGCCGAGTGGCCGGCCGAAGCTCTGGCTTTGAAAACTGAAGGCGTGGGTCACGTCGCGGGCGAGCCACCGTCGTGGCTGCTGGATCAGATCGACCTGGTTGTAGTCAGCCCGGGCGTGCCGACGAAGGCGATCCCGATTCGCTACGCGGATCGACGCGGCGCGGAAGTGATTGGCGAAATTGAGCTGGCGTCCCGTTTCCTGCGTGGACGAATCGTCGCCATCACCGGAACGAACGGCAAAACGACGACGACGACGCTGATCGGAAAGATGCTGGAAGACGCAGGCATGAACGTACAGGTGGGCGGCAACATCGGCAAGGCTTTGATTTCGATGATCGACTCGTCGAGCGACGACGGTTGGAACGTTGTCGAGGTTTCGAGCTTTCAGTTGGAAACGATTGTGGATTTTCATCCGACGGTCGCCGCGGTGCTGAACATCACGCCGAATCACATGGATCGTTACGAATCGCTGATGGATTACGCCGCGGCGAAGCACAACATCTTTCGCAATCAGACGCCGGGCGACGTTGCGATTCTGAACGCCGACGATGACCTTGTTTCGGCCTGGGCCGGTGGTTTGCGCGCACATGTAACGCAGTTCAGCGTCAAAAAAGAGTTGGAGGACGGGCTGTTTCTGAGGGGGAGGGACTTGATTGGCCGGCAGCGGGGGCGAGCCCCGTTCCTGACTGCGCAGTCCGGAGGCGAACGCGTCCTCGCAACCCGCGACGAGATGCAACTGCGCGGCGCGCACAATGTCGAGAATGTTTTGGCGGCGATGGCCGCGGGGCTGGCATGCGGCGCGCCGCCCGAATCGCTACGCGAAACTGTACGACACTTTCGGCCGGTGGAGCATCGGCTGGAAGAAGTCGCCGAGATAAACGGTGTGCGTTTCTTCAACGACTCAAAAGCTACAAGCGTGGACGCCACG
>WNFR01008822.1_pt1 | contig 10194 bp, 6 predicted proteins | sample 5400221 | NCBI WGS metagenome assembly WNFR01 (sample SAMN13153357, study PRJNA577476) | soil metagenome | isolation source: 40 cm soil under Madrone tree | place: USA:California | collected 2016-06-14 | reverse complement strand
ACGATCGGTAGAAAACTGTTGTAGTGTGGCATCGAGCCAGCGCCGCCGCTGACGAATCCGATCCGCGCTTTGATCGCTTCAGCCATAATGTCGCCTCCGCTGCTATTGATTGTGCGGCGCCCGTTCAAAGTTCAATGTTTGAGTCTAGGACCTAAAATCCGACTTTGAACTTTGAACCCGGAACTTTGAACTGAATATTTATTTCTTCTTTGCCTTAAAAGTGTCGATGGCCTTTTTCAGATCTTCATATTCTTCGCACTTGCCGAAAAACGGACAGGCTTTTTTGAGCGCCACCAGCTGCTTATCGGCGTTATCGGGCTGATTCATGTCCAAATAGAGCTCACCGAGATATTCATGGGCGTAGCGGTGACTCGAATCGATCTTGAGCGCCGTCTGATAGTGCTCCATCGATTTATCGAAGGTGCCGAGCTTGCGATAGCTGTAACCGAGCATGCTGTGCGCGTCGGCATTCTTGGGCTCTTCCTGCACGGCTTTGGTCAGATGACCGACTGCAGCTTTGAAGTCTTTCGAGTCAATCGCCTTGCGCGCGGCGACGATGTTGGGATTCTCGTTTTTACCCTTTGGTTCAGGAAGATCACCAAAAGCAGATTGGCTCAAAACCAAACCGATCATTAATATCGTGGCGCTCATTAATCGTCTCATAGTCATCCTCCATCGTGAAAGATCTAATTCGGGGATCATAATCGCTCACACGGTGCTCGCGCAACAGTTGCGTCACCGCTTGCGCATTTCAGCGTGGACTTCGCGCAGCAGCGATAGATCGACGAGCCGGTCGGCCGGAACCTCGCCGGTGATGCCGGATTCCTGTTTGATCTTGTCGAGGATCGACTTTAACACAGCATCTTCGATATCGCCGTCCGAGTTGACGATTTATCTGAGAATTTTATAAGTGTCCGCGGCGATCTTCGGCTCCAAAGCAAAATCTCGCTGCAAATAGGCAATCGCTTCGGATTCGTTTTTGACCAGCGCGTCCATGCTCCGCAGCGTGGCGCGGATCATCGCTTTCACCCGATCGCGGCGATCGTGAATGTACGGCTCTCGCGCCACCAATCCGCCCTGCAGGTCGCGCACGTCAAAGGTGTTGCCAAAGTCGGGGTACCCGGCCAGCGTCGCCATCGAAGTATAAGGCGGCGTCACGATGGCAGCATCCGCCGCTTTTCCCAACAACGCTGTATAGCTGTTCGCCGTCGTGTTGGTCGAGATGTAAGCGACTTTTTCGTTACCCAGCCTCTTCATCATGGTGATCGCGGCGTAGTGCGCCAACGAGCCAATGCCGCTGACGGCGACGTTGCGAATCCGCGCCGGCGTCATCCCGGGCTGACCGATGAGACTGAAACTCAAACGGGTCTGAATGAAGGCGATGGTGCGAATCGGCGCGCCTTTCATCGCCGCGCGAAACGACAAGCCGCCCGCCGCGGTGTAGTCGAGATCGCCTGCCACCAGCGCAGTTACGCCCAGTGGCGGGCGCATGACGATGATCTCCAGATCGATGCCTTCTTTAGCGAACATTCCCTGTGCTTTGCCAAAATAGTACGGCACAAACGTTAAGGCTTTCGCCGGCACGGTGAGGCGAACTTTCTCCAACGGCTTTTGCTGCGCGTGCGTGTTCGGCTGGACACAAAACAATAAAGCCACTAGCGCAACTATCCGGATGACTGTTTTCTTCATCAAATCTTCGTGTCCTTCGTGCGCTTCGTGGTAAAAAATCCGTCGGGGAAAGGGCAACCACCGGGGGGGTGCCCCTACGGGACCGATTCGGGCGGACACGCAGGTCCGCCCCTAGGTTGTATTCCTTTGCGTTCTTTGTGGTTAAAATTTTTAATTCTTCTTGCTTGCCAAGCTTGAACCAAACTTCGCCGCCACCTTCTTCTTTAACTCTTCACTGGCGCCGGAAACTTTTGGAAATTCATTCATCCACTCGTAAGGCTTGCACGCATCGATAATGCCGCGCGACTGAAAGCCACGCTCGCTGGGCGGGATGATCGGATCGATCGGATTGCTCCAGCAACGCCGCAGAACATCGATGTCTTTCGCCGGATCGGTGCGTGTGCACAGTGCCCAAAGAAGCTCGTTGCTGTCCCAAATATTGATATCTTCGTCGACCACGACGACGTAACGCGTGAGCAGCGCGGCGGCGCGGCATTGCGACGCGATCAGCGCCGCCTGGCGCGCATGTCCCGGATAGCGCTGTTTGATCGCCACGACGACCAGCATACGCGTCTGATAATAAGCGACGCCGCGCACATCCGGCACGCCGGCCTTTTCGAGGTAATGCCAAATATAAGCGGCACGAATCAAATTGTTCTCCGCGCCGGGCGCGGGCTTGAACGGCGGCGCGCCGGTGATGATCGGATCGTTGCGGTACATGAGCCGCTTCACTTTGAGCATCGGCTCAGAGCGCAACCCACCCGCATAGTAGCCGGTGAATTCGCCGAAAGGCCCCTCGGGAATTTTCGTTCCCGGGATCACCTCGCCTTCGATGGCAACTTCGGAATAGGCCGGAATCGGCAGACCGGTATGTTTGCCTGGAATCACTTCATAGGGCTCGCCGCGCACGCCGCCCGCGTAGTCGTATTCGGACTGCCCCGCCGGAATTTCCATCTGGCCGAAGAACCAAAGCAATGGATCGGGGCCGAAGCTGATCGCGACCGGGAACGGCTTGCCCTTGTCGAAATATTTTTGCCGGTGAATGTTGCCGTGATGTCCTGGCGAGATATAAAGCGCCAGCGTGTCGCGGTCGTGCACCATGACGCGATAACAACCGAGATTGATCCAGCCTTCGTCCGCATCGCGACTGATCGTGATATCGAGCGAGCCGAGATAACGTCCGCCGTCGCCTTCGTGCCAGTGCGGCGCCGGCAAAGACAACAGATCGATGTCTTTGCCTTCGAAGACGTTTTCCAGCAGCGGCCCGGTGTCGACGATTCGGGGCGGAATGAGCTTGGGATTATCCAGGCGCTTTTTCCAGGCGTCGATGAATTGATCGCGGCTTAAATCGAGCGGCAGATGATTGGTCAGGCATTGGCGCTTGAGCGTCGGATTGTGAATACCGGTCAGAACACGTCGGCCCGCCGGATAATCTTTAATCTTATCGAACAGCACCGCCGGGGGCGGCTCGGACTGCGCCGCCACTTCCGCCACGGCGCCGATCTCCTGATTCCAGTCGGCGCCTTCGACCACGCGCAGCTCGCCGAACGAGTCCACCCCATCCAACCAACCGCGCAAATCACGATAGTGCATGTGCCATCCTCCGGTCGGCGCCGATATTAGAACGGACCCGCCCCCGTGCACAACCAAGGCGATCTCGCTTTCGCGGCAACCGAAGTTTATTGTATATGTAACTCCCGTTGCGAGCCCTCGGCTTGAGGGTAAAACTATACCAAGGAGGAAAACGTCATGATCCATCGCTATGTCATCACGATCGCGGCAATGATCGGCGCAGCTGCCATCTTCTCTTGCGGGATCACTCAAAACGATCGAACCGACGTTGCATACCCCGCGGGTGTCGGCCCGGTAGACCGACTTAACCTGCCCGCGCCTTTCGACACTCCGTCGGTGCGCAATACTTCCAAAGTCATCGGCTGGCCCCAGGGCAAAATGCCGCAAGCCGCCCCGGGATTCGAAGTGAGTTTATTTGCCGATAACCTCGACAACCCCCGTCAGGCCTATGTTTTGCCGAACGGAGATATCTTGGTTGTCGAGGCGACGCGCGAATGGCCTGGCCGCGCCGACCGGCCGGACAAGTCGGCGAATCGAATCACGCTTTTTAGGGACACTAACGGCGATGGCAGGCCGGATATCCGTGAGACCTTCCTGACCGGGCTCAATATGCCCCACGGCATGACGGTTTTAGGCAATTGGTTTTACGTCGGCAACACCAACGGCGTCGTTCGCTATCCGTACAGAACTGGCCAAACTAAACTCGACGGCAAAGGTGAAAAGATTCTCGATCTCCCCGTCGACGGCCACTACACGCGCAATCTGCTCGCCGATCCGTCGGGTAAGAAATTGTACGTCGCCGTCGGCTCCGCATCCAACGTCGATGAGGAAAACGTCTGGGAAAAAGACCAGCGGCGCGCCGGCATTTTGGAGATCAATCCCGATGGCGGCGGCATGCGCATTTTCGCCAATGGACTGCGCAATCCCGTCGGCATGGACTGGGAGCCGCAAACCAAAGTGCTATGGACGGTCGTCAATGAGCGGGATCTGCTCGGCGATGATCTGGTGCCTGATTATCTCACCAGCGTAAAAGAAGGAGCCTTTTACGGCTGGCCGTTCTCGTATTTCGGCCAGAACGAGGACCCGCGCAAGAAAGGCCAGCGGCCGGACCTGGTCGCTAAAGCGATCAAGCCGGACTACGCGCTCGGCTCGCATACCGCCGCGCTCGGCCTTGCTTTCTATCAAGGCAAGTCGTTTCCCGAGCGCTATCGCGGCGGCGCGTTTATCGGCATGCATGGATCCTGGAACCGTTCGAAAATGGTCGGCTTCAAAGTCGCCTTCGTCCCGTTTGCCAATGGCAAACCCGCCGGTCCCATCGAAGACATCTTGACCGGCTTCATCGCCGACGAATCGAAGTTTGAAGCCTACGGCCGTCCCGTCGGAGTCACCGTCGCGCCGGACGGTTCTTTGTTAGTCGCAGACGATAGCGGCGGTAAAGTCTGGCGCGTCACCGCAAAGAAATAATAATTCAAATTTAGCCGCAAAGAACGCAGAAAACGCATAAACGAAATCATGAAAATTTTTCCGATCGTTTTTGCGACCTTTGCGCTCTTTGCGGTTAATCACCCTTCCCTCTCATCGTCATTGCTCTTCGCGGCCGAACCAGCGGCCCGCAATATCATCGAGACCGGACCCTCGGAACGGTTGATGCTACCGCCGCCCAACGCGACGCGTGCGGTTGCGAATCCGCCTACGGTGATTTTATGGCCGAAGGGAAAAACACCGATAGCGCCCGCCGGTTTTGAGGTCAGCCTCTTTGCCGACGAGTTGGACAATCCTCGGATGATCTACGTCCTGCCGAACGGCGATGTCTTGGTCATGGAATCGCTGCCGCAGCAATCCCCCAGCCGCATCGTGCTGCTCCGCGACACGACGAAAACCGGCAAACCTAACCTGCGGCAATCTTTCTTGCGCCGGTTGAACATGGCCTTTGGCATGGCGCTCATCGGCAATCGCTTTTACGTCGGCAACACGGACGGCATCGTCGTCTTCCCGTACAGGTCCGGCGACACGCAGATCAAACGGCCCCCGGAAAAAATTCTCGACCTGCCTAGCGGCGGCCATTATACGAGAAACCTGCTTGCCGATCCTGCCGGCAAAAAACTTTACATCTCCGTCGGTTCCTCTAGCAACGTCGACGAGCAGCATGTCGATGAAAAAGACCCGCGCCGCGCCGCCATTCTGCAAGTGAATCCGGACGGCAGCGGCATGCGAGTTTTTGCCGCCGGCATGCGCAATCCGGTCGGCATGGATTGGGAACCCCGGACAAATACTTTATGGACGGTCGTCAACGAGCGCGACATGCTCGGTGACGAGCTCGTGCCCGACTATTTGACCGGCGTCCGCGACGGCGCTTTTTATGGCTGGCCCTACGCTTATTTCGGCCAGAACGAAGACCCGCGTAAGAAAAGCCAACGGCCCGATCTTGTCGCCAAGACGATTAAACCGGACTTTGCCTTGGGCTCCCACGTAGCGGCGCTCGGTTTGGCTTTCTATCAGGGAACATCATTTCCGGCGCATTATCATGGCGGCGCCTTCATCGGTATGCACGGTTCGTGGAACCGGTCCGACCTAGTGGGTTACAAAGTCGCCTTCGTCCCATTTCAAAACGGCAGGCCGATCGGCCCTCTCGAAGATTTTCTCACCGGGTTTATTGCGAACCAGCAAACCAGCCAAGTCTACGGCCGTCCGGTGGGCGTGGCGGTGTGGACGGATGGCTCACTGCTCGTCGCCGACGACGACGCCGGCAAAGTATGGCGCGTGAGCGCAAAAAAATGAAGAAACAATTTGACCACAAAGGGCACAAAGTTCACAAAGATTCTTTGTGTCCTTTGTGGTCTCTGTGGTTAATTCTTTTCCCCGTTTTTGCCGGTGCGCGTCTCAGTGACGCGAACCGTGTCGCCGTCTTGCAAATCGTCCGGCGGTGCGATCAGTAGCCGATCTTTTTCACTGAGCCCGTCGACGACTTCGATGCTGGCGCCGTAATCTCGACCCAGCTGGACGATCTGAAACCGCACCTTGTTTGCGCCGACCACGGTAGCGACGCGCGGCTGGCCGGAACGAAAGATCAGCGCGCTCGCCGGAACGATCAGCGGCGGCTCCTTACGCGTCAGCTGAAACTTGACGTCGGCGTACGTTCCCGGCCGCAACAATTCGCCTTCGTTGGTCATACGCACTTCGATCAACATCGTTCGAGTCACCGGATCGAGAGCGCCCGCGAGATTGGCGACCTGCGCGATAAAATGCTTTTGCGGGAATTCGCGCACCGCCACCTCGGTCTTCAAGCCCGGCGCAATCGACGCCACGTAAGCCTGGGGCACGTTGACAAAAATACGCAGGCTGTCGGTCTGCGCCATGCGGAACAACGGTTGGGTATTGGTGCTGCTTCCCGCGCCGATCAGCGCGCCGTTATCGACGTTGCGCACGGTGATCACGCCGGCGAACGGCGCGCGGATGTTTTGAAAGGATTGCAAATTCGCCAGCCGTTCGAGGTTCGCTTTATTCGCCGTCACGTTGGCTTCCGCGGCAGCGACGTTGGCGTGAGCAGCATCGACGTCGGCCTGACCCGACTTGACCAACACTTGGCGATCATCCACGTCCTGCTGCGCCACGAGATCGCGCCCTTTCATCGTGCGCCAGCGCTCGAGATTCGTGCGATTGTAATCCAACTGGCTTTCGTTGTGCTGCAGCGCGGCTCGGGCTTGTTCGAGCGCTGAAACGGCCTGCGCCAACGCCGCTTTCGCCTGATAAAATTGCTGATTGAGTTCAGGCGTATCGATCTCTGCCAGAATATCGCCGCTTCGCACCCGGTCGCCGATGTTGACGAGGCGCCGTTTGAGATAGCCGTCGACGCGCGCATAAATCGCCGTTTCCTGCACCGCCTGAATGCTTCCGGGCAGGACCAAATCGCTGGCCGGGGCCGCTCGCGCCGGCAAAGCGACGGTTACCACCCGCGCACTCGACTCGACTTCATGCACGGTGGCGCGCAACTGGCGCTCGCGCCAAAAGCGCGGCGCAAAACCGATTACTCCAAGCACAACCAGGATGATCAACGTCCTGACCACGATGCGTACGCTGTGGCGTTTTCGTGTCGCGTCGCTTGCCGGCAGCTCTCGTCCTTCAGTCATACCGCTGGTTTTCTCCTTGAACATAAAAAAACGTCGGTCACAGCGCATCCGTACGCGCGTCCTCAGCATCCACAGCGAATGGAGTCTTTTGGCGCAGCAGGCTATAGATGACCGGCACGACGAACAACGTGGCGAACGTGGCGAATGTCAAGCCGCCGATAACTGCGCGTGCCAACGGTGCGTTCTGCTCACCGCCCTCGCCAAGCCCCAAAGCCATCGGCAGCATGCCGATAATCATCGCCAACGCGGTCATCAGCACCGGTCGCAGTCTGGTGTAGCCTGCCAGCAGCGCGGCATTCAGGGCGTCCTCTCCGGCACGCCGTTGATCGTTGGCAAAGGTCACCAACAAAATGCTATTGGCGGTCGCCACGCCGATGCTCATGATCGCGCCCATGAGGGAAGGCACGTTGATCGTCGTCTGGGTCAAAAAGAGCGACCAAACGATGCCGGAGAGAGCGCCGGGCAAAGCGGTAATGATGATAAAGGGATCCAACCAGGATTGAAAGTTAACCACCATCAACGCGTAAACCAGCACGACGGCAAAGAGCAGGCCGGTGGCCAAACCGAGAAATGCGGAGGTCATGCTTTCGACTTGACCGCGCACGATCATCGAGCTGCCGCGCGGCAAATCTTTTTCGACGTCCGTTAAAATACGCCGGATGTCGCGCGCGGCGCCGCCTAAGTCTCGGTCCTGCACGCTCGCGAAGACGTCGAAGACGGGCTGGACGTTGTAGTGCGTCGCCACAGTGACGGTCGAACCGCGCTCCAACGTCGCGAGGTTCGCCAACAACTGCTGCGCGCTGCCGCCCGCCGCGCCGATCGGTTCCCGTTGCAATGCGTCAACGGAATCGATCCGGTACTGGGGTGTCTGCACGGCAACCCGGTAGCTGACGCCGTTTTGCGGGTTGAGCCAAAAGTTCGGCGCTTGATCGCTGCTCGAAGCCAACGAGGCCAGCAGCGAATTCGCCACGTCACGCTGCGAGATGCCGATCTGCGCCGCCCGAACACGGTCGACGTTGATCCGCAATGCCGGCGCCGTCATGACCTGGTGCACGTGCACATCGGTCAAGCCGGGGACGCGCTCGATCCGTTCGGCGACCCGGCGCGCGAGCGCGTAATTGGCGCCACGATTTTGGCCGACCAGTTGGATGTCGATGGGCGCCGGCAAGCCAAAATTGAGAATCTGGCTGACGATGTCAGCCGGTTGGTAAAAGAAAACGAGATCAGGAAAGCGCTGCGGCAGCTCGCGGCGCAGAGTCCGGATATAGTCAAAGGTGGATCGCCGATGCCCGGGTTTGAGCGCGACTAGAATCTCGCCATCGGCCGGACCGATCGTGGAAGAATCACTGAACGCCAGGTTGACGCCGCCCAGCGGCAAGCCGATATTATGCAGTACCAACGCGGTTTCTTCGCGCGGAACGATGCGCCCGATGGCGGCCTCAACGGCGTTGAAAATCTGGTCCGTCTCTTCGAGCCGCGTGCCTGCGGGGGCGCGCACATGCAGACGAAACTGTCCGGCGTCGACGAGCGGAAAAAAGTCCCGGCCGGTCAACGGCACCACCAGGACCGCGCTGCCGAGCACGATCGCGAATTCGATCAACACCAACCGGCGATGATGCAGCGCCCACTCAAGGCTGGTGCGGTATTTTTCGCGCATTCGTTCGAAGCGCCGGTTGAACGCGCCGTGGACGCGCCAAAAAACGTCTCCTTCTCTCTGCTCGCCGCCTTCGTCGTAGCGTGCGACTTCGCTGGCCAATAAATACTGCACCATCGTCGGCACCAGCGTGCGCGATAAAAAGTACGACGTCAGCATCGCCAAGACCACCGCCAATGCCATCGGCGTAAAGAGGAATTGCACCGCGCCCTTGAGAAACACCACGGGCACGAAAACGATGCAGATCGCCAGCGTGGACACGAACGCGGGCACGGCGATTTGCTGCGCGCCGTCGAGGATCGCCCGGATGATCGGTTTGCCCATGGCGAGATTGCGATGAATGTTTTCGATCTCGACCGTAGCGTCGTCGACCAATATGCCGACAGCCAGCGCCAGTCCGCCGAGCGTCATGATGTTGATCGTATAACCGAAAAACCAAAGGATGATCAGCGAGGTAAGAATCGACAGCGGGATCGACGTGGCGACAATCACCGTGCTGCGCCAGCTGCCGAGAAAGATCAAAATCATCAGCGCGGTCAGGCCGGCGGCGATCAATGCCTCTCGCACCACGCCGTCGATGGCCGCTTTCACGAAGATCGACTGATCGAATAGCGTAGCGATCTCGAGCTCCCTGGGTAGCGTGGCTTGAATCTTTGGTAAGATCTCCTTCACCCGCCGCACCACGTCGATGGTGGAAGCGCCGCCGCCTTTGAGCACCGTGAGCAGACTGGCGCGCCGGTTGCCGGCGCTCACGATGTTGGCTTGCACCGAGAAGCCGTCGCGCACTTGAGCGACGTCCCGGACAAAAACCACGGCGCCGTTGACGGCGCGGATGGGCAGATTGTTCAGACCTTCGACCGTGTCAGGACTGCTGTTCAATTGAACGCTGTACTCACGAGTGCCGATTTTCGCCGTGCCGCTCGGCAAGATCAAGTTCTGCGCGTTGATCGCGTTGACGACGTCGATGGCAGATAAGCCGTATCCGTTGAGCGCCTTCGGATTGAGATCCACCATGATCTGGCGCGCCTTGCCGCCGTAGGGCAGCGACACCGCGGCGCCCTGAACCGTGGCGAGTTGGGTGCGCACGAAGTTATTGGCGTAATCGAAAAGCTGTTCCTCCGGCAGTACCTTGCTGGTCACCGAGAGCTGCAGAATCGGCACGCTCGACGCGCT
>WNFR01018745.1_pt1 | contig 10195 bp, 10 predicted proteins | sample 5400221 | NCBI WGS metagenome assembly WNFR01 (sample SAMN13153357, study PRJNA577476) | soil metagenome | isolation source: 40 cm soil under Madrone tree | place: USA:California | collected 2016-06-14 | reverse complement strand
CGTGCGTCGGCTTCGGAGGCGGGGGAAAGCTTGCTGCGTCTGCACGGAGAGCAGAAGCAGGCGGAAGAAGCGCTGGTGCATCAAGAGGCGGCGCTGCGGAAGCACGAAACGACGGAGGGGGAGCTGCTGGAGTCTTCCATCAAGGTGCGCGATGACGCGGAATGCGCAGCGATGGAATATGAGGCGGCGAGCGGGCAGTTGAACGCGCTGATGGTCAAAGGGAGTGAACTGCAGGCTTCGATCGGCACGTTGCGGCAGGAGCGCGAGCGAACGACCGCGGAGGCGGACGCCCTGCGCGAGTCGGTGGTGGGGGTGCGGGCGCGGCACGCGACGCTGACACAAATTTTGAATGACCGGTCGTATACAGCGGATGCGGTGCAAAAACTTTTTGCGGCGAATGAGAGCGGAGCCGGACGAGATTTTCACGCGGTGGGAGTGCTTGCGGATTATGCGGAGGTCGAGGAGCAGCACGAGGCGGCGATCGAGCAGTATCTGCGCGATGAGCTGGAGTATGTGGTGGTGGAAACGTTCGATCATGCGCGGGCGGGAGTTTCGTTGCTGCGCGATGAGGTGGGCGGGCGCGCGACGTTTTTCGTGGATTCGCTGCGCAATTTGAAACTGACCGAATACGAACCGATTGTGCATTTCCGTGCCGAAGACGGAGTGATTTCGCGGCTCGATAAACTGGTGGGATTCCGGGATCCGTTGGGGGCGGCGGCGAAGCAGTTTTTGCCGCGTCTGCGCGCCGGATACTTAACCGACGGCGCGACGGCTGCGGAAAGGCTGGCCCGGGAAAATCCGCAGTATGCGTTTGTGACGCCGGATGGCACCTGTTATCAGGGACGCATGGTGACCGGCGGGCGCGCGGATGAAGCCGGGCCGTTGGGAATGAAGAGGGAATTGCGGACGCTGGACGGAGAGATTACCCAGCTGGAGAAGCGCAGCGAGGAAACGCGTGGCAGGGTCGAACTGGTGAGCGCGGACCTGCGCGCGGCGGAGCAGATGCTGGAAGAGGTGAGCGCGCAGCGGCTTACCGTGGACCGGGAAGTTTATTCGACGAAACATCGTCACGAGCAAACGCAGTCAGAGCTGGCGCGGCTGGGACTGGAGCTGACCCTATGCCAGAGCGAGCTGTCGCGAATACGGCAGGACGCGGAAAATGCGCGGCTGCGGGCGGACCGAGCGAAGCACCAGCTTGCAGCGGCGGCCACGACGCGAGCGGAAGCAGAGGCGGAGAGCACGCGGCTGGCGGAAGATTTGGCTCAGCTTCGCGGGTCGATCCAGACCGAACAGAATGAATTGGCGGCAGGCCGCGCGGAGCTAGCAGCGATGAGCGAACGGCTGGCGGCGGCGGAGGCCGTGGCGTCGCGCTTGGTGGAAGAGCGCGGGGAGCTGGAACGGCGCGAGGCGGGGTTGAGGCAGCAGGAAACTTTGGTCAGCGAGGAAGCGGCGGCGCTGGTTAAGCAAAGCGAGGAGCTTGCGCAGCAACTGGAAGGCTTGCGCGCAGAGAAGCTGCGGCTGGAAACGCGGCAGCGGGAACTAGAGCTGGAGTGGGAAAGCGGGCGCACGCGGGTGACGCAGATGGAAGATCATTTGCGCATAGGTCGACAGACGCTGCAGGAAGTGCGCGAGCAGCGGAGTCATGCGGAAGTGGAGCGGGCACGGAATGATTCGGACCGGCAGCACTTGCGCGAGACGTGCATGGCGGAGGTGAATGCGCAGCCGGAGGATTTGATCGCGACGGAGACGGCGTTCATCAGCGGAGAAGAGCTGGCGATCGCTGAGACCAATTATCGGGAGATGAAGGAGCGCATCGAAGCGATGGGGGCGGTGAACATGATGGCGCTCGAGGAATACAACGAATGCGAGCAGCGGTTCACGTTCCTGACGCGGGAGCGCGACGATTTGTTGCAATCGATAGCCGATACGCAGCAGGCGATTGCCGAGCTGGATTTGGTTTCGCGGGAGAAATTCGAGCAGGCGTTCAACAGCATCAATCACAATTTTTCGGAGGCGTTTCACACGATTTTCGGCGGCGGGACAGCGGAGATGCGGCTGACAGAGCCGGACAGCTCCGGCGACGCGGGCATCGACGTGGTGGCGTCGCCTCCAGGGAAGCGGCTGCAGAACATTTTGCTGCTGTCGGGCGGCGAGAAGGCCATGACGGCGCTGGCGCTGTTGATCGCCATTTTCCGATATCAGCCGAGCCCGTTCTGCATCTTGGACGAAGTGGACGCACCGCTGGACGAAGCGAATGTGGGGCGGTTCACGCGACTGGTGGGGGAGATGAGCGGCCAGACGCAGTTCATCATCGTGACCCACAACCGCAAGACGATGGAGACGGGCAGCGTGTTGTACGGGGTAACGATGCAGGAGCCGGGAGTCTCGAAATTGGTGAGCGTGCGCTGGGAAGGCGACGAGGCGCCGACCAAAAAACACAGCGCCGCCGCGGCAGCTTCCGCAGCCTAGGGGTCAAGCGGTCGATTCGCAGTAAGTGACGAAGCGGCGGTGCGCAAAGATTTGCCCAGTCGTCCAGCCTGTTCTTTTTATTGCGGGTATTTCTTTTTCTTCTCCCACTGAAATTATTTTTTCCACTGAGAGTGTGATTGACTTCGCTTTGCGCTGCGCTAGAATGCTCCACACTCTTGCAGGGGAAATTCTTCCGTGTCCTTCGGTGCAGCAATGCGGGTGGTTCGAGAAACTCAGTTTGCCGGCATCACGCCCGCCGCCCGCGGGAAGGTGCGCGACATTTATGATTTGGGCGACAAACTGCTGATTGTGGCAACCGACCGGCTGTCGGCCTTCGATGTGATATTACCGACGCCGATTCCCGATAAGGGCAAGGTGCTGACGCAGCTTTCCCTGTTCTGGTTTGACCTGCTGCGAGACGTAATTCCGAATCATGTGGTGAGTGCGACGGATTTTCCCGAGCCCTTCACCGCGCATCGTGAGGAACTTGCGGGGCGCTCGATGCTCGTGCGTAAGACCCAGCCGTTGCCGATCGAGTGTGTGGTGCGCGGGTATGTTTCGGGGTCGGGATGGAAGGATTACCGGGCGAGCGGAAAGATTTGCGGCATGGCGCTGCCTGCCGGGCTGCGTGAGTCGGACCGGCTGCCGGAGCCAATTTTCACGCCGGCGACGAAAGCAGCGACGGGCCACGACGAAAATATTTCGTTTCAGGAGGCGGTTGCGCTAATTGGAAAGGAACGGGCGTCGCAGGCGCGCGAAATTAGCCTGGAAATTTACCGGCGCGCGGCCGCCTACGCGGAGCCTCGCGGAATCGTGGTGGCGGATACGAAATTCGAGTTTGGCGTCCTAAACGACGAGCTCATGTGCGACAAGCAATTTGTGCGCGACTACCTGGAGAGCATTCACTGGCCGAAAACCCCGCCCGGCCCGGAACTGCCCGCTGAGGTGGTCGCCGCAACGTGTGGCAAGTACCGGGAAGCGTATCGCATCTTGACCGGGCATGAATTGGAGCAGAGCCGGGAGTGATGCGAGCGTTTCCCTCTGGAGTGTGACGTGAAGGACCAACTCGAAGGACTCGTGAGCCAGATGGTAGAGCGGGGAATTTTGTTTGATGAAGCGGTGGGAGAATTTGAAAAGCGCTTTATCAAGCGGGTGCTGGAGCGCGCGGAAGGAAACCAGTCACGCGCGGCGGTGATCCTGGGAATTCACCGCAACACGCTGAGCCGCAAGATTGACGAATACAAGCTCGATCACCGCAATCACCGCGCGCGGTGATTCGGGCGGCGCCGTCTTGCTTCGCACGGTTGGGTGAAAGAAAAACGGCTCGCTGAACCTTCGGCGAGCCGTTTCAATTAACAAGAGGCGAAGTTTAACCGCGGCTGGGCTTTTTGCTTACCGGACGCTTCTTTGTCGCTTTCTTTTCCTTTTCCTTGGGGATGTCCTCGGCGTTTACCTTGGCCTTATCCCAGTGCAGCATGAAATTGGGATCGGGATCGTAGCCGACCAGCGTACCGGTGAAGCGCACGGGATTATCCTTCTCGAGTTTTGAGGCTTCGGGCTGGCCCACGACCTTGACGTCCATGTCCGGAGTGGTCTTGGCGTCGAACTCCGCGTCGCTGGTGACGAAAGCAACCTTCAGTTGCACGCTGTCAGTACCCGGAGTGACTGCAATCAGTTTGCCGGGGACGTCCGGAAATTCCAGGCCGCAGGATGCAAGCCAAGTGACCTTGGCTTTGTCGCCGCCGGCCTTGAGGTCGGCCATGACGGAAGCGATGGTCATGTCTTTGCGAGCGGCGTCCAAGTCAGCGGCGCTGGATAGCTTATAGCTTGCCGGGCGTTCGGCAGAGCTGCCGGCCAACTGCAACAGCTCGTTGAGCTCGGCATCGGTCAGAGTGTCGCAGACGTTGCCGCCCTGGTAGTTGGCGACCAGCTTGCGCAAGTACGTTTTCACTTGGTTCGATTGGGTCTGGTTGGCGTTCTTGGCGGTCACCGCCTTAGCGAAGTACCAGAAGGAGTCCATTTGTTGCGGAGGAGTCATAGCCATGTAGGCTTGGCCAGTCTTATAACTGGTGATGGCGTCGTCGGGATTTTTCTCGAGGACCGCTTTGTAGGAGGCGATGGCGGTCTGGAAATCCTTCTGAATCATGGAGCACTGCGCGAGCGTGTAGTTGAAGAGAATGGCGGGTTGCTGCTTCTGCTTGTTGAAGTCGTCTTCGGACATGGCGTCCGGTTTTTTCAACTCGCCAAGAGTTTTGAGCCCGGCCTTTGCGGCTTCGCAGGCTTTAGGGGCCTGGTTCTGGACTTCGGGAGAGGTTGGCGGGAGATTGCTGTAGGCAAAGGCGCGGGCGTAATAAGCCTGGTAGCGGATGGGAGGCTCGGCTTTGTCGCCGAGGGCGATGAGCTTGTCGGAATATTCCATGACCTTTGGCCAATTCTTCAATTGGCTGTAGGCGTTGTAGTAGAGCGGGTAGATATAAACAAGCAAAGCGGAATTCGGGTATTTGGAGACAAAGTCGTCGAGCATCTTGATTTGCTGCGTAGGGTTCTTTTCCGCTTGAGCTGCCTGGTAGGCGTTGTACTCCGCCATGGTATATGGTTGCTTGCCAGCTTCCTGACCCGCGGCTGCCTGCGCTTGCAACTGCAAGGCACCGAAGGCCCCAAGGCAAAGCGCCGCCGCCATCGCCAGGCTCGCCAGTCTACATGTTCGATTCATTCCATTCTCCTCGCTAAACTCCAAGCCCATTTATGTACGTTTCGCACACCCTGGAGCGCTCTTGCCGGGTATTAAGCTGGTTCGTAAAACTTTGGGATTATAGGAAAAGCGCACGTGAATCTGCAAGGCGTTACTCTGCAGGGACCGTTGTATTTTACATCTCTCCTGAAGCCCGGCGCACCGGGCTGAACATCCTGCCTGAACGGCGGTCCCAACGACTGAATGTTAAGATGAGTTTCGCACGAAAAGGGTCGCCTCGACGAGGAAGAATTGTGATGGCGGGAATAAGCAAAACAAATAGAAAAAAAGACGATAGCGCGGCACTCGGCGGGCGGGTTGCGCTGGTTACTGGAGGCAGCCGCGGGATCGGGCGCGCCATCGCGCTAAAACTGGCCGAGATCGGCGCGGCGGTGGCAATCTGCGGGCGTGACATGAAAAAGTTGGAGACCACTGCCGAGGAGTTGCGTGGCTTGACTGACGACGTTTTTGCGCAGGCGGCGGACGTGACGATGGCGGGCGACGTGAGCAAACTGGTTTCGGCGGCGGAAGCCAAACTCGGAGCGATATCCATCCTGGTGAACAACGCGGGGATCGGCTTGTTCGGGCCGGCGCACGAAAAAACCGAAGCGGACTGGGACCGGGTTCTGAGCACGAATCTGAAAAGTGTTTTCCTGGTTTCGCGGGCGGTGGTTCCCTCGATGATGCGACAGGGCAGGGGCGACATCATCAATATCAGTTCGCTGGCGGGGCGCAACACGTTCGCGGGAGGCGGCCTGTATTGCGCCTCGAAATGGGGAGTGCAGGGGCTTACGGGCTGCATGGCGGAGGACCTGCGGGAGCACGGGATTCGCGTGAGCGTGATCTGCCCGGGAAGCGTGGCCACGGAGTTTTCGGGACGAGGAGCGAAGGATAGTGGTAGAGCGCTGAAGCCGGAGGATGTGGCGCACGCGGTGGCCGCGGTGGTAACGCAGGGGGAGGGAAGTTTCCTGAGCGAGATGCACGTGCGGCCGCTGCGGAAGTCCTGAAGTTATTTCCTCTTGACAATAGTTGTTATAACGACTATCATGGGACCATGAGCCCAGCGGCCAGAAGAAGCGTCGCACTGCCCAGCGAAGACCGCGCTTTCATCGCGTTGCAGAGGGCCGCAGACAAACTAGCGCAGCAAGCGGAACAAGTGCTTAAGTCCAGCGGATTGACGGGCGCACAGTACAATGTGCTGCGCATCTTGCGCGGGGCGGAGCCTGACGGACTAGCTTGCAGCAGTATCGGCGAACGCATGATCTCCCACGACCCGGACATGACGCGGCTTCTCGATCGCATGGAGAAGCGGAGTTTGATTACGCGCCAGCGCCAGAGTGACGATCGGCGCGTGGTGAAAACACGGATTACTTCCGCCGGACTGGAGTGCTTGAAGCGGCTCGATGCGCCGATACGCGGGCTTCACAAGCGGCAGTTCGCGCATATGCCCGCCGCGCGAGTGAAGGCACTGGCGGATTGGCTCGATGAGATCTGCGCGGAGGCGCGGAGTAGTGCGGAATAAGAAATTTGCAACAGGGGCCAAGTGCCAGTTGTCAGTTGCAATGCAAAGGAGAAAAACAGTGGGCCAATTCCTAGTTCGCGCAGGCTTTACCGCGGCACTTGCAGCAGCGATATCGCTGCCGGCGGCCGCGGCGACATCCACATGGCAAATCGATCCAAATCATTCGGCGGCGCAGTTTGCGGTGCGCCACCTGGCGATATCAACGGTGCGGGGAGCATTCACAAAGGTCAGCGGAACGGTGCAGATGGATGACAAAGACATCAGCAAGTCGTCCGTCGAGGTGACCATTGATGCCGCTTCCGTGGACACAAGGGTAGCGGACCGCGACAAAGATTTGCGCAGCGACCATTTTTTTGACACCGCTAAGTATCCGACGCTTACGTTTAAATCGACGAGGGTGGAGCAAGTTGCTCCGGGCATGCTGAAAGTGACCGGCGACTTGACCATCCACGGAACGACCAAGCAGGTCGTGCTTGATGTCGAGGGACCGACGGCACCGGTGAAGGATCCATGGGGCAACCAGCGAGCGGCGGCATCGGCGAGCACGAAAATCAACCGGCAGGATTTTGGCGTGAAGTGGAACGCAACAATGGACAACGGGGGAGTCGTGGTGGGCGATGAAGTGTCGATTACGATTGACGTTGAGCTAGTGCAAAAAGGCGCGGCGAAATCGGGCGATTGATTGGCACGGATTTTCCAAAGATTGAGCGGCGCAAGATGCACCGCGCAACTCATTTGGCTCATCTAATCGCGCACGGCAAGCTTGAGATTATGAACAAACCAGCGGTAACCGACGTGCCGATTCTTGAATTGGTCCGGAATCGATGGAGTCCGCGCGCTTTTGCGGAGAAGCCCGTTCCGCGAGAGGTGCTGCGAAGCTTGTTCGAGGCGGCGCGCTGGGCGCCTTCCAGCAACAACGAGCAGCCGTGGGTTTATCTGGTGGCCACGAAAGATGATGCGGAGAACTTCGCAAAGATGCTTGGCGTCTTGGTGGAATTCAACGCTGGCTGGGCAAAACACGCGCCGGTGCTGGCGCTTTCGGTGGCGCACCTGAAGACGCAGCGCGAGGGCAAGCCTAATCGCGTGGCTCTTCACGACGTGGGCAGCGCGACGGCACAGCTTACCTTCGAGGCCAACTCGCGTGGATTGCTGGTTCATCAGATGGCCGGCTTCGATTCGGACAAAGCACGGCAGGCATTTGCGATTCCGGCAGACTGGGAGCCCGTGGCAGCGATGGCCATTGGTTATCCCGGGGATCCGGAGACACTTTCTGAGCGGCTGCGGGAGCGCGAGTTGGCGCCGCGGACAAGAAAGCCGCTCAGTGAATTTGTCATGAGTGGCGGCTGGGGGCATACTGCTCCCTTCGTTACGAGGTAGTCGCCGAACAGGGGACCCCGGCTCGATCAATGCACAGCGCTCTCGACTTCCTGCTGCACCACGGCTACGCGGTTTTGCTCGGATGGGTATTTGCGGAGCAAATTGGTTTGCCGGTTCCTTCGCTTCCGCTTTTATTGGCCGCGGGCGCATTGGCGGGAGCCGGACGGTTCAGCTTTTTCGGTTCGCTTTTTCTGAGTGTCTTCGCTGCGATTCTTGCAGACTTGATCTGGTACCTGCTCGGAAGATACCGCGGGATCAAAGTTCTGCAGCTCCTTTGCAAGATCTCCCTAGAGCCAGATTCCTGTGTTCGCCGGACGGAGGGCGTTTTTTCAAAGCAGGGCGCGCGCTCGCTGGTGCTCGCAAAATTTGTGCCGGGCCTCGGCACGGTGGCTCCTCCGCTTGCGGGCATCTTCCACATGCGCCCCTTGCGCTTTCTGCTTTTTGACACTTCCGGAGCGTTCTTGTGGGCGGGCGCTTATCTGGGGCTTGGATACATCTTCAGTAGCGAGATCGAAAGAATTGCGGAGCACGCCTTCCACCTCGGCGGCGGACTGTTCGTTCTCCTCTTTGGGGCGCTGGGGTCGTACATCGCATACAAATTCATCGCACGGCAGCGATTCCTGCGCGAGTTGCGCATTGGCAGGATCACGGTAGACGAGCTAAAACGAAAACTCGATGGTGGAGAAGAAGTCGTAATTGTGGACCTGCGGCATTCCTTGGATTTCGAAGCCGATCCGCAGACTATTCCCGGGGCGTTTCGCATGGACGCCAAAGAATTGGAAGAGAAGGATGACCGACTGCCGCGCGACCGCGACGTCGTTCTTTATTGCACTTGACCCAACGAAGCGACCAGCGCCCGTGTGGCGCTGCTACTCAGAAACCGAGGAGTTCGGCGCATCCGGCCGCTGCAGGGCGGGCTGGATGCGTGGCGCCAGCGCGGTTACCCGCTGGTGACGGCAGCGCTGGTCTAAGGTTTCGAGCAAAGAGCCGAATCATTTTCGGGGGAGTTCACGCTATAGGCGCGGCAAGACGATTCCGCCCTGGGATTGGTACTTTCCCTTTTTATCTTTGTAGCTGATTTCGCAGTCTTCGTCGGACAAAAAGAAAATCACCTGACACAAACCCTCGTTGGCGTAGATTTTCGCGGGCAGCGGTGTGGTGTTGCTGATCTCGAGAGTCACGAAGCCTTCCCATTCGGGTTCGAAGGGCGTCACGTTGACGATGATTCCGCAGCGCGCGTAGGTCGATTTGCCGAGACAAATGGTGAGAACGTTTCGCGGAATGCGGAAGTACTCGATGGAGCGCGCCAGCGCGAAAGAGTTTGGGGGAATCAAGCAAGATTCGCCCTTGTAATCGACCAGCGAGCGCGGGTCGAAATGTTTTGGGTCGACGATGGTGGAATTGACGTTGGTAAAAATGCGGAATTCGTCGGCGACGCGGATGTCGTATCCATAGGACGACAATCCGTAGCTGATGACTCCTTCGCGGACCTGGCGGTCGGTGAAGGGCTCGATCATCTTGTGCTCCAGCGACATGCGCCGGATCCAGCGGTCTGGTTTAACGGACATCCACGCCTCCTCGATAGTTTGCAAATTTCGGTGGCAGCGAATGGCTGCGAAAAGAATGGCCAGTGTAGATTAGCCACCACGTCTTGACAACCCACGACGCAGCCTCTAGCATCTGCCGAGTCGCTGGAGGCACCTGTGATCAAGCTCGACATCGTGAATGCCGTCGTCACGACGACAAACATTAGCCGGACCAAAGCGGAGCAGGCCGTGGAGACCGTGTTTGAATCGTTGAAGAATGCGCTCGGCCGCGGGCAGCGCATCGAGCTCCGGCGTTTCGGCGTGTTCAGTGTGAAACCGCGCAAGACGGGCATTGGGCGCAACCCGCGCACGGGGGAGGAAGTAAACATTCCTCCTGGCAAGGCGGTGCGATTCAAGCCGGGAAAAGAATTGCAGGGAATCGAAGACACCGCCAAGGTTTGATTGCTGGAATTTTTTCAGCGCACGAGTTTCAAATCAAAAAAACAACGTTTCTAATGCGACTGCCGGCTCCGCCCTGACACTCATTGTTATTTTGGCTATACTAAAAAG
>WNFR01008818.1_pt1 | contig 10195 bp, 8 predicted proteins | sample 5400221 | NCBI WGS metagenome assembly WNFR01 (sample SAMN13153357, study PRJNA577476) | soil metagenome | isolation source: 40 cm soil under Madrone tree | place: USA:California | collected 2016-06-14 | reverse complement strand
CCTACATTTGCGGAGAAGAAACTGGCCTTATCGAATCGCTGGAGGGCAAACGGGGTTATCCGCGGATTAAGCCACCGTACTTTCCAGCGGTGCTCGGCCTTTACATGTGCCCGACGATTGTCAACAACGTCGAGACGCTCTGCCACATCAAACACATTATGGCCATGGGCGGATCTGAGTATGCGCGCCTTGGCCGGCCTAATAACACTGGCACTCGCATTCTGTGTGTAAGCGGTGACGTGCAGCGGCCGGGATACTTCGAAATTGAGGTCGGAGCGGTGACGATGGGCCAGTTGATTTACGAAATGGCCGGCGGCCTGAAACCAGGCCGAAAGTTGAAGGCTGTGATTCCGGGCGGCAGCTCTGCGAAAGTTTTGCGCGCCGATGAGCGATTCAAGCTCAAGCAGAAACAATCCGACGGATCGATCATCGAACGAGAAATGTCGATCGACGAGATCCCAATGGATTTCGATTCGCTGACTGCTGCCGGGTCGATGGCCGGATCCGGCGGCGTGATCGTGCTGGACGACTCGCGCGATATGGTCTGGGTACTGAACAACATTAACGAGTTCTATGCACACGAGAGCTGTGGCCAATGCACACCCTGCCGGGAAGGCTCACTTTGGATGCAAAAAATCACTGACCGCATGTTACGTGGCGGCGGCGTTGTGGAAGATCCGAAGACGCTCAAGACCATTGGTGACAACATCGCCGGACGCACTATCTGCGCATTTGGCGAAGCGTGCGCGTGGCCAACGCAAAGCTTTGTTGAGAAATTTTCAGAAGAATTTGCCGCGCGTGCAAAGAAACCGATGCCCCCACCCCTTCCCCCGGAATACACGCCTAAGGAACTGATCGAAGAAGAAGAAATTCCGATTGTCCCCATGGCCCACGATCCGGGTTGGGAGAAAGCCGGCGCGAAAGGAACGATCTAGATGAAATCTCATGCTGATGCTCGTAATCGTGATCGAACCTTTTCGATTATGAGCAGCAGCACGAGCACCATTACGAAAAGGTAAATGGCCGATCAAACTCCACTCCCGCAGCTGCTGAACGTCCAGATTGACGGCGAGTGGCATCAGTTTCCCAAGGGGACGCGTGTGATCGAGGCATGCGAGCAAGCCGGGAGTTATGTGCCACGCTATTGTTACCACAAGAAGCTCACCTCGCCGGGGAATTGCCGGATGTGTTTGATCGAAATGGGATTCCCAAGGCTCGGCCCGGATCGCAAACCGGAACTCGGCGCCGATGGCAAACCGATCATCAACTGGATACCGCGTCCACAAATATCCTGCGCGCAGGATATTTCCGACGGCATGGCCGTCCGCACTAATTCGCCGTTGGTGAAAGAGTGTCAGCGCGGCGTGATGGAATTTCTCCTTATCAATCATCCGCTCGATTGCCCGATTTGCGATCAGGCGGGCGAATGTCGTTTGCAGGAGTTCAGCGTTGATTACGGGGACTCGAAATCGCGTTTTCTCGAGAACAAAGTTAAGAAACCGAAGAATGTGCAGATCGGTCCGCGGGTCACGCTTGATGACGAACGCTGCATTCTCTGCTCCCGCTGCATCCGTTTCTGCCAGGAAATCGCACACGACGATGTGCTGGGCTTCGTTGATCGTGGCAGTCACACAGAGCTAACAGCGCATCCGGGCAAGCGATTGGAAAATAATTACTCTCTTAACACGGTCGATATTTGCCCGGTCGGCGCCCTCACCTCGACCGATTTTCGTTTCAAGATGCGCGTCTGGTTCCTGAAAGAAACGAAGAGCATCTGCACGAGTTGCGCCACAGGCTGTAACACCGTCATCGGCAGTCGTGAGGACGTAATCTATCGGCAAACACCGCGAGAAAACGATCACGTCAATTCCTGCTGGATGTGCGATTACGGGCGCCTCAACTTCAAATATCTCGAAGCCGAAAACCGTTTGCTCGAGCCGCGGGTACGGCTTGAGGGAAAACTGGTTCCGGCGGACTGGCCAACGGCAATCGCGCAAGCAACGCTTCAATTGAAACAGTTTTCCGGCTCGGAAATCGCCATCATTGCTTCCGGTCGCATGACCAACGAGGAGCTTTGGCTCACGTCCCAACTAGCGACTTCTTTAGGAGTCCAATGGATCGACATTGTCCCACGGCGCGGACACGGTGATAAGATCCTGCTCAGCAAAGATCGTAACCCGAACACAAACGGAGCGCGCCTAATTCTTGGATCGAAATCCGAACCCGGTGCGAAACTCATCGGGATTGCCGACGCGGTGCGGTCGGGACAAATCAAGGCGCTGGTGATTTTGAAAGAAAACGCGATGCATTTGGGTTTATCGGTCGAACAGCTCGCGCAGCTACCCACGTTAATTGTGATGAATATTTTGCCGAACGAGGTGACTGAAAAGGCGACTGTTGTTCTGCCCGCATGCGGCTTCGCCGAAAAACGCGGCTCAATGATCAACGGCAAAGGCCGGCTGCAACGACTGAATCGCGCCGTGCGGCCGCCCGGAAATGCGCGCGATGATTGGGAAATCTTGCGTGATTTGCTTCAGGCAACAGGCGGTGGCGATTCACTTTCCTCCGTTGATGACGGTTTCCGAAGGATCAGCGAAACAGTCCCGCAATTTGCCGGGTTGACTTTGAGTAAACTCGGCGACCTCGGCGTGCACATTTTGGCAATTGAAGAATTACCGCCTATGCATCCTGGTGACGAAGAAGCAATCGAGGAAGCGATCGCGATTCAGGCAAGACGCCGCGCCGTCAAGTCAGCAAGCGCATGAACTGCCGAGATCACGACGTGCCGTCCTCCGAGACATTTCAGGCTGTAGCGTGCGCTGTCCTCAGCGCAGTCTATGAGATGGCGACATCGCGCGCGTTATCCGCTGAGGAGAGCGGACACTACAGCATTACAGCAGCGAGAAAGATCGCAGCGTTGTAAATCCGCAGCTGTTAAACACAGTAAGATCGAGATGGATTCTTTCTTCATCCTCACGTCGCTCCTAAAAATCATCGGAATTCTCTTTGTAGTAATTCTGCCGATGGTTTCCTATGCGGTTTATGCCGAGCGGCTCGTCAGCGCGTTTATTCAAGATCGGATGGGACCGAATCGGGTGGGACCGGCCGGGCTATTCCAGCCGATCGCAGACATGTTCAAGTTGTTGCTGAAAGAAGATTTCACGCCGCGCGCGGCAAACACGTTTTACTATTGGCTGGCCCCTTGCCTGGCAGTGATGCCAGCCATCATCACAATCGCGGTCGTTCCGTTTGGGAGCACTCTATTCGGCGTCCCGATGATCATCGCGGATGTGAACGTCGGAATTCTGTTCGTATTCGCCATCGCCTCGCTTGGAGTTTACGGAATAGTCATCGGCGGTTGGGCATCGAATTCAAAATATCCGTTCCTCGGCGGAATCCGTTCCAGCGCGCAAATGCTTTCGTACGAACTTTCTCTCGGCTTGGCGGTGATCCCGGTTTTTCTCCTGGTTGGAAATTTACGCCTGACCAGCGTGGTGCGTTATCAGACCGAGCACGGCTGGTTCATCGCGCCTTTTGTTGGCGATTGGATGAACCCATGGAAATGGCTGCTCACAATTCCCATGATCATTTCTTTCCTCGTTTTTCTGGTCGCAATTTTTGCAGAGACAAACCGACTGCCATTTGATCTGCCGGAAGCTGAACAGGAGTTGGCCGGAGGTTACAACATCGAGTACAGCTCAATGAAGTTTGCCTTGTATTTCCTCGGCGAATACGCCGCGATGATCACCGGGTCGGCTATCACAGTCACATTATTTTTTGGGGGCTGGCATTTCCCCGGAGTTCCGGACGGTTCGCACGGATGGATCTTCGGCCTGATCAACATCGCAGTGTTTTTCGGAAAAGTCGCCATCGTGATTTTCATTTTCATGTGGGTCCGCTGGACGTTGCCGCGTTTCCGTTGGGACCAACTTATGCGGCTTGGATGGCTTTTCTTTTTCGAGATCGCGCTGGTTAATATTTTCCTCGTCGCAGGCATCATTGCGTTTCACCGGAGCTAAGGACGAAATGACGAAGGAAATCCTAATGACGAATGACGAAAAAACAGCACCTTGCCACGGCACAATTCGTCATTCCTGCTTCGTCATTCATTCGTCGTTCGTCATTCTTCATTCGTCATTGTAGCCATGGCAGTCACTGTTCCACGACCGAATTTGAACTGGCGCGAGCGATTGTATCTGCCCGCTATCGTCGCCGGTCTGGCAGTCACGTTTAAGCATTTCAAGAACACCCTCTTCGGACGCACCAAGGTCACCATGGAATATCCGGAGGAAAAACCGGACAGCAGGTTGCCCGATCATTACCGCGGTGCGCCTGCATTGGTTAGAGATGAGGATGGCCGCGTCCGCTGCGTCGCGTGTCAACTCTGCGAATTCATTTGTCCGCCGCGCGCAATCAAGATTCTACCCGGCGAAATCCCGTCCACAGACGGCTTCGCCAAAGTCGAGAAATATCCGGAGCAATTCGATATCGATATGGTCCGCTGCATTTTCTGCGGGATGTGCGAGGAGGTTTGCCCCGAGCAGGCGATTTTTCTACGTAAAGATTATGCCATCACCGGCTTCACGCGCGCGGAAATGGTGCATCACAAAGAAAAGCTGCTCGAAATCGGCGGGGTTATCCATGGCGTGGTTTTGAAATGGAATGAGAAGAAATAAAGAAATGTCATCCCGAGCCGCGCAGACGGCGAGGGCACCATCTAGATTTCAATTGTGAGATCCTTCACTTCGTTCAGGATGACAGAGTAATCGGCGGAGTGATGCATGACGTCGTGTTGAAGTGGAACAAGAAGAAATGAGCAGCACTGGAGTCGTGGAGTATTGGAGTATTGCGGTGCTGGTCCGTGACACGAATTCATTTCTCCATTACTCCATCACTCCGTTACTCCAATAACCGATGTCGCCATTTTTATTCTGGATCTTTGCACTAATGACGCTGGTCTTTGGCGCAGCGGTTGTTCTTAATCGCAATCCAGTTGCCAGTGCCCTCAGCCTGGTCGTTTCGTTTCTGGGACTCGCTGCACTCTTCGTGTCGCTTGATGCGTACTTTGTCGGGATCATTCAGGTTCTGGTTTACGCGGGCGCAGTAATGGTGCTTTTCCTTTTTATTATCATGCTTCTTAATCTGCAGGCCGAAGAACGGCATCGGATCAATTGGCTCGCCGCCGCGGGCGGCGTGGGAGTGGCGCTCATTCTGCTCATCCAGGTTGTCTTTACGATCAGGCACTTTGAAGCCACGCGACAGACTTTCCCGGCGCTCTCGGCATCGACGATTGACGATGTGCGGAACATCGGTGCGCTGCTTTTTCACAATTACAACCTGCCATTGCAAATCGTCGGTGTTCTCGTGCTGACGGCCACGATTGGCGTCGTCCTTTTAAGCAAGCGTGAGCCTCGATAGAATGACTACACTTGGTGATTATCTCCTAGTAAGCGGGATTCTTTTTTCAATTGGTTTCGCCGGAGTAATGGTCCGGCGCAATCTCATCATCATTCTCATGTCATTGGAGTTGATGCTCAACGCGGCAAACTTGTCGCTCGTTGCCTTTTCACGATTCCGCGTCGGTCCAGATGGGCTGCCCAATTACAACGCACAGGTTTTCGTTTTTTTCGTCATCAGCGTCGCAGCCGCCGAAGTCGCCGTGGGCCTTGCCATTCTCGTCGCTCTGTTTCGCATAAGGCAGACAACTAGCGTCAGGGACATCACCAGCTTGAAATTTTAGCCCACAAAGCACACGAAATGACACGAAAAGAAGAAAAAGCAGAATTGATTTACAAAGACGAAAGCTACGCAATTATCGGGGCGTGCTTTGCAGTTTACCGTGGTAAGGGCTGCGGATTTCTGGAGCCCGTTTATCACGAGTGTCTAGAGATTGAGCAGGAATTCCAGCGAATTCCATTTTTGTCGAAACCACCGCAGACGTTGCAATATCGCGGCCGCAGTTTGATCCAAACATTCAGTCCTGATTTTATTTGCTACGATAAAATTATTCTGGAGATCAAAGCCGTGTCTGAATTGTGCGACGAACATCGTGCCCAGGTCTTGAATTATCTTAGCGCGACCGACCGCAAATTGGGTTTCCTCGTCAACTTCGGTCATTACCCTGGGATGGAGTACGAGCGTCTGCTCCGCAGAAGCCAGGAACCTGTCGATCTCCAACTCTAAAAACTTCGCGTCTTTTCGTGTGTTTAGTGGGCCAAAAATGATTGTTCCCTGGCTAATCCTGCTTGCGCCGCTGGTTAGCGCGGCCGCAATCACGTTGTTTACGCTTCGATGGAAAACATTGAGTAGCGCGATCTCAATCGCCGCGGTCCTTGTAAGTTTTATTTGCAGTTGTCTGATCTTCGCACACCGAACTGTCGCCGCGGCTGAGTTCACATGGATCGGTATCAACGGCGTCTTCCATGTCCCGCTTGGCCTGACATTGGACCAGTTAAGCAGGACTATGGCCGTTCTGGTTTCGGGCATCGGTGCGCTCATTCACATCTACTCGCTGGGGTATATGCGAGATGACGAAGGCAAGGCCCGCTATTTCGCGGCGCTGTCGCTCTTCATGTTCGCGATGCTCGGTATCGTCTTCGCAAACAATTTCGTGATGCTCTTTATTTTTTGGGAATTGGTCGGCTTTACCTCTTACGTTTTGATCGGCCACTGGTTTTATCGCGACGCCGCTGCGGATGCGGCCAACAAAGCATTCATCACAACGCGCATTGGCGATTTCGGATTCATGATTGGAATCCTCATGGTTTGGATGGCAACCGGATCTATTGTTTTTGCTGAGATCGCGCCGCGGATGTCGACGTTAGCTGGTCATCCGCTCTTTCTGACAACCGTCGCCCTTTTGATTTTCTGCGGTGCGGTTGGAAAGTCGGCCCAGTTTCCGCTTCACGTCTGGTTGCCGGACGCGATGGAAGGTCCGACGCCAGTTTCCGCATTGATTCACGCTGCGACGATGGTCGCGGCCGGTGTTTACATGCTGGTTCGTGTTGCGTTCGTCATTCAAGGTTCTCCGACCGCGCTTCTAGTCGTCGCGTGGATCGGCACAATCACCGCGGTGCTGGCTGCGCTAATCGCAACGCAGCAGGACGATATCAAGCGCATTCTGGCCTACTCCACGCTGTCACAACTTGGTTACATGGTGATGGCAGTGGGTCTCGCCTCCAATGATGCAGCCATGTTTCACCTGTTTACCCATGCGTTCTTCAAAGCGCTCCTCTTTCTAGGTGCCGGCTCAGTTATTGTGATGCTTCATCACGAACAGAACATTTGGAACATGGGAGGGCTTTCCCGAAAACTTCCGATCACATTTGCTTGTTTCCTCGTGGGGGCGCTCGCGTTGATCGGGTGCCCACCGTTCAGCGGATTTTTCAGCAAAGACGCAATCATTGCGCTCGCCTACGAACGTAACACAGCGATCTTCGCGGTCGCACTGTTTACCGCATTCCTCACGGCGTTCTACGTCATCCGCATGCTCGTCATCGTTTTCTTCGGAAACACCCGGAGCGACATCGCCCGTGAAAGCCACGAATCACCTCCGGTAATGACTGTGCCGTTAATCGTGCTCGCGCTCCTCGCGACGCTCGGTGGATTTGCATTTTTCGCGCGAAGCTTCCTCACGCTGCCAGTCGAAAGGGAAGTTGCCATCTTTGTTCCGGCGCTTGCGATCGCCGCGTTGATTGCGGGAAGTGGACTGGCGATTGCTCTTTACCGCAACCGGGCGAGTGAACCGGTGGATCTGGAGCTATTGCGCCACAAGTTTTATTTCGACGAGGTTTATAGCTCGCTGATTCACTGGACGCAGGAACTCCTCGCACATGTGTCAGCCTTCGTTGATCGATGGATCATCGACGTTGGCGCCGTTGGCGGAAGCAGTCGCGGAGCCTGGGGCATCGGCGCTCTCTTGCGGCTGGTTCAAGTGGGAAATCTGCAAGCTTACGTGTTCCTGTTTGGTCTCGGGATCGTCGCTATCATCTACTTCGCCGTTTTCCGCTTCTGAAGTTTTGGCCCACGAAACACACGAAATGACACCAAAAGAAAAAGGAGAATTGATTTACAAGGAGGAAAGCTACGCAATCATCGGAGCCTGCTTTGCGGTCTATAAGGACAAAGGCTTCTTCTTTAAAATTTTCGGTTCTTTTAGTGTGTTTCGTGGGCAAATAAATCTTTAACCCGTCCGCCTCCCTCTAAATGGTTCTTTTTATCATTTTCTGTCCCATAATCGCGGCCATCTTAATCATGGTCGGCGCGCCTGCCCGCAAAACGGCATTAACCGCGTCGGTTTTGACGTTTGCCGCTGCGCTGTATCTCCTTGCGACTTTTGGAGACGGCGAACACGGCTTTCAACGCGTCACCTCATTTACGATATCTCCCGAATGGCGACTGAGCTTCACGACTGGCATCGACGGCTTGAGTCTGATAATGGTGCTGCTTGCTACGATCGTCACGCTGGCCGCAATCTGGTTCGCCGGGACTATCGAGAAATATGAGAATGCATTCTATGCCTGTCTCTTGTTCATTTCCGGCGGCGCGATCGGCGCGTTTACGTCAATCGATTTATTTTTCTTCTATGCGTTTCACGAGCTAGCGCTGATTCCCACGTTTTTATTGATTGGAATCTGGGGAAGCGGAAATCGAGTCTCGGCAGCCTGGAAAATTACAATCTATCTCGCGATCGGCAGTTTCATTTTACTGCTTGGTCTGATCCTGCTTTATCAAAGCGTCCCGTTAGGTTGGCGCAGCTTTGACATTCGTGAATTAACGGTCGGAGCTTCGATGGGTCTAATCCCAGCAGACGCACAACATCATATCTACCTGCTGTTGCTTGTCGGCTTTGGAATTCTCGTTTCGCTTTTCCCGTTTCATACATGGGCGCCGGAAGCTTACGCCTCTGCGCCAGCGCCGGCGGCAATGTTGCATGCAGGGGTCCTGAAAAAATTTGGACTGTACGGTCTTTTGCGTCTGGCCATTCCGCTGCTGCCTGAGGGCGCGCGTCACTGGGCTGGTCTGCTTGTGGTGCTGTTGCTCGGGAACATCATTTACGTAGGGCTGGTTACAATCGCCCAGAAGCGGCTCGATTGGATGCTCGGTTACTCGAGCGTGATGCACATGGGCTACATCTTCCTCGGGATCGCTAGTGCCACGATTCTCGCCACGACTGGCGCTGTGGTGTTGATATTTGCTCACGGCCTTTCCATCGCGCTGTTGTTTGCGATCGCCGGAGAACTGCGCCAGCGAACGGGCACATTGGCTTTCGACGAACTTGGCGGTCTTGCCAGGATCATGCCCTTCGCCGGACTCGCCTTTGGATTTGGCGTATTCGCAGCGGTCGGTCTTCCCGGGTTCGCAAATTTTGCCGGCGAAATCATGATCTTTTTTGGCGCGTTCAAACACGGCTGGACGATGGATGGCTTTCACATTTTTCAAATCGCGACGGTGCTGGCGCTTTGGGGAGTGGTAATCTCAACGGTTTACATGCTGCGCGCCTATCGCAAAACGTTTATGGGCACGCTAAGCGAGCAATGGAAGCAAGTTGTCGAGCTTCGACCGACCCTGCGTGTGCCGGTGACCCTGCTGGTTGGCGCGCTTATTTGTTGTGGATTTTTTCCGCAGACGTTTGTGCGAATGGTGGCGCCCACGTTCCGCACGTATCTCACGACGAACACAAGCCATCTCACAGACACCTGTAGCGACGGCTCTGTGCGCCGTCCGCCGGCCGTGAGGCTAAGCGACAGAAACGCACCACAGGTGCGCGGCTACAACCAAGTCGCGTGGAGGTGAGCATGATCACCGCGCCAGAACTGGAGATTGCGGTGCTGGTGCTCGGGATGGTGATCCTGATGGTCGAAGCGTTCGCCAGCAAAATCGACAAACGAATTCTAGCCTTCATTGCAATTACCGGTCTGGCGATAGTTTTTGTGGCGAGCTTCTTCGTGGCTCCATTTTCCTCGCCCAATCAAGCGACAGGCTTCTGGAGCTTTTACACTGCTGACCGGTTATCGATCTTTTTCAAACAGTTCACGCTGCTGACCACAATTCTCGTGCTCATCATGATGATCGACTACGCACCGGTGGTGCGCAGTTCCTTTCCCGGTACGCAAGACGGAGTGGGCGAGTTCTTCGCAGTGCCAATCTTCACCTGTGCCGGACTGATGTATCTGGTGTCGGCCATCGATTTCGT
>WNFR01031146.1_pt1 | contig 10197 bp, 6 predicted proteins | sample 5400221 | NCBI WGS metagenome assembly WNFR01 (sample SAMN13153357, study PRJNA577476) | soil metagenome | isolation source: 40 cm soil under Madrone tree | place: USA:California | collected 2016-06-14 | reverse complement strand
GGCGCCGGCGCTTATCAGCATTACATCCCCACGGTAGTCGATCACATCATTTCGCGTTCTGAGTTTTTCACTGCCTACACGCCTTATCAACCGGAAATCTCGCAAGGGACGCTTCAGGCAATCTTCGAATTTCAGACGCTTGTGTGCCAACTCACCGGTTTGGAAGTAGCAAACGCTTCGATGTACGACGGATCGACCGCGCTGGCGGAAGCAGTGCTGATGGCTGAACGCGTGACGAAGCGATCGAGAGTGATTGCCTGTGGCGCCATCCATCCCGAGTATCTCGACGTCGTCACCAGTTATGTCCAGCATGCCGGCATCGAGCTGGTTCGGGCGGAATTCGACTCCGCAACGGGCCACGCATCAGACGTGGCCCATTTGATCGATGACAAGACGGCCGCACTGGTGGTGCAGTCGCCAAACTTCTTTGGCTGCATCGAAGACGTCGCGGCGCTGGCCGAACGCGCGCATGCGGCTGGCGCTTTGTTGATTGTGGCCATTACCGAAGCCATTTCGCTGGGCCTGCTCAAATCTCCGGGCGCATCTGGCGCGGACATTGTCGTTGCTGAAGGCCAGTCGTTCGGTGTGCCGCTCTCCTTTGGTGGTCCATACGTCGGATTGTTTGCAACGCGTGAAAAGTATGCGCGCCAGATTCCAGGCCGTTTGGTCGGCGAGGCCTACGACAAACAAGGACGCCGTGGTTTTGTTTTGACGCTCGCGACGCGCGAACAACACATTCGCCGCGAAAAGGCCACTTCAAACATTTGTACTAACGAAGGCCTGATCGCACTCGCCGCGACGGTGTATCTGGAAACGATGGGACGGCGCGGGCTTCAGGAAGTGGCGCAGCAGTGTGCACAGAAAACCGCATATGCCGCCAAACAGATCGCAGCGCTTGAAGGGTTCTCGATTCCCTTCACCGCGCCGCGCTTTAATGAATTTGTAGTACGCGCGCCGCTGCCGGCGAAAGCATTGTTGTCGCGGCTTGCATCGGAAAGAAATATAACCGGAGGCCTGCCTTTGTCGCGCTACTTCAAGGATCGGCCAAATGATTTTCTGGTTTGCGTAACGGAAATGAACTCGCGCGCTGACATCGACTCGCTGGTTGAGGGTCTGGCAAGTGTACGAACGCAATAGTTTGATGAAATCTGAAATCACAAAAGTTACTTCGCACATCAATCCCAACGAGGCTTTGATCTTCGAGCGCTCGCAGCCCGGACGTGTTGGCTATCGACTGCCACCTCTCGATGTCGCTGAAGTACCGATTGCCGAACTCGTGCCGCAGCAATTCTTGAGAGATGACGATCTGGAAGGTGTGCCGGAAGTAAGCGAAGTGGACGTCATTCGTCACTTCGTGCGCATGTCGACGTGGAACTATTCTATCGATCAGGGCATGTACCCGCTCGGCTCCTGCACCATGAAATACAATTCGCGCCTCAATGAAAAGGTCGCGCGCATTCCGGGTTTTGCGGGGCTGCATCCATTAACTGACGCCGACGAAGCGCAGGGCGCGCTCGAAGTTATTTACGAACTGCAACAACATCTTGCCGAGATTACAGGCTTGCCGGGAATTTCATTGCAACCCGCAGCCGGCGCACATGGTGAGATGACCGGTGTAATGATCATTCGCGCGTTCATCGACGCCCGCGATGGAGAAAGTAAATCAGCAAATCGCCGCACGATGCTGATACCGGACTCTGCCCACGGCACGAATCCGGCTTCGGCTCACTTGTCAGGCTTCTCTGTCAAGACAATTCGCTCAACGCCGGAAGGACTTACCGATCTAGATCATTTACGGGAGCTTTGTTCACACGGTGAAGTTGCCGGCTTGATGCTGACGAATCCGAACACGTTGGGATTGTTTGAGAAGAACATTCAGGAAATTTGTCGCATCGTTCATGACGCGGGCGGTTTGGTTTACATGGACGGCGCAAACATGAATGCGCTCGTCGGCGTCGCGCGGCCGGGCGATATGGGCGTTGATGTTATACATCTCAACCTGCACAAGACATTTTCCACGCCGCACGGTGGCGGTGGCCCGGGCTGTGGACCATGCTGCTGCACCAAAGAACTCGAACCGTTTCTACCCGTTCCGCGCGTCATCAAAACTGGTCCCCAGCTCAAGCTCAATTTCAACTATCCGCAATCAATCGGTCGCGTTAAAGCATTCCTTGGAAACTACGGCATGATGTTGCGCGCGCTCGCATACATTCAAACGCACGGCTTCGACGGCTTGCGCGAAGCAACCGAAGCAGCAGTACTCAATGCGCGTTACATTGCGCATGGTCTGACCAGTGATTACGACAAACCCTACAACAATCCGCCGATGCACGAAGTCGTCTTCACCGACAAACGCCAGACGCGCAAGGGCGTTCACACGCTCGACATTGCCAAGCGGCTGATCGACTACGGCTTTCATCCGATGACGATCTACTTTCCGTTGATTGTTCAGGGAGCAATGTTAATTGAGCCTACTGAATCCGTTGGCCGTCAGGAACTCGATCAGTTCATCGAGGCCATGCGTTCCATCGCCCGCGAAGCGGTAGATGATCCGGAATTAGTTCTCAACGCGCCGCACACGACGCGCATCGGCCGTCTCGATGAAGCCGCCGCCGCGCGCAAGCCAGTGCTTCGCTGGAAACCAAGAGCCAAAGCCGACGCCGCTCAGTAACACAAGACGCTATTCCGAGTTACCGAACCAAGAACGATTGAACTTGTCTGGATCCAAGCAGCTTCACAAATCACTCTAGTAAAGGGTCTAACCCGGTAGTACAATCACAAGCTAATACGAACCGAGTGGGGCGACTCCGCAAAACCTGCGCCAGAGAGTCAAGGGCGCAGGTCGACTTTTCTATTCCTGAAAGTCGCACGGCTCAAAGAGCCAGCCCACGCCAGCATTCGCTATAGATTTTACTTTGCTCCCGAGTCGTCAAGGCCCAACTGTAGTTTTCGCGTTTCAAACTAACAATCCTAGGTCTTGAATGTTCGGCACTCTGCCCAGGGATTAATGCCGGAAGACTCTTTCGACAATATTCTCGAACAAATCAACACTCGCGACTCGGAAGAAGCGTGGGGTTTGTTCCTTGATCAATACGCCGCGACCATCCTTCAGGTGGTGAAGCACTTCGAGCGCGACTCGGATTTCGTTCCCGACTGCTTTCAATTTGTCTGCGAGCAGCTGAGCGCGAATTCGTTTCGTCGGTTAACGAGGTTTCAGCCGCAGGGACCGGCAGTCTTTTCCACCTGGCTTCGTGCGGTCGTGCGAAACCTGTGTTTGGACTGGCGACGCAAGCGATTTGGCAGGCGTCGATTTTTCAACTCCCTATCGCGGCTTTCGATTTTTGATCAGGAAGTCTTTCGCCACTTGTATGAACGGCGACTCTCCCTTGACGACGCCTTTCATTCGTTGCGAATGACTTATCCCAACCTAACTCACGCCCAGCTTGCGGAAAGCAGTACGCGAATCAGTAACAGCTTGACCGCGAAGCAAAGCCGGCTGCTTGCTGCTCGACTCTCTGGCCCACGGCACCAAACGAGCGCGGACTTAGAAAACGCTACTGCGCAAGCTAGTGTTCCTGATCCTTCCCCCAACCCCGAAGCTCTTGCTCTTCTAAATGAAAGAGCGACCGCGTTAAGACAAGCGCTTGGTCGCCTGCCCGCGCGCGAACGGTTGCTAATACGGTTGCGTTATGAACAAGAGCTCACGCTGGAGCAGGTAGCAAAGTTATTAGATCTCGGGAACGCTCAACGAGTTGAAAGACAAATAAAGGCCGTCTTGGTGAAATTGCGGGAGGAGTTGGATTAGCAGCAGACCTTTGCGGAAAAACGCCACCGACGTCCGTGAAAGACGAACAGAGGTACGGTTGTCAATGGAAGATACTGAGATTAAGAAACTCCTCGGGCTACAAAAGCAAACGGGCGAACGTGGCCGGCACTGCCCTGATGAACTTCAGCTTGCCGCTTTTGTTGCAAAGCGTCTCGACAACCCTGCGAGCGCCGCAGTCGAATCACACATTGCTGACTGTGACTTTTGCTTAAGTCAGTTAGCTTTTCTGACTCAATCGGCCGATGCAGAAAATTTCGATCAAGTCCCCTTCTCATTATTATCGCGGGCTCGCGGCATACTGGGGAAAGAACCGAAACCCGCCGTCAATTGGGGTTGGCGCTGGGCCGCACCTGCTGCTGCTGTAGCTTGTTTAATCCTGCTTGTAGTCGTTGTTGTCGTACAACTGCGCAGGCGGGAAACTGTCGCTCCCGGCAGCGGCCCTTTGATCGCCCAGCATAACGAACCGCTGCCCCTTGCTTCTCCCGAGATTGCTAAAAAACCACCGGCGTCACGTTCAGAGCCTGGTCTCCCAACGCAATTACCGAAGTCGAAGTCTACGCAAACGGCTGAAGTGCGTAGCAAAACTTCCGAAGAAACAATTCCGAGATTGCTGGCGCCCCGAGAGGGCGCTGCCATTCGTCGGGAAGATCTGGAGTTACGCTGGCAACCGGTATCGGACGCAATGTTCTATAAAGTCCGCTTGATGTCAGCCACGGGTGACGTTGTGTTTGAACAGCAAACGGAGAATACCAGTATCAAGCCGGGGCCTGCTGCGCCGCTCGTGCCCGGAACAAAGTACTTCGTCGTGGTGAGCGCGCATCTGCGTCAGGGGAAAACCGAGAAATCGGCTCTTATTAGTTTTAGGCTAACAGGACAGTAGTTAAGTCTCGCACCCTCCTTTATGCACAGGAAACTCCTTCCAGTCTTTGTCATACTGTTGATTGGATCTTTCGCGTTGGCCGAAAGTGTGCGCGGCCAGGCGCCCACCGATAGCAAGCCAGGCGATGATACGCCCGTAACCACACTCAAAGCCGCTGACGTTCTCGCTCATGCGCGTCAGTTGTACTCAGAAGAAGGCGCGCGTGTCGCGCTACCTGAGTTTGAAAAAGCGTTGGCGCTCTTTCGCGAACAAAAAGACGTCAAAGGCGAAGCGATCACGCTGGGCTTGATTGGCAATTGCTACAAGAAATTTGGCGAGCACGCGAAGGCCCTCGACTTTTTGCAACGCGCCCTGGCAATGAAACGTGAATCTGATCGCCCGCTTGAAGCTTCAGCGCACAACAATCTGGGATTGGTTTACGACGAAATTGGTGATTATCGCCGCTCGCTGGACGAATACAACCATGCGCTCGAACTTTATCGCGGCACGAATTTCGAACGCGGCATCAGCGACACTATAGGCAACATTGGCGGTACGAATTTGTTGCTCGGTGAATTCAGCAAGGCCCTGGATTATTACCAACAGGCCCTGGCGATCGACGAACGCGCGAAGCTCAAACCCGGTATCACTCTCGACCTGCAAAACATCGCTCTCTGTTACGTGGGGCTGGGACGATTAACCGACGCGCTTGAGACCTTTGACCGATCTATCAAACTTGCCGATGAAGCCGGGCTAAAGAAAGAAGCGGCAGATTCCCGTAAAGGAAAAGCCAGCGCATTGGTCCAGCTTGGCAGATACACCGCGGCGCTGAACGAGTACAAGGAAGTCCTGCTCATCTACGAGAAAGACGGCCTGAAGCAATCGCAAATCGAAGGGCTCGGGGATCTCGGTAATCTGGAGCTGTGGCTTGGCGATGTGGCCTCGGCAGAGAAACATTTTGGTCAAGCTCTCAAGTTGGCGCGCGCGATCAATCATCCTCGCGGCATAACCGTAAATCTGATCGCACTCGGCGATTTAGAGTGGCGGCGCAAACGATTCAAAGAAGCAGCGGCAAATTATCGCGAAGCGCTGGCCAGAGCGATTGAGAGCAAGGACAATGGATCAATAGCAAACGCACATAACCAATTGGCCCTCACGTTGCTAGCAATGGGCCAACTCGAAGCCGCGGCAAATGAAGCGCAGCAAGCGCTTGAAATTGCGCGAAGCACGCAGGCGCGTCTGCTTGAGACGCAGGTCCGCTACACGCTTGGCGAAATAGACCATGCTGCCGGACGTTACGCAGAGGCTCTTAATCATTTTGATTCAGGTCGGGAAATTGTTGCGAGCATCGCCAATCCTGAAATGAGTTGGCGCCTCGAGTTTGGCCGGGGGCAAACACTGGAGAAACTAAACCGCGATGAAGACGCGCTTGCGTCCTATCGGGCCGCCGTAAAAACAATCGAGCTCGTGCGCAACGAGTTGCGCGAGGAGCGTTTTCGCGCCGGCTACATTGAAGACAAGTATCAGGTTTATGTCTCGCTCGTCGAATTGCTGTTGAAGCTGAAACGAATGGAAGAAGCTTTTGGCTTCGCCGAAAGATTACGGGCTCGAGGATATTTGGAGTTGTTGGACCGCGGCCAGCCTCCACTTCGTAGCGACACGCAGCGCCAAACTGAAGCAACGCTTCGTAGTCGCGTTCGCCAGTTGCAACGCCAAATAGAAGAAGAGAGTTCAAAGCCACGCCCCGAGCAGAAACGCCAGGCGTTTGAGATATTCTCCAAAGAACTAACGGAAGCGGAACATGACTATCAAGTTTTCCTGGATGATCTGCTTAAGTCTGAGCCGGCCTATGTCACCGCCCGCACTCTCAACCTGCCCCCGACGAGTCGGCTACAGCAGCAGCTTCCGCGCGGCACCGCGCTGATAGAGTATGTTCTCGCCCACCACCAGCTTGTGATCTTTGTCCTCACGTCTGAAGGGTTACGCGCCAAAGAAGTGCCGGTAGAATCATCCGACTTGCAGGCGAAAGTAGAACTGCTCCGCGACCTGATGCTGCGCAAGAATACCAGCGAATGGCAACTGCCGTCGGTTAGTCTGTACAAAAGCGTGATAGAACCAATTGCAGCCGCAGGCTGGCTGCGCGGCGTCAATCGACTGTACATCGTTCCCCACTCAATCCTCCATTACTTGCCCTTTGCTGCGTTGCTCAATGCAGCGGGCAGAACCGGCCGCGCACTGATCGAAGATTATTCGCTGGCATATCTGCCGGCTGCCGCAGCACTTGTTCAGCGGAACAACTCCAGCGGATCGAATAAATCTATGTTGGCGATGGCGCCCGCCAGCACTCGTCTCATCTATACGCGACAGGAATCACAAAGTGTTTCTCAGTACTTTCCAAAACGACACAAAGTCCTGCTTGGCAATCAAGCTACAGAAAGTTCATTCAAACGCCTTGCGGGTCAGTACGATGTAATCCATCTCGCCACGCATGGTTATTTTAACAAGCTCAATCCTCTGCTCTCCGGTGTGGTGCTCGAACCAGACGCTCAGGAAGATGGACGAATGGAAGTACACGAGATCCTCGGGCTAAGACTGAATGCAAAGCTTGTGACGCTCAGCGGCTGTGACACCGCGCTTGGTAGTGGATACTTTGCGGAAGTTCCGGCGGGGGATGATCTCATCGGACTAACACGCGCTTTCCTCTATGCGGGAACACCCTCGGTGCTGGCCAGCCTATGGGAGGTTAATGACCGCTCTGCCGGGGTCTTGATGCGCAGCTTCTACGGCCACCTGCGCCAAACCGACAAAGCGACGGCGTTGGCGCGGGCCCAACGCAGCATGCGCGCACGCAAGGGAGAATACGGACATCCTTACTTTTGGAGTTCATTCGTTCTAGTGGGACAGATGAACTGAGAATGTGAAACGAATGCGGTACATTTTTCATTACTACTGAACAGCGCATTTCCTGGTACCCGCGGAAAAGAAGAGTTCATGTCCGTGTAACACAGCAAACTTTTCAATTACTTCCAAAACCGCCCCCAGAACAGACGACGCCGGAGAAAAAATGAAGCCTAAAACAACCCCTCCCATCACCTTAGTGTGTCTCGCATTGGGATTACTGGTTTTTCTTTGCGCCAGCAGTCAAAGCGCCCAGGCGCAGCAGGTTCAGGTAACGGCTGCCGCTCCGGCCGCAGCAGCGCAGGGTACGATAAATCTGAATGTGAAGGTGACCGGCAAGGGTTTCAAGAATGGAGCGAAGGCCAAGTGGTTCGTTTCCGGCTCAACTGATGACGGCGGCGTGACGGTTAACTCAACGACTTTTGTCAACTCCGGCGAAGTAACAGCCAACATCACGGTCTCAGACACCGCCATCATCGCCAATTTTGATATTCAGGTTCTGAATTCGGATGGTCGCGGCGGTAAAGGAACTGAATTGTTCGCCGTCACCGCACCCTCCTGCGGGGCCGATGTAACGACTCTAAGCATCAGCATCTACAAGTATACCGATGCTAGCAACACGACCACGTACAACATGCAGCCTGATATCACTTATGCCGACGGCAGCCCGGTGCCTTATGTCTCAGGCAAGGCCAAGGGTCAAAGTATCGATGGCAGATTTCAGATCAGCAATTGCACCTACGATCTGACGCTGAACTTGAATTTCTCAAACCGATATTTCACCTGGAAGTTTCCAGCTGGCTCAGTGATTGGCACTTCCGCGAACGCTACCAGCTTCAATATTGACAGAGTTGGCGACGTGCCGATCACAGACGGCGGCCCGAACTACCTCAACTGGTGCAGTACCGCGACTGATAACTACGGCGGCTGTGGAGTTGACGGCGATGGATATTTTGTAAAAAGATCCTTCGGCTCGATGATCGACCTCAGCGGCGGCAGGACTTACGGAGTGCGGTTCAATTACTCTCCGATTGACAACATTAATCCCGTGGCTGCCGGTACGGCTTACGTCAAGGTTTATCACAACGATGCAAACACCTGGACCATCATCCCGGAACAAGCGCCACCACCTTCTGGAGTCACCGACCCCGGCGCCACAGCGGGCGAGTGGTCAGCGCTGCTCGACCGCAACACTAACCCGGCAACCATTGCTGGTTATCAGAAGACGCCGCTAAAGATCGTGGTCAAGAAATTGTAGGCGTTAGTGCCGACCGGTTGATTCTATGGAGTTGTCTAATAATGGAAATGGGTTGAAGAAAGCCACGCTGGCAACCTGCAATAAGAGCACGCTCGCCGGCGACAAGCTTCACCCAGCGTGGCTCGCGCTTATCCGTTATTGCACAGAGCTGCAGCACGGCGAGATCGAGCGGCTAAAGATTCAAGACGGTTTGCCCACGCTGGCAGAAGTGACTACGAAAAAGGTGAAGTTCGGGTGACAAGTTGAGCATAGTTTAAGACGCAGTCTTATCGAGCGGAATCTTTCGGTTGACCGAAACACTCGGAGGCCGTCACTTTGGACCAGTTGGTCCAGGCTGGCGGCATCTCTTTTGTGAAAGAAGAGTCGCTGGTTTGCGCCAAAGAGACTACCCAGGATGCCCTAAAACCCTGGCTGCCAATAAGTCGCAGTCAAGCCTAAAGGAGGAAAGATGAAAAGAATTCTCGTTTATATTCCCGCTGTCGCGTTGCTGCTCACGCTTGCTACGACCTGCTTGATCCATACAGCCGCCGCAGGAAAGCCCCCGTCAGACACGCCGGTAACTACCACGATCGACGGGCTCGGCGTTGACACCTCGCCAACTTTGCGAATTCAAAGCGATCTGGGCGGATCGTATAAAAACTCGAGCTCAACTCAGTCCATATTGCAGGCGAGCGCTGGCGACTGGGTCTTGGACACACTCAACTTCAACTCATCGCCGCAGCGCAAGATATTCATCGACTTTCGTGATCCAGTTCCCGGCAGCGCTCCAAGCGGAGGCAATCCTGCCGCGCCTTTTACATATCAATTGGTGAGAGCACGATTCATCAGCAAGTGCTCGCAATATGGTGTGGACATGCGGACGGTTCTGGGCAGCTCGACAGTCTATTGCCCTCTGGCCATCGCTTTCGATGACGCGGGGGGCGTTCGCTATCGCTTAAGTATGCACGCCAATAATTTTCCTGAAGTAAATCTAGTCCAAATCACTTGTCTCGCCAATGCAAACTCCAAATGTAGTCAGTGGAAAATCGAACCTAGTGTTACTCAGCCCAATGGCGAACGAAAGAACGTGGCGAAGCTGCTCAAGGTCGCGACGAACCCACGTCAAACGGATCAGGACATGGGCGATTTCTATTTGTCATTTACGATTCATCTGACCACGCCCTGATGTTCATTGCACGCGCGGGCTGAAGCCTCTGGTGCAGTGGGCAAAGCAGTCGACGATCCGGAGTTAGTTCCTTGATGCGCCTCACTCCACGCTTATCGGCCGTCTCGATGAAGCCGCTGCAGCCCGCAAACCAGTCCTCCGTTGGAAACCAAAAGCCAAAGCCGACGCCGCCTAAGCAAATTAACTGCAGA
>WNFR01028410.1_pt1 | contig 10197 bp, 8 predicted proteins | sample 5400221 | NCBI WGS metagenome assembly WNFR01 (sample SAMN13153357, study PRJNA577476) | soil metagenome | isolation source: 40 cm soil under Madrone tree | place: USA:California | collected 2016-06-14 | reverse complement strand
AACCGCGGAGGCGCGGCAATCTGGTTCAGCATGCTGACTCGGCCGCGGATCAAAGCCGCGTAGTCAGCGTCCTCCTCCGACGTCAACGACGGTAGAACTGCCATCCTCTGACGCAAATCTTCGAGCTGACGTGCCATGCTGAAAGTGGCAATGGCCCTGCGCTCTTCACGGCTGAATGGCCGGGTCGAAGCCCGATCGTAGCCACGTAATAATCTTTCCGCTTCTTCACGGCGAAATTCGGAACCGCCTGCCCGGCTTGCAGGCGGTCGGTTCACAACGTCTCCGAGAAGATCGTAGATTCGGACTCCATAGTGAAGGCAATCCCAATCGATAAGCGTTGGGGTCTCACCCTCAAAAATCAGGTTCACGGGTGATACGTCGCCGTGCACCAACTGCAAGGAAAGATCGGCGATCCCGTCTCGTGCCACGGCAGCGGCCAAGAGCTTCCACATCTCGGCAATTATTACCCGATTCTCGAGCAGCGCAGCTCGGCTCAAAGGGGCGGCACAGTTGCTGCTTGTTGTCAGCTGGGCAATATCCGCGTGCCATTGATCCTGCCCCATGTCGAGATATGAGAATTGGACCGGAGGAAGGAATGGTGAGAAGCTGCCATCGCCGCACGGACGGATACTGGAAAGCACATCGTGAACGAGAGCCATATGTTCCCCAAGACGTTCAGGCAAGACTCGCGGACAGCGCACACCCTTCTGCCGGAGCGCCTCTAGCGTCGACGCTTGAAATCGAAATGCCTCCTCTGAATTGCGAAAACGATGTCCGCGCAGAACCCATTCTCCGGTTTCCGTAATGACGTGTACGGGTTTGAGAAACATTCCACCCGGGAGAATCTCCACACGGGAAACGGAGCCCAGTTCGTACCGGTCCAACACCTGCTGCAACCATTGTTCTGTTAGCGGGGCAGACATCGCGGTTATCACCGTGCGACATCGAGATGACAGGGCTTGACTCGCTCACGCCGCATACGCCGGCATGGTCCATGAAACTCATCCGGTTCTATAACCGGGCGAACAACGGGACTTGGCCCCTCCCACATGCGGGCTTCGGCATCAATGTCGTAGAACCAGCAGATCTCCGCGAAATCGCTATTTACTCCGTACGAGGAACCTGCCGCCATCCAGGTAAACGCAACTTCGCCGCGTGTGACCTTAGCGGTAGCGTTCTCACGCGCGAGACGCCGCACCTCCTCCAGAAGCAGGACGCATTCGTTTCCGGAGTAAATGCCGTGGTGGGCCGTACCACGGCACGGCGGAGCCTCCGTGATCGCGGCAGAGGTTTTCGGTACTTGGTACCAGAGAAGTTCAGCATCTGCGCTGACTTGTTCTGCGGGAAACGTGAAGCGGATGCGGGGTGTCACGCCATACCTCCGCGACCTCGGGCCGAGGCTTCGACCAGCAGGCCGGTGATTCGCATCGACTCGATCGCTTCCTCCGATGTCGTTCCGCGGTACTGCAGGGAGCCGCGCAGGCAGCACATGAAGTGACGCAACATGGCGCCGAAGGCGCCTCTCGGTTCATCGTGGATTTCGGCCCATCCGGTTTGATCAAGCAGGGTTCTTCCCTGCCCTTCTGTGTTCGAGCGAAAGCCGCCCTGATCGAAGCAAGCTTCGAGCACGCCATTGTCGCCCATGACCTGAATGCCGGCATTCCATTGCAATTGATCGTGGGGTTGCGGAGGATACAACCAGGAAGTTTGCGACACAGCGATAGTACCGTCCTCGAACTCCTGAACTCCGCAATTAACATCAGCATTCGCAAGCCTGAGAATGTTGCGCCCAATCCAGCCAAACCGCTGCTGTAGGCGCGCGTACCGATAGTCAAACCGGGGGAAAAAGCTGGTCATGAGCAACCGTCCCGAGCGGCGGGCGACATCGAGCATGGCCAACCCGTCCTCTTCATTCGTGGCGAGAGGTTTTTCGACGACACATTTTTTCCATGCTCAAGCGCGGTAACCACAATTATACGGTGAGCGCTTTCCGGCGTAACAACGATGAGAGCATCAACAGAGGAATCCCGGCATGCATCGCGAAAGTCCGACGTAGTCTTCGTTTTCGCGAGTCTGTGAGTCTCAACCACACTCCGGCACAGCTCCTCGTTGACATCGCAGATCCACCGAAGTTCCACGCCCGGCAGTGCTGGCAAAGAGTTGATATACGGCGATCCGAAGACGCCGGCGCCCACAATGGCAAATTGTATTGTTTGCCCCATATCCTTGAAGGCTCAGTTAGTCGCGTTGTGCTTACATCCCTCGGATTGTTCGATCAATTAGAATTCTTAGACAAGCTGTTTCTATACTAGAAGCTATTTCTAAACCTCTTTTTGACCAGTCTAAGTTGTTGATTCCAAATGGCCTGAAAAGGGTTTGGAAACCCGCAACTCCAGAGTTTGTCCCCGTCGCAACATCCAAGCCCCGTTTTGGCACGCAAAAATCAGAAATGATCAAGTATTGGCAACCATTTCGGCGCGGTCCGGTAAACCCATTTGATTGCGAGTCCCATATACTCTGCATATCGGTCCTTCTCAAACATGGGATAGTCACTGCCCACTGCGATACATTCCGATGAGAATAGCTGCAGCAAGCGTGATGCAAATGCAGCAACATCGTTATGCGGGAATGGCTCACGTGAAAAATGGGCGATCGCAGAAATACCTACAACGATCCCGCGAATCTGACTCAGGTCAGTGATCGCTCGTTCCCAGTCCTTGTCGTCCACCCCCTCCTGCCGGGGCCAGCCCATGTGCGGTACGTAGACACGCAGTTGCTGATACCGTTTCCGAATGGAAATCAACTCTCTCGCCAGCGCCGCAATACCGTTTTCGGCATGTACTACCAGCCACTTTTTCGAAGACTCAAGCAAGTTCCCAATCTCTCCCAGGAGCGGCAGATCCGCCGTCTTGACGCGCAACGCGATTACTGCGCCCTCGCTGAGAAAGTCTGCAGACGGAAGGCCCGCCTCTGGACGAAAGCACGGCGCAACCCGGAACTCGGGCAGAGGCGAATTGACGATTCGTTCGAGGCAGGGACGGTTGTCTCCGCTCCATTTTTCTACAACCAGGGCTCGTTCGATTCCGCTGGAGCTCAGCCGCAGTTGAAATTCCGCGATGGGATCCGGGGCGGACATGTCCAGGTGCGTATAGGCGTCCATCACGGCTTCATCTCCCTGATTCCCCAGAGGATCGCGAAAAACGCCAGCCATGGAAGCAGCCCAATAAACATGAATATGAGAGAAGTTTCGTGAATATCAGACAGCCGCCCAATGTAAGGGCTGCAGACACCGTAGGCAAGGTTTCCCAGCCCACCCAAAAGCCCAGAAGTCACGCCCACATGCGCAGGGTCGAGATCCTGCACGAAGGTCAAATAAAGGACCAGAAAGCCTGCCACGCCGGCGCCCGTCAATACGAGACATACCAAGGCGAAGTATCGGTAAGGAGTAAAGCCCGCCGGCACAGCCATGCTCATGAAAACGCAGCTGACCAGCAGCGCGCGTCTCTTTGCCAAATACACCGGGAGCCCATTACCCACCAGTTTGCGGACAAACAGGCCAACGAGAATGTTACCGCTTGAAATTCCTGCGTAGACCGCAATCGAAAGAATATTTCCGGCAGCAAAGGCGAATCCCCTTGAGGACTTCAGATACAGGGGAATCCAATCGGCGAGGTAGAAATTCGCGCTATTGATGACGATCGCCGAGACGGCAAGCATCCAGAAAGCGCGCATGCTGAGTATGCGACCCGTTAGGCGCAGTGCGGTCCCTAATGGGAGGGGGATCCCTTTAAGCTCGTCCCCCGAGTTGCGCGTGTACCAGAGCCATCCGACAACCCAGAGACCCCCCAAGGCTCCCGTGATCACAAAAGCTGCTCTCCAACCGTAATAAACCGTCACGAGTGTGACGATCAATGGAGCCAGCAGCGCCCCAACCGCGGCACCGCTATTAAAGATGCCATTCGCAAGTGGACGGTCTTTCGGTGGCAGGAGGCTCTGCGTCACCTTCAGCGCGCAGGGCCAGTTGAAAGCCTCGCCAACGCCGAGGAGGAAGCGAAAGCTGGACAGCATCGCCACACTGCTGGACAGGCCCGTCAGCATCCCCGCCAGAGACCACAATCCACCCGCCGCTGGATAAATGATTCGCGGTCCATGAGCGTCTACCAAAAACCCGCCGAAAATCTGAACAATCCCGTAAGAGTAGCGAAAAGCGGCGATGATCTTGCCGAAGCCCTCCTTGGTGAGCCCGAATTCCCCAATAATCTTGTCCGCCGTCAGCGACAATACTTGCCGGTCCAGGTAATTCAGCACGGTGGCAAGAAAGAGAAATCCGCAAATCCACCAGGTGCGTGAAGAAACACGGTTGGTGGACTCGTGAAACTCGTTTGTCAAATAGCGAACCCTCCGTCCGTTGGGATATATAGAGGAATCAGCACGGGAAACCTCTCGGTCAGAATGCGCTCCGCTTCACAAGTCCACAGCATCAGCCTCGGCGGTAGCGTAGAACTTTTTACTAATTCAGGCCGCGGCCTATCTCCATCCTTCATGAGGAACAAACGGAAACTGGGAGAATGCCTCCTCCGCCATCTGGATCCCATAACCGGGCCCCGTCGGTACCGTCAGGCACCCACTTTCCAATTTCAACGGATTCCTCACCAGCGCCTCCTCTAACTTTAATTCTGACCGCGCCCCGATCGTTTCCAAAATCAGGTAATTGGGAACGGTTGCGGCTGCAATCTTCTTCATCCCGGTGATCCCGCCGCAGTTCACCAAGTCGCACTGCAGAATGTCAATTGCCTGCTTCTCGACAAACTCCCTCACCCCGTACATCGTCGCCCATCTCTCGCCAGCGGCGATTGGTATCGAGGTTGCCCGCCTCACTTCAGCCAGCACGTCAGCATTTTCCGGCGGCACCGGCTCTTCCACAAACATCAGATTCACTTCCTCGAGGGCTCGACAAAGGCGGATGGAGTTCTTCAAGTTCAAGCGTCCGTGACAATCCAAGGCAAGCCCCATGTCCGGACCGACCGCTTCGCGTGCAGCGATAAAAAACTCGGCGATCCGCGTCCATATCGATGCATCCAGGTATTCTGTCTCGCGGTACCCCCGGTCAATCAGCCCTCCCGTTCCCGAGTACCCGTTTGAGCTTGCCTTACCTTCGGAATCCAATGACCCATAAAACAATGGCAAGGTGGTCTTCGCGGCCGAGTATCCGCGCTTCTGGCACAGCTTCAAGTTTCTTGCAAACTCTTCCGGGCTGCTTCCTGCTGGACAGTGGCAATACACAGGCACCCGCGTTCTTGTCGGACCGCCCAGAAGCTTGTGCACTGGTAGCCCGCAACTTTTCGCCAGGATGTCCCACAAAGCGCAGTCGATTGCGCTGATGGCCGTGCTGTGCATCGCCCCGCCGACCCAAAAGGAGTCCCGATACATCTTTTCCCAGTGATTCTCGATTTCTGTTGGGTCCTTCCCCACCAGATAGCGCTTCAACTCCAGAATCGATTGCTCGATGCTCAGGGTCTTCCGCTTCATCGTCGTTTCCGACATCCCGCTTATGCCGGCGTCGGTTTCCACTTTCACGATGACCGCGTTTCGGAAGTCCAGATTCACGATCTGCGTCTTGACGTCGGTTACCCTCATCGTTGTCCTCGGGCGGTAGTCTTTTTCATTAGCCAGCTTTTTCACATTTGCCGAGCTCATGTCCCACCATGTGCGCGAACGTAGCGCGTTCGATGAATTAGAGAAATCCGAAGCTCCGTTCTTGATTGGCGCCAGTTTACGGGCCGAAGGGCTCCCCCCATCGCAGAAAGTGATGGAGAAATTCAAAGGTGCCCACCGCGTGGATGGTATGCGGTCCGTTAAAATATTCAATTCTCGTTCGGTCGGAAAGATCGACGCGATCATAGTGTCTTTTGACCTTGGAGTATTCGTAAGCAACCCACGGGTCAACGGAGACGGCATCGCTGTGACCTCGTTCGACCATGAATGGACGAGGCGTCATGAGGTTGGCCATCTCACTGTAGTTGAAACAGTTCCCGAGATTAAATTCGGGCATTTCGTATTCGTAAGTAAAAATGTAAGTGAACGGCCGATCGTTGCGGCTGACCTTCCAGATCCACTCGTTGAAATCGCCGGAACAGATCGACAGGCAATATTGATCGAGCAGGGGCGGGACGCGGACCGCCGTTTTACCCCCATAGGAAAGGCCATAAAATCCAATTCGTTGAGCGTCCACAAAAGGCTGCTGGCCCAGCCAATCAAGCAATCGCTTGTGCTGGCTCAAAATGAACGAAAAAAGGGAGAGTTTGAGGGGGTTCGCGAGTCTTTGCAGCTGGCGAAACTTTTCTCCTCCAATATAAGGATTCTGCGGGCAATAGACTACAAAACCGTGGTTCACAAGGTCTGCGGCCAGCTCATGATAGTAGTGTTCGTTTTCAAGCGTGGGCTTGATCATGTCCTGGGGCCGATTCTCCAGCCCATGCTGGCAAACGACGACGGGTCGGCGCTCACCGGGGCCCAAGGATTTCGGCACAAGCAAAATTCCATATGCATAGACCTCGGGCCAGAGGGGTAACTGAACCTCATAACCAGTCCAATTCGCCTCGTCGTAGATCTTACGAGTGTTTGCCGTGATCGGTGCCTTGGGATCGGGAAGCTTGCCAAAGATCTCCTCCCACAAATAGTTGCGGTGCCACTTGGTGGACTCTTCCCATTTCACAACCGATGATTCGTCGGCCTTCGACCAGAACTGTTCGCGAACGTTCTCCGACGCTCGCACGGCTGCTTGTGTAAAATCCACAAGTTGCTCGAACTGACGATGAAGGCGGGCGGCTGCGTCGAATTTCTTCCTCTGGTCCACAGGAATCGGGCCGGACACCTTAAGCCCATTCTTCGCCCCGAGAATGTTCAAGAATCCGCTGAGGGCGCTTTCGGAGCTTGGTCTTCCCTGCCCGTCATCACCGCTGACGACCAGCACGAGCTTTTGATCAGCGCCAAGCTTTTGATAAAAGGGCTTGGCGCGCTCAAGCTCGCTGCGGACACCCTTAAGCGTGGGGCTGACCAGGCTCCCGGGCGCGGCATACTTTAGTCGATGATCCTCAGCCGGCGGCCCGGAAAACTCTGGCCCGCGAGACGCTTCCACAATCAAGCCGCGCGGCGAAATCAGACTTGCCAATTCCGCATCTCCAAACTCTTGCAGCAGCGTCCAGACATTCCGATACAGGGGTTCTTTCCAAACATCCTGACGTGACTGGAAGTAGCCGCTCACCACGGCCGCATCGATACGAGTGTCCACGGCAGCACTGTAAAGAGCTACAAGGCCACCTTCGCCATAGCCCATCACGCCGGTCGGCAGGGATGTCTTATCCCGGGAGAACCAGTCCACCGCTGCCAGAACCTTCTGCACTTCATACCCAATGATGTGCCGCCCAATCTCGTAAGCCATGCGGTAGATGAATTCGCGGTGACTAATATTCGTGAACGCACCGAAGGCGGAATTACCCGACCACGTGTCCTTCCGATCGATCAGCGTGGGGACCAACACCAGACACCCATTTTCCGCGAGGCGACGGGCAAATTGAGCTTCCGCAGGAAGGCCCGGCGCCAGACCGATTAACGCTTCGGGCGGCAAGTCAGCATCCGGAAGGGCGACTACGCGTGCCACCGGAACTTGCGAGGGTTCAAGTAACAGCCCTTCAGCGTCGACGCCTGGTAGCACCGGCCATCTTACGGCATACACTCGATACGCAGTTCCCGTTGCGACCACATCGGCGTCTCCCCAAACAGCTACGAGTTCGGGCGCATCGCACGGAATCCGGCTGTCCATGACCCCGATCACCTTCCGAAGCCGCTCGCGATTGCGTGACACCGATGTTTCGTAGGTCTGCCGGGAAGAGAAGTCACGGTGCCACAGTCCTTCTCGCTGCCCAAGGGACGCAGCCGTCTCCTTGACAAGGAATTGTCGTATTCCCTCTACCATCTGAGCAGCCAGATCACCCTCCTCGGTGAGCGGCTGTGTGCCCGTGAGATGTTCCGGCGGTGAAAAGTTGCCGGCGACCTCCCCAGAAGGTTGTCCGATTGCCGGCATAAATCTCAACGGCACAGCCGACAGCCTAGAAGTAATGGTTATTTGCCCGATTTGTTGTAACAACTTTCGACGGGTCACCCGCATTCTTCTTTCCTCCTCCGACCTCGGACCCGCACTGCGGAAAAAGTCATGCCCTCCCACTTCCAATTCACGGTTTTCGCCTGGCGAGGCAACCACGCTCGCGGCTTCTCGCGCTCTGATGGAGAGTTTCAAAGCATACGCATCTCCACTCACTCAAGGCCTTGGAACCAGACTCGCAGGTTATGGAAAGGGCGCCGATCAGTCCAATACAATGATCAGATCGAATTGAGTATGTCCTGATATTGATCATTGAGGCCTAACTGCGGCCGTGCAACGTGCAATTTACCGGGTGACGTGCGTGGTACTTGGACGAATTTCGAAGTCTCCTTTGACAGCCTGATTATCGCCTTCCGTCCGGCTGGGGAAATCATCTTGGCCTTGCATAGGTGCAATCTATTCATTCTATTTGACGCTAGACGAGCCGGCCGCTACCTTCTTCAGGTAGCTTGCCCTCGCCGCAAGGCTTCTCGGCGTAGGCCCTTAGCGACAGTCGCTGAACCGCGATCAAGGGAGAGATACCAGACCTCTGGAGAAGCCTTCAGGAGGGGGCTCCCAAGAACGGCCCCGAGATCTAATCCGATGAACCATCCGCCAGCCCCGGCGAAAAGAGATCCGCCGGAAAGAAAAGGCAAGAACAAAGTGCCTTTGGGCAAGGCTGCCTCGGTGGTGAAAATGGGCCGGAATCAGCTTGTGACATTTGGATTTCTCGTACTAATAGTGTCACTGATCGGCATGCGTGGCAGCCGCGAAATAGTACGCTTCCATTTTGAACTGGGACGTTTGTTTTCCAGCCAAGGTAAGTGGGACAAAGCCATCAATGAATATCGCAAGGCGATCCACCTCGAGCGGGATTATGTCAATGCGCGGTACGCGCTCGGACTCGCGCTTACGGCAAAGGGTGGATGGGACGCGGCCATCGTAGAATATCGGGAGGCGCTTCGCTTGGATCCAAGCAGTGGCAAAGCTCACTACGCACTTGGATTGTCGCTCGGCGCGAACGGTGATTTAGATAATGCGGGGAACGAATACACCAAGGCTCTCACTCTGCAGCCGGACCTGGAGGAGGTGCGCAGTAACCTTCGGAACGTTCTTCGAGAGGACCCCGATCCAGAGGGAACCGTTCGAGAGCGTGCCAAGGCTCTGCCTCTTGTCACACAGTTTGCAGCCGCGCACAACAACCTGGGAATTGCCCTCTCCCAGAAGGGCGAAATAATTCAGGCCATCGCAGAATTTCACGAGGCGTTGCGTTTAAATCCCACACTCGGAGCTGCCCATAACGACCTAGGTATTATGTTTTACAAACAACGCGATCTCGATGGGGCTGTGGCCGAATACCGCGAAACGATCCGGCTGCTGCCGGACTATGCGGAAGCGTACAATAACCTTGGCAATGCGCTGCGGGAGAAGGGGAACTTGGACGAGGCCATTGCTGAATATCGCAAGGCGCTGGCCATAAGGTCAGACTACAGCGAAGCGCACAATAACCTCGGCGTCGCGCTCGCAGCCAGGGGCGACTGGGAAAAAGCCGCAGTCGAATATCGCAAGGCGGTGGCTCTAAATTCGTACTTCACTGCCGCGCATTACAACCTGGGCGTCGCGTTCGCGGCGAAGAGCAATTGGAACCGGGCTATTGCTGAATTTCACCAGACGCTCGGCCTAGAGCCGGAACATATCGACGCGCATTACTCCCTCGGCCTCGCGCTTGCCGCTAAGGGCAGATACGAGGAGGCCATCTCGGAATACCGGCGAGTGCTTCCGCAGCGGCCAGACTTTGCCGAAGTGCATTACAGCCTCGGCAACGCTCTTGAGGCCAAAGGCAACAGCAGGGCGGCCCTCGAACAATATCGTGTTGCCTGCCAGCTGGCATTCAATAATTCCACAATCTGTACCGAGTACAAAAGACTGCTGCAAAAACTAGAACAATAATCCTGACTGACGCCCGCCGGGAAAACTAGATCATCTTATCGGGAGAGCCGTGCTAGGAATCGGTCTGGTGTTAATGGTGTTCCGCTCCTGGCGGGCTGGGGGTTTGG
>WNFR01026956.1_pt1 | contig 10197 bp, 5 predicted proteins | sample 5400221 | NCBI WGS metagenome assembly WNFR01 (sample SAMN13153357, study PRJNA577476) | soil metagenome | isolation source: 40 cm soil under Madrone tree | place: USA:California | collected 2016-06-14 | reverse complement strand
CAAATGTACTTGCGGAACCGTCACGCCACCACTGCCTTCGCCGCCGAGGACAGCGTCGTGTTCAAGCATGGCCTCGGAGATGTAAGACTGTCCGACCTGGGTGCGCACCACGCGCCCTCCATACCGCGCGGCAATTTTTTCTATGGCACCGGTCGTCGAAACATTCGTCACTATCGTGCCGGCGCTTTGTTCGAGACGAATGCGAGTGGTCAGGGCCAGCGTCGATTCTTCTGAGAGTGGGTCGCCCAGCTCGGTGACGATTCCCAGTCGCTCTCCGTCAGCGTCATGAGCGAAACCAATGTCGGCATGGCCGGCTTTAACCACCGCACTGAGCTGGGCCATAGTCTCTGGCGTTGGTTCCGGCCGATGGGGAAAAGCGCCGTTAAGATCGGCATTGATCGCCAGAAATTCACAACCTGATTTCGTAAGCCAAGGCGGAATAAGTCGTGAACAAGCACCGTTACAACAATCGACCGCAACCTTAAGGCGACGTGCTTTAATGGCCTTAATGTCAAAGGCATTCTTTAGCACTTCGATGTGGTGCTCGATAGGGTCCTGATATTGGATGGCGGGTTGGATTTCATCCCACCTGGCCTTGGCAAACTCTCCCTGGTGGAAAATGTCTAGAAGCTCTTCGGCTTGTAAGGGATTCAAATAAAGGCCGTCACCCCGCACAAATTTCAGCGCACTCCATGGCGCAGGATTGTGACCAGCAGTGACGGCAATCCCTCCATCCGCCTTCAGCCAGCCGACCGCCAATTGCAGGCTGGGTGTGGGACAAATGCCAAGATCAATTACTTCGCAACCGGCGGCTAAGAGTCCGGCCACAACTGCGGAGCGCACCATCGGCCCGGATAATCTGGTATCACGACAGACAAGAATGCGACCGCTGTCGAGATAGGTAGCAAACGCCTGGGCGAATCCGACGGCCACTTCGGGCGTAAACGTCTCGCCAACGATGCCGCGCACCCCGGTGATGCCGATTTTTAGCGGTTTCATGATTAGACTCGTAGCGCAGACTGCTAGTTTGCGCAAGCTGGCAGCTTGCGCTACTTCAAATTAGGGCGCGAACAAACATTGACCGGCTTCAAGACCCATCATACAATTTCCCAACCCGCAATAGTTCGATTAATGCACAAGATAAGGAGCCGACCTGCACGGCCCTGCAATCCAGAGTGAGCCTCTGGAACGACGGCTGTGAACTTCGAAAACGCCATGCGAAAACAGCTTTCAGTAATCGCCCTTCTAACACTTCTGTGCCTTAATGTCATTCCCGCACTTGCACAGGCACCGCGTCCCACTACCGCGCCGGACACGGCCACAATTGAACGCCGCGTCGAGTCACTCCTCAGCAAAATGACGCTCGAAGAAAAGATCGACCTGCTCGGAGGAGTCGACGGTTTTTTCATCCGAGGCATTCCGCGACTCGGATGGCCGCGTTTGAAAATGGCGGATGGACCAATGGGCGTTCGCAACTTTGGACCGTCCACCGCAATGGCCGCCGGGATCGGTTTGGCCGCGACTTGGAATACGACGCTGGCAGAGCGTGTCGGGACTGAAATCGGTAGAGATGCGCGGGCCAAAGGCGTTCATTTCCTCCTGGGACCGGGCGTGAATATTCATCGCGCGCCGATGAATGGACGTAACTTTGAGTACTTTGGTGAAGATCCTTTTCTCGCTTCGCGCATCGCGGTCGGATATATCAAGGGCGTGCAGGCCCAGGGAGTGAGCGCCACCGTCAAGCATTTCATGGGGAACAACTCGGAATTTGACCGGCACAACACCGACGCGATTATTGATGAGCGCACGATGCGCGAAATCTATCTGCCGGTATTCGAAGCAGCCGTAAAGGAAGCGAACGTCGGCGCGATCATGGATTCCTACAACCTCACCAATGGCACGCACCTTACACAGAACGGATATTTGAACACGGACGTCGCCAAGAATGAGTGGGGCTTTCGCGGCGTCATCATGTCGGACTGGACGTCTACCTACGACGGCATAGCGGCGGCGAATGGCGGTCTCGATCTCGAGATGCCTGCCGGCGCTTTTATGAACCGGAAGACGCTCCTGCCGGCTATTCAGCAGGGCAAGGTTACCGCAGCCACAATCGATGATAAGGTGCGGCGCATCCTCCGCACCGCGATTCGATTTGGCTGGCTGGATCGCGACCAGACCGACCTGTCCATACCACGCTACAACCAGCAGGGCCGCAGTGCCGCGCTCGCGGCCGCGCGCGAGGGTGAGGTGCTGCTCAAGAACGAAGGCGGGTTGTTGCCGCTCAACAAGGGAAAGGTCAGATCGATTGCCGTTATTGGACCGAACGCATATCCCGCGGTGCCTGTAGGCGGCGGCAGTGCGCGGGTGGAACCGTTTGTCGCAACCAGCATCCTCGAAGGTTTGAGTAACTACCTTGGCGCTACCGTTCCCGTCTATTACTCGCGTGGCCTGCCCTCCCCCGCTGAGATGGCCGACGCGACCAGTTTCACCACCGAGCCGGTTAATGGTCAGCCGGGCCTGCGGACGGAATATTTCAAAAGTAACGATCTCCAGGGCACGCCTTTGACGGCCCGCATCGAACAACACGTCAATTTCCGGGCCGGGACCCGTGCGGAGCTCCCGGCGGGCAGTCTTTCGGCACGCTGGACCGGCTACTACGTCGTCAAAGAGCCCGGCAACTATGACATCTTCGTCGCCTCCAGCGGAGAAGACGGCGGATATTATCGGCTCTACCTTGATGACAAACTCGTGTTCGATAGTTGGTCCACCGCGCGCGCTGCCGTGGGCCAGGCCAGGCTGGCACTCGACACTGCGGCGCATAAGATAGTGTTGGAGCAGCATGGCCGCTCTCGTTGGATAGGGGGCCGTTTTCAATTCGCGATCAATCGCACAGGGACCCTGGTCGATGCGGAGACTAAGAAACTTGCCGCCGGCGCCGACGTCGTGGTGCTCGCGGCAGGTTTCGACCCCGGGTCTGAGAGTGAAGGCGCCGATAGGACATTTAGCCTCCCACCGGGTCAGGACCAATTAATCCAGGAGATCGCGGCCGTCAACAAGAATACGATTGTGGCGCTTACCTCAGGCGGGAACGTGGCGATGAACGCATGGCTTGATCGCGTTCCGGCGCTCATTGAGATGTGGTACCCGGGTCAGGAGGGCGGCCGAGCTTTGGCCGAAGTTCTCTTCGGCGAAGTAAACCCTTCGGGTCGCCTGCCGGTTACTTTCGAGCGCCGCTGGGAAGACAATCCGGTGTACGACAGTTACTACCCGGCAACCGGCACGAACCGCGTCGTTTACAAAGAAGGCGTTTTCGTTGGTTACCGCGGCTACGAAAAGACCGGAATGAAACCGCAGTTCCCATTCGGCTATGGGCTGTCCTATACGACCTTCAAGTACAGCAATTTGGACATCAAGACAAGCGCCAACGGCGACTCGACAAATCCGCGCTATGAGGTCTCCTTCAACATCAAGAACACCGGTAGTAGCGAAGGCGCCGACGTAGCGCAGGTTTATGTGGGAGATAAACACGCGAAGCTGCCACGGCCGATTAAGGAGTTGAAAGGCTTTACGAAAGTGAGCTTGCGCGCCGGCGAGACAAAACGTGTAACAGTGACTCTTGATGGCCGCGCGCTCTCTTACTATGACGCGAACGGAAAACAATGGCGAGCAGACCCCGGCGATTTTGAAGTGCTCGTCGGACGGTCGGCGGAACAGATCGAGTTGCGGGGTAAGCTGACGCTGGCTAACGCGTTCACGATCGGGAACGACAGACGCAAATGACGCAGTCAGTACCGGGGTCCCCGCGCCGACAGCCCGCGTGGGGTGGTGGTAGCGACCGCGTATCAAGCCATGTGAAGGACGAGTTTGGCCGACCATAACCCGGTCGCTACCGCTTCCGATACTGACATCATTAAGTCACCGTCTCTGGTTCGGCGCCAGGGAAATCTTAACCGGTAAGATGTTCCAGCCTTCGACCTTCAGAAACGCAGCCGCGCTGCCCAAATCTTTCACCTTATAGTTTGCCGTAACTTCCCTGCGTTCGCCGGGCAGCAGAGAGATGTAGTTGTCCTCCCAAACAATTGGCAGGACGTCCCGGTCACTGCTTCCCTGTTTTATCTGGAGGTGAACAAAGAAGGCGAGGCTCTGACTGGGGTTTGATAGGGTTATGCGTGCGATCTCTTCGCTGCCCCGACGCATGGCTCTGCCGGATACCGCCAACTTCACTGGAGGGAGTTTTTCGAGCTGAGTCATGTCGGCATACGAACTCACCGGTGTGTAGTACCATTTTGTTTTCTTGATATCGAGCACATCGTCGGTGGTCGATAACCAGTAAAAGTTGGAACTGACAAGCTGGCCCGTGGCGTCTTGCAGCGTTAGCTTCAGAAAATAAGTTGCCGACAGATCTTTTATTTCGGGAATCGAGAAAGCTTTGAAGTTGCTATCGCCGGCCAGATCTATTTCTGTTGCTCGGGAAAACTTTTCTGCCAGATTGAGGTCAAACACTTGCGCCGTTAACTTTAATTTTGGTTGCGGTTGATACGTAGTGTTCACCGCGATGACACTCTACGCCGGTCGAGGTGTACCTGTTGCCGGCATAGGCCTCAAACATCGCGCGCTGGCCTTCGTAGGTCATCAACTGTGACTTGTTCGCGTAATCGCGCACATCCCTGGCCACGCCGTAACGGCTATTCAAAGCGGCAGTAAACACGTTTATGTTTTTGAATTGGCCGCCGCCGGCGTGATAGTTCCAATATTCATCGATGGGCCAGAGATGATCTTTCGGTATCATTCGCTCGAGGCTCTCGAGCGGCGGCACTGCCGGGCCCGGACTGATCTCGGTTGCGAATCCATGAGCGCCACCGGCCTCTTTATCCATCAGCCAGTAGGAAGCGGGTACCCATTCGTATGGTCCTTCCATTTTGACTCCGGTAGCGCCGCTGAACTCGGCCTTCTTGGCCGTTGCCGACGAGATGAAAGGATTCGGCCACTGATATTGCTTGAGGATGTCTACGTACATCTTTTCGATGTCGGCAGGCGGCGGATTGTCGCTGCCATTTAACCAGGCCAACACGCTGGGATGATTTCTTAAGCGTCTGATCTGATCTGCCTGAGACTTGGCGGCTATCTCATAGTCCTCTTTGTCCCAAACCGGACCTTCCTTGTAATCGTCACGGTGTTGCCAGTGCTCCCAATGCGAGCAACAGCACCAACCGGCAATGATCAGAATTCCATACTCGTCGGCGAGATCGAAAAAGTAATCCGGCTGCAGTTGTCCTTCCAAACGAATCGTATTCAAATTCATGTCTTTGACATACTGAAACTCTGTTCTCAGCCGGTCAGGCATAAAACGAAGAAACATGTCTGAAGCCCAGCCACCACCGCGAATAAGTACATTCCGGCCGTTGACTTTAAAGATCCGATGATTCTGATTATCCAATTCCGAAGTTATCTCGCGAATGCCAAAGCGCGTACTTTGACGATCGGAAACTCTGCCGTCCGCAGTGAACTCCATCTCCAGATCGTAAAGATTCTGCGCCCCCTGATGGATGGGCCACCAGACGCGCGGACGTGTGAGATTGAGTTGGGGAAACTGATCTGGGGTGAAGGAAACCGGCCTGGTCTCCTCCGGCCCGAGCTTGACTCGCTGTGAAAAGCGAATCCCTTCGATGCGTCCACTCAACACGCCTTCGACTTCGTGAGCGCTTGTGTTGTGGGCCTCGGCATTTATGGTCAGATGCGCTTTCTCGAGCGAGGGCAGATCGAAATGCGTGACGGCCTGTGCATAACGGAGCGTGAGCGGGCCGCTACTGCTGAGATAGACGTCACGGAAGATGCCCATGTTCTTGTCCGGCGGCATGGGATTCCAATCGACCCAGGTCCACCCAAGATCATCAGGCAAAGCCGGGAATACCTCGACTGCCAGGATATTGAGGCCGCCCGTCCGGGCCGCCTCGCGGATGTTCAGCTCATGCACGCGGAACGTACCGGCGATTTGATCCGAGGTGGCAATCTGTTTGCCGTTCAGCCAGATGTTGGCGCGAAAATTGATGCCATCGAAATGCAGCCAAATATTCTGTCCGCGATAGCTGTCCGGCAAACGAAATTCTGTTCGATACCACCAGGAAACGCGGAAGGGGCTGTCTTCCGGCATTGGCCGCAGCGAGAAGTTTGCGCCGATTGGATAGCTGCAACCCGGCATCATTCTTAGATTCATGCCGGCGAAAGGATCGGGATAAACCTTGTCATCGACCAGAGTGCCCGCAACCGTTGAAGGGACCCTGGCGGGATACCAGTCCCGCGTTTGAAAGATTCTTTGGGACAGCACGTCGCCCTTTTCTTTCACCTGAGCGGAGGACTGCATGCTCCAGCGTTCGCGCAGAAATATTTTTGCCGGCGGAGGTTGCCCGTGTTTAGTCTGAGCCATCGCCGGCGCCATGAGTCCCAAGACTAAAATGACGAAAGCCAGGGTTAGTAGTCTAGACATATTGGACCTCTGATCCGCGGAGCGCGGACATCCCGTTCGCCTGAGCGCGCAGCGCGAACCATCCTGCGAAACCTTCACGCCCAGTCAGAGCGTGCTTTGCCCGCTGGCGGACAGGATGTCCGCACTCCATTAGTGCGCGACAACCGGGGGCCGTGCGCCATCTCTCAACCAGTAAGCGGCGATTTAACCAGCCGGATCATGAACCCCGGGAGCGAAGGGCCAACGCTGGCTATGCCACGACCACACAAAGAAAAAGACCGCGCCCAGTGCAAGCGTGCCCAGGCCCAGCAGAATCACCGGCCATGCCGTAGTCGCAAAAATGAATATCCAACCGACCAGCGCCACCAAACAAGGAAGCGGGTAGAGCCACATTTTATAGGGACGCGGCATGTCCGGAGCATGCTTTCTGAGTAATATTAGTGCGAGAATTTGGCCGATGAACTGCACCAGAATTCGAGTTGAGATTAGCGCGTCGATAACGGTATTCAGCGAAAAGAAACTGCAAACGATCGAGATCACGCCGAGCACGATCAGCGCGACGTAGGGAAATCGTTTCGTAGGATGAAGCCGCCCGAACACTTTGAAGAAGTAACCATCAAGCGCCGCCGCGTAAGGAATCCGCGAGTAGCCGAGCAACAGTGCGAAGACCGAGCCGAACGCCGTCCAGAGCACCATCGCCGTGAACACCGTCGCGATCCTGGTGCCGTAGATCTTCTCCATCATCGCGGACACCAGGAAACCGGATTCGGGGTGCTTCTCCCACGGGACAAATTCTCGCCAGGGCACAACACCGATAACCGAAAGGTTGATCGCCAGGTAAATAATGGCCACGGCGATCACACTGATGATGATCGAGCGCGGTATGGTCCTGCCTGGATCCCTCACTTCCTCGCCGATGTAACAGATATCGTAATAACCCAGATAGTCATAAACGCCGATGCGCGAAGCGGCCCCAAGGCCGAAAAGGAATCCCACTGAAAACGTAAATGCACCCGGCGGAAAGTCAAAGGCGCGGGCCGCACTGAAATGCATTGCCCCGGTGACAATTACCGCGAGTGTGGTCAGCAAAGTGCCAATCCAGAGACCAATGGTAATCGTGCCAATGGAAGTAATACGGCGATACAGCAACACTATATTGATCACGCCAACCCCGGCGGCCACCAACAGGGTCGCTCGTTGCGTCATGCCGGTCCAGATGTAGGCGGTATATCTGGCGAAACCTATATAGCCGGAGGCTATTTCCAACGGCCCGCTCAAAATGAACTGCCAAATAAAAAGAAATGCCATGAGCCTGCCAAAGGTTTCGCGACCGTAACCCTCTCGCAGGTAAAGGTACGAACCTCCCGATCCGGGCATGGCCGCGCCGAGCTCGCTCCAAACCATGCCGTCAGGAATGGCGATTAGCACAGCCACAATCCAACCCAACATCGCCTGGGGACCACCGAGCGCCGACATCAAAAGTGGGATTGTGATGAAAGGGCCCACGCCGATCATGTTCGACATGTTCAGGGCAGTCGCCTGCACCAACCCAAAGCGTCTCAGCAGGGGCTCGCCTTCAGTTCCAACTTTCCGGGAGTCAGATGCCATGTAGATTATCGAAAGGTGTTAGTGCCCTAATTTCTGCCGGGTGTCATGGAGTCAGTACCGAGAGCGATAGCGACCGGGTCTAAGTCATCAGCAAAATCGGATCGCGAATTAATGGTACCCAGTCGCTACCGTTCCCGGTACTGACCTCATCACCAAATTAAGGCACTACCCGACACGTCTTTTGAAGTTCACATCATATCCGAACATGACATTCGGTGGGGAGAATTTTTATTTGCTTCTTAGTACCGTCTGATCTTGGTTTCCTGCTTTCTTCCGCTTGGGCCGGAACGATCCACTAAGTCACACGAAATGGCACGAACACGATATCCGCTTCGTGTGTTTTCGTAGATCGTTTTACGTGGCTTGGCAATCTTTCGAAACAGGAGAATCATTTGCTAATCTCAGTGAAGAGTTTCCGCGAAAAATTCTGTTTGACAATTCTCTCGGCGAAACGTACCTTTCGCGGTTAAACTGGACCGCCTTTCTCTGCGTAGTCTCCGCGTTCTTTGGGTCTCGGCGGTGTAGAGACTGAAACCCAACCACCGCAGAGACGCCGGGCACGCAGACGAGGCGCAGAGAATTCCGAATCAGGACACTGCCAAATCAGCACGTGAAGTTAAACCATCAGGTGAGCAAATGAGACGAAAACTTTTTGTCGCAACGGTAATGTTGATGCTGACCGCTTCGGCGGCGGCGGCGTTTCATCGAAGAGAACGGTCGCCGTCACAAACCCCGACGAAAACGTTAGCTGAACGGCTTGGCTACCCTCGCGACGCAAAACTTCTGATCGTGCACGCCGATGATCTGGGAGCGGCTCATTCTATTAACCGCGCTGCGATAAAAGCGCTCGAGAGCGGACTGGTCAGTTCTGCAAGCATCATGATTCCCTGTCCCTGGCTTCCAGAGATCGCAGCGTATGCGCGCGCTCATCCGGAGGCCGATCTCGGTTTGCATCTGACCCTCACCAGCGAGTGGAGTCTCTACCGTTGGGGCCCGGTTCTGGGGAGAGAGCGCGTGCCTTCGCTATTGGATAGTAGCGGCTATTTGTATTCCCTGGAAAACGAGGCGGCCGCGCATATGGATATCAGGGAAGCAGAGGCGGAAATTCGGGCGCAGATCGCGCGGGCCAGGGCGCTTGGCATACAACCCACGCATCTCGATTCTCACATGGGCACGCTTTACCAGAGCAAGGCCCTGTTCGAGACACTGTTGCGAGTAGCGCGCGAAAACAAGCTGCCATTCAGAGTTTCGCAGGAATGGTTTAGCAGGGCGCCTTTCATGCCTTCGCTGCTTGGCCCCGATGACGTCGTGCTCGATAGAACGATAAGCATTGAGCCGGCTGTGGCGCCCGAGGACTGGGCCAGGTTTTACGCGGACCAGGTGAAGAGTCTGCGGCCTGGGGTCACGGACATGATCGTTCATCTGGCCTTTGCCGACGAGGAGATGAAGGGAATGACTCTTGGCCATCCCAACTGGGGCGCTGAATGGCGCCAGCGCGATTTTAACTTTGTGACCAGCGACGCTTTTCGCAAGTTGCTCGCGGAGAATAACGTCAAGCTGATTACCTGGCGCGAGATCGGCAAGTTGATCGGGAAGCCAGAGCGCTGAACAGAACCGTTGCGATAGCAAGCGGGTAATTCGTGCGGATAACCCGGTCGCTACCGCGCCCGGTTCCGTACCTGCTGCGGAGAAAGTTTTTCCGATTCAGGATCCGAAAAGCAACCAGCGTCTTTAAGCTGGTAAATAAGAGGGAAAACAGAATGTTTTGTCCGGCCTGCGGGGCAGCCGATCAGAGCCCGAACGCTTACTGCAAGCGTTGCGGTGAATGGTTGGCCGATAAGAAATCTTTCGGTAGACGTGATAAGCCTGAGGAACGAATGACCAAGATGGCGGTCTTCAATGGCTTGAGCGCGCTGCTGGCTCTTTTCTCGGCCATTGCTCTATACGCAACTTACCTGAACACTCCTGAAGCAAAGTGGTCCGTGTACGCGGCCGGAGCTTGTTGCCTTGTGATCGCTATCCATCAAATGATCAGCATGGCTTTCGCTCTTGAATTAAGGTTAAGACTCAAACGAAGTCATAACAACGCTCAACCGGCGATTGAATTTGAAGCGGAAGACGGCGTT
>WNFR01018005.1_pt1 | contig 10197 bp, 6 predicted proteins | sample 5400221 | NCBI WGS metagenome assembly WNFR01 (sample SAMN13153357, study PRJNA577476) | soil metagenome | isolation source: 40 cm soil under Madrone tree | place: USA:California | collected 2016-06-14 | reverse complement strand
GGCTTTAGCCCGCGTTCCTTTCATAGGCCTCTCAGCCATCGGTGCAGCGTCATGTGAACAATCGACATCAGGCCCATATATGTGAAACCAATGACGAACAACATGAGAAAAGGAATCGTTGGGTAGTTCTGGCTCGTAAAAGCATAGAGAACAACCAGGCTGAAATACGCGCCCAGGGACAGTTCGAAAAACGGCATCATACCTGTCCTGCGCAGGTACTGCTTGGTGGCCCATCGATCTTTCTTACTCTCGATCTTGTATTTGGGCGTCCTCTTGAAGCTGCTTTTAATGCCGAGCAGCGCTTCCATAACCGCTTTCGAGTTGCTGACCGAAAGGCCGATTCCCACAGACATGAGGAACGGAAGATACTTCAGCCGAATTCTCCAGTCCGGATAAAGCTCCTTCTGCGAGATGAGATAGAACATGGAAACGGATGCTGTCGAGGCGAGCCACAGCGGCAGGTCGATGTAGAGCATCTGGAACCAGCCCTGGTTGAACCTCACGATCATGGCCGGCAGGAGGAGGAACGAAAGCGCGATCATCAGCGGATACGAAATGTTTGCCGTCAGGTGAAAGAAAGCCTCGACCTTGATTTTCCAGGGCAGATCGCTTCGCAGAATCCGGGGAAGTAACTTGATGGCCGTCTGCACCAGTCCCTTCGCCCACCGCGACTGCTGTGTCTTGAACGAATTCATTTCGACGGGAAGCTCGGCCGGGCAAACGACGTGGGGAAGATATAAAAACTTCCATCCGGCCAGTTGTGCCCGATAGCTGAGATCGGTGTCTTCCGTGAGCGTGTCATGTTCCCAGCCGCCAGCCGATTCGATCGTCTGGCGCCGCCAGATGCCTGCCGTTCCATTGAAATTGAAGAAGCGGCCAGACAGATGACGTCCGCCGTGCTCGATCACGAAATGGCCATCCAGGATCACAGACTCGACCTGCGTCAGCAGGGAATACTCGCGATTGATGTGGCCCCATCGCGTCTGGACCATTCCCACTTCTGCATCGCTGAAATAATCCACTACATCTTCGAGAAAGCTCGCCCCCGGCGTGAAGTCTGCATCGAAGATTGCGATCAATTCGCCTGCCGCCAGTTTCAGTCCGTTCTCGAGCGCACCGGCTTTGAATCCGGATCGGTTCGCGCGGTGGACATGACTGATATCGAAACCCAAGGCACGATGCTTCGCCACGCAGGCCGCGGCAATTTCGACGGTTCCGTCGGTGGAGTCATCCAGAACCTGAATCTCCAGAAGCTCACGCGGGTAACGGATCCCGCACACGGCTTCGACCAGACGCTCGACCACGTACATTTCGTTGTATATGGGAAGTTGAACCGTCACTCGCGGCTTTACATTGAGCCTGGCTTTCGGCTGAGCGACTTTGTCTTTGTTTTTCAGATACAGGTACACGAGGTAATAGCGGTGGATTCCATAAACCGCAAGAATGCTCAGAATCGTGAGGTACGGAATGAGGATGAACGCATCGAAAAGATTGAGCTGGTATAGGCCATTCCAATGAGTAAGCGGCTGATAAAAACGGGGCCGCTCCGGCGGCAGTATCAAACTCGCGATTAAGTTGTAATTATTCACCTTGTTTAGTCCGTTATACGGGTTAATGTAGGCGCCGGCTAAAGCCGGCGCCTACATTAGTATGTCTCCTGCAAACGTCAGCAGTAGGAGAATGCTGACGTATCCGTTCAGGTTGAAGAAAGCCACGTTGACACGACTTAGATCGTGCGGTTTCACGATCCGATGTTCCCAATACAGAATGATGGCCACTATCGCGATACCCGTGTATGCCATCCATCCGGAGCTGCTAAGCATGGCTGTGGCGGCGAGAAGCAACACGGTTCCCGCGTGAAACAGTGCTGAGATTCGCAGCGCCGGAGCCACACCGAATCTCGAAGGCAGTGAAAAAAGCCTGGCCCTGCGATCGAACTCGGTGTCTTGAAGCGAATAAATCACGTCAAATCCTGCTACCCAGAACATCACGGCGCCGCTGAGAAGAATCGGCGCCCACGCAAACTCTCCGCGGATGGCGAGCCAGGCCGCGAGAGGCGCAGAACCAACGGCCAAACCCAGCACGATGTGGCTTAGCGAGGTGAACCGCTTGGTGTACGAATAAAAAAACAACAGAGCCAACGCCGGAAACGACAGATAGAAGCACAGCCTATTCAATTGCCAGGCCGAGAATACGAACAGGAACGACATTGCAATCGTGAAGATCACAGCAAACTGCATGGACAGCGTGCCTCGCGGCAGCGCGCGTTCGCTGGTTCTCGGGTTCATCCTGTCGTAGTGGAGATCCGCGATTCGATTGAAAGCCATTGCGGCGCTCCTTGCCCCGACCATGGCAGCTACGATCCAGCCGGTCTGCCAAACAGTCGGCAGGCCTCTCCGGGCCAACAATGCCCCTAAAAATGCAAATGGAAGGGCGAAGACCGTGTGCTCGAACTTAATCATGTTAAGCGTAATGCTTAACTTGCGCCAAATCAACACTTAGCTCCCAATATCCCAGGAACTAAGTCTAACGCAATATGACCTACTCAAAGCAACGACTTAGGGAGGTTTTGGAACTCAAGCGGACGGCGGTGCGCCATATCCAGAGCGATATCGGGGAACTTGGCGCCTCTCCCAGCCGGAAATATATCCACGAATTTAATCATGAGTTCCAGACTTTTCAGGCCGTTTGTGAGCCCGAGACCGTTTTTGAAGAAGCCCGCACGGCGAACCTGATCTGGATCGGCGACTACCACGCGCTTCCCAGAAGCCAGACCTACGCTGCACAGTTTATCCGGCAGCTGGCCGCCAAAAACGTGAATCTCGCGCTCGCCGTGGAGCCTGTGTTCGCCCGGAGTCAGAAGACCCTGGATCAGTGGATGGCGGGACGAATTTCGGAGCAGGAATTTCTTGACGGTATCCGCTACCAGGAAGAGTGGGGCTGCGACTGGAGCGGCTACAAAGCCATCTTCGATACAGCCCGCGAACTTCGCATTCCGGCATACGGCGTCGACTGTCACCCGCGAAATGACATGCGAAGCATCAGCCGCCGCGACCTCGGAGTGGCGCGACGCATTGCGCGTTTAATCGAAGAAGATCCTTCTCGATGTCTTGTCGTGGTCTTTGGAGAATCCCATCTCGCGACGGATCATCTGCCTGCACGAGTGCGCGCCATTCTTCAGAGGAAGGAAATCGCTCTGAGGGAAGTCTTCGTCCTGCAAAACGTGGACAGCATTTATTGGAAGCTTCAGGAACAAGGGCATCATGACGCTCGCTCCGTCCGTGTGCGCGAAGGTGCCTATTGTGTATTCAACGCGACGCCGATCGAGAAGTACGAGTCCTTTCGCCAGTACCTTCACAATTGCCTTGGAGAAGACTCTTGCGGGGATTGGACGCTGCTCGCGCAAACTCTCATGGAAGTCATGATGGATTTTCTTGCCATGAAGAAGAATGACTCCGTCGTGAGCTGCATGCCGATGCCTGAGCTCAATCCCGTGATGGTCGACCGGTTTCAGCTCGGCTCCGCCGCCGAGGAATTTGCGCGCCACATCCATCAGGCGTGCCGTGGCGAGCTGGACAGGCCTGCCGAACGGGCGGCCAATGATCAGTTCTTCGTGAATGTCATTGAAAGCGGCCTCGGCTATTTCTGGTCGAAACTGCTCGACTCGTCGCGAGATGGTATCGAACCCCTCGCGGAACGTGTTCTCGGCCAGATCGGCCGCAACGACCAGCTCACGCGGGCCATCGAGCTGCTCGTGGATCCGTCCCGGCGGCCCGGTGCACAGCATTTCTCAGTGCTTCGACTGGCAATCGAGGCGAAAATCGGCAAGCAAAAGACAAAGAGAATGCTGAGTGAGTTACTTGGATACGCGCTGGGTCGAAGGCTCTACCATGCCTACCTGCAATCGCGGATCTCCAGGAAGGAAATTCAGGCCCTCTTTCATGATCCTCTGAATACGCCCAACCGTCCGTTAGAATGTTATCGGGAACTGACGGAACGGCTGGTTCATGACTGAAGAGCAAATCCGAAAAATCCTGGACGAATACAAAAGGGGCGCTTTGACGCCTGACGAAGCACTCCACCGCCTGCGCTCATTGCCGTTCGAGGATCTCGGCTTCGCCAACATCGATCACCATCGACCCCTTCGGCAGGGCTTTCCTGAAGTGGTGTTCGGCGAAGGTAAAACGATCGATCAGGTCGCGCGCATCGTCGAATCGATGTACAGGCACGACCACAACATCCTGGTTACCCGGAGTACCCCCGCGCACTTCGAGCGTGTGAAAAGGATTGCTCCCGAGGCGGAATACCATGAGGGGGCGCGCGCCATTGTTGTTCAAAAAGATACGAAGATTCACGGTAAAGGCACAATCCTGGTGGTTTCTGCCGGGACATCCGACATGCCCGTTGCCGAGGAAGCGGTCGTGACGTTGAAGGTGATGGGCAACAACATCGATTCCCTTTACGACGTCGGAGTGGCCGGCCTCCATCGATTGCTCGACCGGCGCGAACGCCTGACCCAGGCGCGTGTCTTGATTGTGGTGGCCGGCATGGAAGGCGCTCTGCCCAGTGTGGTCGGCGGTCTGGTATCGGTGCCTGTCATTGCGGTTCCAACGAGTATCGGTTACGGCGCCAGCTTCAATGGCGTCGCCGCTCTCCTTGGCATGCTGAACAGTTGTGCCTCGAATGTAACGGTTGTGAACATCGATAATGGTTACGGCGCCGCTGTTGTGGCGAGCCTGATCAATCGATTGTAGGCGCCAGCTTTAGCCGGCGCGGGCCGGCCCCTACAATTATCGGCAATTTGAAATGGACTTCTCCCTCGACGCCCTCGAGTATCACCGGCTGAAAGAATTGCTCGGCCGCTATGTGTCGACCGATGCGGGCCGCCTCGCGCTTACCGGACTCTCGCCGATGCTCGACGAACAGAAGCTCGATGCGGAGCACGCCATTACGGCCGAAGCGATGGCGTACCTGCGAGAGCACCGGGTTCCGTTCAACGACATCGCTCTGTTGTCCCAGGCACTGGAGAAGCTCTCGGTTGCAGGCTCCAGTCTGGAAATTGCCGAGATCGAAGCCATCCAATCGTTCCTTTCCCAGGTCGAAGGTCTTCGGCTTCGCTGGAAAGAGGAGCGTGAGAAGTTTCCGAAGCTCGCGCAGACCGGACAGCGGCTGCCCGATCTTCGGGACCTGGCCAAGCACCTTGGCCGCGCCATCCACAATGGTGAAGTCGACGAGAAGTACAGTTCTGAACTCGCGCGTATCCGGCGCGCGCTCGCGGCGTCGCGCTCGCGTTTGACCGAGAAGCTCGAATCCATCGTCCGGAGTCCGGCATACGCCTCTCAATTGCAGGAACAGCTCGTGACCATTCGAAACGGCCGATTCGTGATTCCGGTGCGCAGCGACCAAAAGCGCGGCGTTGAAGGCATCATTCACGGCAGTTCATCCAGCGGCGCGACGGTGTTCATGGAGCCTCTCGCGGTGCTGGAGATGAACAACGAACTGGTCCGGTTGCAGGAAGAAGAGCGATATGAGATCGCGCGCATTCTTGCCGAGCTGACGGATCTGATTCAGGCAAGCGCCGGCCCGATCGAGTTTGCGCGCTCGCTGGCCGCTTACCTGGAGCTGGTTTTTGCGAAGGCGCGGTTTGGCCGTGATTTCGATTGTGTTCGCCCGTCCTTTTCGCGAGGACCGCTGCTCAGTTTGATCAAAGCAAGGCATCCGCTGCTCGAAGACAATTTGAAACGCGAGGGTGCGTCCGTGTCGCCGGTGTCGTTGGATATGGATTCAACTCGAACCATTCTGGTCATCAGCGGCCCCAATGCCGGCGGAAAAACAGTGGTGCTCAAGACGGTCGGACTATTGGCCCTGATGGCGCAGTCCGGCATTCCGGTGCCGTCGGAAGAGGCGGCCCTGCCGATTTTCGATCGAGTGCTTGCCGACATCGGGGATCAGCAGTCCATCACGAATCACCTCAGCACTTTTTCGGCCCACGTTCTGGCGATCAAGTCGATGGTCGAATCGGCGACTGCCCGGTCGCTGATTCTCATGGATGAGATCGGCAGCAGCACCGAACCCGGGGAGGGGGCCGCACTCGCTCGTGCCGTCCTCGAACAATTCCGGGAAATCGGCGCTTTGACGATCGCGACAACCCATTACAACCGGCTGAAGCTCTACGCGGAAACAACGGCCGGCGTGTCGAACGCCGCGATGGAATTCAATGAAATCACTTTGGAACCGACCTATCGCCTGATTCACGGGCTGGCCGGGGCATCGAGCGGTTTGAAAATTGCAGAACGACTGCAGTTGCCGGCGAAGGTACTGCAAAAGGCGACCGGATTTCTGGACACGGCTGACGTGGAAGCGGGGCACTATGTCGAGGAACTGAGGCGCAGGATTGCGGACCTGGAGGGCGAGAAGACGAGATTAGAGAAGGAACGGAAGGAATTCGAGGACTGGAAGCAAAAGGAGTTGGACCAGGTCACGGCGCAGCACAAAGAGGAGATTGCGAGGGTAGAGAAAAAGCTGGAGTGGATCGTCAAGGAGATGTCGGAGCGGGCGTCCCGGGAACTGGAGTTCGTGCGTGACGACTCGGTCAAGAAGTACCAGAAGAAACTGGCAAGTGTTAAGGAGCAGGCGACGTCGGAAATCAAAAGGGAAAGAGAAAAGATCCAACCGGCGTCGAAAACTGAGCCTTCGCCCGGCGGGCTTCCGGGGCGCGTCCAAGTCCCGCTGGGAGAGGGACAGGCCGTACGAGTTGCTTCCCTTGGAGTAACCGGGATAGTGACCTCATTAAAAGGCGACGGTGCTGAAGTGCTGGTGGGGAACATCAAACTACGTAGGCCTGTCGCCGATCTCGAGGTGATCGAGAAAGCGCCGATCCGATTGCCCGAATCGTCCACGGAACCGGAACTGGCGCCCTGCGGCAGGCGATAACCGAATTGCTGAGCAGCCACCCGCACGTGGCCCGTTTCGAGGCTGCGCCGCAGAACCAGGGCGGCCGCGGCGTCACCGTGGTCACGTTGAGGGAGTAAGCCGCGCTGGCTTTAGCCGGAGCGACTATCACCACTTGACTTTTTCGTACAAAAACGTATAGATTATCTGATTTCGCTTTTTCGATTCCCCCCGGCAGCTAATGAAAAATTTTTCGGAAACTGTTCGTGACTCTGCCGACATCGTTAGGGTGGTATCGGATTACGTAAGTCTTAAGGGTGCGGGGAACACGTTTAAGGGGCTTTGCCCTTTTCATTCTGAGAAAACACCTTCGTTTTCGGTTCATCGCGAGAAACAAATTTTTCACTGTTTTGGCTGCCAGGTCGGGGGGGACGTCTTTTCGTTCGTCATGCTGGCGGAGAAAGTATCTTTTCCGGAATCCGTCCGAATTGTCGCGGAGAAATGTGGTATTCCGATTCCCACAACCCCGGGACTGGACGACAAACAATCCGAGCAACGTAAACAATTTTTCGTAATCTACGAGCGTGCTTCAACGTATTTCCGTCAGATGCTGTCTACGGAAGAAGCAACGGCCGCCCGACAAGTGCTGGAAAAACGGAAAATTCTGCCGAACTTCATCGAACGATTTCGTCTTGGCTATGCGCCTGCGTCAGGTTTGATGTCTCAGTTGCGGCTTACGGATCCGGTAGGCAGCGGCCTGTTCGTCAAGAATGATCGAGGGGACGTTTACGAACGTTTTCGCCGTCGCCTGATGTTCCCCATATGGAACGAGCGCGGCAAGACGATTGCATTCGGCGGGCGCGCGCTGGCTACGGACGCGGTGCCCAAATATCTGAACTCGGCAGAATCGCCGCTTTACTCGAAATCGTACGTCCTGTATGCGCTGCACCTCGCACGTGATGCGGCACAGAGGGCAGGACGGTTGATCGTTGTGGAAGGCTACTTCGACTGTCTGAGCCTCCATCAGGCCGGAATCGAGAATGTGGTGGCCTCGTGCGGCACGAGCCTGACGCAACAACAAGTCGGCATTATGGCGCGATATGTCCCCGAGGTCGTGATGAACTACGACCCGGATAGCGCCGGCCAAAACGCTATGCGGCGATCGATCGATCTGCTGCTGGCCAAGGGATTGCGGGTCCGAATCCTGAAGTTACCAGACGGTCTGGACCCCGATGATTTCGTCCGTCGCGAAGGGGGGGAAGTTTACAACCGCCTCCTGGCTAATGCGCCCCATTTCTGGCAGTACCTGATGACCGAAGCCGCACGGCAATACGATCTTGAGCAGCCGGCCATGAAGGCTAACGCGGTCAATGATGTTATGGAACACGTAGGCAAAATTCAGGATCGGGTGGAACAATTGGAAGTGGCGCGGGCTGTGGCCGAGAACTTTAAAATCCCGGAAAGTGTCATTTTTGAAAGGCTTAGAGTAAGTCCGGGGAAACCGGCCGTCGGCGCCGTTTACAACCGTCCAGCCGCTAATAGATTGACAAGACAGGAAGTTCAGCCCGATCGGAAGCTGACTTTGGCGGAAAAACAGCTAATTCAGGCCTTCATGCAGGACGCGGAGATTGCCCGGGCTGTACAGCCGTTCCTGAAAGGGGATTTTTTGTCCGGTATCTGGTCCGGAGCCGTGCTGGAGGAACTCGTTAAAGATCCGGGCCGGAACATCGAAACTGTACTGGAAACCGTCCAAGATGAAGGACTCAAAAAGGAGGTCCGATCCGCTGTTTTAGAACCATTTGGTCGCATTTCGGGCGAGCAGGCACTGGCTTCGGTTAAACGACTCTATGATGCCCATCTCGTCAAAAAAATAGAGGAGATCCGCACAGAACTCCAACAGTATGGCTCAGGGGCTGCGCCAGCCGAACTGTTGAGAAGACACAATGAAATAGTTGCGGAAAAGAACCGCGTCGGCGGGTTCAAAGCTTGAAAATCCAAGGCAAGCAGCCTATTAGTGAGTATTAATGAAAAAGAGTATTCAAAAAAACACTCATAAAAAAACCACGACGAGTGTGGAGCCGAAAAAGGCTGCCGTCACTTCTTTCGAGGAGGAGTTAGGGGGTCTCGAAGAGAAGTACGATGGGGTCCAGAAACTCATCGATATCGGCAAGGAGAAAGGATATCTCCTTTACGATGAGGTGAGTGACCTCCTTCCTCCGGAGATCAGCTCCTCCGCCGAAGATCTGGATGACTTGTTTTCAGCCTTCGGGACGGCCGGCATTGAGGTCATCGACACCGACGATCAGAACTTCGCCCCTCTCGACAAGATACCCAGCGAAAAGAAATTCGATGGCGATCAGCCCGAAGATATGGAACTGGATCTGACGCCGGGCGCGCTGGAGAAGACCAACGATCCCGTCCGCATGTACCTGCGTGAGATGGGAACCGTTCCGTTGCTCACTCGCGACGGCGAAGTCGAGATCGCGAAACGAATCGAACGCGGCCAGTTGACCGTGCTGAAGTCGCTGTCCCGGTCACCTGTGATCGTGCGCGAGATCATTCAGCTCGGCGAGCACCTCAGAAGAGATCCCAGCATCATCAAAGACATCCTTCAGTTCAGCGACGAAGAACTGACTGACGAGAAAATCGAAGAGAAGCACCAGGAAACGCTCGACATCATTGATCAGATCGGCAAGACATATAAGAAGGTCAACGTGCTTCGCATCAAGTTCGACGGCACACCGAAGTCGAAGAAGCCGCAATTCCGGCGCGCTTCGTGGAACCTCGGCCGAACGCGAGTAGAACTTTCCAAGCTTGTTCGGTCCCTGGAATTCTCGAATTCGGAGAAGCTTCGGCTGATGGGCCTGATGAAAGCCACCGTCGAAAGACTTCGTCCGATGGAACTCGAGCTCGGGCGCCTGGAACGCAAGGCCGACCACACGAAGAAGGAATATCGAAAGTCCGTCCAGAAGGAAATCCGGACAGTGAAATCCAAGATTTCCGTAATGGAAGACGACACGAAGTCCACAGCTCTCGAACTCAAGCGAACTCTCCAGACGATCCTGCAGGGACAGATTCAGGCGGAAGTTGCAAAACGCGAGCTTGTCGAAGCCAATCTCCGACTCGTTGTGTCGATTGCAAAGAAGTACACCAACCGCGGACTGCAGTTCCTGGATCTGATTCAGGAAGGCAACATCGGTCTGATGAAGGCCGTGGACAAGTTCGAGTACCGCCGCGGTTACAAGTTTTCCACGTACGCCACGTGGTGGATCCGGCAGGCCATTACTCGCGCCATTGCGGATCAGG